>JAABUJ010004432.1_pt1 | contig 14764 bp, 19 predicted proteins | sample 5559131 | NCBI WGS metagenome assembly JAABUJ01 (sample SAMN10711875, study PRJNA513366) | rock metagenome | isolation source: Antarctica rocks | place: Antarctica: Victoria Land, Mt New Zealand nord | collected 2016-01-07 | reverse complement strand
CAAATCATTCAAATCAACTTCAACAATCTTCAGCTTCTTCTTATTTTTACTTTTTTTCTTATTCTTATTTTTATTCTTATCTTTACTCTTATCTTTACTCTTATCAGTGTTCTTGTTGTCTCAGCAGTCTTTAACTATATGTAAGAACTTTTTACAGTAAAAGTATACTTTATTTTTTTTACATCAGATTCAATAAGCTTTCATATTTAACTTGTTTAATTTAGACATAATTGATCTTTCATGACTTTGAAACTGATCTTAAGAATTGATTAATGAGTTGTTATGATTTAAATTTAAGTCATCAAAGACATTAAGATAACTTTTATTATGTATTTCTTAAAGATTTTGTTTAATTTAATCAGCTCATTAAATTAACTCATTAAGAGTAGTTACTTCAGTCTTTAAATACTTTTAGAGTTCAAATTAAATCTTTTGCTTTAAATCTTAGATGAACTGCTGTTTCTGTTTATATTTAACTGATATAGACTGAAGAAGTTGTACAATCTTTGTAAACTTTACTTTATATTGTCAAACTGATTTGGTTTGTTTCAGTGTCTCATAACAGCAACATTGATATTTTATTTCATTAATGTTTTCAAAGATCAGTAGAAATGCTAGAAAAAAGTTATTTATATTTTAAGATTTAATATTTAATAAATCTTTTTCAGCTTAAAGTCATTCTTCTTTTCAGAGTCATCATACTTTGACAATATCTTTTAAATAACTAACTATAATAATAATCTTTGCTTCATTGCTTAAAAGTTAGTTCATCAACATTTTATAAAATTAAAAATAAGCTTTCATTTTAAGAATCTACATCTCTGCAGTGTTCACTTTTCAACTATTCTTATAAATAAACAGTGTCTTCATCTTCAGAGAATTCTTGAACATTGCTGTAAAGAAAAACACTATTACATTAAGTATTTCTTGAGTTTCTGAAGCTGCACTAAATAGAGATGTGATCTCAGACATAAAGTTAAAAATTAATTAATCAGCATAAACATTTCTTAATTAAGTCTGAAGAAATGCAATTTAATTTATCATTATCTTGTAATCAGCTCAAGAAGTCATTTCTGACATTGATGACTGATTAATGATAATGAGTTTGTTTATTATCATAAAAATAGAGTTGAGCTTTATACTGAAAGATTGTAAATAATTAAAGATATTAATTAATAAATTAATTCTGATTCAGTTTAAATCACTGTTAAATATGTTACAATATAAGAGAGATAGAACTTTTCTTTATATAATACAGCATAAGAATTCATTTCTTTATTTTATAGTCTCAATACTGAAGTAATGATGAACACTGAAAAGAAAATGAATACATAGTCTATACATTACTGCATTGAAATTTTTATGATCAGAATATGAATTAAATCAGCTCAGATCAAAGTCTGAGTTTCAGAACTGCTTAAAAGTGTGTTTCAAATCTTTGATGCTATCAGATGTGAATCAGTCTGTAGAAAGTTGTCTTTATTTGTTTATGCTATGTAGAGTATATATAGGAAATGATGACTAAGACATAAATAGGGGCGCTTAGTAAGAGATGAGTAAGCAATGATATCACACCGCGTCACGTTCGAACTTTGACTTACCAACGCGACTGGCGACTGGCAACTGGCAACAGTTGCTCCACAAATGACTTGAATAGACTCACTGAAGACGCTATCTTGAACACTAAAATTCAAAAAGGGGGTGTTCCTACAATATGGCTCGTGTGGTATATACAGGAGTCAATGGTCAAAGTGAAGTGCGAGGCAGCCTCTTCGAGAGCCAAAAATTCTGGTTCTCGCAAAAGGTACCGCAAAGGAAGTGGTTCATAGAGCAAGTCGAGGTCAGTACTGGCAAGCTCAACATAGCTCCGAACTACGCTATTATGTAACTGACTTTTGTCTTGCCAAAGAGTAATGGAGGTGTTGTAGTTCCGTTGGACAAGCAGGCGGACATCAAGCTTGTTGATCACACAAGAAAGGATCTCCCTCCTGACACGTAATGCAGCCCCTCATTCTTAAAATCTGTGTATTCTTATCAGTTTTACAGGTACTCATACAGATACGTTGAAGTCTCTATTCGCAACGGCCAACTAGAAGATTTGAAAGACCATGTCGCCGGTCCGCCCGCGGGCACGGTACGAAGCGTCGGATCCACTACAGTACCGGCCAAAGTCACCCGAACCAACTATACTAGGGAAGACGATCAGGCACTCTGGGATTGGATAACTACTTACGAGAGAAAAGGAGGATATATATGTGGCAATGAGATCTACAAACGGCTAGAAGAAGTGGTAAGAAAACGAAGCTCGACATTTGCGGACTGGACTCTGATTGAGAAGATAGAACCCTCGACATCCATGGCAATCTTGGCGTGACCGATGGGTAAAGACACTCAGCTCAAGACTGCGACCGGCACAAAGACCAGAAGATGTATCTCTCACACCGACGTCGGATACGGAGCGTGGAATGAAGGACGGACGAGCTCGCATACAAGCTGTTGTGACTAGCAAGAACAAGAAGCATAAGGTTGAGTTTACGGAGGCTGATGGTTTGGTTCTCCTTAAGCACGCAGAGGATATACTAAATGTCAAACCTGAACGATCCCAAGATGCTTGGGAAGCTTGGGCAAAAGCGGTTGGTCTATCTTGACTCTGGTGGCCGTTTCATACAGCTGTATTGGCAGGACTAACACGTTTAGAACCCGGAGCACACTGCAGGAGAATGGCAGGACTTCTTCGAGAAAAGAATTCGGCATCACTATGAAAGGAAGGTCAAGAAGTCTCGGGAACGGCTGGTCAATGGGGTAGAGCAAAGCCCAGTCTCAGATCCCAAATCAAATCTGACCCCGAGAAAGTCACGGGCGCAGGCATCTTTGATGGGTTCGCGTCTTCACTCTAGAACGAAGAAAGCAATCAGCCCTGATTTCGAGCCACAATCCCCTAGCCTATCGTCCATGCTGCCGGTTCAATTGAAGACTTTGGAAGATGATGGCGAACCTGAAGACCTTCGGTCCACATCTTCTAAATATGACAGGAAGGACTCCGCAAATAGGGCCATATCACCAAAAAGAAAACGAGACAGCTTCGAAGAAGTAGCGAGTAGCTCCCCATTGAGGCCCGACACATTAACAATCAATAAGCGCCCACGCCACAAGAAGACAGGCGAGCTTATCACGGAAATACCATCAACTCCCGAGCGAGGATCAACACCAATTTTAATCTCCTCACCTCACAATCTGAACGGAGTGATAAATCTCGAAGACGAGGACGAATGCCTCGGCTTGCCAGCGTCTCAATCTCTCTCTGAGCCCGATCGTTCCGTACAGACAGTCAAAAGTCGTCCAGAACCCCCTTCAACTTTCGACTACGACCTCCCTTCTCCCGAAGGTGGCTGGGACAATGATTGCGACATTCCCGCAGCACCATCACCCGAACTCTTTTCAACGAAGCAACAACAGGCTCGAACCGAAGACACTCAACACCTCCTCACAGCCCAGACGCAGATCCCCGACTTCTCCGTCGCCGAACCAGACGGCGGTTGGGACTCACTGCTTCCATCCTCTCCCTCGCCCACCTCCCCGTCGCAACGCCACCCAGCCCTCGCCACCGCAACTTCCCCTGCAGCCACCGTCCAAACCACAGACAATCTGACAAAGTCGGACTCCGACCCAACCGAACTCCGCGCTTGGATCCAGATGCATTTCCAACGGAACATCCCCTCAAACCTCGTCACACAGGCCCTCAAATCAACAACTATGGACCCTATCCTGGCAAAGGATGTTCTGGACCATCTTGTCCAGGGCAGAGGTATTCCGAGCGATGTGGCCGGTATATGGACGGAACAAGACGACAAGGATCTGAGAGGCAACGATGGGAGGAGGATCAAGCGACTCACGGAAAAGCACGGGGCCCAGGCGTTTGAAGAGAGGTGGGAGTTCTTGGAAGAGTGGGATGGGGTTTGATGCTTCATACGTCTTTCACATCACCATCGCTCTTTCGAGGTATTCTCAATCCAACCTCATCATACGCACTTTCAGACATTTCATTCTTAGCACCGCCCTCCCAACCGATCAACCAGTTGTGTGGATGAGGCCTGACACGGATGGCGGTCTGAAAGCGATTGGCGGTGATAAGATCCAAAATTGTCGGGATGGACATGGCTCGTGGCTTCAATCGGAAGATGATAAGGGACTTTTGGGGAATCTGGGAGGGTGCTGAGTTCCAGGTTTAGGTTGGGTCTGAAAGGTGATACAGAAGAGAGGGGTCTTGAGGACTTGGCAAGTTCGTCGGATAGTCAAGAGCTACTGGACGCCTCTGTGGCCGACTACCGCTCTGGACTCTCTTGTTATCTGGGGTGGTTCTTGGTTGACACCTGGGTAGGTTGGCGAGCGAGCAGATGGACACGTTAGGGATTGGGTTTTCTGTGTGTTTCCTCTTGAGACCATAAGGTGCCTGCAGTAACGGGGACGTGGACAGACATAACTTTCTAAAAATCTTCACCCTCCCTCTCCATTCTCCGCTGAGCTACTTGAACCTAACCCCAGACGGCTTCCAACCCCTTCAAAACCCCCTCGACTTGCAGACCAATCCGTACAAACCTTTCGCTCAGCCGCTTCTCAGTACCGCCTACCCTCAACCTCACAGGCCCTGAACTCGTCTGTTCTTTCCGCCCTCATCACGGACTTCCAACCCGCCTCGGTAACCTTACCCGTACACATACTCGAACTCCGTCACTCGCACATTCACCGCCTCTCGCGCTCCGTCGCCATCTCTATCCCGTTCCTCCCGATCCCTACCTCTCTTCCCCTGTTCTTTCGAGCTCGCGCTCTGCTTCTTCTTACCGTGGAGTTTCCCAGACTCGGCTGGGATTTTCAAGTTTGGTCCTGTGGGTTTCGCTTCTGCGGATTGTGTTTTAGGGGCAGTGGAATGGATGTGTTCGGTGGTGGGAGGAGGTGGGTATGGCGGATTTGAGTCCCGTGGGGTGGGTAGATTAGAGTTGGGTTGGAGGGAGGAGGGAAGGGTGGGGGATACATGATGGAGTTGGGATTGTAACCTGGGGTTGGGCAGAGTTGGAGGAATGGATGGAAGAGCTGGTGCTTTTGGTACTTGGGAGCGGAGATGGTATTGGGGAGGGCAGGGGTGGAGATGGCGATGTTTGGTATAGAGCTAAAGGCTGCTGTACCACATGTTACAGTTATGTCCATGTGTTGAAACCCGTGCTGAAATAAATCGGCCCTTGGTCAATTGTTCTGCTTATTAGTTCAGAAGTGCCCTGAGCCATCCTACTGTGAACAGTATGAGCAACTAGAACGGTGGTTTGATGGATTTAGGCACAAAGAGCTCTTTTGGTGACTTGGCCTTTGCGGATGACACAGCCTTTTCATGCCGTGACAAGCTTGTTGAAGGACAGATGGACACTTTCATGTACTCTGTGAGCTGGATCGGAGAAACAATAGTCAAACATGTAAGTAGCTTCTGACAACATTCTTTTGTGGTGGTCTTACGGTGCAAAAGTATCCGCGGTTGCGGTTGCGGCTTAGGTGGCCTCTAAGCTTCAAACTAAGCCTAATCAGGCTACTTTGTACTAAATATGAATCTGAGGACACCTTGTTCGCTTCCAGTGTTCGAATAGAAATAAAATCCACTGGAGCTTCGTAGGATATTCTCTTCATTCTTCATTACTTCTTTTACGAGAACTTCTGCATCTTGCCTCCGACTTCTGGAGACACACTCGAAGACTGACCACGAAGTCTCATTCTTACGTCTCGAGAGCTGCAGGATTTTCCTTCAATAGTCGTTTCTCACATCCACCAGCATCATGGCTCGACGATCAGGAGGGGGAACGTCCCCCTTCGCCTGGTCGACCGTCTTCTATCTTCTCCTTGTGTTCATCGCTCCGTTGGCTTTTCTAGGTACAGCGAGCGCACAGGATGACCAAGCGCCATTACAAGAACCTATGGGAAATGGTGGGCCCCTTAATGCCAGTCTTCGCAGGTGATCGAGCTGACGGACTGTCTAGTTATTGGTATTGATCTTGGAACAACTTACTCGTATGCTTGTCCTTTGCGGTCAACCTGTCCGATCTGACGTACTGACTGTCTGTCTCTAGCTGCGTCGGTGTGATGCAGAACGGAAAGGTTGAGATACTCGTCAACGACCAGGGAAATCGGATAACGCCGTCATACGTGGCATTCACGGATGAGGAAAGATTAGTTGGAGATGCGGCGAAGAACCAGTACGCCGCAAATCCAATGAGGACAGTTTTCGACATCAAGTAAGTACAGTTCAGCCGCTACAGCCCGTTCCATAGGTGCATAGCTGACCCAATATCTGCAGACGTCTTATTGGACGCAAGTTCTCGGATAAGGATGTCCAAGCCGATATCAAGCATTTTCCCTTCAAGGTCGCGAATAAAGAGGGAAAACCCTCGGTCAGTGTTGATGTTTCGGGAAGCGAAAAGACCTTTACTCCTGAAGAACTGTCCGCCATGGTCCTTGGAAAGATGAAGGAGATCGCGGAAAGCTACCTGGGGAGCAAAGTCACACACGCGGTAGTTACCGTCCCGGCTTACTTCAACGACAACCAAAGACAGGCGACCAAGGACGCTGGTACGATCGCTGGATTAAACGTCTTACGTGTCGTCAATGAGCCCACAGCCGCTGCACTCGCATACGGCTTGGACAAGAAGGGTGGTGAACGTCAAATCATAGTCTACGACCTTGGTGGTGGTACCTTTGATGTCTCCCTCCTATCAATCGACGACGGTGTCTTCGAGGTTTTGGCAACTGCCGGTGACACGCACTTGGGAGGAGAAGACTTCGACCAGCGGGTCATTACTTATCTCGCCAAGCAATATAACAAGAAGAACAATGTCGACATCACCAAGGATCTGAAGACAATGGGTAAATTGAAGCGTGAAGTCGAAAAGGCTAAGCGTACTCTGTCCTCGCAAATGTCAACCCGCATCGAGATTGAAGCTTTCCACGAGGGCAAAGACTTCTCCGAAACTTTGACCCGAGCCAAGTTTGAGGAGATCAACATAGACCTCTTCAAGAAGACTCTCAAGCCGGTTGAACAGGTCCTGAAGGATGCTAAAGTCAAGAAGAGTGAAATCGATGATATCGTTCTTGTTGGCGGTTCTACTCGTATTCCAAAGGTTCAATCTCTCCTCGAAGATTTCTTTGGTGGCAAGAAAGCCAGCAAAGGAATCAACCCAGATGAAGCAGTTGCCTATGGCGCGGCCGTACAAGGTGGTGTCTTATCTGGTCAGGAAGCGGCTAGTGGTGTTGTTCTTATGGATGTCAACCCATTGACGCTCGGTATCGAAACGACTGGTGGGGTCATGACGAAATTGATCCCAAGAAACACTGTCATTCCTACACGCAAGAGTCAGATCTTCTCGACCGCAGCCGATAACCAGCCTGTGGTTTTGATCCAAGTTTGTAAGTTTTGCCAATGTTTGGTGCAGTAGTAGCATACGCTAACTTCGCCACAGTCGAGGGTGAACGCGCAATGACAAAGGACAACAACCTCCTCGGCAAGTTCGAGCTGACCGGTATCCCTCCGGCACCTCGTGGAGTCCCGCAAATCGAGGTCTCCTTCGAACTCGATGCAAACGGAATTTTGAAGGTTACCGCTGGTGACAAGGGCACCGGCAAAGCCGAGACCATCACCATCACAAATGACAAGGGCCGCCTGTCACAGGAGGAGATTGACCGCATGATAGCCGAGGCCGAGAAATACCAAGAAGAGGACAAGGCCACGGCCGAGAAGATTGCGGCCCGGAACGCACTGGAGAACTACGCTTTCAGCTTGAAGAACCAAGTCAACGACGATGATGGACTTGGAGGCAAGATCGACGAGGAAGACAAGGAAACAGTAAGTCGACATTACAACCGCATTGGTGCTGTAGGTGACACTAACTCCGTCCGTATCAGCTCCTCGAAGCCGTCAAAGAAGCCACCGAGTGGCTCGACGAGAACGCCGCCACAGCCACAAGCGAAGACTTCGAAGAGCAGAAGGAAAAACTCTCCAACGTCGCTTACCCCATCACCAGCAAGCTGTACAGCGGCGCGGGAGGCATGCCGGAGGAAGATGAGGAGCCGAGTGGGCATGATGAGCTATAGACGACTGATCGACCGATCCTTTTTAGACTGTGTTTTCTGTACTTTACGCATGGGCTACTTTGCCGGCCGTGTAGATTATTCATGGGATTTGCAACATTAGCGCATTGATTTACCTTTTTCCCCCATGCTGCCACTCTTTGCGTGGCGTCGTTACTGATATAATGTAGCGAGAAGCTCACAGCATACGCTTGACTATGTGAACGATCATGTCTCGAAGCACCAGCACAGCGACCCGGTTGAGGAAATACAGGCTCAGAAACGCGACACCAACCGTTGCGCGTCGACGAGGCTCACGGGAGGTGCGTGTGGTAAACCTATCCAACCGCTCACATCGCCAAGTACCAGCACGGGAATATCCATCGACTCCCCCCAAGTCGAGTACCACTCGCTCACAAGCAGAGGCAGAACAATCAGCTCTGACCGCACGGCAACCTTTCCCTCCCTACCTCTCCCGCCTCTTTCCCGCTCTTCCGTCCTCCCTTTCTTTTCCTCGCCTTCCCTTCCCCTGCCCATCCATCCATCCCTCCCACACACCCGCCGCTCACCCTAACTACCATCTAAGCTAAAACCACCCCCCCGCTGGCCCCGTCACGACCAGAAGTCGTCATAAGTCCCACTCGCTCTCTTCGACGGCCATCGCAGTGCAGTGTCTCTCGGATTCGCAGGCGGCTTTAAATCCGCGACTCCTGATTCTTGTGCATTCATTCACTGCACAACGATAACAAGCACTGTCCCAGCGTGCGAACGGCCGTCTCCGCCTGGGTCTGGATCTGCGTCCCTGTCGTGGTGCCGTTGCTATACGAGATACGTACGGATCGAGGCCACGGTTGGGTGGGGTCAGGCACCCGTTTCTGAGCCTGCGTCTGCGCTGAGGGGCGTGGAGGTTGGAGGTTGAAGGAGGGGGGTGTCTTGAGGGAAAGGGACTGGGGAGGGAGGGATCGATGAAGGTCGGAGTGAGTGTGCCGAAGGAGTGGCGACGTGGGGATCGGGAAGTGGAGGAGGAGGAGGTTGAGAGAGGGGGTTGTTGGTGGGGGAGAGGAAGGTGGGGATGGAGACGCTTGGTGTTGGGTTTGCGGGGGCTGAGGACGGGGTCGAAGGGTGTGGATGGGAGGAAGTCGAGGTCGTGCACGGGTAATGGCTGTGGAGGGGGTAGTGGGAACTTTCCTGCAATTTGTGAGATTCAGTCACTTAGGTGGTGAGATTGTGGGAATGTTCGTTGCTAATATAGGATATTAGTATAGTACATGCTTCGCCTGTGGGAAGCAACGCCAATGACAGAGATTGTGGGTATCGTGGTACCCTCGACCGTGTCTTATGCGATGCACTTGAGTTCCAGTAGCTGTCTTACACTTCCTTCCTGTGAGTATGTCAACTATGAATCATATCTAGATCTCCGTAGCGTAGGAGACTTACCAAGTCAACCCCGACCTCCCGTTCCTAGGTTCATGCACAGCATTACGATCGGCAAAGGGGTCGTTCTCGTCCTCTTCGTCACCCTCGTCGTCGTCCTCGCTCTCACTTTCGTCACTATCCGCCAATCTCCCCTTACCGTGTGACAACGACGTCGGTATACTCATGCCTGGTCTCGCCGGTTTCGCAGGCGATGTACCGTGCTCGAGACTGAGACCAGCAAACGCCTCCACCGTATCTCTTTCCCTTGCCGCTTTCGCCGCAGACGTACGATCACCGTTCCACTCGTCATCATCGCTATCACTATCATCCTCCACGCTCTTATCGAGCACCTCGAAAGCCATCAACGCATTGACGAGCTCTTCGTTAGCGTGAATGAGACTACCGAGCCACTGCTCGCTTTCGACGAATTGTATATAGCGTAATATTTGCCGCCGGAGCATCTTGCACGTTTCGAACCGCTGCATCGTTTCAACGTCTTCGCTGACTCGCCTGTCCTCGCGGTTGATGAGCTTCAGCGCGTTCATGAGGTTTGTGCTCGCGACTGAGGAAGAGGCGAGTGTTTGGAGAAGCTGTGGCTTTTCTTTTTCAACATTGAAGGGCTTGGTCTTGGACTTTTTGTGCCGCGAGAATTTTGATTTCGACGCGTTGGTAAGGCTTGCTTGAGAAGAGAGCGTGGTCGGCCTTGAAGTCGAAGAGGAAGCACTCATTGTCGTTGTCAAAGCTTTTGGCGGACCGCCGCCTCCTGAGACGGTGACGCTGTGGCTGAAAGCGTTCACATCCGGGTCAACCTCAGTCTCTCGTACCGCCTTAGATTGCTGCTGCAGTACTGGCTTCTTGCGCTGCGGTAATTCCCTGTAGAGAGCAGCGATGCGCTCCATGCCAGGGGTGTTTTTGTATGATACTGCCCACTGACCGAAGAGCTGCTTGCATTTCGCCTTCACTTCGGCATCAGACACAGGGTCGGTGGCAACGAAACGCAGACGTTCAAGAAGCGGCTCGTCCGCGAAAGTGCCTTGGAATCGTGAACCTGCGTTCTGGATAAGGCCGTCAAGGATTGTCAGGGCGCGAAGCTGCCGGTGGACACTGCCGTACTTTCTATGCAAAGAAGTCAGCCAGGCGGCCTGAAAGCGAAGGGCAAGGGCTACTTTACAGTTTCTTGCGGATCGCTCTGGCTGCTTCGGTAGGGCCGCTTGTTTGAAGCCTGACTACCTCGACCAAGTCGACAATGCCCGACAAGTCATCGGCTTCATATTGCTCGCTCGTCAACCGCTCAATCTGAACGGTGATGGCCGAATACGGTTTCTTCTGACGAGACGTAAGCGCAACGAAGACATTATCATCTTAATTCATCTTGAAGGAGGCAAAGTAGTAGGTAGCAATCGACTGCGTGTCTTCGGTCTAAGCTCCAAGCATACCACAGATTTTGTGTTGTGGGAGAGGAAGTATAACAGAACCGTGGGGGCATGTAGTAATGTGAATGAATTATGAACGAACAACAGACTTCTGGACCGTGACAGAATGCACTGGCCCTTCTCAGATGGGCGCTCGAAAAAACAACTGCTTACCGGCCCCGAAAACATCCTGCTCCTCAGTCTCTGTTGTCTTTGAAGAGCAACCACTGGCCTTTAAGCCCCGCAATAATTCGAAAGCGGTCCAAATTGTCCAGCGGCACGTTAAGCTCTGCTGTTGTCGTGACTTCGATGTTACTTTTCAGAGAGATTGGCCTGAGAAATGATGTTGATTGTAATGTTCAAGCAAAGAGACTGTTTACGCTGTACGATGTCAACATCACTAAGGTACTCGGAGTCGCGACGCACGAGGATCGAAAGCGGATACGCTCTAGTAACTATGGAGTCCCGACGGGCTCGGCTGCAACCCACGGTTGTGAAGCTGGTCGCAACAACAGACACACGATAATCTAATGTTTCGAGGATGCATTAGGTGTCTGTGGTGAGGGGAGTTTATCTGTAACGTTATCTACCTGAATTCCCCGACTTGGCACATGCTTGATACCATGACTCGCATCCGGAACACTCGGCGCCGATCCCCGGGTACCCTAATTGGGTTAACGAAACTCAAACTCAACGTTATCAGAGTTACGGGGGGCGATGCTAGAAGATTGTGAAGAGAAAAGGGAGGAGGGGAAAGAGTTGTCTTGAGTTGGGAGTCGGTGGAGGGGGCTGTCAAGAATTCCCAGTTGTCTGTGTAGTTGAGATTAGGGTTTGGAATGCGAAACTATGGATAGGAAACGAAGTGCTGTGGACGATGAGCAGGAGCCGCCAGTACAGCGAAGGCGGACCACAAACAGCAGCCAGCTCATTACTAAGTCCTGAAAGGCCATGGTTGGTAATTGGTGACAGGAGGGCTGACGGGTTCGACAGGAACTTTGGGGAAGAGGCGTCAAGGATCATATACGGCTTTACTCCTATCAATGGACCTTCTCTTGGCAGTCCCACTATGACAGGTTTGCCATCAGCAGACGATATGGCCGATCTCAGCTTTACGCCGCCAAAATCTCGAAAATCGAGTCTGCCTGTACGTACTCCTATTCGACTGCAGGTAGAAGGGCCCAGTCAGCTCTGGACGCCTCCACCAACGAAGAGGAATGAGAGCTCCAGAGCTGTACGTAGCAACCCAATCGCCGAGAGTGACTCTCCACGGCCGAAGAGACCCAGACGTAAGGTGTTGGAGGCTACCGAAACCAGCACGCAGGATTGGATGATGGTCAGCAAGCAAGCTCAATCCGAAGCAGCAGACGAGAAGCTCGATTCAGAGCGCGACTTCATGGTCTCGCGGTCAGCTCGGAACAAGCTGGATTCGTTCCGGTACCAATCCAAATGCTCTGATCACTATCAGTCTACTTCATTGCCAGATGTGCCCCCCTATCAATCACTGGAATCGTACCATCCTGTAAATCAACCTATGGAATCGATGTCAACGACGGATCCTGTGAGTGACTTAGGCATTGGATTGACCGGTATTTCTGGTAGGGCCAACGGTTTCGAAGCTCCGGATGAGCATTGTATGCATTCGCCTGCGCGAACGGTTGCCTTGGAGAAGTCATTTGTTTCAAGCGCTAAAACCGGAAGTCCTGATGTTGTTAATGGGACTAAGCTGTTCACGGGGCGACAGTGGGTGAGGAGTGATATCGGGTCAGGGTCTAAGGATGGTCCTTCTTCAGTAGGTCCGAGCGATGCCCAGGGACAAGATACTGCCTCAAACGAAGATTCAGCAAGCAATCCAGCACCCCTTGGCCGCTCTGAAAACTGTGTAGCCAAAGACTCAGATAATGGCCAGCTGGGGTGCATTGAGATCAGGGAAGATGTCGAGCAGACCATTCACCAGCATCTCTTGACTCTCGGTGCAGGAGATGGAATGGATCCTTTCGAGGACACAGCCAGTTTCCAGGGTTATAATCACGTGGCACATACCTCACCAACATTGGACGATCCGGAGGATGAGTTTTTACTGGATGATAACGACATTGATGACGTGATAGAAATGTCAGGTGGGCAAGGGCTATTCGAACCTTCGTCAAGCCTGCATCTTTCTTCCAGCCAAGGTTTGCAGGTTGACAACAAAAGCTTTCCCAAACGAACGGATGGATTCAAAGCTACCTCAGCAGGCAAGGATATCTTTATCCTGAATGATGGAGTCTATGCACGGATTGAGGCAACGACAACGATGGGTGCTCTTAATTCAGATCTCTGCACTAGCCAATCCTTGCGGCATGCTCGTGCCAATATCGGCAGGAAGTTGACGGCTACTAATACTGCAGAAACAAAGCTAGGTGCCTCAAACGACGAAGAAGTCTTTGATCTTGATGAAGAGGACGAGGCAGAGCTCGCCGATGCCACAGCTGCGATTTCTCAAGACTGCGGAGAGACTTTGTGGCACTTTTCAACAGCACCACCAGTCACCCAGGAGGCAACCCCCACTTATGCTCCAGAAACCGCTCTGGCCACCTCTATAGTTCCCACTCCATCGTCCCCTGCGCAGCCTCCTCCCCGCTCTACCTCAGACCGCCGTCTCGAACCGTTCGTCCGGCCTCCCTTCCCCAAACAAGTGCGAGATCGCTCTCCAATAGTCGACGTCAGCTCCAGCGGCGTTCTACGAACCTGCTTCCGGATCGGCGAAGCGCTCAACGCAGCCTCCCTAGCCTTCCGCACGGGGACCGACGCCATCATTGAAATCTTCGCCCGCGTAAGCGCTTCCACCAGGGAGCAGGCAGGTTACAAGCAGCACATCGACTTCGTGGACCTCTTCCATAGCGAGCGGCCGCCCTTTTTGAGCGGCACTTATGAGCTGTGGAGGGACGGAGGTCGATGGGAAGAAGATAGCAGGCGGTTTCTGGACGAAGGTGGGAGGGGCAAGATGTGTAGGGCTGTGGGGAGATTGAAGCGGGATCAAGATACGAAGATGTGGAAGATGGCGGTCTTGAATATCTGGGAGGCTGGCTGGGATGATGTGGCGTGGGCGAAGGGGATCGTGTGTGCGTAGGTCGGTTTGGTTCTTGAGAGCCTATGGGCTAAAGTGTCGGTCAAGGTAGAGAGAAGGTTTGGAAGAGGTGACTGACAGATTTTTGCTATACATCTTCACTGCAGGCTTCGATAGGAGCTTGACTAACAGCCAGATGCTTGCCATTATTTGATTGATTACTTTCGCAGTATAGAGAGGCTTACAGGGCCAGCTGGAAGCAATTTAGCATGTTAGCGGAGAACTAGGTAGCGGAGTTTGCGAGCTGCAGTTGGCAGGATACTCTAGCACAGCATGGCTCGTTTGAGGTTACCGCGATAGTAGTTAGCAGAATCACAATGCTTTACAAAGGCCCTTGAATCTCTCTGACTGAGCGATTTGAGACTATTGAAAATGTTATACAGATAACAGAAGCCGCCATATCCCTGACCGCTTTTCGCTAGCCTGAAACTACAGATTTCGAATGTTGACGGAAGGCAAGTGAATGGCACGCAAGAAGATAAGAGCTTATAAAATTGGTCGAAGCGGCAGATGTGGCAATCTGATACTAAATGCCAGTTGGAATAAGAGATGTATCCGCAAAGGGCTTTCTGAGCAGTTGGAAAGGGTATGGCAAGACGTGCGGAATGGAGCAGCAATGGGTTGACAAGGTAGGGTTGTTGAACATTTATTGCCCATTCGAACGCCGTTCGTGGTTTTTGAATATCCTGGGAGATGGAGTCAGTACAAGCTCGCCGCTAAGCAGTAGGGG
>JAABUJ010004429.1_pt1 | contig 14769 bp, 16 predicted proteins | sample 5559131 | NCBI WGS metagenome assembly JAABUJ01 (sample SAMN10711875, study PRJNA513366) | rock metagenome | isolation source: Antarctica rocks | place: Antarctica: Victoria Land, Mt New Zealand nord | collected 2016-01-07 | reverse complement strand
GTGGGCTGGGGTGCGGTGCTGGAGGCGGGGGGGGTGGGGCTGGCGCTGTGGTGAGTTGTGGGGTTGGGGGGGGCGCGGGGAGGTGGTGGGTGTGGTGGGGTGGGTGGTGAGTGGTGGATCTTGGCGGGCACGGCTGCGTTGGGGTTTCCACGGGGGAGACTGACGGTTTTGGAGGATACTGGGGATTTGTCGGGGGATCTGATGTAGATGGCCTGGGGCTGAGGTCGCAGCGTTGTTGCATTCAGTTGGCTAGAGGCAGCGCTGCTCTCGATGAGATGTCCAGGGGGAGGAGGGAGAGGGGCCCGGGGAGACTGGACAGAGCCACCGAGCCATTTGCTGGAGGAGACGCGATCCGAGCAGATTGGTAATGGCAAGCGGCGCTGGTCGATGACTGACGCGTTGTACTGGATGCATGGAAGGATGGACACGGCAGACATCGGTGTTGGGTGTCTATTCTCGGGAGTCAGCTACATAGCTCGTGGGTGGGTGAGTGAAGACGACGCACTTGAGAATATGGAGCGATGGAGACGTAATCTCAAGTGCTCGCTCCGGAGACTGTGGCATGTTTTTTTGGTGCCACGACTGAGACTCATCGGTGGAGAACAGGTAGTCGAGAGTGAGCGGCCTTCCAAGCTCCCAACACGAGTAAGGTACCAGCAACGTGAGCAAGAAAACGCCGACCGTTCAGACAGCGGAACAGATGTCAGGCACGAGGGCATGATGAGAGTTGAGACACGGTGTTTATATGTATGTCGTACACCACTAGACGAAATAGAAAGCGGCAGAACCAATGTGCCCTAAAAATTCCAAGCACACCACAACCGATCGGACCGCCTCGATCGATTTCGCAGCTAGAGACGCATACTATGACGAAAAGAATCGCAGCAACGAAAATCTTGAGATTGCACCCTTGGGAGGCATGATCGACAAGACGAAGCAGATAGAAACTGATATCCGCAAAACAATCAGCGACTGGACACCAAGCTTCTCCTCCAAACAGGAGATCATTTCGCCAACAATGGCATGATGTGTTGTCCTCCACTAGATGGCGCGGCCAGACGCAATGCCCACGAGGGGAGTGAGATTTCTACAATGCCAGCAGAGAGCTTCCCCTTGCTTTATTCTTTTCTTCTATTGTCCAGTTGTGAAACAGGGGAGGCACGGAGCACTCTCAGGCCTGTTGGTGCTTGATCGACAGCCTATCTGACGTGAAGGCACTGGATAATCTCCGGTGGAAGCCATCTTTTGTTGCCCTCGTACTGCAGTTCGCCATCCCCCGTCGCTACCGGACCAGGTTGACGGGGACGAAAGCCGGTAAGGTATCGAGAAGAGGATGGGACGTAGCGGGCCGCTCCCCCAACCCCAGATCTGACCCCGCTGTACGTACAATAATGTGGAGTCAATTCTGAGACGGAATGAAGCTCATCCACTGGCCAAAGTGTATCTGTATATGGTGAGCCCGGCACCCATCCATGCCGCAGGAGAATAATCCTCGCTCTTGGAATGACGTGCAGAAAGTCGGCCGCAAGATGAAGCCGCACCCGTTTGTCCACAATTTGTCTCATATGCGATGCAACGCCGTTGCAGATTCCATCTTTTGGGAAAGTTGACTTTGCGGAGGGGATTGGACCAAGATTAGAGGTGGACGTATGCAACAATGTTCTCAAGCAGAGATGTGCCCTGAAGATCACGGAAGGTTGTCGAATGTTTACGATCCGACGGTCATCGCCGCGTCGAGAAGTCGAACTCCGTTTCGGCTACGAGCAGATTCGAACAGACTATACCGAATACTGAATCATGCAAAAGGTACAGTACTGGACGCGGACTTTCGAGTTCACAGATATGATGGATCGCAAAGATCGATCGATGCCTTCATCCGTACATCTTGTCAGGTATGCTGGAACTCTCTGCCGCCTACAGAAAAGACGAGAAGCGGTGTTTTGGCGTCGGTGCGGTGTGAAACCGGAGTAATTAATTATTAAGTTCTCATCGAATCCAGAGAATGTGAGTGGGCTCTGCGTTAAGGTACAACAGTACGGACAGTATAAACATGAAGCCTGAGAAGCCGGTGGTGCTGCAAAAGAAAAGAGCATCATACAACTCATGCGGCTTGCTTTTGGTCGACCAGTGGCAGTTGCAGGGATTTCGCTAAAATGCAGTGAACTCTTGAGTAAAGTCACATCTCTGAGCAGGCCACCGTCTCTGACCTCCTTCCAATCTCCCTTCCTGCCACATCACCCCCACCCTAGGTTCTTGCCAAAGGACGAACCCGTCCGCTATGAGAAAATGCCAAGCACGCTACAAAGACCCTGAATGAATGAGAAGTTCGCTTGACAGCCCGACGGCCCGGGATGAAAAAGGGGAAACACAAGGATGTTACCGATTATTTCTATTCGATCAAGAAGAACGCCGTATGTGCTTCACCCTTAAAACAGCAGAGCCAGCAGACCGGCGATCACGAACGAACCTCCCATCACCATCGGCTGGTTGACCTCGAAGCGACCGGCGGCACTTTTGCCAGCCGAGCCGCTGGGCTGGGGGCTGGAGCCCGCCATGCCCGGGTTGGATTGTGTCCCGGCGCAGACGTAGGTTCCCTTGATGACTTGGTTGTTGTGGGCATTGTCGAAACTTGAGCACGAGAATTGGGAACTGGAGGATTGCATGTTGAAACCTCCGCGAACATCGCTGAGAGCTGGCAAAGACACGCTGCGGTATGGGTCAGTGGAGGCTTCAATCTGGGAAATGTAGAGTTGTTGCTTACTTGGTGAAGTTACCACTGAAGTCGATAGCCCCTCCGACAGTCTGCAATGCCTGGAAGCCATCGATAACCTTCAACTGAGTATTGTTCGCAATTTGGTATCCACCATTAATGGTCTTCAACATCGGGAGCGAGATGTTGGTCAGCTGAACGTTGTCATCGAAGACCAGAGAACCACCGACGGAGGTCAAGTTGGGTGCAGCGAAATTCTGGAAAAAGTTCTCGTAGAAACCCATGGACCCGTTCACAGCACTGAGAGATGGCAGTTTGACGTCGCTGCAGTTGCGGAAAGTCATGTTGTAAGCCCATTGCAAGTTGGGGAAGGAAGCGGTAAGATGCCTGCCGTTGGCCTCAATCGTAAGAGACTTGCTGATGTTTCCCAGCTGCGTCTCAATCTGAGTCAGATAAAAGTTGTTGTTGATGTTGAACGTCTCCACGGTTTGAAGGTCGATACCATTCAGGGAAGCGAGCTGTGTGTTGGTGATCAGAACGTTGGCGGCTCTCGTGACCTTGGAGGTGAAGGAAATGTTCTGCAAGTTTGGCAGAGCGTTCCACATGATACTGTCCACCATGCTGAGACGGGGAAAGGCGAGCGTGGAAAGGATGGTCATGTTTGTCAGCTGGAAGCCTTTGTCGATGATCGTCAAACTATCCGCGGAAAGGGTGGTCAACTTGGTCGCACCATCGGCAATGAGATTGCCGGAGATTCGCTGGATGCCATTGAGTTGAATGGTATCGGCAGCCGCTGTGGCAATGACGATGTCGCCACTGAAAGTTGTACAGCTGGCCAAAGCCGTCGCATCGCCGCCATTTTGGATCGTCGCCGTTGGCTGACTACATTGAGCTGTAAATTCACGTAACAAATATTAGCCACGCGTTCCACCAAGACGAAGCTTTCGACAGAAAATCAATGGCCGAGTAGAGAGTGTAGTAGTCTTCCTCGTAACTCGTTTCGGGTAGATGATCGGAAAGGCAATTGGCAAGCGATTGAGAACGAGGGGGTAGTGGCTTACCCGCAGCTGTTGCAGCGACCGCAAGGGCCGGAATGATGAACTTCGTGATAGCCATTGCTGACTTTTTTCGGAGTGTGGTTAGATACTAGAGATGATCAGCTCCAGTCCAATATTGACGCGAGTGTAGTGTGTAGTGATTTGAGCGAAGTGCTCCGAGAAAAATCTCTTGCAAGTTGCCAGAGGTTGATAAGATACGTGGACGTGGACGTGGACGTGGCTGTGAATGGGAATCTGGAGGTGAGTAGACAAACCTGAAGTAGTGAATAGAAGACTACCAGTTATGATTCAGTGGATAAGAAGTTGGATGGGTTAGAATCGGATAGAAAGCGTTGATGGAATGAGTAGATGGGTTGAGGGAGCGTGAAGAATTTGAACTGAAGCGAGAGGAGACACGACGAGAAGAGCGACTATCTACCGGGCAACGAGGTAGACGTTCTTCTCACTGTCGGAAAGCGTGGCTGATGAATGTAAGGTAAAGAAGATATGTAGATGATGATGGAGGAGGCGGAAGAGTTGGAAGAAAAGAGCGAACACCAAACGAATGAAGGAAGGAAGGAAGGAGGAATCTTGGTTTGAAGAATTTTGAGAAAGGAAGGAGAGGCTAAGGGACTGGTATGGTAAGGTACCTGGATGTACCTTAGGTAGGGGGAAAGGGAAAGGGATGGTTGGGTGGTAAGGTATTGTTTGCTGCTATTTTTTATGCTTGGCTTGTGCCGTTCCGGGGGTGGCTGGGTACCTCGAGGTACCTACCTTAGAGATAATAAAAGATAAGTTACAGTACAGAGTAACTTACGGAGGTACAACTCAACATCAACATCAACACCAACACCAACGCCAACACCGGACGCGCATACACATCCTCGCTTAGTCCCGATACGGAAAGGTGTCACTCTATCAACCTCCTGCTTCCTTGCTGGCGCGAATAATGAATGGATGCGCTTGAATTTGGCTTTGCTACTTACAGTATCAAGTTAGCCCAGGTATGATAGTGCATATAAATTCACTCTACGACGTACTGTAAGTTCAACCTGGAAGGATTTCGTTCCATGAATGAGAATAAGATTACTCATCTTATTCACCAGGTGCTTGTACGAGTCTAGAGATGCTTTGTCCCGAAGAGACTGGAGGTACATACAAGTCGAAGACCGATGCAACGAACCGTCCGGAGTTTGATACGATAACTGCTGTCATGCATTTCTTGACTGCGCACGTTTCGTCTGCCGGTCTATCGAAACCCTTGTATCGAGGGTTTTCAGTTGACGCTGTTTCCAGTAACGTTGGGGCGTAGAACAGGCTTGGATTTGTTAAAGTACATGTACAGTAACCTACATGTAGGAATGATTTCTTTCACTTGGTGCCACAGAGATCTAGATCTCCTCTAAGTCCTCTTGATGGATTACAGCAGATGGTTCCGCTGTGGCGATATCGGTATAAATACCATTGTTATTGTTTATTCTTTCCTCACAGTAGGTGTGCCTTGAAAGCCGTACGATTTGCCGAAGCCGAGGATATAACAGTGAAATATGGCAATGCAAGAGATACAGTAGCTGTCAAAGCACGTGACGGGCCTGATGGCCTAACAATATTGCCAATTTGACTAGAGGGACGATCTATCAACATCCAATTTACTTGACTTACTCTTTTGAGATGTGCAATTTGTTGCTTCTTTCTAAAATAGGTGTCCGATACACGTAGACCACAATACGATAGTCATAGACCACTATTGTAATAATCGTAGACCACACCTAATCGGGTAGTAATTCCAGAATTTAGTCCGCGTTTTCGGGTTTTCGGGTTTTCATGTCGAGGATCTTATGCTGTGATGCACCTCGCTGTCATCCCCCCCAAGCCCTAAGTCAAAATGGACCCCGAACCTCCCACCAAGGGTGTATACAACACCCTCAAAGACCTCATCACCGCTGTCAATGAGCATGCTGGATCTCAGGGGTATGAAGTCGTGGATTCACTTGTTATTTGCCCCCAAGGACGTCCTCAAGGTGCCTGCGGGCAAAATTGAGCTCAGAATTCAACGCAGCGAGACTTTTCGGCCTCTGAAGTAGTGGAGAGGGAGGTGCAGGGACGACAGTGAGGTTGTGGAGGACGTGGAGAAGAACATTGATGTGGGGGAGGGCAGGCATGAGTTGCGGAGCAGTCACAAGTGGTTCTCGGAGGTCATTTTGGTGTGTTTCACTTGGATTCTTAGCATTACTTAGGTTCCTACATATATATTATAGATATTAGTACTAATACATTTGTTTCTAAGTCTAAATCATAAGAAAAAGTGCGTAGAAACGCATTGTAGAGAGCCCCATAAAAATTTGTATGTGATTCCCGATTAGGTGTGGTCTACGACTAGTAAGACTGTGCTCTATGGCTATCGTATTGTGGTCTACGTGTATCGGACACCTAAGAATATATTCAATATTCTTTCCCTAGCATTGATTCATGAAAAACACGCGTGCTTGTGGTCATTTGATGTCCTTTCATTTGCTTTGTGCTTGTTCGTGCACTCGTACTTGATCGCACACCAAGTACTCAGCATTTCCCATCATACCAGGACAAGGGTTTGTGATCGTCTTGTGTGTTGTTTCATTTTGACTGTACTGATGGCTGGGGAGTGTCTCGGTGGTGAAAGAGACAGGATTGGTGACGGTGAATGGGCCAACTCGAAAGATGCCCGGCGTGGAAGGGCGGTAAGTAGCAAGAAGGGAAAGCAATGGGAAGACTGCGGAAAAGATATAAATGGAAGGGGAAAATGTAGAGTGTACTCGGGATCTATAGGGCACTGTATGAAATCCATGGGTGAGATCGTTCATTCAGCACTTTCAGTGATAGCAGATTTATGATCAGAAGTGTCTCGTCAACATACGAGGTAGAAGATCGAAGGGCCTGATGATCTTGGCGAGCTCTACCGAGATAGTCTCTCAAGGTTTGATAGAAACCACGGGCTCATAGATCCTCAAGCTTTCCTGAAATGTAGAAAGGAAGGATGGAACATAATTTGAAAGAAGTAGCACCCCTTGTCTCTAACACGATGGGAGATGTAAATGAAGAAGTACGATGTATAGATCTAAACCAAGGTTAGAGAAGACTTGATCCGAAGCTACCTGCAAAGATGAGATATATAACACCTAGAATACCATCATACGCTGTGCGCAAAGCGAAGGAGACGCCGAGAATGGCATTGAATAGCTGACGAGGTTAACTATGTTCCCTTCAAGAAGCGGAAAAGGTAGTTTATATCCTTACCTTGTATATCCAAACTCAGACCATTCGACGACTTTCGTTCTTGCAACTTCAAATCCCTGCCACCCGGTATTGTTTACCGCCACTTCATCAATTGTGGAGCTCCGGTTTCTACCAAAAGACCCGATGCGGCGAAAGCATGCTTCTAGAGAATGACGAGCCACTCGCCCAGCATCGCACTCGCAGCTTGCACAGCGCAGTCCTCGCAGCAGTCATCACAGCGCAACATAATATGCCTGAACGAAGGAGGTTCCGCCTTCTCCCTCTTGTACATCCGTCTCTCCGGATCATACACAAATTGCTCCGTGTGCTGCTGAGAATATAATATACGTGCAATCAACTCGAAACCCAGTGCGCAACGCAACCGTAACAACTTTTCAGAAAGCCTCGTTCCATGGCGGCCAGGTTTGATCAGAGTATGAGGGCATGCACTTGACCAGAGGTGGAGGACTAGTCTCCCATTCGATCAGCATCGAAGGGTCATTATCATCTCCATCTTTATTCACCCAGTTCGACACGTAGCCCTTCAGAGCCTTGATCTTTCGTGCCGCATCATCTGAATATTCAAGGTTAATGCTGGGTATAACAGCAATTTTTCCATGCCCCGAAAGCCACATCTCCTTGCAAAACAGCTTCGGTTCGCCCTGGTAGCATTCATTCTTGACGGGTCCACGGAATCTGATCTTCCGTTCCAGGATCGGTTTGGCTGTGAACGCCGTCGCTCCATTCCAGCAAGAGAAAACCTGGAATGGCTTATGAGCTTGAAGTCGTTCTCTAGCTTTGGGGTCGTTCCAGAAAAGGTTCCACGCCGAGTTCCAATTCCCATCCTCGGGGATGTCAAAAAATGAATCGCCAGTCATGCCTCTTGCGATCCACACATCATAAAATGTCGGATCGTGCCCAACATAGACCCAGTCCATTGCACAAGTCATATCTGCCTTCTGATAAAGACGCTGATGTATCAATTCCAGAATATCTTGCATACAGATGGATACGTCGTTTAGGAAAATTATAGTGGTTTCAGGAGAGCACCGGTCCGAGTGCTGCATCAACGGCTCAAGCGCTTGGTTGCGGAGTGCAGCTAGAGTTTGTACTCGATCCTGATTCGGTGCCCCGGGTTCCAGGTCGCTTGAATTGAAGAAATATGTCGCACCGATTCCCTCGATCTCTGTGCGCAGTAATTTTAGAATCTCAAAGGTGCCATCGTCTGAGCGACCTTCCACAATGGACAGGGCACATTGCTCAGGCCCGAGAAAGCGCATACTTTCGACAATCGAGCCGATGAGCCGTGGAAGCAGACTGGCAGATTGATGAAGGTCCAGTGCGAAGAAATATCTCAGCGGCGCTAGAGTACCAGCCGTATTTTTATCAATTCTGCGGAGATACTCATAGCGATCGGTATTGGGAGCCGGACAGTCCAGTCGTGGAAAGGAGTTATGCTCGGGGCTCATGATCGCTTTGATATAGGATGGCGCAATTTCCAGCAGGGTAAAGTTTCCAATTCTTAGAGAGGGAGTAGAGTCTATGGGTAGCCCGTTTGTGTCTGATTTGTTGTCAGGGTTTCCTACTATTATCGTTAGCACTCAAGGCAATAATGTCAAGATAGTCCCGAGGCTAGGTGACAGAAAATCCGTAGCGAGGACTCGCCCATGGCCGCTTAGGTACTGTTCTGCGGCTTCTGCCACCTCCTCTATCACCTAGCCTCGTAGATAGCCATGACTTTTGGCAACGACTTACCTGAAGTGAATGGCAGAGGACCAGCAAGTTCTCTCCCAAAGAATGGGTGACGCGTATATTGACTGAAGCCGACAAAGATTGAGAAAGCCACGAGGAACAGACAAGCGGTCTTGAGAAGGGCGGGAAGATTTCGTCTCATTTTTGATAGAGATGAGTGAGTATTCTGCGGTCGGAAGGAATCCAGGTTGTTAATCATGACAGCAGATGAACTTCTCTACCTTAGATCATGCGGATCGACCGCGGTTGTGTTGGTGTCGCAGAAGCAAAAAACGATGAGCGACGAAGCATCACTGTAAATAGGAGGGACTGCTAGCGTCAGCCTTCTTCGTCAATCCCCGTCCGTGGGTGCCCAACCTCGCCAATGACCACCCACTCTTAGGCGCTGTGCCTCGATACTTCGTACATAAGTGTCATGTACGAGTAAAGGAAATTGGTTTAACGCTGATGGCTGAGAGACGCAGCGGACGGCGTGTCATGAAACTATTTTTACCTTTTCAATGTAGAATCTAGGGTAACACGCATGAGCGAGCGTTTAGGGTGGTTGTCAACAACATCTACCAACGCAGAACCGGCCTGCACCACGGAAAACTCGAGGAGCAGGCTCTTCAAGATTACATCTTCAGCCTTTCCTTCCTTTTCATAACTGCTCGAGGACATTATTGCGTCCCAACCGTCTGAATCTAGTACTTTGGTTTCCTTTTCCTTAACCTCTATCGAAATGATTTATTGCTGGATTATCCTCCTCATGATTTGTGAGAGTGTTGTCTTCGCTATCCCCAGGGGGATTGCACAAATTCTGACACGAGAGGCTCTGGTAACGCCGTCAGCTACATATCTCTCATCAAATTCAAGTAGTGGATCCTTCGAAGAGCTCAAGAAGCGGCAGATTACGGCTCAAGTCTCGACGTGTGGCTACGCCAACGGTGACAGGACCAAGCCTCGCACGGCAAACTCAGGGTTCAACTGCAGAGTAGACACGAAGAACGGATTATGGGGATTTTGCCCAACGACTGTCATTACGGCTAGCGACTGTGGGTTGGCAGGAAACTGTGTAGATGCGAATGCTTGCTCTGGTGGATGTGGTATCTTTGGGACACCAGGTATCACAACATTTAGCTGGTCAGTCGATCCTTTCCGGCCGAAAGGGCCTTCACAGACTTGATTAGAGTTGGCAGGCTGATAGAGATGTCTACATAGTTATAAACCAGGGGCGCAATTCTGTGCGACTGCACTCTTGGTCAATGGGCCGGATCAGACCTACTCATATATTGCTTGCGCGTCATCCGCTGAAACTGCAGTTTTATTCGCTGAACCTACTATAACGTCGTCGGCCGCATCTACTGAAACTCAGGTTCCGGTCTCATCTACAGCGTCCTCCACATCCGCCACGTCAATTCTCTCCCAATCCTCTCCTATACCATCCTCGTCCTCATCTACACCGTCCTCCACATCCACCACGTCAAATATCTTCCAGTCCTCTCCTATACCATCCTCGTCCTCATCCACAGCGGGTTCCTCTCTCTCATCACAGCCAAGCTCGGCCCCATCACCCGCGTCAAACGGATCATCAACTCAACCAGTAGCTCCTGCTCCCACAAGCGCGCCTAGCCCCAGCTCCAAGGACAATGTCGGCGCAATCGTCGGTGGGGTCATTGGCGGACTTGCAGTGATTGCTTTCCTTGTCCTCGGCATTCTGTTCTTGCGAAAGTCTCAGCGAAAGCGTGTCACCAGCCAAGTGGCCACACAGCAAATTCGAGATGACCCCATCATCTTAGCCGAACTTGAAGCGAAACGCGGAAAGTCCAACTATCAAGAACATGGAGGATTCGGTCCAACCAGATTATCTATAAAGCGAGATCCTGTTGAGCTAAGCGGCTGATGCGTTGGTTCGCATCCTGAACGCTAGCAGGTTGGCTACGATAAACTTGTGGTGGCCCAATCGAAGGATGAGTCATGGGAGGTCGGAATCTCGTGGATTGTTCGACTATAGCCAAGTTAATGGAGATGGTGGATGTCTGTAATGGATCTCAAGCTTGCAGGTATGGTAGATGCCAAATGGAATGTCTAATTCCAGCTCAATTGGGTTTCCTGCAGTGATCAGATAAGGATTGTTAGTTGATCAATCAAGAAGGACTGCAAAAGAAAATTTCAAAGAATGAAATACTCATCTTCACTGTCACCAAATTCTAGAGCAGCAGCATCTGTATCAGCATCAGTCTGAGCAGAATCATCTCTCAAATCACTCACAGCAACTGACTGTTAAATGAGTATATGTCACTTCAGACTCAGAGTATCATGCTCTACAGCTTTCTTAGACTTCATTCTGAAGAGAATGTTCTGAAGAGATAAAAGATTGTTGCTGTCACTTTGTGATATTTATAGCTTTATTCTCATAATGTTACCTTATTCTGATTCTTCATTCTTGTAACTTTGAATTCTCAGCTTCTTCAATCAAGAAACCTAAAAACTATAAAATGACAGTTTGTTAAGTCAAGAGTTCAGAGTACTTTACAGTACCTTAATATTCAATACAGACTGAAGTCTTAAGCTCTTTAGGCTTTTTTTTCTGTGTCTAAAGATTTAATATCTTAATATGAGATACAGCAGATGCACTAACTGCTTGTAAAATATAGCTGTTGCTATCTTATCTTATGTGAATCAGTTCATAGAAAGTTGCTTTTATTCATTTATACTATGTAGAGTATATATAGAAAATGATGACTAAGATATAAATAAAAACACTTAATAAAAGATAAATAAGCAATAATATCACATTCTTTCTTACTGCATAGTCACAACAGTTTACTAATGTGAATGCAGAGATTTACTTAACATTCTATAAAATTTCTGTCTACAATTTACATTTACATTGTTTTATTTTACTTTACATCACTATTGTTGTCTGAAAGCAGCTAAAAGTGTAGATCATTGTTGTTATAATAATAAATAAATTATTTACTATTTACACTGTCTATTTATATCATTAATTACAATTCTTCAAAAAAAGTTCTCTTCTTCTTTCTTTAATTTTTGATTACACTTCAACTTTTAATCACTACTTCATTAATTTATCAATTTTTTTATTTACTCTATCATCATATAAGCTTTCATGATATGTTTACAGCATGTTATTAATGTTTCATAAATTATTTATTAAGATTTATATTTCACATTGTGCTGCTGTCACTTCATCATCAGATATAAGTAATAACAACTTAAATTAAAAGAAGTTTACTTTTAATTGTATCTATAAGATTACTGATCATTTCTGTTTTAAAAAAAGCTTATAAAACTCTTTTTTCAGTATATTGTTATTTTAATTTTAATTTAAAAATTAACAATACATAAAATTAATTAAGCATTTTACTTTTAATATTACTTTCTCTTTTTTCTTTAATAGATTAACTGTTAATTAACTTAATTTCTTATTGCTTAATACTTTAATCAATTTATCATTAAAGAATTGACTTAAAACTGAGTTTAGAATGTTATCAATAATTTAATAGTTAATTTTATATATTAATATGAATTTAAATTGTTTTTGCACTCACTAAATATATTGTGAAGCTATTATCACTTATATTTGTAAAAAACATGAATTGATTGTCTATAATAACTATATACATAAAAATGAGTTATTTATAATATATATCTAAATCAAATTCAATAATCATTATTTTCTCTACAGTTTGTGTACAAACTCTCATTAAAATGCACAGAGTATTTAATGCAGCTTTTATAAATATAAATTTATATTAATATGATGATTACTTATTATTTTAAATCATATAAAGTTTAAATTTTCTTTATTTATTAACTTAATAACTTCTCATTATCATTATATTATTACTCTGTTTACTATTTCTATCATCATCATTAATGACATTACACTTCTTATTAACTACAATTACTCATTAATAGAGAATGTTTCAAGCACTGTAGATAAATTAAAGATGACTGTTGAAATTCTTTATTATTAAATTAAAAAACTTAATATTAATGCATTTATTATTTTACTTACATCATCATCTTATCTGTATCAGTTACATTTCTGCTCACTGTTATATTATTACAGTAAACAGTAATTTTGCTTTAAATATGATTTATACTCAGTTTATAAATTTTTGTTTTTTTAATAAATAAATAATTAATAAAATTGCTTTACTTCTAATACTATTATCTTTTAGTCTACAAGAATCTTTTTTGAATCTTTTATATAGATTATATAAGTTTATATTTCTTTCACAGATTATTATCAGATCACTATTAATTATTATTGAAGTTAAGACTTTTTAATCTTTCTTTTTAGCTTTATTACTTATTTACTTTGACTTTAACTCATCATATTATTTAAAGTAATCATTAAGTCAAGTTAATTTAACTTGACTTAGACAGAGCTTCTGAGTTAAGTTGAGTTAAGCTTTAATTGTTAGTTTAAAAGTTCAGATCAGACTTTAATATTAAAGCTTAACTTAACTTAGAAGCTCTGTTCAGATTTTAAGAATTCTGAGATTAATTAATAAGTAAGTTCTTGAGACTTAACTTAAGAATAAAGATTATGAGCTTAAAGATTACTGATACATAAATATTATAAGTAAGCATTATATATACATAATTGAACAGCTTTCAATTTAATCTATTTATTTACTATATTAAGAGTTAAATATTCTCAAAATAATCTAATAATGATTGCTTTAATCTGCATCTTTAAATGCAATGTTTCAGTTATGCATATATCTCTTAATAAAAGACATGTTCTTGTGCTGAATAATAATCTATTTTATATAAATTGCAGTCAGATTAATATCTACTTTCTGTTAACTGATAAATGATAATTACTGTATAATTCATTAAATATACTTTTAAAAAAAACAACAATATATGCTTTTACTGTCTTCTGTAGACTTTTAATGACTGAGCTTTAAAAACAAAACATCTTATACTGAGAGAAAACTCTCTTCAAATAATCTTAAGTTATCTTGCAGCAAAGTCTTTAAAAGAATAATTTTGTTATTAGAAAATCTGTTGATTTCTGATAGTAATGTATTTTATGAAGAGTAACAGCTGTAGAATGAAATATTATTATTAAATATTATATTATATATTAAAATTAAGCTTACTGTCTAACTTTCAGTGATAAGCTGACTTAAATGCTTCAGTATTTTTTTCTATATCTACAGCAAATTTTTTTTTCTTTTCATCAACATCAGTTTTTTCTCTTTTAAGTATCTTTCTAAATATTCTTTCTACTGCTGCTGTCTTCTCTCTGCTTAATACAGTCTTCATAACACTGTGTTTTGAAGTTTTCTTAATATATATCATAACATAATATAACAATACAATGATGCTCTAAAATTAAGTTAATAAAAGCATTATTAAAAAACAATTTAAATACATCTCTAAATGATAATGAGTTCTAGAGTGATCTTGTAGTTTGAAGATGCATTGTAGTTTGAAAGTATGTTATAATTTAAAAGTGTGTAGTTAAAAGATGTGTTGAGAGCTTTTAGATGTTAATAATATTTAAATGTTAAATTGCTAGTAAACAATTCATTTATTTATGATATATACATCAATGTTATGAGTAAATATATCATCACACTCACTTCTAATACTTAATTTAATACTTTCTTATCTTTATCTTTATCACTCAATCTACTACATTCATTCTGTCTCTACTCAGTCTTTATACTCAGTCTCTACACTCACTAAATATATTACTCAATGTTATCATCTGTTCTACTGCTCATTTCTTAAGATTTAATCTTATACATTGCTCTTGTACTTCACTCTGATGTGTAGCTGTGATGCATACATATAATGCTTAATTATATCACTTAATATAGAACTTAGCAGTTAACTATATATTCTAAACTATATACTGCAGTAAAGCCGCGACAGCAGCAACACACCCAGCAAACAGAGCGCATAGCAAAGCTGATCAAAGTAGAATATTGAGTCACTTCACCTTACCTGCCATCGCAATGTCAGCGATGAGTCGCATGGTGGGCGCTG
>JAABUJ010004425.1_pt1 | contig 14773 bp, 19 predicted proteins | sample 5559131 | NCBI WGS metagenome assembly JAABUJ01 (sample SAMN10711875, study PRJNA513366) | rock metagenome | isolation source: Antarctica rocks | place: Antarctica: Victoria Land, Mt New Zealand nord | collected 2016-01-07 | reverse complement strand
CCGTAGCCCCAACCTGCGGACAGCGCTGGCTGGTGTTGACTCTTCTTAGCTCTGCAAATACTTGGAGCAACAGTATTCACAGGTTCCCAGCCGGCACCACGTGGAGGTGAGAGTCGTCGCCGGCCACCCTTTCCGTGACTATTTCGTAGGCGCGCAGCTTCAACCATCTGTATGTGATATCGTTGCTTACTCATCTCTTACTAAGCGCCCCTATTTATGTCTTAGTCATCATTTCCTATATATACTCTACATAGCGTAAACGAATAGGAACAACTTTCTACGGACCGATTCACATGTAGTGCAGCCACGCGGAGAATACCCTTAGATACTTTGTACAGTACATACAGTATCTAGCCCGCTGGCTGACTGGAAGCAACAGGATTCGAACCCTGGACCGCCCTTTTTTCCCTCTCGCCCAGTTCCCTGGGACAGGACAGGGACGCCATCGCCCCCGGAAGTTGAACCCCAGGTCTTCCCACAGGACCGGAACCTTCCCTCGATTGGACCGCGTCCCGCGATCATAGGCGCGAGTATCGAACGCCACATATAGAGTACCTAGGTATTGTAGGTACAGTACGCATAAGCTCCGACGCCGTTGGATGGATCGGGGCGAGGGAGGGAAGTGGCTGCGGTACTGTCCGTATGTACTGTATGTGTGGTCAGATCTGGACCTACATACATACGGACAGTACTTATTAGGCCAGACGCTGATGGCTGGGGCTGAAGTGAGTTGGTTGTTGTTGTTGTTGCTGTTTTGATTACCTTGGAGTATTAGGATTGCACGATGGCCGACGGACGGACTTCAGTTAGGACTTGCTTCTCCCGACCCAATGAGCGGGAGTTTGAAGGGGGTCGGAGGATTCCGTCCCTGTTGCTGCGTTGAAGCTTCATGTCGGTGCTGGTTAGGGCTGTTGTGTTTCTGCGTTGGATCGTGCTTGATGTATACCTAGTCGGGTTTATATTGTCTCAGACAATATATCTACGTTACCGGGTTCGGAGAGATTGCACATGCAAGAGGTGGATTGCCTGCTCACCTATGTTATTTTGGCGGGGTGGAGTTGGGAGGAGGAGGGAGGTGAGGACTTTGGTTGTGGCATTGTTGTTGTACGGGCCTCGATTGGTCAGGTCAAGTATACTGTCAGTCAGGAGAATGCAGACTGCTGGTTGGACCGGAGGTCTGCTAAATTGATTGACTTCATGGATGACATACCTGGTAGACGGAGGGTTGAATAGAAAACCGGATTGGCCAAGGAACTTGGAGCGGTGATTCTAGAATATGCACCCGGCAGTACTAAGGTAGTGTGTACTGTCCAAGTACGAGTCCGTCGACAGCGATAGGTAATGAGCATGACAGGCGGTGCTGCAGCTAAGGTAGTCAGTACTGTAGGTGCTTTGAGATCTTGATCCACAGGCTTTGTCCTCATACAAAACCATCCTCTTGCAGCGCCAGCGGGGAGGCCCGACGGAGATTTCCTGAGTGGTTCAGTGCTGATTGGCTCGGGTATCTCATGCACCCCAGATTTACAGCGGCGTCTACATGGACAAGTTAATTGCCGGGCTCGATGACGGATCTTGGTTCTGCAGGGAAAAAGAAGATTGGCGTTTGTTCAGGGCTGTGACGAGTGCGCTTGTGGTGGGAAGCGCTTTTATATTGGGTGAGTGGACTTCTTACCTAAGTTACATTCTGTACAGTGATATAACTTACACACCGTAGTACGAGCTTGTCTTTCTCAACAGTTCATTATAATTGTTATCATTGTGTCCTCTACTGGTCTTTTCTTGGCAGATTTGTGTACGCTTTCTCCTTAAGCTGCATTCCAAGATCCTTAGCTCGCACCGATCACTTTGAGAACCTGCCCTAAATGTTCGGTGGCTTGCTTGTCAAGTCCGTTGGCTCCATTCTCACGAATGGTGGCACGACTACAGTCCTGTCTCACAAGCCTTCCCCACAATTCTCTCCTAGTTTTTGGGATCTAGCTCTTGACTATTACCCAAAGTTCAATCGTGCCAGGCAACCCGGTCAGATTGGGCAGACCATAGATAAAGCAGTTGTTGTCCCTTGACAATGGATTTCTGGATCATGTCCACTACCTCCTCCCAGCATCAGCTCCAGCATTACCAAGACCGGACCTTCTCAAGATGGCTGATGGCGGACTAAGTCTGCTGCCTAAGTGTGCTGTACGCTCCTAAGTTGCAAAGATTGCCCGGTGTTGGATGATAGCTGACATCAACCGTGGCAGCAAGCCGGCGCTGCGGCCGGAATTGCCTCCAGTGGGTGTGGAACGGATGAGGCCTGTCTTTGCACGAGCAACGCCTTTCTCCTTACGATCCAGGGGGTCATCGCGACCCGTTGCAGCCCTTCGGATGGACAGAGTGAGCATCTCCAAACCGTGAATTTCCGTCTTTTGGTTGCATGGACACCTGATATGCATCTGCTCTCGGTGACTGGGGGAGACCCGACGGAATTCATCAGGTTGCTGATAAAATCGCTTTGCAGAAACCCTCGATTTCGCGAGGCAATTGTGTACGGCAGCTGTCCCGAATCTCAAGGATTCACGTGCTCCAATGGTCCTTGCGATTCTGTCTACTCTTACGGTCCTCAGCATCGTAGCGGTGATTGCACGACTCGTCGCGCGGAGAATGTCAAAGGTTGCCCTATGGTGGGACGATTATACGATCATCGTCGCACTGGTAAGAACTCCTGAAGAGCGTGGCCCAGGAATCACTCCGCGACTTACTACTGACAGGTACTCACCTTTGGCTTGAACATCAACAATCTATATGGTATACCCTCCCTGACTCCTCTTGCAATTCAAATCCCATTGGCCGCTCACAACAGCGCAGCGGTTCACTTTGGATATGGGCGACATATCGTGACACTTCAGCTTTCCGAAATCTTAAACTTTGCCAAGGTATGACCATTGCTTGTGTTCGTGCTTAAGCTGTCTTCACTGCTGATCTCATCAGATCAACTTCTCGGCCCAGCTGCTCTTCGCCTGGGCGCTTACTGCTACGAAATTGTCGATCCTCTTCCTCTACCTTCGCATTTTTCCTTCTCACAAGTTCAAGATCGCATCCATCGTCGCTGGAGTTTTGAACATTGCCTGGTGCATTAGTCTCACGGGCGCCATCATTTTCAGCTGCAAGCCGGTGGAATACTTCTGGGACAAGTCCATTCCGAATGGCTATTGCCACAGCCAGAATACCCGAGGCTACGGGATCACGGCAGCCAACTTCATCACTGACCTCGCGGTATGGCTGCTACCGATCCCCTGGCTCTGGGGCTTGCAGATGGAAACCTCCCGGAAGCTGGCCGTCATCGGTATGTTCTTACTTGGAGGACTGTAAGTGGACCGTTTCCTCTGTCCATCGTTCATGCACTCCGGCAATGGCTAATTTGTACGTCAAAGTGTTTGTCTGGCACCCCTCATCAGTCTTCCGCTACTCGTAAAGTTGAACGAGGCCGATATCACATGTGAGTCATCGTGCTTGGCTCCTCCGGCACGAAAACGCCACTTTTCTCGCTCGACATCACTCATTGTCTCTCAGGGACCATTGTCGACGCCGGGATCTGGCTCAACGTCGAGTGTAACATCGGCATCGTCTGCGCCTGTCTGCCTGGTATGCGTGGACTCTTCAAATCCGCCTCGTCGCGCCCCTCCCACCCTACCCGCTCATCCAAGTACACCCGTACCGACAGCCGGAGTGGGGGCAGCAGTGCCCTCCGAACGTCCTCTTCGGAGCGTATCGTGGGTGGCAAAGCCGATAATATAGGAGTAGAGACTGCGGTGAGTATCTCGGCTCCGACCGAGGCGGTGTATGGCGGTGTATTCTTCGACGTTTCGTCACTGACGGCGCAGAAGGGAGTCTCGATCGCCATGCCGGAATTGCCGAGGAGGAATCCGCCTTGGAATGTGTAGACGGGGACGGAGAGCAGTAGAATGCTCGTACTCGAGGTTGTCGAGGGTCCGTTGCAACCATGCTACGCTCCTGATAGCGAAACGTCGTCGGCTCATTTCTGGTCCGTGGCTCATCAGACTGCATCCGATCCTCAGGGCGCGTCGCTCAGCCTCCGGAGACCCGAAACGGACGAGTTGTTACCTGCCACGACGGTGTATATACTCAGAATATAGATTAAAATTGGAGGTTAGTGTCAGGGGTTTTACATGGTCAGGTCAGGCTTGTGGATGATTGGGCTAGCAATGTATATATATATATCCGCTTCAATAGAACTGAACATAGTCCGAGAGTACTCTACCTCAGCTATACCTAGTCTTCTCCGAATCCATCCAGACCGTGACCCAAGGTCTTTGTGCGGTTCCCCGAGGAATATACGCATCCACCGATCCGCATCGGACAGCATTGCATTGGAAAGTCCAGATCCCTACGACGTCACAGATGTACACCAGCCCGTCATGATCATTTCCCTGTACGCTTCAACGGGAGCTAGGGTTGGCGTCTAGCGAGGCCCTACCTTACTCCCCCTTGATCTAGGCCGGGTTTCGACACACCCACGTCGCACTTTCGTGTTCAGCAGCGATTATCTGATCTTGATGGTGGAGTCGCATACTTTTCATAGCAATTAGCTACCTTAGGTACAAATGCCTGCTTGAAACAGCTCACATTATGTAGGAAGGTAAGGTATGGGGATATGGTACGCTTGCTTTCAAGGGGATGACTAAGCGAAGGGTACCGCTTCACCTCTTGGCATGGTAACCAGAGCCGAACGACTGCTACGAGTAAACATTAAATCTTCTCACACATCGTCGCCGATGTCAAGATTTTCTGAGAGCCTCTCGGGTGGAGACCTTGACGAGAAGACTATGAAGTTCCATTGGCATTTTCCATTCATCGATTGAGAGAACGTTATTTTTGTCCTGTCGTTGGAAGAAGGCAAAATTTCACAGGTTGACGGACCAGGTCATGGTCAGGCTCGGCGTGCTGTTCTGTTGGCGTAGAAAATCTGCTCAGGTCCATCAGACAGGGTGTTCTGGGTGAGCGCTTCAGCCGGCACTGTCCACCTTCAGACTAGGCCTTGTGAAATCATATCCAGTCATCGCCTTGCGGGACATGCAGACTCGAAGGTTTCTGATTGGCCAAGTTGGGAACCGGAAACCGTGGAGGTGCATCTTGCTTCAAACGTGGGCTGCAGGTGTCTGAGACCTCTCACACGATGCTACTCTAGGTAACACGGCATCTTCTTCTTCCATGGGGATCAACCAATAGAAAACCATGGTGGTTGAGGCTGTGGTGACGTGGCTGATCTCAGCCTTGCTGCATCGAGTGAAAGGCTGCAACGGCTGCATCGAATGGACGACTCAGCCTCGTTTCTTGACGCAATGTGGTATTCGGTAGCAAAGCTCATCTCTTTCTACATCAACGCTATGTCAACCCTCTGTTGTCTTCTTATGCACTCCGATTGTCTGGACATCTCCCTAAATCCTACACTCATAGGACGGCAATCATCCTCCGAAGTAAGCATGTCTGGTCATGCCCCTACCACAGAAAGGTTCCCGCTAATTGACTTGTCACTAGCAGTCGATACTTGAAGTCTAGCTTCCACAATGCCAAACCAAGAACTATCGCTCGTTCCTGCCGATTCGTCCGGCCAACAGTTCACCACCACGGGGCAGGTGGACTGGGCTGGACTGGGTCGCATGCAGCTCTCTGCATCTGTTGCAGTACTAGGAAGACTCTCTGCCGCTGGGGTTGAGCCTCTTACCGTTGCCGTGGGACAGGCCATGTGTTCACGGATACCGCTCGGTGTGCACGGCGAGAAAGTTCTGATGGAGGCCATGGGCAAACTCAAGGCTTTCTCCTGTTATGGTGATCTGATCTGGTTCGGTGTGGGGGTCCGCCATATCCTCAGAACGTTAGTTCAGACATCACAAGGAGCTTCTTTGGTGGCACTTTGCGCTGCGTTGGCAGAGTGCCATTCTACACCTACCGCAGCACTTATCATGTTCGAAATGTCAAAGGTTTTGGGAAGTCCGGAGGATCTTCGACCCTCTTATGATCAGTGGAAAGCCCTTGCGAAGGTGTGCTCTAGTGTTCTTGCGGTGACTACATTTGGAGTACGCTTGCAGCAACTTCTCAACCTCTGCGGATTCGCAATCATTCGTACCACGGAAGGTCATTACGGCGCCCCGCCCAACCCTCCTGAATTCGCGAAAGCAGTGCTAGGCATCGGCAAGGTTGCTTCGGGCACACTGCGAGATGTAGAATTGACTGGGGGAGCGTACTGTGCTTGGCTTGCTGTTTTTGCCGAATATATTTTCGGGCTCAGGGTACAAGTACGACAAGATTCGGGCCAATTACTTACCATGAACCACAGCACTGATGAGAGATCCCAAGTCGTCGTCATTATTCGTCACACCAATATCGAACCAGCCGCCCTAAAATGCACTGGACAAAGCTACGTCATATCAAGCGGACTGGAATTCGTTAACCGCTTTCTCAAAGGCGCTGACATTAATATTTCTGATTTACATGTTTGGGGGGGTCGAGTTCTGTGGCAGTCCATGCTCCATGATGTATTCGGAGACGTCGTGGATGATCTTCTTAAACCTGTCACAGAGCGACCATGGGTGTCGAAGATGCTGCCGTCAAGCATACATGCAGACTGTCTCCGTCAAGATGCATTTCTTAGTATGTTGGTCTATGCAGCTGAGACCATCGTCAGCTCATCGCCGGCTATCAGGTGCGCCGATACGATCAGCTTTTTACAACAAATGCCCTCGAGGCTACCTGAATTAACACCAATTCGAGACCGACTACTCAAGAAAGGTTTCGAGCTCCAGCAACTGCATGGCGCCATCGAGGTTGGTCAGTCCGGTGGTGGTGTTCGCAAAGTTTACAAAGCCGCAAGACGTGAAGGTTATGATGCCGCAAGACGTGATCTTGAAAGGTACTGTGATTGCGAGTTACATGCGAAGCCTCCCTACAAGTTCAGTCCAAGAACCAGGTACTGCATTGTCGAGATCTCTCAGCTCATTATCGTACTGATCTGTATGCTTGAACATTTGGATTTGAAATCCCCCATTCTGCCCACGCAAAGTGGAATATTAAGGCTTATGAGCCTTCCATTTGAGACCTATTCAGACTCGGATCAAAGTCGTACAATACTAGACTCGAGCTGGATCACTGGTAAATGGGTTCATAAAATCAATGATAGATTGTCGGCCTATCATTGCTTATTCTCGACAACTTTTGAGAAGGCCCATTATGAGGACATGTGTGCTTTCGGTGATGGAGCGATATATTGTTACATGGATACAATCGTTAACATGACAGACAAAGTGGAACAAGCTTATCGTGTCCACGTTGGTGCCGGCACTATCAATGGACGATCACAGAATCATGACCGCATCCTTGATGAGCAAACCTCGTTACGGTTCTCCTACCTTCCCGCGGGACAGTTCGAGTTTGATGATAGTGATGCAAGCTTGTTTGGTGACACTACATCTCCAAGTCTACGCATGGACCCAGTTGTAAACGAAGGCATCAACATCTCTTTTTCCTACGTGCTTTTCACCGAAAAACTTCACGTACATATCTCTCCGAATTATCTCGCGAACCTCCTGTTCAGGGCTTCTCATCACCGGGTGTCAATGAGGTCCAACGGCAACCAGCCGACTGGATCTAGGCTCATAGAGTCCAAGCAGCTTCGTGTCACTGGGGAAGGGTTTCGTCCGAATGTGGACCTTGATAACGGTACATTCAATATTGTCCTCCGACCGCATCATGACAACCTTCTAGGTCGAATTGTGTCCTTGTTGCATAGTGAGAGGGTCCTGTTCTCAAATCGGAGCATTGTAACATTTCTCGTGGATGACAAGGAAGATCTGGCAAGAGCAAAGCTTTGGATCAAATATGATGGGTTGGATTTGCCGGGTGGGCGTACTATGTATTGCTTTATATCCTGAGTGGAGGCTATCACAGTGCCCTCCATGTTATCATAAAATGTATGTCATAGCACCTTACCGTGAACCGTCAGAGAATGGTGTGAAATTGATACTGTACCTACTGCGGGAAAATCAGAAAAAGTGATACATGGGGCCCATCTACAGCTCTGGCGCCTACGTCCTCTATCTGACTGGATGACTCTCACTGAGCCCAGTCCGTCCATTGCTTCTTCGGAACTCAGATCACCGCCAGTGTACCTGTCGCTGTCCTGCCACTCTCACAGGACTTTTTATAACCATCATGCATACATTTTCACCTCTTCCCACGATGACAGCAATTAAAGCATATCATTGCCGCCAAAACACACTAGATTGAGGAAGTGAAGGCTTCTAATCGCTCCTAGTCCTGATAACAAGCGGCTACACCTCGCATTGCGAAGATTTGCCCGTCATCCCAAGGAGAGGACCATGGTTCAGCCAGACGCGTGCCATATACCAATGTTGACCGGAAGAACGTCCAAACGAAGCTCCCAATCCCATGGAGCCATTTCAAGTAGTATTTTGGCACATCAAAAAGTCTCTTCTCAAACAGAGAGACTTGCATGTATTTATATTTGTAGCTGAAGAGTTTGCTCAACGTTGTAATGGGTGCCTCTATCGAACAATTCGACAGTCTGATCCCAGATCGGTTGCATTTTGAGAACAAGACGTGCATGTCTTTCTCTGTACGTTATTTTAAAACAACCTAAAGGTAACAAAAATCGCCGCCTTCGAACCATTCCGGACTAGCAACCATGCTGGATTCCGCCTCGAAATCTGCCATGCTGATAGCCATTTCAATCGCTTGACTCGTCATAAATCAGCGTACCAACGTTTAGGTTTGGGTGCTTTGCCCTCGATCGTGTGACGGTAGCATCTCGGACAGGCAGCGTTCTCTAGAGCAGTGCGATTGCCGAATCCTAATAGTGACATCGTGGGAAACACGTTATCTTCGATAGCGCTCCCATTGCCAGTTCCATTGCCTGGTCCCGACTCTGAGACTGGCAAGCAGCTCGAACAGCACCAGCACCGGGAGCAAAATTGGCCTTCACGAACACGTCGACATTCTCGGCAGCATATCATATCGACACCACCATTGACAATCGAAGCAGAGGCGATTGAGGGTCTTCGCGTTCCCCTTCCCGTAAGCCCTCCGTATCTGCCTATCCGCGAATTCGCTCGCGGGAAGGACGCGGTAGCAGCGATAGCAGCCGAAGTTGTTGGCATGTTGTGGATATTGCTCGGCAGCGCGAACAAAAGTAGACTTTTCCAGGTCAGAGCATTTGATACGATCGGCGAGGTTGTGAAGATGGCGATTGGTTCGACGGAGTGCAAGAAGAGAGCCGTAGTCAAGGTATTCTGCGATGTTCAACTGAAGCTCTAGAGGCAGCGTCTGCAGGCCAGAGAGTTCTTTCTCGGGCATTATGGATGTGAAGAAGGTTGCTGACATACTTCCTCGTCAAGAATGTACGATACAGTTGCAACTGGATATATCACTGTTAGGCTGTGATGTGCTGCTATTGCCACTGCCTTCAATATTATGGCTTGGAATTCGCTTGCTTGCTTGATTGGCATGTCCTGGCTGAGGTACCTCAGCTTGGCTTTTCCGCTGAGTAAGCAATCTATTAGACTCCCATGTTGCTGATGGCCCACCCTCAAGTTACTGAAAGTCGCCTCCTCCCTCCTTTGCTCCCACAGAAACCCACCACGACCGCACAACCCCCCTCCTCTCCTACTCTAACCCGTCCCTCATCCTCTTTTCCCCTGCTTCCGCACTTCCAAAATCCTCATCCGAGCCATCCCCCGTCCTTCTCGGGCGCTTCTACATTCGGCCCTCACGCGAGCGGAGCGTAGAGTAGAGAGAGAAGATGGCAAAGACGATCGTCTCTCTGGTTCTCCTTATTAGATTCCTACGTCTCCACAGGGGGATGCGTCTCTGGGTTGGGAACGGCTTGATACCAGAGGGTATTGTGCTAAGCCCTAGCCCTAGCCCTAGGGCCTCGGAAGGCTACTGACGGCGTGGAAGACGTATCACGACAATTATGCATAATTGGATGGAGACTGGGCATAATGCGTCGGACTCGGTGTCTGAATGAATGGCCCTCGATGTTCATGGACTAGGGTTAGAGTGTTGTGGTTGACCTGTGAATACGGAGTTGGGCCAAGATGATGGCAGCTACTAGATTTTCCGTTGGCCTGGGACGATCAATGAGATTGTGGAAATTGGAACTATGCCGTCGATTTCTGTATAGTAGATTCAGGAAATTAATGTGGCTCCATCGGTCCTCGAATTCCCGACTAGGTCTCTCTACAACCCTTTTCGATAACTGGTTGGAGTCTTCCTCCATAGAAATTGGAACTGGAGCTGACAAGCACTCCGTTACGATAGTTTTGCGACTGGCTAAAGTGAGCACGTTTAGTCGCTCCAGTGTCTTATTGGATGTCGACTTACAGCCTACACTCTGATACTCCAGATCGAAAACAGTGTAGAATGCGCGCAAGAACGACGATCCTAAAACGATCATCTTCTCCTGATGCTCGAACTCGAAACCTGCAAAAGCCGCCACACACCGAACCTCTCCCCTCTCCATTGGCCACTCGTACGTATAGTCATAAGCCGAGAGGACGAAGTCGTGGCCCGCCAGGTTGATGGAGATGTCAGGCATCTCTGCCCGCCGCTCGCAGGCGACGGAGGCCGGCATGAACATGATATCCTCATCGAAGTCGAGCGCAGTGATGAAGTTAGATGCGACTTCCCACGGAAGGCCAAGAGCAGCCCACCCGGTGCTGAAGGTTGCTGTGTAGCCATCCAATGACATGTTGAGCCTTGAGTCGTATCCTAGGGAGATGGATTTTGCTTCGACTTGCCAACCTCCTGTGAAGATATTGCGATCTTTTGTTTGGACGGCGAGGGGAATGCGAGTGAAGTTTCCCGTGTACAGGTCGTGATTCGTGCCGCCGAACATGATCTCTCGAGGCTCTCTGAGTCGCAGTGCAATAGTGGGGGAGTCGAGGACACCTTGTGCCGCCATGTTCATGAAAGGACTTGGGATGTTCTGGACCGATCCCGCGCTAGAAGGAGCGAGGCTAATGATGCTTTGAATAATCGTCCTGTCGTCCCAGTCAACTCCTATGGGGATTACCTCATTGGCTTCCTGGAACAGTTGGTCCTCTACCTGCAGATCACCGAAATGAAAGGTGTCTTGAGCCATGGTTCCGGATGTTGTTAGATAGTAATAATCGAGGTCGATAGTGGTACAATTGGAACGAAAAGATGAAGATGCCGAAGAATTAAATCGCTGATTATCTGGCTTGCAGTAAGTGCAGTTGCTGGATGGGATGAACGAGTCCTGGGCGGATATGTCGATCAGAGCCTGGATAGGTTGAGGAGGGCTGCCGACAGCAATCTCGGTGAAGTAGACCAAGTTGTGTGTGAGATTTTTCTGCGGCGGTAGGCAGTTAGTTACAGACGACATGATAGAGGACGGAGAAGTGCCAGGGCTTACTGTAAAGGGTCTGTGACCGGTACCATGCTTTTGAGCCGCCTCGAGCCCCCTGTATGGATGATGTCTGTTCAATGGTTTCTGTATATCGCTCCGCTGAGCTCTGCCCTCACTACTACCCGCATTCTGGGTTCTATTTGTTAGGAATCCTCATTGACCAATACTTAGATATATTGCTAGTAGACTTACAGCAGGAGCGTATCTGTCCGAGACGTGGAGAGGTGCGCGGAAGGCGACGCCCTCAACAGCTCGCAAAATGCCTAGGGCAATCACAATGGCAGTGATAGTCGACTTGCCCATTGTCAGGAAAGCCCGTGGAAATTAGTGCTGGTGTGCTCGCGCTATGGTTTTGAGGCCCTTTGGCGGTGACTGACACCACTCAAATCCTGTCAGAGATGATCGTGATCTGCTGCAACCTAGAGGTTCTTGAATTGTCGTCTTGCTGGACTAGTGAACATACCACCGTACACAGTTCGGGTCTTGGAATTTAGATTATCGTCTCGCAGGCTTCTAATGGTAGCCTCAATTCACGAACTTTTGGGAGGTCTTCGTGTCTGCTGGCGTCGTTTCTGACAGCCCCCAACATCGACAAGTGCTCATAGAAATAGCAGAAAGCGGCACAGCACAGCTAAGCGCTGGGGCCTGAAAGCCACCATCACAAAACATCAAGACTGTAAGGCACAGCCTTCAGGAAATTTCGTTGAGCTGAAAGACTGTAACGTCCAGCTTTACGACTTTAAGTATATCTTCTTTCCCCAACGATTAGGGTTAGAAATTTTGAGAGGTTCAATCTGACTAAGCAGCCCTGTAAGTGCAAACGGGGAACATGGTTCTGTATGATTATTCGAAGCCGACTTGCGAAATCTGATCTTGAATCCTACCTATCTCACCTACCCTTCGAACAGAGAGGCTTCTTGCACCTACCGCTCATACTGTTCACCCCCGTGTTCATTGCCAAAAGATGGGCTATGTGTATAGCCAGCCGCTAACACTCCCAGGCTCGCAGCACCATCTCGACCCTCCCAATTATTCTCACCCCAGATGGGCCGCGAGGACAGAATATGGGCGCCAGAGAGCTCGGCGTATGATGCATTCTTCAAAGCTGCGCGTGGCGACAACGTTCGCGACCTAGAAACGGCGCTCACTCCGGAAATCGATATCAATGCCTTGCACGGCGACGGCTGGGAGGGTGAAGCAGCTCTACATATGGCCGCATCCTCTGGAACCATTGAAACACTCAAGTTCCTTCTGGCGCGTGGCGCTGACGTAAATATCCTTGACGAAACCGTCGAGGGGAGCGATCTTCCCCTTCACATGGCAGCATGTAGCGCAAACCGGGACAAAGTCAAATTGCTACTTGACAGCGGGTCTGAAAGGGACCGCAAGGGCATGTGCGAACGGACCCCTTTACATATGGTGCTATGGGGTAAACGAAAAGTGGAACCACATCACGTCGAGACTATTACGCTTCTTCTCGATTACGGGCTTGATATAAATGAATCGGGGGTGGCAAGTGATCACTATGGATTCCCATGTTGCGGCAAAGTTTAACGCGCAAATAGCTTTATCAAGCTACACGTCTGTGTGATTTGTCTCTGATGCAGCTGTTGCTTGATCGCGGAGCATCCTTGCATCCCTTGGACGAACGCGACCCTTCTGTACTTTACCACGCTGCGGCGTACGCAGACTACAGTACAGTACAATTTCTCCTCAACTGCGGCGCCAGGGCCGATATTTCTTCCGCGTTACACGCAGCTGCGGGTCAAGGCAAAATCGACGTGTTCAACCTCCTTCTTGCACATGCCGATGAAGAGACAATCGCCAAGAGTTCCACGGCACTGCACATGGCCGCCTCGTTTGACCATGGGTCTTTGGTGGAACTGATGTTAGACCGGGGTTTCGATATCGAAGCAAGAGATCAGCGCTGCATCAACACACCAGAACATTCTGTTTGCGCAGCAGATGCGGCTTATCCTGACATTGTTCGCTTACTGCTAAGCAGAGGAGCCGACATTAATGCTAGGAATGGCAAAGGAGATACTCCGTGTGAGTCCGCTCTCGACCTGGGTTGCCATACTCTAACTCTTCCTTGAAGTACATGTGGTGGCCTGGCGGAGCGATCCAGAAGTCGTAGGAATTTTACTACATGCGGGCGCCGACACGAACGCCAGAAATTTCGAGGGCCAAACGCCACTTATGGCCTTCGCGTCCCAGATCACAGGTATTTGTCTGAACTACTTTCATGTTGACGGCGAAGGGGACAATCCTCGGCTTGAAGCATTTAAGCTACTTATGACAGCAGGGTGTGATGTGAAAGCAAAAGATTTTCGGGGGAGGACAGCATTGCACGCACTCGTCATGAAGCCCAGATGGGGTCATATGGAACAAGACCATGTGGAAGCCGCAGAGCTACTCATGCAAGCCGGTATTGAAGTCGAAGCGATGGATGCGGACCGAAAGATGGCATCGCAACTGTTTATACATCGGGACAATCTTCCATTGGCGCAATTGCTCCTTGGGGAGAGATTTTGGCCCTGACATGGAGCATAAATGGGAGCATCTCCATCAGACCGCTATGAGGGGACCCTCAACAGACGAAGATTTTGAAGTCTCTAAGGATACCAAAGAAACAAGAAAGCATTTGGATATAGACTGAGGCTTTCTAGGTAATCCCTCTGCGGGGATGATAAGTACTGAAAGGGTTGGTGGGAGCTTTTTTCGCAACTGCATCGTGTGGGATGTCAGGCGCTACAGTCAGAAAGCTAGTTGATTCAATATATCAGTTCCAAGTCTTATTTCATTTCAGCCAGATGTCGATCTCCAATGCAAAACTCACAAACCTCGTCATACGATAGAGCTGCTCTCCTGCTGGCTAAGCCTCAGCGCAGTTACATACCACCAGGACTTTGTCCTTCCAGCTCAATAGCAGTACTTATACCTTTTCCATACCCACCTATCTGCGCTCACCACCTTCAATTTTTCCCTTCTTTACACCCATTCCCCCTAGACTTCTGTCTCCTCTGATTTCTCTCCCCCTTCCCTTTTCCCCAATCCGATCTCTTTCCTGGAACCCTCTCCACACCTCTACTACCCCCCTTCCCCCCGCCCCCACTCTTTTCCGCCCCCCTCCTCTTCCTCTCCCATCTCCTCACCTCTCCACCCTCCGCTCTCCACTTCCCGGCCTAGTCATACACGCCTCCCCTGGCGTATTAGCATAAATTGCTGAGGGTCCCTCCAGCCTGCCGAGACTGGACGGTTGGCTGTAGGGAGGCGTTACGTTGTGAGCTGCACACGTCTAAGCCTATGTGGCTGGAAGAGCCTTTTGTG
>JAABUJ010004423.1_pt1 | contig 14780 bp, 14 predicted proteins | sample 5559131 | NCBI WGS metagenome assembly JAABUJ01 (sample SAMN10711875, study PRJNA513366) | rock metagenome | isolation source: Antarctica rocks | place: Antarctica: Victoria Land, Mt New Zealand nord | collected 2016-01-07 | reverse complement strand
GACGTCCTCTATACTACCAGGTACTATTAGCGGTGTCAAGCGAATCGAGTTTTCTATTCCCGTTTTGTTTTCCAGTAAGTATTTCGTGAAACCATTGCTTCATAGAATACTGTGCGGAAAGCAGGCTTGAACACACGCCAACGCGTGGTACGCATAAGGGGTACCATGACTATACCAGCGGGTGATATTAACGTCAAAGTATTGTTGCAATACCCTCACCCCCAGCCCCTCACCCGTGCGCGGGAGAGGGGAGCCTCCTTATGCGGCAGCGAGTCACCCTTGGGATGCCGGGGTGGCGGGTCACCCTTTGGGGTGTTGGGAGGAATGGATATAACACGCCAGGACGCTCCCCTCCTCGTCCCGCGCACGGGAGAGGAGGTCGGGGGGTGAGGGATTCTTAGAGCCGCTGCCCGCAGCGGCCACAGAAGTTGCGGTCGGCGCGCGCCATGGAGTGGCAGGAGGGGCACTCGACAAGCGGCACGTCCGGGGTGGCGTCGATGACGCCGGCCCGTGCGTTGTCGGCTCCGGGGGCCAGGGCGAGCGCCGCCTGTGACGGGCCCAGGGGCGACGCCGGGAGCGGGGGGATGGCGGCCGCGTACGACTCGGCGGTGTACGCTTGCGCGGTGGTCGCTTGCGCGTAGGTCTCGGCCTTGAGCGCGCTGAGGTTCTCCGACGCGCCGTCCACGGCGTCGACGAGATCGCGCAATTCGTAGAAAAGCCCGTCGAGTTGTGAGGGTGGCAGCTTGTGCGCCTGCCACAGCTTGAACATGGCTTCCCCAATCACGGCGCGCTTGGACAGGGCTTTGCCGCGCAGGTCGTCCACGCGCTTCTCTTCGGTCGATACCTTGATGCGCTGCTGCGCGTTCCAACCCGCCTCACTGGCGAGGTCCGAGGCCTTGGCGATGGCTTTGTTGACGATATCCATAAAATTTAGACCACACGTATCCCGCACGAGGGGCAGAAGTCAACACCGCCGGGCACGTAATGGCCGCAGTTAGGGCACTCACGCGCCGAGGGCGCCGACGGTGTGGGCGCCTGAGCGGCCGGCGTCGCCGCGGCGGTCGGCCGCGATTGGTCAGGCCTAACCTGCCATGACGCCGACGTCGCCTGTGGGGACGGTGGGACAGGTGAATTGAACGCGCCTTTAACCGGCGCTGGCGGTTGCTGCGCCGGTGTGATCGACGGGATCGGCCGCGGCGGCATAATACGTGGTGGAGGCGTCACCGTCGCCGTTTGCTGATAGCTGACGGCTGGTGGCCGATAGCTATGCGGGTCGAACACGGCCGCGCGCGCTGCCGTCAAATCCTCCACGGCGTGGTCGTGCTGCTCACGTAAGCCGTCGAGGTGGCCGCACAGCGCGGGGATGCGTGGGTCGTCGATATGGCCTTTCCACGCGGCGTAGACGCGCTCGCCGATCTCGCTGGTCACGCGGGTGACCTCGGTCTGTAAGGCGTTGACCCGTCCCTCCATGTTGCGGATAACCAACCCCTGGTTGGCCGTCCACGCGGCTTGCGCGGTGGCGGTCGCTACCGCGCCCTGCGCTTTGTCGATGATGTCATGGGCGCGATCGAAAAGGTTATCCATGGTTATTCATCCTCAAGAGATGGCGATAAGCAACACGGTCGTGTTGTCGTCGCTTCCGCGGGCCAAAGCGTCGTCGACCATGCGCCGCGCCACGCCGTTGAGCGTTTCAATGCCGTGCAGGCTATCCTCAGAGAACGCGGCGCCGCGCATCGTCTTCCAATATCCGTCGCTACAGAGGAGGAGCAGGCTCCCCGGCTCCAGTGGCTGTGTATACCAGTCCGCCGCGTGCTCCACACCTGCTTCCCCGACAGCGTGCAGGATGATATTGTTGCCGGGCGCGGTATAGATGTCGTCGTCGGAGAGGCCGCCCTGCCCCAATTCCTGTGCCACCAGCGACTGGTCGCGCGTGATCCGTACGGCCTGCCCCTGTGGGTCGATGTAGTAGGCGCGGCTATCTCCGACGTTGGCGAGGTACGCCGTGTCGCCCTGGACGACCACGGCGATGAGCGTGGCTCCCATGTCGCCGGAGCGCGCGATCTCGTCGAGTACCACGCCGTTGGCCGCGGCGATGCCCGCGCGCACGATGGCTTCAGCGTCGTCCGGCACCAGCGTGGCGTCGTTGCCGCGCGCGTCGAGCGCGGCGGCGATCGACGCTCCGGCCGTCGTCACGATGTGCGACGAGATCAGGCCGCTGCCGGGCGCGTAGCCGCCCATACCATCAGCCAGGAGGGCCACACTCGCGCCGTGGCGCCCTGAGTTGGCGCAGAGCGCGCGCGTCGTGTACCAATAGGAGTCTTCGTTGGGGTGGTGCGGTCCCTCCGCGCTGTGCGCCCCGACCTCGACGCCGACACCCTCGGCGCCAAACAGCCGGCGTTCTGGCTGCACATGTAGGTACGCGCCACCTTGCTCGACCTCATCGGGTAACCCTGTAGCCGTCGCGGTCTGCGCCAGGGTCACCGGGTGATTCTGGATCGGCGCGCCACAGTTCTGGCAGAAGCGATTGCCCGGCCCGTTTTGGGCGCTGCCGCATGACCAACAACGCTCGTACGACCGGCTATCAGTGGCGCGGTACGTCCGCGTGGCGCCAGACTGATCGGTGATCTCGACGATCGTATAGCGGCCGGCGACGATTTCGCCGGGAGTGAACACGACCGGCTGTAGCGCGGGGACCGCCTCTGTGACCGGCTCCATCACGCTCACCTCGGCTCCGCTGTCTTCTGGCGCGTCGCCGCCCCTCTCCGTCCCCACAGACGATACAAGGGCCACAGGTTCCGTATCTGTATTCGCCGGAGAGCCCACATCTATATTATTCGCCGGAGAGCCTGCATCGACCAAGGCCGTTTCCTGTGTGTCGCCAACTAGCGGCGTATCGCCAGCGGGCTGCATGCTGTCCGCGCTATCGGGGAGCATGGCCGCTTGCTCATGCTGCTCATCTGGTCCCCCCATGTTGGTGATGGGCGAGGCGGCCAGTCTGCCGGTCTCCGACATGCCGGACCCAGGAACGGATGCGAGTGGTAGCGCGGCGCCTGCGTCTAACGGATCAAGCGCGGGCGCTATCGCGACGACCTCGCCCGGCGCCTCTAGGGGCGCCCTATCATTTTGCTCCTGGTCATGTGGCGGCGCCGGTGGTTCCGGCAGGCCGCCCGACGTAGGCTGCGGGGATGCCAGGGGCGGCGTCACGGTTGTCTCCGTCTCTGTCTGCCCCCCGACCGGCGCGGGCGCGCTATCCTCGGCGGCGAGCCCTTGCGGCGCGTGGTCCGGCGGGGAGATGCGTACGCTATCCGACGATGGCGCCGCCGGCGCCGGTTGGACCTCCGTGTGCTCGTCTAGTATAGCGATGGGTTGGGCCTCCGTATGGTTTGGCATAGCGATGGGCTCGGTCCGCGCCATCATAGGCGAACCGGGTTCCGCTGGAGTGGTGACATCATCAGCGCTCATGTCCATGCCCATACCGGATGCAGCCACGCCGGGCGTCGCGTTCCCTCGTCCCATCTCCGTTTCCACGGTGACGTCATCTTGGCGGAAAATTTTGCGTACCGCGTCCCACATGCTCTTTCTTACGCCTCTTTCGACTTTCGACTCTCGACCATTGACTCAAGAGATAGACACCTGTGTATTCAGCGCGCCAAAGGAGAGCGTGTCGCCATTGTTGAGCGGAACGGGTTGGTTGTATGGCGTGGCGTGGCCGTTCACATACGTGCCATTCGTGCTGCCCATATCGGTGACGGCGAAGCCGCCGGCCAGACGCGCCAGGCGGGCATGGTGGCGCGAAACGCCAAGGTCGGGCGCTCCGCCGCCGAAAGGAATCACGTCGACCTCGGGACGCCAGTTCTGCGCCACGTCGGCGCGTCCCACGCTCGCCTCATCCCCCTGCATCGAGAACGTCTGCCCTGTTGGGAAGGTAAGAGTCAGCGTGTTCGCGGGGGCCTGCGCTTGCGGCTGCTGCGCCCCTAATTGCGGCAAATCAGCTGTACCAGGCGCTTTCGGTTCCGCGACTGCCTCGGTATTGGATGGCTCAACGGTGACACCGTTAGCACCGGCCGGGGATGACATAGGGATGTCGGGGCCAGCCAGTGGCTGATCGGCAGGCATCACAGGTTGCGGCAACGCGATCGACGCCGGATCTTCAGCTGTGATAAGGCCCGGCGCGGCCGCGGGAGCGGACGTGGTCGGCGCTGAGGCGCCGACCGGCGCGTCTTGCTGGGGCAGTGGCGCGCCACAGTTCTCGCAATACGCCATACCGGGGAGATTTTGGCCGCCGCATTGAGAGCAGGTAATCATGAGAACCCTCCTTCGTTAGTGGCGAGTGATGAGTGGCGAGTGGCTAATTCTCGCCACTCACCACTCATTCTTGAGGCGGCAAACTAAGCTTACGCGTGCCGCTAGTGAGCCGTTTCGTCGCCGACGAGTCCGCGATTTGCTCGGCGTCGCCGGTGTTTTGTAGCGTGAGTCGCATTGTCTGCACGGTCTGTTGGATGAAGCCTTGGTCGGCGCCGACGCGCTCCAGGTTCTGCTGTAGGTTGTCGAGTTGGCGTGTGGCCGTCGAGACGTCGCCCGCGCGCGCGGCGTTGAGCAGGCGCGTCTGCGTTGTCTCGACCTCGGCATGGTCGACATAACCCTTGACGACGGGATCCATCGCGGGGAAGCCCGGCTGGTCGCCGAGCAAGACCGTGAAGTCGTCACTGTGCACGGAGAGGCCCGCTTGCGGCGGCATGTCGTAGGTCAGATCGAGCGACGCGACCTGGAACTCATTGGCGAAGCCGGCGCCGCCCTCGTAGGCGTACTGTATGAGCAAGGTCAGGCCGTCCTTCTGGATGTCGCCCAGCGCGACGGCGGTGCGCCGATTGGTCGGCGTTACCGGCGTGAAATCGAAGGACTTGAGCTCAGGCGACACCTCATGCACGCGGATGGGGCGAAAGCGCTGGCGGAACTCCATGGACAGCGTCGCGTTGGTGATAACCGTGGCCTCGACCGTAGCCATCACCTCGCCGAAGAAGTCCTGTACCAGTTCGGCGCGGTCGATGTACTCGGCGATGCCGCGCGACGAGCGCGCCATCTCGTTGAGCAGCGCGCCGTTGTAGTCGTCACCGATGCCGCCCAGCATAAAGGGCACGTCGGTCTGCTCGGCCAGTTGATAGCAATAGGGCTCGTCGTTAGTCTGGCCGTCAGTCAGCACCACAAGTTTGCGCACGGCAGCCTCGGGATTCGGCAGGTTGCGCAACTCACGCATGGCGGCCGCGATGCCGTCGCCCATCAAGGTGCCGCCGTTGGCGCGCAGCGAACCGACGGCGCGCAGCAGCTTGGAGCGGTCGCCCGTGACTTGCTGCGCCAGGGCCAACACCTGCACGCGGTCAGAAAATGCCACGATCGTGACGAAGTCGCCGTCGTTGAGTTGGTTGATCACGCGCTGCGCGGCGTCGCGTACGAGGTCGATTTTCTTCGGGCTGAAGCGCCCGTGGATCTGACCATCCATAGAGCCGGATGTGTCGATAACCAGACCGAGCTGAACGGTGGCGCGCCGCTGCACGGCCAGATCAGGACGGATCGTCACGGCTCCGTAGTTGACCGCGGCCGAACCGACGGGGATCTGGGCGTAGCCCGGCCGGATTTCGATGGTCGTCGCCATACTTGTCGGGCCTTTCACTCTCATTGTAGTCGAGGCGTCCGGCGTGGGCGCGGTGGACTCGGCCTATCGCTAGCCTGTACACGACGCGGAACGCGGCGCCACTAGTAGAATACTACTACACCGTTAGTTTCTGGTCGCGCCATCGCGCCCAACACCTTATACTACTCTTACCTCCCATTCCCCTTTCCTCGTAGAAAGACAGCCTCACATGCGTATGCAACGAGACATCCCGCCCCCGGCACGCCTCACCCGTTCGTTCCGTGACGCCCGGCCCGCCGTGCCTCGCCCGCTGCCGCGCCGCCGGCATGGCCCGGTGTGGCCGCGCGTCCTCTCTTCGCTGCTGCTGGTCGCGGCGTTCGCGGCGGCGTTGCTGGCCGCCGCGCCGCTGCTGACGGGCCGGCCATCCTTGTCGGCTTTCCCACCCGCGCTCTTCCAGTCGAGGACGGCGCTGGGCCAGGCGCCGCGCGCGCGGTCGTCGTCCCCGGCTCTGTCAGACCCAGTACGCGCCGCCGCGTTCACCATCAGCGCTGGCGGCCATAGATGGCCCATCGCGCGAACCGATCTCGCCACGATGCTGCGCCCTGCCTCTGGTCTCGGCGCGGCTCGACTACGCGCCGCGGACCGTCACATTGATCGCGCCGCCGTGGCCGCGTACGTGGCCCATCAGTCCGCGACGTTGGATCGGCCGGGGCGGGACGCGGCCGTCCTCTATGCTGGTGGCGTGGTGCGCGTGCGTGACGGGCGCGATGGACAGGTCGTGGACCGCGCGACGGCGACAAATCGTCTGCTCACAGCGTTGCGGCAAGGGCATAGGGCAATGATCGCGTGGCCGATGGTCGACAGCCCGACCGTGACCAACGAGGAGGCGCGCCGGATGGCGGATAAACTACGGCGTACGCTGCGCACGACCGTCGTCTGGCTACCGATGCGCCACTGGGCGCTCACGCCGCCGCAAATCGCCGCCGCGCTGACCTTGCGCCGCGTGACCACGCCGACAGCGGCGCGCCTTGTCGCGCATCTCGACCCCGCCGCGCTCGCTGCGGGACTACCAGGATCGGCCCAGTTGGCGACAGTCACCGCGCGCGACGCCCGGATCGTCGTGACCGGGGGACGCCGCGTCGTGATCCCCGCCGTCGAAGGGTGCCGTCCCAACTACGTCGCCCTCGCCGCCGAGATGCTGCGCTCACCGCCCGGCCGTGCCGTCTACCACCTGCCCCTCACCCCCGTCCAGCCCGCGCCGACCATGACCAAAGCCGCGGCGCAGACCCGAGGGTAGATCCGTATGCGGATGCGATTGACGGCCAGGATGTACTATTGGGATGAGGAGGTCACCGGACAATGACAAGGGAGGGCGCCATGACTATTACGATTGAGTTGACCCGGGAACAGGAGGCTTACGTCACTGCTGTCGCACGACAACGTGGTATGGCCGTCCGCGATCTTGTCGCGCAGATGATTGACACACACATTAGCCCTAGCGTCCAGCCGAGGTCGGTCGACGTCGATCAGGATAACCACCGATCCGCGTCTCTTTCAGTCGACGATGAGAATCAGCATCGTTTACATACTCTCCTCCAGGATCTGTTTGCCCGCTCAGACGCCCTGGAGCGACAGCCGGGCAGATTGTCGGCGGCTGCCTCTGAATCGCCGGTCGCGGAGGCGATCCGGGAGAAGTATCGCGCGCAGGGCTTGCAGGTATGACGCCTCGCGTGCTGATCGACGCAGGCGCTCTAGTCTCGGTTGTCGACCACAGTCAGCCCCGCAGTCTGGCCTGCCGTGCGCTCGTCACCGCCCTTCCCTTACCGCTGGTGACGACCTGGGCGGCGTACACCGAAGCGATGTAGCTGCTGTTCGGCATCGGCGGCTGGCCCATGCAGCGCGATCTTTGGGGCTATGTCGAGACCGGCGTCCTACAGCTGCATACCTCCCACGGAACGGAACCTAGCAGGATGATGTTCTTGATGGAGCAGTACCGCGATCGCCCTATGGATCTAGCCGATGCGACGCTTGTGGCGGCTGCGGAGAGCCTGGACACGACGCGTATCATCACGCTCGACAGCGATTTCTTCATATACCGTTTCCACGAGTCCGGCGCTTTCGAGGTGCTTGGCCTGTCCTGAAGCGGCGACGGGTGGGGCGCTATGTGCGGGCGTAGAAGTCGACGATGCCCGCCGCGAGGCCGATCACTCGTCCGCGCAGTTCCGGTGGCTCCACGACCTCGACCCCCGCGCCAAAGCGCAGCACGAGCGCGCAAGCTTCTTCCTCCGTTTCGCCCAGCACCCGCGCCGTGCTCCAGCCATCGGCCTCTGGCAAGCCAACGTTTTCGACACGCGCCCACGTCGAGCGCGCCGCGTCCGCCAGGTGAGGGAGGACGTCCGGCGCCACGCGCAGCGTCATGGGATAGCGCGGCAGACGCGCCGCGAAGCCGGCCGACGAGCGCGCCCAATACGCGGCCAGATCGAAGTCCGGCGGGCGCGCGCACGGCCGGTCGCACAGCGTGGCGGCGGAGATGCGCGAGACACGATAGGTGCGCGGCTCACCAGCGACGGCCGCCACCAGATACCACACGCTCCCCTTCGCTACGAGACCGAGTGGATCGACCAGGCGCTCCATGGCCTCCACAGTCTCATCGCCTTTACGGTAGGTCAGGCGTAGTTGGCGCCCTTGCCACACCGCCTCCTGTACCGTGGGCAGGCACGGCGCAGACTCCTCGGAGCGGCGCCAGCCGGAGGGGTCCACATAGATGCGCTCACGCGCGTCCTCGGCGCCACGCCGGGACATGGCGGGCAGCGCGGCCAGCAGCTTGATGAGCGCGCCGTCCCCGGCCCGGCGCAGCCCCAGGTCGGCCAACAGGCGCGGCGGCGCGGCCAGGAAAAGCGCCTGGACCTCCGCCTCATTTAAGCCTGTCAGGTCGGTGCGGTAGTCGTCCAGCAGCGCCCAACCGCCGCCGGCGCCGCGCTCCGCGTACACCGGGACACCCGCCCCGCTCAGGGCGGCCATGTCGCGATGGATGGTGCGCTCCGACACCTCCAGCCGCTCCGCCAGGTCGCGCGCGGTCAGGCGTCCCCGCGCCTGTAGCAGTAGCATGATCGACAACAACCGATCGGCGCGCACGTCGCCACCCTTTCGCACATGTCCGTGCATACGCAGAGATAGGGCCTACAAGCCCTATCTCCGCTCGCTCCTCTACCGTGATGATATGACACAGCGGGACCGTCAGGCTTTGCCGGTGACGTGCGCGGCGTAAAACTCGCCCCAATGCGGCTGCCGTCCGTCCACGTCGGTGAAGCCGTACACGCGCGCCAGATCCCAGGACGACAAGGTCTTGCCGGCCTGCTCGGCGACGTGGGGATCGGTCGCTAAGGCCACCACCGCGCGGGCGACGTAGTAGGGCGTCTCCGATGCGATGAAATGCGGGTCTTTGAGGGCGCCCTCGCGCCAGTTGTCCTCGGTCACGCCGAAATGGTCGAGCATCGCTTCCGAGCGCAGGAAACCCGGTGTGATCGCGAGCGCCGTGACCCCATGCGGGCGCAGGTCCTCGGCCATCGCCGTCGCGAGGTGGATGCTCGATATCTTGGCGAGGCTATAGAACAGGTTGCCGCGATACCCGTAGTCGACGCCGTCCGTGACCTCGACGATGAGGCCCTGACCGCGCGCGACCAGCAGCGGCGCTCCGTAGTAGGCGGTGATGATGTGCGAGTCCACCGCCCGCTCCTGCATCAACAAGCCCGCGCGTAGCGCGTTCTCCCAGAAAGGCTTGCCCCATTCGCTCAGCTCATCGCCGCCCCATATGTCATTGACCAGCACGTCGAGCCGACCATCCTGCTCGCGCCGGATGCGCTCGAAGAGTGTTCGCACTTCATCCGGGACGGTATGATCTACCCGCACGGCGAGGCCCATCCCACCCCGCGCGGTCACCATCTCCGCCGTTTCCTCGATAGTCTCAAGCCGGCCCGCGGTCGCGGGGGCGCCCCGGACGCTGCGCCCGGTTACATAGACAGTGGCTCCCGCCGCGCCCAGCTCGACCGCGATCGCGCGTCCCGCCCCGCGCGTAGCGCCCGCGACAAGGGCGACCTTGCCCTGTAACGCCGTCCCATCCATCCCCATCGGGCGTCTCTCCTCACTGCTCATCATGCTCGATACAGCGAGTATACGCGTCCTTTCATGACACCTTATGTCATATTCGGATGAGACCAAAAGGCCGTCTTTGCGTTAGCGGAGTTCGATCTCCGCATCGCCGGATAGATCCGACAGCGTACAGCCCATCGCCGCCAGCACCTTCCTGAGCGTCGAGAACACGATCTCGTGATGGCCGTGCTCGATACGGGACAGGCTTTGTGCGGTGATGCCGGCGCGTTCGGCCACAACCTTACCGTCCAGTTTGCGCGCCTTGCGCAGCGCCCGCAGGCGCTCTCCGACGCGCTTGGCCTCCTCCTCGCCGCGCCGCACGAGGTACGCATCGAAGGCGGGATCGGTGAGGGCGCGTAGCGTTAGCCATGATATCTCCATCGGCTCACCGTCCGTAGGAATTATCACCTCACGCGGGCTTGCTTGAGTGTCTTTCCAGCGCACCCCTTTGTCTTGGGGGCGCACAAGGCGCGCGGCATCGATGCTCGTGTACGACCCGTCCGCGAAGAGCGCGTAGAGCGTGCCCCTGTCCACATGCGCCGACACGATGCGCCGGTAGTCCGGCCTGTCCCATGCTTGGGACGTTTCAGTATACGCCACGCTGCTAGTCATCGTTCAACTCCTCCCATTTGTCCGCGATGGCGTCCAGATAGGCGGGGGCGAGGGCAAGGCCGGTGCGCGGCAAAGGATCGCCCGTTATCTGGTTGAGGGAGGGGATCTCAAGGATTGTTTCACCGTCGGCCCACACGACGTGGCAGTGCGGCTTGTGGTGCTTGCCACCGCGCTCCACATAGACGTAGATGGTGAATTTCCCGTCCGATACTACCCTTCCCATGCGTTAATTATAATGATTTGCGTTCACCGCTGAGGGATACGCCTAGCGGCGCGATCTCCCGCGCCGCCGCGTCCACGAGGTCGTCGATCCGTAGCCCGCGCCGGTGCAACGCGGCGGGCGCGGTTAAGTTGTGGTCGCGGATGGCGCGGTCGAGCGCGACCAGCGCCGCGCGATACTCGTCGAGCATGGCAAGCCGCCCCGTGTCGAAGGCGCGCCTATCGGCCGCCGTGGCGCGCGCCTCGGGATTGACCAGCCAGGCCCGCCGCCGGCGCGCCCGTTCGACCAGCGCGTCCGCTTCGCTGCGCGCCCGCTCCAACTCATATGCACGCTCCACGACAGGATGCGAGAAGCCGTCTTGCCGGAGGCAGCGGCGCAGCAACCAATCGGGGCCGTCGTCGTTCAGGTCGAGTTTGCGGCCGTACAGGTGGCGTAAGTCGCCGCTCTCGTGCAACTCGCGCATGGTCACGGTCAGCGCGTCCTCGCTGGCCTTGACGACGAATGGAGCGCCGCCGCCCGGCCGCTGGCCCTGCCCGACGCCGCGTGTGTAGGCGCGATCCAGCAGCGTCCGCCTCGGCGTCACGATGATGGGTGAGCGCACGGAGCGTACGGGCGCCGCGCCGGTCACCGCCTCGATCCACGCGAACATCTCGTCTCGCGGCGATTGCCGAGGTGCCGCGTCGTGCAGGGACGTATCGTCGCGCTCCTCGCGTCCTACGTCACTGTGCCACAGCCTTTGCATCTCCGCGCAGGTTCGCAACAACTCATCCAGGGTCCCGGTGGCCTCGACGCGCCCGTCCTTGAGCACGATGACCTGGTCGGCTCGCCGCAGCGCGGCCCGTCGATGCGACACCATCAGGCAAGTCCCCGCCAGTCGTTCATCGAGCCGCTGCTCGTCGAGCCGCTCCCACAGCAGGCGTTCCGTCTCCACGTCGAGCGCGCTCGACACGTCGTCGAACACGAGCAGCGCGGGTGTTCGCGCGAACAGGCGCGCGGCGGCGGCGCGCTGCGCTTGGCCGCCGGAGAGGCGCACGCCACGCGGGCCGACCACCGTGTCCAGCCCCTGCTCCATCGCGGCGACATCGGGCTCCAGGACGGCTGCATAGAGCGCCGCGGCCAGATCAACCGCGCGCTCGTCCAGGCCGAGCAAGATGTTATCCCGCAGCGTGTCGCTAAAGAGGCGCGGCGTCTGTGGCGCGTAGGCGCTACGCGGCGGCGCGAAGAAAGCCGCTGTGTCCGTCACGGGGACGCCGTTCCAGCGGATCTCGCCGCCGTCGCGCGGCAGCAGACCAAGCAACACGCGCAGCAGGGTAGTCTTGCCCGCGCCGACACGACCCGTGACCACCGTGAACGAGCCTGGGCGCAGGCGCAGGTCGACGTCCACGATGCCGCGTCCCGTGTCGGGGTGGCGATACGTCAGGCCAGACACATCGAGTTCGTGCAACTCATCATCATGCGGTGTTGCGCTATGTGGTGGGGGAGTGGGATGGGGATCGCACGCGACGAGCGTCTCCGGCGGCGCGCCGTCGAGGAGCGCGGTTAGGCGCTCCAGCGAGACGCCGGCCTGCTTGTACATGGTCAGGTTCATCCCGAACAGGACCGTGAAGTCGGTCACGATCGGGAGCAGGTAGACGAACAGGGCCAAATCGCCCACCGTGAACGCGCCGCTGCGCAGCAAATGCCCGGCCAAGAGCAGGATCGCGCCGGTACTGAGGCCGACCATGTTGCCCATAAATGACAACTGGGCGTTCAAGCCGATCAGGCTATCGCGCAGCGCGGCCTTGCGCCGGGTGGCGTTGAGCGTACGAAAGCGCGCCACGACGTCCTCCTCGGCGGCGGCAACCTGGATCGCCTGCGCCGCGCCGAAGATCTCGCCCAGGAAGGCGCTCACGTTCCCCGCTGCGTCACGGTTGGCGCGGCGATATTGCTGCAGGCGCGCGCTCACCACGTTGGCGACGATGCCCGCCGCCAGTAGAGGCGCCAGCGCTACCAGCGCCAGGAGCAGGTTGACGCGCGCCATGAGGGCGAGCGCGACGAGCGTGCTAACGGCCGTCCCCACCACGTAGCTGGAAGAGCGCAGGTACGCGGCGATCTCCGTCACGTCCCACATCAGCCGGCTCACCACCTCGCCGGCCGCATAGGGCAGTGGCTGAGCGCCGGGACGCGCCAGGATGCGCGCGAGCAGGTTGTGGCGCAGCAGGGCGCCGCTGAGATAGTAGCAGGTATACTCCATGGCCACGGAACTCAACACGGCCGCGACGCGCGGCGCCGTCGCGGCGACCAGCAGCGCGATCAGCGCCCACAACCCCCACGTCGCGTGGGCGTGCTGGGTCAGCATATCGAAGATCGCCGCGACGATCAGGCCCGGCACGACCTGGAGGCCCAGGCGCACGATCTGCAGCGTGAGGCTGAGTGCGTAGAGGGCGGGCTTGTCGCGCAGCAGACGCCAGGTAAGTGTCCACACCGTCATACCGGCGCCTCGCGCGTATCCGGCGTTTCCAACCCGATGCGTAGCAGGCGCGCGTAGTGCGAGGCAGGGTCGGCGGCGAGCAACATGCGCGGGCCGTACTCGACCGCGCGGCCACCGTCCAGGACCAGGATGTCGTCGGCGCGCTGCACGGTCGCCAGGCGGTGTGCGATGACGATGGCGCTACGCCCCGCGAACAGGCGGTCGATGGCCCGTTCGAGCAGGCGCTCCGTCGCCGGGTCCAGGCGCGAGGACGCCTCGTCGAGCACAATGAGGTCGGGGTCGCGGAGGAACACGCGGGCCAGCGCCAGCAGCTGCGCCTGCCCAGCTGAGAGCGTCCCCGCCGCGATCTCCGTATCCAGCCCCCGCGGCAGGCTTTCGTACCACTCCATCAGGCTGAGGTCGGCCAGCGCGCGCAGGATGCGCTCGTCGGCGACGCCCTGCGCGAAGAGAGTCAGGTTATCGCGGACCGTGGCCCCGAACATCTGCACATCCTGCGTGACCAGGCCGACGCGTCGCCGCAGGTCGGCCAGACGCAGGTCGCGCAGGTCGACGCCGCCGAGCCGGATCACGCCGGCGCGCGGGTCGTAGAGGCGCGTGACCAGGCGCGCGAGCGTGGTCTTGCCGCTGCCCGTGCGCCCCAGCACGCCGAGGACGCGACCGGGTGGCAGGTCGAACGACAGATCGCGCAGCGCGAGGGCTGCGGACTCGCCGTCGTACCCGAAAGAAACGCCTTCGAAGCGGAGCGCGGGCGGGCCGGACGGGAGCGCCGCGCCGGGCCCGTCGGGGGTGGCCGTGCGCGTATCATAGAGATCCTTGATCCGCGCGATGCCCACGCCCGCGCTCTGCAAGGTGTTGAGCTGCGCGGTCAGCTCGCCCAGGCGGGCCGACAGCAGGCTGGTGTAGAAGAACACCAGGAAAACGGCGCCGATGGTCATGGCGCCGGCGCTGAGCAGGTAGGCCCCGAGCGCGAAAGCGAGCGCGCCGCCCACGGCCGTGAATACTTCCAGCACGCTCAGGAAGGCGCGGCCCAACACGAGGTTGGCGCGGCCCTGCCGCATCAGGGCGCGCGACAGGCCATTCTGCCGCCCCAGCACGTAGGCCACGGCGCCGTTGGCGCGGATATCCTCGGTCGCCAGCAGATGCTCCTCCCAGAAGCCGCTCAGGTCGGCGCTGGCCTGACGGAAGGCCGCGAACGAGCGCGCGGGCAACTGCCGCGCGCGGCGCAGCGCCTCGAGGGCGACGCCGGTGTAGGCGAGGAGCGCCAGCCCCACGCGCCAGTCTTCGCGCGCGATCAGGGCCAGGATGCCGATGAGCAGCAGCCCATTGCCCAGCACGCGGATCACGAAGGCGGAGAAGAATGTGGCGAGGACCGCCGTGTCGCCGTCGACGCGCTCGATCAGCTCACCGGGGGGATGAGCCTTGTGGAACGAGGGGTCCAGGCGCAGGCAGTGCAGGGTCAGATCGGCGCGCAGCCCGTTGGTCGCGGTCCAGCCGACGTCCTCGCTCAGGTACGTGGCCACGCTGGAAACGACCTGAGTGACGACCACGACGGCGAGGAACAGCACGGCGGCGTTGGTCAGTGTGCTCGCCGCGCCGCCGCGCCGCGCCGTGTCGATAAAGAAGCGCAGGATCTGCGGGTTGACGAGTTGCAGACCGATGTCAGCCAGCAGTAGCACGGCGAGCAGCGCCACGCGCCCCCG
>JAABUJ010004422.1_pt1 | contig 14782 bp, 11 predicted proteins | sample 5559131 | NCBI WGS metagenome assembly JAABUJ01 (sample SAMN10711875, study PRJNA513366) | rock metagenome | isolation source: Antarctica rocks | place: Antarctica: Victoria Land, Mt New Zealand nord | collected 2016-01-07 | reverse complement strand
CAGGAACAACTTCATCCACTCGACCCAGCGCGGCTGGACGTTGCGGAACATGTCGCCGCGCAGGGCCGCGTCGAGCGCGCCGTAAACGCGGTTGTCCTTCTCCTCCTGCATCGGAAAGTACGACCGGAGCACCTGCTTCATCGGGTCGCGCGGCGCTTTCTTGATCTTGTAGTCGGTCGGGAAGGTCATCGCTTCCTGGACGTAGCTCGGCGTCCAGCCGAGATCGGCGATGCGGCGGGTGGCTTCGCCGATGCTGATCCCTTTCTGCGCGGTGATCTTGTTGAGGTTCATGCCGTCAGCCATCTGGAGTTCCTTCTGCTCAATGGTTGTTTGTTTCATGATGGGCCGGCCTAAGGCCGGACATCGTTTCGGCGATCAATGCAGCGGAATGACGCGGACGCCAGATGCGGCGCCGTCTGCCCGGCCGGTGCGGCTGGCAAGCAGATCAGAAGCACACATTCAGCAAAGTTCCTCAAGGCAAACTACCCGCGTAAACCACTTATCGAGGCATCGTGTTAGTAAGCCGCTCGGTATTGACCCATTGAAAGCTGTTGCAACTACCATGCCAGCCCGGGAAAGAAGAAATCAAGCGCCATAACGTCGAAATCTTAATTCTCATCGAGATTTATTGCATTGCAGCATGTCGCGAGGTGAAACAAGCAAATGTCGCATCTGTCGCAGAACGAGACATCCACCCATTCTGCCCTCATGCCGGATCGCGGTCGGACCGGCGGACCAGCGGCTTGTCCTCGGCGATGAAGCGTGCCGCCAAGACCAGTGTGCCCATCGTGAAGTCCTTGCCGTGCGCCGCGATCATCTCCTCGGCCAGCAATCCAAGGCGTTCGAACATGCGGTCTTTCGAGGTGTCTTCTTCGTTCATCGGCCTGACTTCTCCTGTGCTGCCGAGCCTGCCGGAATGGGGCGGAACAGACGTTCGGGAAACGCGACCACGCCGATTTCGCCGCCCGCGGCTCCAAGGGCTAGAAAAGCACCGTCCGGCGACCAGGCAAGCGTGCTGACCGCGCCGCCCCCAGCCGCCCGGACGAACAGGATGTCCGCACTGTCGGGCTGGCACAGAAGCACCGCGCCGTTCTCGTACCCGGCCGCAATCAGCGGGCGCACCGGGTGACAGGCCACCTCCGTCACCGCGACCGTGCTGGCGACCCCGCATTCCGATCGCCGGACGCCGCCATCAAGCTGCCAGCACACCACCCGCGCGCTGCCGCTGGTCGCCAGGAAACCGCCCGGCGCTGAGAACGACAGCGACCGCGGCGGTCCGGGGTAGCCATCCAGGACGATCTCCTGGCCGCCCGGCAGACGCCAGCCCTGCGCCGTGTTATCGTCGAGGCCGCCGACCAGTATTTGCCCGTCTGGACTCCATGCCAGCGCCCGGTGCGTGCCGGCCGTCGGCAGCAGCTGCGTCCCGGCCGACCATAGCGTCACGCCATCCGTGCTGGCGATCGCCAGCCGATGCCCCGCCGGGTCGAAGGCGAGCGCCGCGATCGGGCCGGGAAGGTCGAGCGTGCCCGGCGCCGTCCCGAAGCGATGCACCTGTTGGCCCACGGCGCAGGCCCGCGCGCCGTCCTGGCCAGCGGCGACGCGCTCGACCCGCGCGCCGGGAAAGCTTGCCAGCGTTTCGACCCCGCCATCCACACCGGTGCAGGCAAGCTGCCCGTCCACGCCGCCGGACAACACCGCGCCGACGCCGGCGGCGACGATGTCCAGGCATGGACCGGCGTGGACTCCGGCCCGCATGACCGGCGGCGCTGGCGCGGTCGCAGGCACCAGCTCCACGCCGCCCTCGCGCGGCTGCAGGGTCGCCGCCCCGTCCCAGCCAGCGCGGGCGATCGCCACGGTGCCGTCGGCCAAGCCGAATGCGACGGCGTCGCCGGTCCCGAACCAGGCAGCGCCGGCCACGGCCGGCCCCATCGCCCAGCGCGCGCCCAGCAGGTCGATGAGCGGGGCCGGCAGGCCGGGGCGCGTCGCGTTCACGGGATTAGCACCGCGCGGCCCTTGATCCGGCCATGGTGCAGGTCGTGCAGCGCCTGGTTGGCGTCGGCGAGCCGGTACTCGCGGGTAGCCAGGTTCACCAGCCCGCGGTCGGCCAGCGCCATCAGCTCGATCAGCTCGGGATAGGTGCCGACCAGGGTGCCGACGATGCTCTTCTCGGAGGTGATCATGTCCAGCGTCGGCAGGTCGATTTTGCCGCCGTAGCCGACGATGTAGTAGGTGCCGGCGTTGCGGGTCATGGCGATGCCACGGGCGACCGCCTCGCCCTCGCCGACGAAGTCGATCACCGCCTCGGCGCCGTGCCCGCCGGTCAGCGCCATCACGCTGTCCACCATGCCGTCATCGGCGAGCACGGTGTGGTGCGCCCCGCACTCCTTTGCCAACTCCAGCGCGGTGGCCGAGCGGTCGATCACGATGATCTCGGCGGCGCACAGCGCGCGCAGGACCTGGATGCCGATGTGGCCCAGCCCGCCGGCGCCGATCACCGCCGCGAACTCGCCGGGCAGCAGGTGGCGCGAGGCCTTCTTGGCCGCCCGGTACGCGGTTAGGCCGGCATCGGTGTATGGCGCCACGTCCTTGGGCGCGAGCGATTTCGGCAACTTGATCAGCGCCCGCTCGCCGCTCAGCAAGTACTCGGCGTAGCCGCCATCGGCGTTGACGCCGGGGAAGCGGCTTTCGGTCGCGTGCATGTCGTCGCCGCGGCGGCAGGCGAGGCAGTGGCCGCTGGTGACCAGCGGGTGGCAGATCACCGCATCGCCGACGCGCACGCTCTCGACGCCGCGGCCCACGGCCTCGACCCAGCCGGCGTTTTCGTGGCCCATGATGTAGGGCAGCGTCACGTCGACCTTGCTGCGCCAGATGCCTTCGACGATGTGCAGGTCGGTGCGGCATACTCCGGCGCCGCCGATGCGCACGATGACGTCGGTCGGCTTGTCGATCGTAAGGTCGGGCACGTCCTCGTAGCGCACGAACTCGGCGCCGCTGAGGGCTTCGTCGTACTGGTGCAGCACAGCAGCTTTCACAGCTCGTCTCCTCTTGGTCGTGGTGTTGTCCCCACGAGCGAAGCGTCGCAACCGCCGTGCCAACTCCGAATGGATTGTTGTTCAACGACTATTTCTCGCATGAAGCGAGTAGTGTTCCGTTACTCAACATCCAAGCGAAGCAGCGCTGTTCCATTTCGGAACACTCACGACCCAGCGCCGAGGTCAGGGTAGCGCGGGGGTAACGGTTGCGTTACGCTCTGGAACTAAGGCCACGCTACGCATCAAGGCCATGCAAGGGGACGCCAATGCTGCTATCGGCCGACGATCGGCTCAGCCGGGCCCGGATCGTGCTGGAGCGCCGCGGCGTGGCGGCGGAGGATTTGCTGCCGCGCACGATCGCCGAAAGCTGGCAGCGCTGCTTGGCGGGTGGGCTCGACCCGCAGCGTCCGCCGCCGCTGGCCACCGTCGATGCCCACGCCGTGCGCCGTGCCCGCGACCGGGCCGCGCTGCTGCGCCAGTTGGCGTTGGGCGAGATGGAAAACCTGTATCGCCAGATCGCCGGCACCAATTTCATGATCGCCTTCGCCGCCCCCGACGGCATGTTGCTCGACACAATCTGCGACAGCACGTTCAGCGACACGGCGCGCATGGCCAGCATCCAGCCGGGCACGCTGTGGAATGAGGCGCAGTGCGGCACCAACGCGCTCGGCACCGTGGCGCAGACGGGGCAGCCGGTGACCGTGCACGGCGGCGAGCACTTTTTCGGGCGCTACGGGGGGTTGACCTGCACGGCGGTTCCGGTGATCGGTCCGGACGGCGCGCTGGCGGGAGTGCTCGACGCGTCGTCGGATTGCCGGTCGCGCCAGCAGCACACGCATGCGCTGGTCTCGATGGCGGCGGCCCAGGTCGAGAACGGGCTGTTCCGCGAATGCTACCGCGGCCAGGTGATCGTCGCGTTCCACAGCCGCGCCGAGTTCCTGCATACATTGAGCGCCGGGCTGCTGGCGGTGGACCAAGCCGGCTCGATCCTGGCGGTGAACGCCCGCGCCCGCTTCCTGCTGCAGGGTTTGCCGGCGATGCGCGGGAGACGGTTCGACGAGGTGTTCCGCACCCGCTTCGGCGTGCTGCTGCACACCGGCTGCGAGGACGGGCGGCAGGCGCTGGAGGACCGGGTCGGCAGCATCTTCGCCGCCAAGCTGGAGACGTTTCCGCGTCCCCGCGCCGTCCCCGCTCGCCCGGCGTCCCCCGGCTTCGTCGCCCCCGCTGGTTTCGTCGCCCCCGCTGGTTTCATCGCAGAAGACGCGACGGTGATCTCCGTCCTGCGCCAGGTCGAGACGGCAGCTGCCCGCAAGCTGCCGATCCTGATCCGCGGCGCCACTGGAACCGGCAAGGAGCAACTGGCCCGGCACGCGCACCAGGCGAGCGGCCGGCGTGGCGCGTTCGTGCCCGTGAACTGCGCCAGCCTGCCCGATACGCTGGCCGAGGCGGAGCTGTGCGGCCACGCGGACGGCGCCTTCACCGGAGCCCGCCGCGGCGGCGCGCCGGGCCTGGTGGTCGAGAGCGACGGCGGGACGCTGTTCCTGGATGAGATCGGCGACATGAAGCTCGGGCTGCAGGCGGTTCTGCTGCGCTTGCTGGACGACTGGATCGTGCGTCCGGTCGGCGGCGGGCGTCGCCGGCAAGTGGACGTGCTGCTGGTCGCCGCCACCAACGTCGACCTCGACCGGGCGGTCGCGGCGGGCCGGTTCCGCCCCGACCTGCTGTATCGCATCAACACCGTCGACGTGACCTTGCCGCCGCTGTGCGACCGCACCGACTTCGCCGCGATCGCCCGGCGTTTGCTGGCCGGCATCGCGCCGGGCGCAAGCCTCTCGCCCGAAGCGGCCACCGTCCTAAGCAGGCGGCCATGGCCCGGCAACGTTCGCGAACTTCGCAGCGTGCTCACCCGGCTGACGCTCGCCGATCCGGCAGCGGTGATCGACGCTGCTTCGCTTCCGGCGGACCCTGCCGAAGCATCCCGCGCCGAAGCCGCGCCGCGCAGCTTGCGGACGTTGCTGGCGGACCAGGTGAGGACGGTGCACCACGAGCTGAACGGCAACGTCGCGGAGACGGCACGCCGCCTCAGCGTGTCGCGCAACACCGTCTATCGCGCCCTGTGCCCGGCCAAAATCCCTGCCCGGGCACGCACGTCTTCAGCCTCGCTGGCCGACGGAGGCGGGCGCGGGTGACGAGGCGTTTGAGAACCTTCTAAAGCCAGGGCACCAGGGCTGGAAAGCTGGTCAGGGAGCGGGGCTTACCGAGCCATGGGACGTGAGGTACTTCTCGAACAGGGCATCCCGCTGTTCCTGGGTCAACAAAGCGGTGTCGTTGCCGGCTTCGTCCAGGAACGCATCGAACCGTTGCCGAAGCTGCTGCCGGGTGATGTCGCCGGAGGCCGGCTGAGGCGGGACGGCCAGGACTGCAGGGGTTTCCGGCTGCTGCGGCGGCTCAGCCGGAGGCGCAGAGAGCACTGGGACTACAGCCTGAGCGGCTCCATGTTGGGCGGCTTGAACCGGTGGGGAAGATTTTAGCGGCGGATCAGGCGTATTTGGATGCGGTTTGCTGGCCGGCGCCGGATCGAACCACGGCGTTGCATACAGCGCCACGCCGCCGGCCAAGACTGCGACCGAGACCGCAAGCATCACCTTACCGGAAACGCGGCCCCGTGGCTGCGCCGCTGCATACGGCAACAAAGGCGCGACGTCGTCGCCATCGGCGGCTGCGGCTGCGGCGATCGGGGGTGGGGCCTCGCTCGGCCCAGCGCACGGAATCGACAGCGCTTCCTGGGCTATGGACCGCAAATGAGGAAGATGTTCCATCTTGGACAGGATGCCGTAGAAGCCGCGTCCAATCAGCACCAGCTGCATGAGCTGAGGCGAAAGGGACGGAGTTGCCACGTGCTCGAAGAACCCGAGCGCCTCGGGAGTCAAGCTCTCAGCGCCCTCGACGATCAGAACGGTGCAGCCGGATGACGGCAGGTGCGCCCTCAACGTGTCGAACAGCGCCGCGGCGCTGACGTCGCCGCCGTGCGGCAGGTCCAATCCAGCCTGGAACGCAACGCTCTCGAGCGTAATCTGAAGCGGGGCAGGGGGAGTGAAACGCAGGAAGCGGACCTTGGCCAGCCGTTTGGAGGAAGGGATCGCGCGGAGCAGGACGGCAGCGTCGGTCGGCTCGGCGGTAAGCACGGCGATACCGCGCTGACCGGCCAGCAAGGCGCTTACGACCTCCTCGTAAATCCCCTGCACCGCGTCGGCCGGCTTCGACGCGTCAAAGGTCGTGAGGGACGACCCATTCATCGGGGATGGCCCACTCACGGGCAGGCCTGCGACACTGAGGCAGCAACGGCGGGCGCGGCGGGCTCGCCACGTTCGCGGTTGTCGAATTGCGCGAACAGCTCCTGCGAGCGCGCGTCCGATATCTGGCCCGATGGAGCGTCGGGGCATGGCGGGGCCGGCGCTGCAGGCGCTGCAGCCTTGGCAACGGACGTCGTCGTCGCTGGCTTGACGTGCGTCGCAGCAGCCACGCGCCGGACACGATGCGGCGAGGCGGCTCGGGCCGGCGCCTGATCGGCCACCGGGCGCTGCCGAGGGTGTTGGGCGCAGGAACCGAGCGCAGCGCACAGGCCAATGAGGAGCAGGAAAGGCTTCATGTTTTCACTCCAAGACAGTCGCGCGACGCATGCCTATGCTGTATGCCCGGCGAGCCGATTCAGCAATGACTGCAGCATCCCGGACTGCTGACGACGCAGCGGCGTTGGGACTGGGTATTGCCCGATGCGCCACGGTCCCCCAGCGCCGGCGCCGGCAGCGGTCGTCCTGATGAATTTCATGGCCCGCAAGCTTAGGTCAACCGAGCTGGCAACGCGAGGTTTTGTCCGCTCCAAGGAAATCGGTCGATGCCGGACTGCGAACTCAGGCGGCGCGCGGCCGTTGCTGCGACACGCGCCGGAGAAGCCGCCGCGGTTGCAGGGCCACTCCGGTCCGCCGCGCTATTCCGTCAGCCTGTATCGGATGGAATTGCCTTGCCGGTGACGGTTCACGCAAGTTGCGTCACCCTTCGCAGGTTGCCGGCATGAGCTAGCGCCGCCTGCTCGTGGCCATTGGTCAAGGAACTGGATCACTGGCCCTCGACGAGATCATCGACATCAGCGGCACCCGGGTAAGGCGGCGACGGCAATTTCTCGTGCGCGTCGGCGGACCGGTCCTGGGCGTGGCGCTCGTGGTCCTCTCCATCCTCGGCATCTCGCTATACAGCTACCGGGCGAACCGGGCGGGTGCGCTGGTCCTGTCCGAAGCGGTGCTGGAAGGGCTACAGGCGCGCATCGCGGCAGAGGTGAGCAGCTATCTCAGCCCGGCGACCCAGGCCGCCCTGATCGCGCGCGACATGACGGCACGCAACGCCATCGCGGACGGTCAAACCGCCATCGAAGGCTTTGCCGCCAGCATGCTCAGCCAGGTGCCGAACCTGGAGGGCTTCTACGTCGCGGACGGCGACGGCGATTTCACCATGGTGCGGCGCGACCCGGCGGGCGGCACGGACACCAAGCTGATCGTCAACCGTCCCGACGCACGCCAGGTCTCGTCCGTGCACCTGGACGACGCCGGCGGGGTCGTAAGCCGCGCCATCGACCCGGCGGACGACTTCGATCCGCGCGAGCGCGTCTGGTACCAGGGCGCCCTCAAAACCGACGGGGTGTACTGGTCGTCCCCCTACATCTTCTTCACCACCCAGGCGCCGGGCATCACGGCGGCGATCCGCTTCAAGCAGTCCGGTAGCGTGGACCGCGTGTTCGGCGTGGATATCACGCTCGAAGCGCTGTCCGGCTTCCTGGCGTCCTTGCGCATCGGCCGCACCGGGCGTGCCGCCATCGTCGACGGCGCCGGCAACGTGATCGCCGCCCCCGCACTGGTGCGTCTGGCCGGCGCGACCGGCCGGCAGGCCGTGCCCACGACCATGGGCGCCTTGAACGATCCGGCCCTCAGCGGCGCGTACGACCGCTTCCGGGTCGAAGGCTACGGCAGCCGCACGGTCGCGATCGGCAAAACGCGCTTCGTGGCGATCGCGTCGCGCCTGCCGGCCGCCGGCCAGGACTGGGTATTGCTGATCGCGGCCCCACAATCCGACTTCACCGACCTGGCCGAGAGCAACAGCCGCAAGAACTTCCTGCTCTCGCTCATCACGATCGGCCTCACCGCCCTGCTCGGGCTGCTGCTGGTGCGGCAGAACCATCGCGCCGACCGGATGGCGCGCCTGCTGGCCCGGCAGCGCGAGACCGGCGCGCGCGAGGCCCGCGCGTTGTCGGCGTTGGCGGCCCAGCCCGGCCTGTTCGATCCCCAGCAGCCGGCGCCGGGCTTGACCGAAGGCCTGGCCGAGATGTGCGAGGCTCGGCGCGCCAGCATTTGGCGTCTGGCGGGCGGCGGCCAAATCCTGCACTGCGAGGATTCGTTCGAGCAGCAAGGCGGCCACGTCGAAGGGCTGGAGCTGTCGCGTTCGGAACTGCCCCGCTTCTTCCAGATGCTGGACGGCGGCGAGCCGATCGATGGCGTCGACGCGGCCGCGGACGCGCGAACCAACGAAGTGCACCGTCTGCTGATGCGCCCGTTCGGCAGCCGCACCTTATCGGTGTTGCCGTTGCGCGACGCGGCCGGGATGTCCGGCGCGGTGCTGATCGAGGACGTGGCGGAACCGGAGCGGGGACGCAACTTCGCGCAGGCTGTGTCGAGCATCGCCGCCATGCGCCTCACTGGACGCCTCACCGGGCGCGAGCAGGACAGCGCCGCCGTCCAGCCGCCTGACCCGGCGCAAGCTGGGCCACATCCCATGATACCGGCAGCCGAGGGGGAGGGCGCGTTCAGCTCGGTGCTGGCGCCGATCGAGATCAATCCCTCCAGCCTCGGCGCCACGCATTTCCCGTCGGTCACGGCGATGATCATCCGCTTCGATGACGCGATCGCCCTCGCGCGGCCCGACCAAGCCGGCGTCGCGGCGCTTGCGGACGAGATCGCCAGGAGCTTGCAGGCGATCGCGACCCGGTACGCCATCCCCTACATGAAGTTGACCGGCCACCACGTCGTCGCGGCGGTCGGCTGCACCGTCCCGCCCGAACCCGGCGCTGCCCTGCGCCTGGCCGACGCCGCCTTGGCCGCGCGCGCGGCTTGTCTTGCGGTGCTGACGCAATCGGGGCTGGAGCCGGTGTTTCGTATCGGCATCGACTTTGGCGACGCACTCGGCTGCGCCTTGGGACAGGAACCGCGCCTGTTCAACCTGTGGGGCGACGTGATCCGCACGGCGGAGCTGATGGCGCAGAGTGCGATCGACACCGGCTCGATCCAGGTCAGCGAACGCGCCTACAAACAGCTTCGCCAGCAATTCCTGTTCCGGGCGCGCGGCGTGTTCTACGTGCCGCGCATCGGCGTCGCGCGCGTTTTCATCCTAGCCGGCCGCCGTTGAGCCGGTTCGGCCCGATCATTCGATCGCTGGGGACGGTCGGGCGGTTCGCCCGCGCCCGCCTCAGCTTCCCGCTGGTGCTCGCCGCCGGGTCGTGGGGCGTGCTGCGCGAGGCGGTCCGGCCGATCTCGTGGCGGCGGACAGTCCGTCACGAGTTCAAGCTCGCCATGCGCCAGGCCACCGGCGCCGGGCTGGCCACCGTTGTCGTCACAGCCTCATTGGCCGGCGTCGCGATGGTGTACGAGGCGCTGTATTGGCTCGGCATCGCCGGGCAGGCGCAGCTGACCGGCTCCATCCTGGTGACCGTGCTCATGCGGGAGCTGACGCCGCTCCTGGTCGGGCTTATTCTGCTCGGCCGCAGCGGGATGCTCACCGTGACGGAGCTCGGCATGCTGCAGGCGGGAGGCCAGATACGTGCGATGTTCGCCCAAGGGATCGATCCATTCCTGCTGCTCGTGCTGCCACGCACCCTCGCGTTCGCGCTCAGCAGCTTCACGTTGGGCATCATCTTCGCCGCCACCGCCTTGGTGTTCGGCTTCATCGTCAGCGGCGCGATCGGAACCGTGCAAGACTCGGTGTGGACGTTCCTGGGCCGGGTCGTCGCCGCCATGACGGTGCAGGACTACATGACCGTGCCGCTCAAACTGCTGGCGATCGGCTTCCTCGTGGGCCTCAGCTCCTGCCTGACGGGGTTGAACGCCGCGGACGACGACGACCTGTCGAGCTTGATGCCGCGCGGCTTCGTGCACGGCATCCTGGTGATCATGGTCACCAGCATCCTGTTCACCTTGGCCGCGTAGCCGATGCCCCAAGCCGAACTGGCCCTGCAACTCGTGTCCGCCCGGCCCTTTTTCGAGGCCAGCGCGCTGCCGAACGCCCCGCTCGACCTGGCGCTGGGACGTGGGGAATGCGCGCTGATCGAGACGCCCGACCCGGCGCGCATGACAGCGCTCGCGGATCTGTGCAGCGGCATGACCGCGTTGCGCGACGGCGAGGCGCGGTTCATGGGGTATGACTGGACCGCTCTCAACCGCGAGCGGGCCGCGGCGCTGCGGGGGCGGATCGGCCGCATCCACCGGCGGGGCGCCTGGAACGGCACGCTTGGTACGCACATCAACATCATGCTGGGACAGCTGCACCACACGCGCGAGCCGGAACCGTCCATCGCCCGGGCGGCCACCGACTTGGCGCGGCAACTGGGACTGCCGGGGCTGCCGCTCGTGCGGCCCGACCAGCTCTCCGAGCGCGACCTCATGCGCGCTGGCTGCGTGCGCGCGTTCCTGGGCGAGCCGCAGCTCCTGCTGCTGGAAACCTCCATCAGCGCCGATCGCCCGGAACTGACCGTCCCGCTGCTCGACCTCCTGTCGCACGCGCTCGACCGAGGCGCGGCGGCGATCTGCTTCACGCGCCAGGCGCCGTTCTGGCAGGCGCAAGCGTTTCCCATGGCCCATCGCCTTTCGCTCACGGATGACGGGCTGAAACCGATGGTGCAACCGTAATGCTGCAGAAGCGCCGCCCTGACGACCCGCCGCAACTGCTGCGCCTCCGCCACACCGACGAATGGGTCGGCCTGCTGGTGATCCTGGCACTGGCCCTGTTTGTCGGCGCGATCTTCGAGGCCGGCGTGCTGAGGCGCTGGCTACGGCCGGACTCGGTGCTGCGTATCGTCCTGCCGCAGAACGGCTCCGGCGGCCTGGCCGTGGGCGCCGATGTCGACGTGCTCGGCACCCATGCCGGCTCGGTGACGCGGATCGTGCTGAACCCCAGCGGCGAGATGTACGCGCTCGCCACCATCGAACGGCAGACTGAGGCGTTCATCCCGCGCGACAGCACCGCCACGATCCGGCTCCGCTACGGCGTCGCCGGCGCGGCCTACGTCAGCATCGCCCGCGGCACGGGCACGGCGATGAACTGGGACTACGCCGTGCTGACCGCGACTGCCGAGCCGAACCCCGCCGATACCGTCACCGCGACGCTCAACAAGGTGACGGCGGACGTGCTGCCGACGCTGGAGCACGCCCTGCACGCCATGACGGCGCTGGACGACGTCGTCGGCGGGATCAAGGCAGGGCAGGGTTCGGCCGGGCGGCTGCTGACCGACGACACCCTGATCCGCCAAGCCGAGGACACAGTGGGCACGCTCAAGGCGGAAATCGCCCAGCTTGGCCCGACCCTGGCGCTGGTGCCGGGCCTGTTGAACCAATCCCGCGGCGTGCTGGCGAACGTGCAGTCGATGTCCCGCGATGCGGCGCGGGCGACCCCGCAACTCCCGACCCTGGCGCGCAACGCCGTGGACAGCACGGCCAACCTGCCGATGCTGCTGACCCAGGCGCAGGCGACGACGGCCGAGTTGGGGAAGTTGCTGACGCAGCTGCAAGGCTCATGGCTGCTGGGGGGCAGCGGCGCGCCGAAGCCCAACTCCGTCCGGCTGCCGCCGCGAGAGGTGCGGCCGTGACGCGTCCGCTCGGTTGGGCCGCGCTGCTGCTGGTCGCGGGGTGCGGCGGCCATCCCGCTCCAACCGCAGTGGAAGACAGCGCATTGAGGCAGGCCGCGGATGCGGGCCGGCAATCCCTGGAGTTCAGCCGGTTGAAGCAGGCTGCAAGCGAGTACCGGCAAGCCTATACGCTGGCCCTCGCGCGCGACGACGCGCAGGCGATCGGCAATTCCGGCTACGACCTTGCCGTCGTCCAACTCGCCGACGGCAATCCGGCCGCAGCGTTGCGCACGACCTTGCAAACGCGCGACGCCTTGGCCGCACGCGCCGCGCCGAGCTTCGCGGAACTTGACTTGGTGCAGTCGGCAGCCTTGCACCGGTTGGGCCGCGACACCGACGCGGATGTCCTGGCCGCACGCGCGCAAGCGACGGCCGGCAGTCCCGCGACCCTCGCCCGGGCAAGCTATGTGCGCGGGCTGATCGCAGATGCGCGGGGCGATGCGACCGGAATAATTGCGGCACTTGCCGGGTTCGGTCAGCCGGGCAAGCTGTCCGCCGACTCGCGGGCGGACTATGAGGAGCTCACGGCCCGGCTGGATCTGCTGCGCGGACAGTACCGGCAAGCGGCGGCCCATGCGCAGGACGCCGCCAACATCTACCGGGCACAGCTGGACTACCGCGCCATGGCCGACACGCTGGCCCTGGCCGCCGCGGCGATGCAGCGCGCCGGGTCACCGCAGGATGCTGCCAGCCTGTACCTGCAGGCTGGTGAGAGCGCGGCCGCACGCGGCGATACGGTCTCGGTCGGACGGTGGCTCAAGCAGGCGACGCGACCCGGGATCGATGCGGCCACGCAGCGCACCGCCCGGGATGCCCTGGCCGCCTTGCCGAAATCCTCGTCGCGCTAGGCATGAGCGAGCCGCTTGGTGGGATCGCCGAAGCCACGGGGGAAAAGTGGCAGGTTGAGGCGCTGCCTCAAACTCCGCCAAAGGCATGATGCCTTTGGGAACCCATTTGTTTGCGGTTCAACCGGGCGAACGAATGCGGGTCTGGGGCCTCAGGCCCCAGCGGGTCCAGGGCAGAGCCATGGCCTTCCATTCAGATGACGTCCAGGCGTTGCACGCCTGAATTCCTTAACTGAGAAGGGCCATACCCAATGGCGCGCGTCTTCATCACCGGTTCCTCGGACGGCCTAGGCCGGATGGCGGCCCGGCTCCTGGTCGAGCAAGGCCATGAAGTGGTTCTCCATGCGCGTGACGCGCAGCGCAGCCGGACGGCGATGGAAGCTGTTCCTGGTGCGGCGGCGGTGCTTGCCGGCGACTTGGCGAGCATCGCCCAAACTCGCAGCCTCGCCAGCCAGGTGAACGCACTCGGGTCGTTCGATGCGGTGATCCATAACGCGGGCGTCGGTTTCCGCGAGAAGCGGCGCGTGGCGACCGAGGATGGCCTGGCGCAGGTGTTCGCCGTCAACACGCTGGCGCCATACATCCTGACGGCGCTGATCCAGCGACCGCAGCGCCTGGCTTACGTCAGCTCCGAACTCCACCGGGGCGGCGACGCGGGCCTGGACGACCTTGGGTGGGAGCACCGCCCATGGCGGGGGCACCAGGCCTACTCCGACACCAAGCTGCACGACGTGCTGCTGGCTTTCGCCGTCGCGCGCCGGTGGCGGAATGTCCGTTCCAACGCGCTGGAGCCTGGCTGGGTGGCGACGAAGATGGGAGGCGCGCATGCCACCGGCGACTTGGATGCCGGGCATCGAACGCAGGCATGGCTTGCGACCAGCGAGGACCCGGCTGCTGCGGTGACAGGGCAGTATTTCTATCATATGCGGCTTCGGAAGCCGAATGCCGCGGTGCACGACGCAGACCGGCAGGAGAAGCTGCTGGCGGAATGCGAACGCCTCTCCGGGGTGGCCCTGCCTGCAACCTGACGCAACGATGCGCCACAGCCTCGCAAGGCTACGGCGTTCCGGGTTGCGTCAACGCGCGTAGCCGCTTGTATGCCGAGACGGACGCATCCTGGCACGATATTGTTTCGGATATGCTTTTTGTCATGAATCTAATGATTGGAACTTCAAGTCTTTTCGGGCGCGCCGCAAACACCATGTCATACTGCATCCGCAGACCTCGATAGCGCGGATATTTTCCGCGTCTGGCGCGTCACAAGACAAAAAGGGGAATTTTTATGCATTTGAGCAGGTTCGGAGGCGTGCTGGTGCTTGCCGGACTTGCCGGTTGCGTCGCGGATCCTCAAGACGTGCCGTCGTTGCCGATGCCTCTCGTGGCTGTTCCAGGCCCAACCAAGACGGAAGCCGAGTTCCGCCAAGACGATGCTGCCTGTCGTGCCGGCGCCGTCGAGCCATCGCTGGGTGCCGGCAGGACGCCGACTACGCTTCAATCGGCCGCAAACTCCAAAACAAATGCAGCGAACGTAAACGCGCCCACCCCACTACAAACGTCGCAGCCGGCCGAAACGGCGCCTGACGTGACTTACCTGCGCTGCATGGGGTCCCGCTACAACACTATTGAACCACTCTCGGTGTCCCAGACGGTCACCTATGGTTACTATCCGACCTATCCAGTATACGGCGGGTCCAGCGATTACTATCCGTGGCTTTACGATGGTTTGTATGGCGGACTTGGCCTCGGATTTTATGGCGGAGGATTTTACGGCGGCGGGTTTGGCGGCGGATTTTGTTGCGGGCCAGGCTTCGGTTTCGGACGAGGCTTCTACGGCCATGGATTTTACGGCGGCCGCGGCTTCTACGGTCGGGGTTTCGGCGGCTACGGCCGGGGCTTCGGCGGTGCTGGGTTCCACGGCGGAGGATACGGTGGCGGTGGCTTCCGCGGCGGCGAACTTGGCGCAG
>JAABUJ010004420.1_pt1 | contig 14787 bp, 9 predicted proteins | sample 5559131 | NCBI WGS metagenome assembly JAABUJ01 (sample SAMN10711875, study PRJNA513366) | rock metagenome | isolation source: Antarctica rocks | place: Antarctica: Victoria Land, Mt New Zealand nord | collected 2016-01-07 | reverse complement strand
GAGTGAATGTAAGGGCTACAATGGCTACTTAAATAGTAGCTAAGCGACTCGCTAAGGCACATGGCTGGGTCCATGTGGCTAAATGGCTAAGTAGGCTATTCGCCTAATAGGCGAAGGCGGCGGCGGCAAGGTAAGCTGTGGTCAGGTGATAATCCTGACAAAAGCATAATGATCTATTTAATTTAAAGTCTTTTAAAGATATATAATCTTCAATGAAAAAGCAGTAAGCTCAGCATATTTAACTGTTAAGATATGATTTATTTTATTTATTTATTTTATTGCTTTACTTATTTTCTTATATAAGAAAAAGCAACTTTTATTAAGCAACTTTTATGATACACTGATACATAAACAATCATAGTAAGTGTATTTATTGTATTTTGACTGAGATTTTATGACAAAACAATTTAAGTCACAACTGACACAGAAGTCACAAAAAAAATAAAATAAAAACATTATTTATTTAAATTTTCTTTAAGATTCTTAAGCAATTTAAGTTTTTTAAAGACATCATTGCTGACAATAATGACAACAACATTTTCACTTATAACACTTAGAGAATTAGCATTTAGAAAAGAAAAGATTATGTTATAATTATAGTTTTAAAAAGAATTATTAATGCAATTAATATATAAGCTATCAAGATAGAAACATATCTTTAAGTATAAGTATAATAAGCTTAATGAGCTTAATAGTGTGTAAGATAAGCAGAATGAGTGTAGTTTAATGAGTTTAATAAATTGTATAGATATGCACTGTTGAGCAAGTTTACTATATAGTAAAATTGTTTCTTTTATAAAAACAATTATATTCAATGATAATCATTATCTAGCATCTACTATCTATTAGTTAATTCTAAAGATATCTAAAAACTCTTTTATATTATAAGCTTTAATCTTTAAACTTTATATCAGAGAAATCTCTAATTAAGATATAATAATTTTAAATGAGATTGTAATTGTTACAGAACTTTTTATTTAAGTATTGTGCTTTATACATCAGCAAATTTTTCATATTTAACATAAAAGAAAACTCATTCTTGAAATCAGTTTGTTAATAGCTAAATTAATTACTTTTTAAGTTGTATCATAATATACTTATTGTATGTCTTTTCAGATACTCTTGTAAACATTGAGTCTTTAAGTGCAAGAATGCTTCTTTATATATTAGTTAAGATAATTTACAAAAGTCTGAAAGCTATATTTCTTTAAAATCTTTACAGAATTCTTGCATAGCATGCTGCAATACTGTTCTCATAGCTTTATATTTTGCTTCTATAACTTCATAGTTATATCTATTAAGTTATTTTAAATCTTTATCAATTATAGTTTTTTCAGCACTCTCTTTATCTTCAGTATCTTTAAATCAGACATGTTAAAGTTAATCTTAAACTCTGAGCAATTAATAAGCTGACATTACTTAACTTATTAGTTTACAGATTCTCAATCTGAAATGATGACATGATGATTAAATGAAGTCAGCTCAGATAGATGTCAGATTGAAATGTTAAAAGAAGAAAAGAGTATGAAGCAGTAAGAAAAGATAAAATGAAATAATATTGATAGCTGTTAAAAGAAGAAGAAGAAAACAAGATGAGAATTAAGTAGCTTAATTAATATTGAGAAAGTAATAGTAAGTAATATACAATTTTACTTAAGTAATAGATTGATTCTGTCTTTCTGTATGCTTATGTGTATTCAGATATGAATTGCAAGCATAAGCTTGAATCAGCTTTTATGAACATTATCTGAGAAATGTGAGGCAAAAGAATGACTATCTCATCTGATAGATGAAATGAATCAATGTTGCTCAGTTCATTCATAAAAGAAGAGAATGACTGTCAGAACAGAGCAGGTCAGAGCAGACTTCTGTTGAGAAGTTAAAGAGCAGTGAGCACATGTCTACATAGTGACTACAAGAACAGTTTAAATAAAGACTGAGAACAGAAATTCTGCAGTAATCAAAAGAAAATCATCTTGTCAGATACAATAACAGATGAATGTAAAATAACTGAAAGAAAAAAGTCTTCATGGCAATACTGAGGAGAGCATAATTGAGCAGCAGATTTGTCAATGATTTAAGATTGGATGTCAGAAAGAGCAGTTGAGGTTGAATGACATCTGAAACAGAGTGCAGGCTGGTGGGTGAGGAAGATGAAGACAGGGCGGCAAGCACCAGCTAAATTGAACAAGGAATGCTTTACTGAGCTGGGCAATCGGCCTTCATGCGGGTGACGCGGAAACCCAGCACTCGACCGACTTTCTGTACCTGTTCACGAGCATGGTGGAAAGAGCTTAGATACCGAAAATTCTCTGCAACACTCCAAGTGGTCTTGTTGGTATCAACACTCGAATGGTACCACTTGATGAGATCTAAGGCCTCCGCTACGTTCTCTGCCACAGGCTTCTCGGAGAGCACATGTTTTCCGGCCGACAGTGCGGCGCGGATGTATTCCGGTTGACTTTTGATCGGGAGCCTACCGGCAATAGGTTACTAGCGAGACCTTGGGAAGACCAGCGTTGTCTTACGCTATGATTACGGCATGGATGTCTGATCGTTTGAGGAGATCTTGGTCGCCCTTTCCGGGGCCCGAATCCTCTGAGTATATACTGACCTCCAAGGTGTGGGCAGCGAGGCTTTGGGCGGACTTGGAGAAGCGGGAATAGATAGCTTTGAGGACCAGGGCTTCTGAAGCTTCGACTGCGGGCTGCTTCGGTGAGGACTTGCTTCGACGGCGGGCTGTTTCCTGGGATTGCAACTGACGATATGCTCCTCTTTGGCAAAAATGCCTACCAGAAGCGACTCAGCTTCTCTTTCTATGGCACAAGGCATGTAGCGAGCAGAACATACCGGCTCCGATGATTGCGACTCCAATTGACATGGTGACGTTTTCTGATGTAGTGAACAGGACAGTGCTTCAAGAACGCGGGACGATCTCGAAGATAAGATAAGCGGAACACGGCAAAACCCGTATCTGAGATATCTGATCTTATAAAGCGATGTATGTGTTTTCTCTTCTTTACCCTATGTCACATCTTGAAGTTGCCGATCATGTTCAGATCTCTCCCTGTAATATTCATCAGTAGCAGTCAAGCTTACTGGCTGTCATTGGGGGCTCTCTTCAGTGATCTTTCTTAGCAGTACTGGACGGTAATAGCTCAAACACACTGCAGGCTGCTCTACAGAAGCTGCAACTCTACATGAACAGTGCAAGACTTGCAAGGCTGCATTGTGCAGCCCAGAGGAGGGTCAATCATTCAATCTCGTCGAGCTATTGCTAGCAAGCGAAAGCCGTTCCGGCCCTGTTGTCAAGCTTGCATGATTTGGGTTGGTCGCATAATATCTTCTCTGGGCAGAGGGTGGGTGACAGTACTTTGAAGGTTCCTCTTTCAGTAATTGGCCTTTGACGCGTGTTTGGCATTTGTAGCCTAGATCGCGTAGCTTCAATGCGTCCGTCACACTACGGCCTAGATCGTGTTCGGGAGACGAGCATTGGGCAAGACAATTCACTGACTCCAAGTGTAATTCCGTTTACAGATGGGGTAGAACGCTACTGTAGACCCCCTTCGTTCAGGGTATAAGATGGTACCTGGATAGTTGGTAACGCATAGTTAACCCTCCGATCGAGAAACTATCATAAGCTGCATTGAAAGACTCAATACTCACCAGATCAATTGTTCGATGATCTGCTGTCATGTTTGGATCGTGAAGACCGAGTCACCGTTGCAACCCTGCACCGCAAGGTTGCCTAGCCCCGGTGCAATATCCTCTACTCCGTGGCAGACCCAACACATAAACGTTCCCGCGCCGAACCTGGTGCATCTCAACCATGAACTCCACAACGGAAAGGGTCATAAACACGCCCCCCCCTCAATCCCTAACTCCCAAGTAAGCCACGCACCCTCTCGATCCGCTGCAGCGCCCCTTCCAACATCTCCAGCCTCTTCCGCTTCTCCACATCCCTCTTTTCCAGCACCTCGACCCTCTGCTCCAGCTTCACCTTGGCCCGCCTCTCGGCCGCGACCATCTCGTTGGCTTCCTGAAACACCGACGCGCTCAGGTCCTCCAGCTCGCCCTCTGTCTGCGACAGCTGGCCCTGGACGTGTTCGCGCAGCGCCTGCTCGCGCATCAGCGCCGCCTGCAGGTCCGACGTCGTCGGCGTCGAGGGCGCGTGGGGCGGTAGCGGCAGTGGAGTTGGCGTCGGCGACGACCGCCGGGCGGACGAGGACAGGAACGACGAGAGCCGATTCTGCACCGGGAGCATGGATGTGCGGACGGCGGTACCGGTGGCGGTCGCCGGGCGAGCGATCTCTTCCGGATGAGCGAGCGGGTTCGTTGCGGAGACCGGCGCCGTGTCTGACACCGAGCTGAGCCCGCGTTGGTCTGATGCGGGGCGGCTAGATCTGAGTTGGCGGAGTTCGTCCTCGTAGTCGGCGAGCTTGTCGACTGACCCCTCATGTATGTCAGTCGTCCGGGCATCATACGAGACGGGCCTGGCGGGTACGCAAGGTGGGAAATCATACCGGCCGCGGTCGCCTTGCCCGTTAGTATCTTGACCTGTGACTCCAGCTCCTGGATCCGCGTCTGGGCGTTTGACGCCAATTCGGCCTCTGTCGGCGCCAGCTCAGTTCCACATTTAGGGCACGCATGAGTGAGTGAAGAGCGAGTGGACGCCGTGGTTGGCACTTTTGTGGATGTATTGGTGGTGATGGTAGTCGTCGTCATGTGTGTTGCAGGGCTCCGATGGCGGACTACAGTAGTCTACGTCCTTTGCTCCACTGGAAAGGTACATTGATGTACGAAGCGTGGTTTGTCGCATTTAATAATCAGACGACACAATGTAGTCTGCGCCATATGAAGTTGCGCAGCATCCTCGAGATCCAGAGTTTCAACCGGCAACATCTGGGATTTTCACGCTTCACAATGTGGTCTACCTTACAAATCGCTACACGAGTACAGGACTTTCATTCAATTGTACTCTACCTACCCTACAGCATGACAAATCTTTGTGAGCCTCGAATACAGGCTTGCGTTAAAAGCAACTTCAGCCAGATCTCGAATGGACCTCACATGTGAATGGTGACACTCAATTTTGATTTGTCTTACAGGTCGATCACATATCTTGTGGATCTTCTGCGCTTCGTCGCAATGAGTCTATGGTTCGAAGCCAATGTCCAGCAATGTAGGAGGTGGAAGCGATTCGGTGAGGTGCGAGAGGTAGCCCGGGTCCAGGTTAAGCCTCGTGCTATCCAGAAGTGTCCGCCTTTCATACGGAGCGACGATTGCTGAAACGGTTGAAGTACAAGAGCTACCCATAAGATGTATGGAACGCCATGAGGAAACGGTCCGAAAATGTCCCGTGAGATGAGATGCGACCGACTCCGAACGACTGGTGGAGTGAATGTGAACAGTTACATAAGCGCAGGGGTTGAGTTGAGGTTTAAGACGCGATCGCCCTCGCAGCTTGGTTGCCTCCTCTCCGGTTGTTCCTCGGTTTTGATACAGTGCTCCAGCCATCTTCTTCCAAGGCATCAGCGCTCGAATCCGTTGCGGGTTCTGGCGCCTTTATATTTCCGTTGCCCCTCCACGTCCCTTCCGCAGGCTTTGCTGGGATGTCTTGGACTATTTCCTTTGGCTTGACCGCCTTATCTTCCGCAACGAGAGTCTTAACGCCTTCCGTATCCGCCTCTTCGTCAGCCGCTGTGCTCTCATCCTGAACCGCCTTCCGCAAGATCTCGTAGTTCTTCCCTGCTGGAGGCCCATCCACCCCGTTCTCCTTCTTCTCACTCTCCTGGTCTTTGGACGCAGCTTTTCCTGCTTTCTCGGATTTCTCGACTTTCTCGGCTCTCTCTGCCTTCTCCGCCTCCTTGGCCAGCCGCCGCTCTTCCCTCATCTTCTCATCATGATCTCTCTTCTGCTTTAGGGCAATCTGTCTCTTCTCTTCGACTTCTTTCTCACGAGTAGAAGTATCAATGGGCCGAGCCGCACCAAACGGACTTGCTTTGGCATCTGAAGTCGCCGAAGCAGGCGATCGGTTTGGATCAGCCTCGGAGACTGTTCTTTTCTGGAGATTGAGTTTCGGCCGCACGGTTGGAGCAACCGGCGCGGCAGGTGACGGTGAGCTGCTGATTTCACGGGATGACGGTGGTGGTGGAGACTTCGCCGCTGGAGGATCCGGTTTCATCTTTGCTCTCCACTGGTTATCCATCTCTGGTGCCGTTGGTGCCTTGTCGACCGGCGGTCGTTCTTGGAACTCGCGTCTTGGAGGCCTTGATCCGTCTTGTGATCGACCCTCACCCCAAGCAGGAGAATTTTTACGATCTCGAGGACCGTCCTGCGTTCTTGGTCTCTCCATGTCTCTGGCCGGTGGACCGCTCGCTACAGCAGGTGAGAGAGGTCCTTTGCGTTCCCAGTTACTGAAGTCTCGGACCTTGCCATCACCCTGTTCATAGGCGGGTCGGCGTCTGTCAACGCGGTCGCTCCCAGCTTCGGAGACGTTGTCGTAGTTTCGTGAGCCGAAAGCTCCTCTCTCTGTATAACCTCCCCGCTCAGATGTTTTCCGTTGGCCCGAAATATCTGGCAAGGGTCCCTTGCGGGTCCAATCACCAAATTCGCGAGCATCGGGCCGATCTTTCTCTGTAGTGGTTCACGTTAGTTCACATTTCAATGCGTCTTTGCTTATCTCCGTTAATGCAAGGATTGACTAACGTGGTTCTGCAACGCTGACTCTGATACTTCTGCCTTGGAACTGCACTCCATTGGAGTCTAACGCTTTCTTGAGTCCATCCAGCGTAGCAAATTCCACATAACCGAACCCTTTAGGCTTCCTATCCATCTTGTCTTCGACAATGCGAACATGGGTGACTGAGCAACCAGTGAAGAAGTCGGTTATATCCCCTTCGGTCGCGTCGAAAGACATGTTGCCAAGATGAGCCGTATAGGGTGGCTTGTTTGGCAGCGGAAGCTGCTCACGCACCGAGTATCCACCGCGATCTTGCAACCATTCAGTGATATGAACGATTCCCGTCTGTTTGTATGACGCTCAAGCTTACCTCCAAAACCGTTTCCGTACCCACCGGTGGAACTGAACGAGCGATCTCCTCCATAGCCTGTCCGACCACCTGGTCCTGTTAAGCTTAGTTATGTTCTAGATAGGCGGAACACGTCTTGGATTGTGCGAGCCAGGCGTGCACATGTGAGAATGTCATACCAGCTGAACGTGGGCGGTTAGCTGTCTACCCGGTATTGCACCAGAAATGCAGTAAACTTACAGGGCATTGGCATGTCTTCCATCTCATCCGCCCAAGAACCCAAAGCTGTATAAAATCAACCGCTGCACAGCCTCAACTAAAGGTTGCGCGAATTTCAACATACATTCATTCGTAAGGAAATCTCCTAAAGCCATCTTCTGGCCTTTGGCCTTCGCGGGAGCTATGAGTGACGGCATCAGCTCTCGGGTCGATGATAGAGTCCTAAGGACACATTCACGGCAGCCGCGATTGAGCTCGGCCTTGCTTACCCATGATTACGGTGGATCAGTCAATGAATTGAGAGAATCTTCACGGTCTTTCCAAAGAAACTCTAGAATCAGGACTATCTCTAGTCGTTCCGGGTGTGGGTCTGTCAGCGTGCGTTTTGGTTGTGTTGTTGTGACGTCTTGATTTAGAGGTTGAATGTGTCGAGCCTCTGGGCGAAGGAAAAGAATTGTGGGCGAATTGAAGGATGAGCCGCTTGACGCTAGCCTATCTTGGATGAGAGTCCGAGCGCCCGCAGATCCTGGCTGCATCAAAGCTGTACCGACAACGGTCATTCTACCTACCTTAAGGTAAGTATATATTAAATAGAGTAAGTATACGAAGTACGGAGGAGGACCGCTTCTGACTGACTGTGTCCCCTCCTTCAACCACTGTACCTACTTCACAGAACATGGTATCAGAAGAGGGATTATGACCGAAGATGGCTTTCCACTGCAGAAGAACGAAGGGGTTCAATCCTGGAGCATGGAGTCAATAATATGGCCTGCGCTTCAGGTAGGTGCCTTCAGCGGTGAGTAAAGTACTTACTTTATCTCTTGATATTATGCATGGACAGATCTTCCAAGCACTTTTCAATGTCTTCCAGTCATATATCTTGATCCCTTAGTATAAGATTGATGCAGATCTTACTCTGAACATGAACTAAGTTACAAGCCTCGAAAGCTGATCCAGCCCATAGGCACGTCGGGTCTTCTTGTCGGGGGCGTCTCGGGGGTACTGCGATCGACTACTCCCACCTTATTTGCTCTGGCCTCTGGCATACAATGGTTTGCTTTGGGTAGTACATTCTGGGGTCAGCAGCGTCGGAGCAGTACCATCTTAATGCTGTGCTGATGTATCTCTAGCTACCCGGAGCTTGATACTTCATGCAAGGGATTTCAAGAACACCAATCCTCGTGACCCTATCTCTGCGAGTTGTATTGCAGGTGGGGTGGCTGGTGGCAGTACCGCTGCACTGCTGAGTGAGGACTTTGAATCAATCGTTAACAGGCTAAGCTAATATTCGGCGAAGGAGGACGAGCAAATATACTTCCCGGGACTATCATGTTCTCATTATTCGGCCTCATTGGGCAGGTCGCTCTGAACCGGGTGCTTGCCCAACGATCAGAGGCAATGAGCGTTGGTCTCGCTGATTCTTCTCGTTCGGAATCATTTTGGCGACGAATGGCTGAATCGAAGTGGACTCCATTCAAGGTGCTCTCTGATAAGGAATACGAAGTGATGCTTCGTGAGAGGTTGCTGCGGGTCAATGCGGAGCTTGCCATCATCGATGATAAGATCGAGAAGCTAAGAGAAGGGCCTGGTAACGTGGGAGAGCAAGAGAGAAAGAATCCGTAACCACGCAACCCCTTTTGCACCGTGTGCCAAAGGTCTACTTTGCCGCTGTGACGCTGTGGGCCGATCCATCGAAGCGGTTTCGCTGGCGACAAGCTTTTTATCGAGGGTTACTTTTTTACCGATAAGGTTTAGAGCACTTCAGATGGTGGACGGATCTGGGACTCGTATAGTCGAGACCGAAGCATCTTGGTGGAGTCACGACGAAACCTCTTATCTTGCAGGCTTCCTTCATTCCTCTTCCGGGTGGCCTCGCCAAATACTTCGCAATAACGCTGGCCGTTCACTACCTTAGAGCCCAGAATATCATCGACTTACACAGCTTTGGGTATAGGCCGCCACAACGATCAGCGACCGGCCTGCTTCCACCGTTATATCATCCCTTTTCAAAGTGTCTCTACACCTTTCCCTACGAAGAGACTAGCTTGGTATAAGATGTCCGTGCGAACGTTTATCGGGAGGGTCACTTCTGTATGCTCCGGACTTTCTTCGCTTGGAATTGAGGGATAGGGTAACAGGACAGTCTCTATACCAAGTTTGGCGCTGAGCATTGGCCTGTAAGGTACTGTAGTTATCACTCCTTAGCCATTCTGGGATGGCTCTTTTAATATACCGTACCAATGACGACCCATACTTCAAACCCTATCGAGCGGAGTGATTGATGATTGATTGATTGATTGATTCACAGGTGACCGAGGCTGCCTAGGCTGCCATACACCGCGTAACTACAAGCAGCTAGCACATACTGATCTCACCTTCATTACCACCTCACTGTTGCCGTCACTGTCACCTTATAATTTAGCTAACTAATACAAATTCTGACTTTGCTCTCTGTAGCTCTTCATGTTTCTCTTGATTCTGATGCTTACTAGTCTTCTTTTCTTGTGATTTAATGCTAATGTCTTTCTTCTACTGTCATCAATAGAGAATAAACATTTCTGTAAACAATTAATTGTCTTTTCTGCAGTCTAAAGTGTGTAATTATTGAATTTTCTATTTCAGACTGCATCTAAGAATGTTAAATCTTCTGATGTCTCTTTTACAGTCTGAAATTGTCTCAAAATATTGCTTCATAACATAAGTATAGTGATCACTTTAACTAATGCTGAGTCTCATAAAATCTTCTTTATATCATTAACTCATCTTAGTAGTTTCTTTCTTAAATCTTAAGTTTGCAGACATTTCATCAGCACATAATGAACAGTCTGAATGCTCAGATTGTATAAGCATCATAAAGAGTTTACTTAGTCTATAACATAAAAATAATAAGTTATGTCAATCTTCTCTGTATATAGCTGAGTAATCAGAAAGCTTATAAGTCAATAAAGTTCTATATACTTATTTAATACTCTTCTGTTTAACTATTACTTCATGCTAAATGTAATCTATCTCACTGTTTCATTCTTTCAGTCATTAACTCATTCTTCTGCTATCTGCTGACAAAGTCTTATTTTACAGATAATAATTAAATGTCAGATCTCTGTAATCTATTCTTTCTCAATGTGTAAATCTCTGATCTAAATCACTGTCTTAATCATTCTGTTTATCTCTTCATTTTCTGATACTTCTATATACATCAATATTCATCAAATCCATATCTGAATCTTTTAACTTCACAGATTATCTATTTTCTTCATTATATACTGCAGTAAGTACTGATCTAACTGTATATTCAGTTTAATAGCTGATCAAATTGCTACTTAATTATCTATATATATGTTCATTACTCAGAGCTTCAGTTTTGTCATTTTTACTGTATTTATTATGCTTATTGTCATGATCAGGCCCTGTAGCTCTGTCATATACACTATGAATGTCTCATCTATATCTATATATATCATGCATCTTAAATCTCTTTTCAGTATCACTGTTGCTGTATTTATCTGACTCTTGATGTCACTACTATTCATGTAAATATTTAACATTTCTCAGTTCTGACAAAGTTTGTTGATATTATGTCTGCAGACAGCTTCATCTGCATTGTTATTTATATGAATAGTTAAGTTATTTCATCATAATAATACAATGTAAAGCATTCTGAATTTTAAGTTGACTTTTAATAAAAGTTATGTCTGCATCTTATAATGAAGCTGCAGATATTTCAGTGAGCTCTTTCAGCAAAGCTTTTTTGTAAAGTTAGATCTGATTTTCTTCATTAAGATGTAAATTAATGTAGTGACAATATAAAGCATAAACTTTCTCAGTGTCTTCTTTAGCTGCTGTTTCATTAAGAAAAGAAAGAGTTTTATGTTCAGTACTGAGTTTGCTGTTATGTAAAAGATCTTCATTATAATGACTTCTGCTTATTACTGTATGACTGTCAGTTTCTAAAGAATCTGTTTCTGTTATATAATTGTTCTGTGTCTGCTGTCTAAGCTGTATTAGACTGAGCAGCAGTACAGAATCTGTAACAACATCATTGTCACATAGAGTCTTTATAGATTCTTGAACTTAAAATTTTATATGAAGTCTGTCAGTATCACTAAATCTCTAAAACTTGTTGTGACTTAAGTCTGAATGTATTGTATATGTGCATTTCATTTTAAATGTAAATTCAAGATGACTCTCAGCACTCTGCACATCAGTGATGTCTATACTGTATATGTGTCTAGAATCAGCTCTGCTGTTGTGTTATGTCTTGTGAGACAGTTTGTGAAGTAAATGAGCTTATACTTAACTGAGACAAAGATAGAGACATATCTTTAAGCTTATTGCTCTGTGTAACTGTGCACTGTGTGCAAAGTGATACAGTTCTTCTCTGCTGACTTTTTTGTCATTATAATGTTTACATCATCAATTCAATTCACTGCTGTGACTCAAAGCTGTGAGTCATTGACTAGGTTCAGCATGTCAGCATTGTAGAATAGATATAGAATGAATAATAGTGATAAGCTTTAAAATATATTTATATAAATGACAAAGCTCTCTAACTTATATTCTGACAGCTTTATTGTTGATGTTCTTTCTCTTAAAAAGTCTTCTATTCAGTTCACTATCTTTAGTGATAGATAACATTTTTGAAGATTGTGAAGTAATCTTTTGTAAAAGACATTGTCAAAGGCTTTTAATACATTCAGCATTAATAATGATGTAACTGACATGCTTAATTCTCATATTTTGTGAATCTGCTTCAGCAGTGTGTAAATTGCCTACTTTATAAACACAATCTTTTGACTTCTCAACAGTGTTTTAAGTAGCAGTTAATAGATCTCTGTCATGTAACTTATTCTGTATATCATCATGAACTTTAGAACCTTATTCATGATGTTTAAAAGTGTTATTAATCAGTATATTTTAAACTATTAATAGTCTTCTTTATTGAGCTTCTGCAGCATCACTGTAATGAAGTGTTTAAAGATTCTTAAATGTCTTTTACTGTTCAGATACAAGTTGTACAGTGAGAGCAGCAGTGAAAGTAGTTGCAGTAATATTTAATGTAAAACTCAGTTCAGTATGTCATTCAGTTTTAATGTCTTATTGTCTAATGCTTACATTATAATCTCTGTTAGTTCAGTTTCTGTAATTGAAGACATAAATATCAACTTAAAATACTTATATTCTGCAATATTGTTAAGATTCATCTCTGAAGAAGTTGAAAAGAAGATTGTTCAAAGTAGCTCTGTCTTGTTTTGCAGTTCTGTAAGTTTTAATTTTTCTGTCTATTTCAAAATAAGAGTGAAAGCCTAATTCACAGCTCTGTAATTTCTGACTTACTTTATCAGTTTTTATAATTTCTAAAAGTTCTTTAAGATCATCTCTATTCATTTTCTGTAACTCACTCTCATTAATTTTGTCAGCTTCTTCTCTTTTTCATTATAAGCTTAACAGTACATCTCTTAAATGTGCATGCTCTGCTTTCTTTATCAATAACAACAGACTTTATTTACTTTTCTTATTATCTCTTTTGCTTTTAAGTCAAACTCTGACTTTAATCATTTGCTAAGAGTTGACATCAATACTATTATCTTCACTGTGATCTGAATTGTCTCTGTAATGACAGTTATATGTTGTTTTATATTAAGTTCATTGTAATTATGAAGTGATGTTGACAGCTATTCTATCAAAATCTATTATAAAAGCTTTATGTCTGCTCTATCTCACTGTCAATAAGATTGTGATGTGGTCTCTGCTGCAGACAGTAAAAGATGAGTGACAATAAAATAGTGATTAAAGTCATAATGTTGTTGTTGTATTTTACAGCTAATTAGTCATTAAGTAATGTCTGAGCTGTCTAGCATCAGATCTATGATGCTGTACACTTACTGAGATCTTTATGTAACTAAGTTCTGCAATAAGAGCAGAGAGAGCTGTTATTCATTCATTATTTGTATTAGCTGCTCTGTCTATGAATTCTTCTTCATTCTCAGGCTTCTTCATGTTAAATGATGCAGATTAAAGTCTTTCACTATAATGTGTTGTCAGTAATCATTCTTTAGTAGATCATTCAGTTACTTTAAAATTGCTGTAATATTCTTTTTAACTGCTTCTCTGTACACATTATGAATGCATAAACACTTAAACTGACTATATTCAATATATTAAATCTTTAAAGTCATAAAATCTCTGCTGTATGTCTAAACTGTTCAGTCTATGCAGTTCAGTCATAAATTAATGTAAAAGCAGACTTAAATTAATTTTTCTTCTGTAAGTTCTGAATAGATCAGATGAAATCAGTTTTTGCAGAGATAATAAATATTATTGTTATGTTTATTGTGTCATGACTTCTGAATAATCAGCACATTGTAGTTTTATATGATGAGATCTTAAAGCAGAGATATCATGATCTTATTTCTTGACTTTATTGTATTGTACTGTAAGATAATGAAGTTTAAGTGTATCAACATTACTCTATCATCATTGTGATCTTCAAAATTGATGTTATCTCTATATTCATGATATTTACTGTGAAATCATCTTAACTGATGAGCAGCAAGCTCACTAAGTTCTACTTAAAAACACTCTCAATTTCTGTTGTCTAACTGTTCTTTAGATTCATTTAACACTTAAAGAACTTAATGCTTCAGTAATTTACTGCTGTCTTTATTGTCACATCTGTCTCTTACATTTTCAGAGATCTGATTGTGATTCTTTTAAATCTATTTTTATTCACTGATCTCAGAGAGATTCAATTTGCATCTGTGATCACTGTTTTTGTAAATGATATTGATTGCTTTTCATTTTTATTGATGAACACCTTTGAGACTGATGTCAAGATTGATAGAATTCTTATGAGAATCTTAAATATTGTTGAATGAAGCTCACTGATGATTTCATGACTGCTACTCATTGTTGTATGTAATGTAAGTGTTATATTTTCATTAATATTGCTGCTGCTGTCACTATTGTCTCTGTTGTTACTGTTAATGCTTTTGCTGTGACTATTAATGTCAATCTTGCTGACTTCATTGTTGACTATCTTTAAAAGTGTGACTTCTTTAAGTTTAATGACTGATGTTCAAGTTAATACTTGTTATCAGATCTGCTTAATGTTGCATGTTATCTATATACACACTGTCTCTTTCTAAAACTCAGAACACTTATTGTTCTATGTCTTATATGAGTCTTTACAGCTCACACACTTTCTAATGTTGAATTCTAGATTCTTAAAGAAACAATTCTCAGATTTATGATTCTCTGCATATATGCTGCATTTCTGAGTATCTTCACATTGAGCACTTATATAATTATATTTATGATATTTAAAGCACTTCTAAATGCAGCAAACTTAATCATATAACTCTGTCTTCTTATACTCAGAGTCTCAAATCAACTCAGTTTGAAATGTTAAATTGATGTGTTCTGCATTTATAAATTTCATCATTATAGATTCTGTTACTCATTTTGAGCTGCACAGTCATTTTACATAATTAATTAAAATGTTCTCTCTAACTTCAATCTTATAATTTTCTGTCTGTAT
>JAABUJ010004417.1_pt1 | contig 14791 bp, 15 predicted proteins | sample 5559131 | NCBI WGS metagenome assembly JAABUJ01 (sample SAMN10711875, study PRJNA513366) | rock metagenome | isolation source: Antarctica rocks | place: Antarctica: Victoria Land, Mt New Zealand nord | collected 2016-01-07 | reverse complement strand
ATGCGCCACGCTGCTCATTACTCGCAACCACCGGAGACTTGTTACTCATGCCGCAACCCCGCGAATCAACGGCGACAGCGAATCGCAGAACCACACCGTTGGTCAAGCAATCGGAACCTGCTTAGGAGTGCCAACCTGCAAATCGCCGTATTACTGACGCGCGCCGACCATGCGATGCGCGCCGGCAACCCCGCCGAGGCTGTCCTGCCGCTGCAGCAGGCTGCGGCGATGCACCCTTCGAGCAGCGCCATCCAGCACGATCTGGGTTCTGTCTGCCTACAGACCGGCCACTTCGCCGAAGCCGCTGCCGCGTTCCAGGCCGCGTTGGCGGCGAGCCCGCGTTTTGCCCTGGCCAGCCTGCACCTCGGCATAGCGCTGCAGGCACAGGGCAATGCACCCGCGGCACTGGCCGCCTACCGTCACGCCACCGCGCTGCTGCCCTCCTTGGTCGAGGCGCGGTTTCATGCCGGCGCCCTGTTGGAAACCCTGGGCCGCCGCGACGAGGCGGTCGCTAGTTTCCGCCGCGCGGCAGCCTCGGCGCCGAGAACCAGCCTGGGCCGCCTCGCCAAAGCTCGCGCGCTGCTCGCCGAAGGCCGCGACGCAGAAGCGGAGCGGGCGCTGCGCCAGCTGCTGGCGCTGGATGCCGGCAACGTGGCAGCGATCGACCTGCTCGGCACGGTGCTGGCCGATGCCGGCTGCTTCGAGGAAGCTCGCGATTGCTACGAGCAGGCCACCACCGCGGCCCCGCATTTGGCCGGCAGCTACTACGACCTGGTTCGCTGCCGCCGCATCACTCCCGACGACGCGGAACTGCTCGCTCGGATGCGCGTCGCCCTGGACGCGCCGGAACTGCATCCGGAAGCGCGCTTGAAAACTCATCTGGCTTTGGGCAAGGCGGCCGACGACCTCGGCGACCCTGCCGGCGCGATGTGGCACTTCGACGCCGCCGACAGCCTGCGCAGCAGCCTTGGCTCGTTCAATCCGGCTGCTCTCGAAGCGCGTGTCAATGGTCTGATCGCCCGGTTCACGCCCGAGATCATTGCGCACGCCGGCCAAGGCGGCCGCGATGACGTCACGCCGGTGCTCATCCTAGGCCTGCCCCGTTCCGGCACCACGCTGGCCGAGCAAATCCTGTCCTGTCATCCGGACGTGCATGCCGGTGGCGAGCTGCCGTTCTGGACCGAACGCGGCGCCATGTGGGAGCAGCTGGGAACCACTGGCGCTGAGTCGTCGTGGCTGGCCGAGGCCGCAGCCGACTACACGGCCATGCTTCGCGCGCTGTCACCCAGGGCGGCGCGCGTCACCGACAAGATGCCGCTCAACGTCTTCTGGGCCGGCCTGATCCACCTGACCCTGCCGCGCGCGACCATCATCCATTGCCGCCGCAGCGCCATCGACACCGCGCTGTCGATCCATCGCACCTATTTCAACCAGCACGTCGCGTTTCCGACCGGCGGCACCGCCTTGATAGCCGCCATTCGGGCGATCGAGCGTCTAACTGCCCACTGGCGGGCGGTCCTGCCGGCCGACCGCTTCCTCGATCTAGAATACGAGCGGCTGGTCGGCGATCCCGAACCGGCGATCCGCCGCCTGGTCGCCGCTTGCGGCCTGCCCTGGGACAACGCCTGCCTGCGGCCCGAACGCCGCCAGCGCGTCGTCAAAACACCTAGCAAGTGGCAGGTCCGACAACCGATCTCCGGCGCGGCCGTTGGAAGCTGGCGCCGCTACGAGCCGTGGCTCGGTCCGCTCGCCGCTCTCGCGCCCTGACCGGCTTCAATCTCCGAGCATCGTGTTCAGCTCGCCCTCTGACGCCGGCAGCCCCAGCGTGCGCCCGGGAAAGCCGACGGCATCGAATACGGCGTCGCGCCCCACGCTCTGCTGCCGCAGCATTGTCACATGGCCCTGAGCATGTAGGAAATTCGCAAGCTCCAGTCCCCAGTTGCCGGTCGCCGCCACGCAGGCGTGCATCGGGGCAGCTGGATTTAGCCGACGCTTGGCCAGCCAGATCCATAAGTGTTCGAATCTTGCTTCGGTGTTGGAGAAAGTGGCATGCTTGATGCGCCCGTCGAGCAACACAGCCGCGTCGAACTTGGCTTTGCGGGCGTCGATTCCGACGATCTCCATAAATCCTCCATGATGGTGACCTGGCCCCACCTTCCAGCGGCCCTCCTTGTAATCAGGCTATCCGGCAAAGCCGGCCCCTGCGCTGTTATACCAACCGCCCTTGGCGCTGACCGACCGTGAGGTCCGAAGCCCTACGGTTGCGCGGGAAGTGGAGAGAGCCCGTTCTTGGGCAAGGGTCATCATCAAGGGCCGTTGGTATTAGTCCACTCGCCGCGCGAGCGGAACCTTGGCCAGCTCCGCCCCGCATACCATTCAGCCCAAAGGTAGTCGCTGTGGCGGGGCCATCTCCGCTACAAGTTCACAGGCCCGAAGGCCAACAGACTCACCGCCACGGTGCCTGCAATGGTCGTCGCAGATAGTACCATCGACCTAAAACGGCGTCCACACTTGCCGACCCACTCGGCTGCGAGTCGCGTGTGTCCATCAGCGTCCATGACGCTGCTGTTGCCGCGGAAGCGGATTACGTATCTGTCTTGCGACCATCCGGCGCACCTCACCCTGACTGTGCGGCAAGGCGGGTTCAATGCAAGGCATTTGGCAGCGTTGAACAGCCTTGGAGGGTAGGTAGCGTTATACGTTCGCATCGGGGCTCAAGGGTGACGATTAAGCCAGATGCTGATTGTTGTCCTTTGATCATTGCTATCACGCATATGACGTTTCGCAGGCAGTTTTATGTTTTATTTGCGGATTCGGAGCTGTGACTTTGGTTTGAGCGGTGGCGGAGGGTAATTTGCCGGTGATGCAGAGCCATCCTGCGGGCCGCACCGTCCCGCAGCAATCAAACGCAAGGGAACTCCCCCATGGCGACGACCGACAAGTCATCCGTGTTCGCGACCGGGCCGTCCAGCGCCTCGGGCATCGACTCGCTCACTACGACCGCCGACGGCTCGATCTGGGCCGAGTATGGCAACGGCGCCGATTCCACCGGCAAGTCTGGCTCCAGCACTATCGTCCGCTACGCCCCGGATGGCACGGTCCAGGGCACCGACACCATCAACGGATTGGTCGACGGCCTGAAGACCGACCCGGTGACCGGGCAGGTCTGGGCGCTGATCAACAACGATGGCAACGCGCAGCTGAGCCTGATCGACCCGTCCACCGGCAGCGTCGGCGCGCCGCTCAGCTATGCCGTGCCGAGCACGACGCGCGGCTACGACGACGTGGCGTTCACCAATGGCCAAGTCTACCTAAGCTACACCAACCCGGCGAACCCGGGCGATCCGGTGCTGCAGCAGTTGACCAACGGCAACATGCCGCAGGGCAACCTGGCAGTGACCAACCTGCTGGCGCTCGGCGACACCGGGACCAACATCGCCACCGGCAAGACCGAGGCGATCCCGCTAAGCGACCCCGACTCGCTGAAGTCGATCCCGGGCGGCAAGCTGGTGCAGACCAGCGAGGCCGACAACACCTTCGTGATCGTCAATGACCCCGGGACTAAGGCGCAGTCCGAGCGGTTCGATACCCTGACCAACGTGCCCGCCGGCTCGCTTGACGACGTTATCGTGCCGACCTCCAGCTCGGGCACCTTCTATGTGTCCAACCCCGGCACCAACCAGATCGAGGCGTACCACTCTTCGAACCTCAACACCTCGGACGCCTACGCCTCGATCGGCACCGAGATCGTGCAGGTCGACCTTCAGACCGGCGCGCAAACGGTGCTGGTGAGCGGCCTCAGCAAGAGCCACGGCATGATCTTCACGCCGGATGCGGTGGCCGGGCCGGTGGTGCAGAGCACCAGCATCTTCGCAGTCGGCAGCGACGTGCAGGGCGCCTCGCAGCCGGACAGCGTCACTCTGGGCGACAACTCGGTATTCATCGAATACGGCAACGGTGCCGACAGCACCGGCCTGCTGCCGGACCAGGGCAGCAGCACCATCGTTCAATACGACATGCAGGGCCGGACCGAGCACACCTACTCGCTGCCGGGTGAAATCGACGGGCTGAAATACGATCCCGCCACCGGCGACCTGTTCGCGCTGAAGAACCAGGACGGCAACTCGCACCTGTACACGATCAACCCGAATACGCATGCGGTCAGCGGCCCGCTCGACTACGCCGCGCCCTACGTCTACGGCGCCGCCTCGACGCGCGGCTTCGACGACGTGGCGTTCCAGAACGGCAAGGCGTACCTGAGCTACACCAATCCGGCCAACACCGGCGACAGCGTGATCGCCCAACTCGACCAGGGTGACAACCCGAGCGGCGCGCTGACCCTGACCTCGATCGTGCGGCTTGGCGACACCGGCACCAATCTCACCACCGGCGAGGTCAACCAGCCGCTGCCGGTGGCCGACCCGGACTCGCTCAAGACGCTGGCCAACGGCTCGCTGATCCTGACCAGCGACCACGACGCCTCGCTGACGGTCATCGCCAACCCCGGCACCGCGGAGCAGAGCGCCAGCTTCGTGAACCTGCCGGCCGGCAGTTCGGGCCTGGACGACGCGATCGTGCCGACCTCCGATTCGGGCACGTTCTACGTTTCCAACGGTGCCGCCAACGACGTGCTGAAAGTGGCCGTCACCGGGCTGAACCAGAACGACATCTACGTTTCGGTCGGCAGCGACAACGCGGTGGACCAGCTCGATCCTACCACTGGCAAGCTGACGCCGTTCATCGTCGGCCTGAACTCGCCGCATGGGATGGAGTTCGTGCCGTCGAACGGGTCCGCGCCGGTCGCCGCCGGCGCCACCGGGTCCGGCTTCGCCGCGTTGGTGAACTCGCTGGCGCCGTCGCTGGTGGGCGATCTCAGCTCCAGCCAGCTGACTCAGCTCGCTGGCTACGCCAGCGCGTTGGCGCAAGGCGGCAGCGACGTTCAGCCGCCGTCTGGCGGGACCAACTTCGCGGCGGTGACCAACATCGTGGATCAGCTCCACACGCTGTTCCCGCCGCATACCGCATAGGCTTCGGCTAGCAACGATGGAGTGCTCCGCCTTACGGTGGTGCCCGTAGAGCGGAGGCATTCCATCACATTCTTCATGGAATCGATGTACCAGGGTGTCCAGCAAATCGCGGCTTCACATGCCAGGCAAGGGCGACGGGGTAGGTCGAAGCGTCGCGCGCTCGATGTTCCGGCGGGCCAGCTCCGTATCCACCCGGACATTGCGTAGATGAGCCTCCACGTCGGACATCGGCCCGGTCAGGCTAGTCTCCGCCGCGACGATGGCCCGATCCAACGAGGCGAGCAGCGCCGGGATGCTGCCGCGCACGGCCTCAGCCTGCATCCGGTCACGAGCCTCCCGGCCGAGGTTGCGTCCTTGTTGCTCCATCGTCTCCAGCCTGTGGCCGGTCTGCATGAACGCCTGCACCGCCATCTCGCGGTCCTCGCGCGCCGCCTGCAGCAGGTCCATGCCAAGCGCCTTGTACGGCTTGGCCGCCATGTTGACGGCGACCTTGGTCCACATGTCCTCGGCGGTAATCGGCGTGAGGTCGCCCAGCGCCCGTCGGCTGCGCACGGCATCGAAGGTCGCCTCGTCCGAGATCAGGGTCCAGGCGACGCCTCGCGCCCGGCTTTCCGCCACATAGGCGGTGAACCCAGTCATGCCGGCGGTGCCACGCGGCAGGGCGTTAATGTGCTCGTCCGACGTGATGCCCTGGGCGGCGTCGATCGTCATGGCGTGCCCGAACCCAACCAGCAACCGGCCGGTCGGCTTGTGTTCGAGGCGGCGCCACTCCACCTCCCCCCACCCGCCCATCCCGGTCACGCAGGAGCAGGCCGTTGGCCATGCGGCCGACCACCTCCACGATGTCGCCGTTGTTGCCGATTGAGCCGCCCTTGCCGTCGATCCTGGCCCAGGTCCGCCGGAACAGCCGCAGCTTGTCCCCTGTGGCGATCGGGATGGCATACTGCTCGCCACGCTGGTCGACAGCATCGTAGGTCCGTTCATCGTTCCCCAGTTCGCCCCTTGACTTCATGCGGTCGCAAATGGCCCGGCTGAGATCGGCGCTGTCGGCGCTGTCGGCGCTGTCGGCGCTGTCGGCGTTGGTCAAGGCCGAGACGGTGACGCCTCGCCTGGAGCCTGCCAACGCAAGGCATCCCGGCGTTCCATGTAGAAGTCGGCGATCCGGCCAATGACCTGATCCTGGTCGCCGCCGATGAAGCGGGCGGCGCCGTCCTGCCGCTTTATCGCCAGCGCCTGCCGCACCTCCCGCAGGTGGTGGTTTTGTAGGTCCTCGGCCTCGACCTCGGCGTTCGCGTTGGCGATCCGTGGTCCGCTGATCTTGCGGCCGCGCTGCTTGCTCGGTAGGTCGGCCACCGAGTCCGGGTCCGGCTCGGTTCCCCGGAACAGCCCGGCGATCGTCCGCAGGTGGCGGGTCTCGCTCGCGCTCCGCCCGACTTGACGGACGGTGCTGAGCAGCTCGGCCATCGCCTCCTTGGGCAGCACCCTGCGCATGATCTCGATGGCGTCGCCGGCCTCGACCGACTGCGCCTGCTCCCGGTCGCCCACGGCCTTGATGGTCATGCCGGTCTGGCGCTGCAGCCGCAGCAGGTCGAGCATAGCCCGGGGCGCCACTTGGCTGATCTCGTCGATCACCAGCACGGTGTTGCGGCTGGCGTGGAACTCGCCAGTCTTGATGGCCTGCAGCAGCGTCGCCACCGCCAGGGTCCGGTCGACGCCGGCGTCCTTGAGGGCGTCAGGCTGCTTCCAGCCAGTGGCCAACCCGACCACCTCCCGGGGTTCTGTTGCAATCGCTATGGTGAGCTGTTTGAGGTAGGCGGCATCAAGACAGCACGGTGAGTGGGAACGATGGCGACGGATCAGCACGGCTCGTTCAAAGGGCGGCACTTCATGTCCGAGGTGATCCTGTGGGCGCTTCGTTGGTATCTGGCGTTCCCGATCAGCTACCGCGACCTCGCCGCAATGCTCTCGGATCGGGGTGTGGCGGTCGACCACACGACGCTGTTCCGGTGGGTGCAGGCCTACGCCGCGAAGCTGGAACGAAGGATCCGGCCACATCTGCGGCCATGCACCGGCTCCTGGCGGGTGGATAGACCTACATCAAGGTCAAGGGTGTCTGGAGCTAGCTGTATCGCGCGGTCGACAGCCTCGGCCAGACCATCGACTTCCTGCTGTCGGCACGGTGAGACGCCGCGGTGGCCAGGCGGTTCTTCCGCAGGGCGCTGGCCCAGCCGCACACCGTCAACCCGCGCACCATCACGGTGGACAAGAACGCGGCCTCCCTCCGCTGGCGCTCCATCGGCTTCGCCGACGAAACCTTGGCCATCTCCGCCCGCGTGCGGTGGCCGACATGAAGCGGGCTGGTGACTTGTGGCGCTTCTCGCGGCTGCGGCAGTGCAAATACCTGAACAACATCGTCGAGCGGGATCACCGGCGGATCAAACGGCTGGTCCGGCCCGGGCTGGGCTTCGGCAGCTTGCGAACCGCCAGGGTGACACTGGCTGGCTACGAGGCGATGGCGATGATCAAGAAGGGGCAGGCTTACAACATCGGCGCTCGGGACATGCTGGCGCAGGCCACCTTCGTTGCCGGTCTCTTCCAGGTTGCCGCCTGAACTGACTGCCACCAGCCACTCGGCATAACCTGTTGCAGAGTTTGCAACAGAACCGGCGCCGCAACCACGCTGAGACCACCATGGGCCGATACAAGCATCTGATCGGCCCCAAGCTCCGCGCGAGGACCCTGCCAGGCCAGCGAGGAGAGGTCGCCATCGCCGTCAACGTGCTCAACCGCATGGTCCAAACCGGAAAGTCTGTCTCCGTCCGCGCACACTGACCTCCAGGGATCAGCGCGAACTACATACCCCATACCTTCCTGCAACAACGCCCTGAGGAAAGGCTCGCCCCATGCGAGCAACCCTCGCTGGTCGCGCAGTATGGGACGAGCCACCATCATCGGCACGGACATGCGGTCATACCTACATCAGGCAGCCTCAGCGAACGATTCCTGCAACACGGTCGGTTCATCTTGCAGTTATGCTGCCCAGGGTGCGCTGAGCGTTTCCTGATAGATCGGCGCTTCTGGCCGGGTCAGTGCCCAGTAGGATGCATCGATCCGGCCGGGTCTGATGTCCAGCAGCGCGTATCCATGCGTGTAGGCGCCCTCCACGACGTCGAGCCCGACATCCACCAGCAATGCTGGTGGATCGATCAGGCCCGGCAACGGGGTCGGTGAACCGGGTACGGCCAGGACTGGGATAGCGCCGTAGCCGATGTTGCGGCCGGCCGCGACGCCGCAATAGGGCGCGTAGAGGCGCAGGCGATGCTCGTGGCCCCAGAACCAAGAGTCGACCCGGCCGGCAGTGGCAAGCCTGGCGTATGACGCCATCAGCAGTGGGTTGATTGGGCTATGTTGGGCGAGTGGGCCGATTTGGGCGAAGGCGGAGAAGGGCTGATGGTGCGACAGCAGAATGCTACGGCCTGGGAAGCCACGCAGCTTGTCAGCGTGCCAAGCTTCCTCCGCCGGGTCGAGAAAGGTTAGGCCAGCCGCCTCGTGCAACGGGTCGCGGTCGTGCAGCCCGGTGTCGGCGCCGAGGATCTGCCAAGACTGGTCCGGGCTGCGTAGGCAGAAATAGCTGGCGGGCTGACCGATTTGACCCAGCAGGCCATAGTAACCCTGCCCGCCGCTATAAACGTCGTGGTTGCCGCACAGTGTGAACAGCCGGGTGTTCGGCAGCACGGCGCGCAAGGGGGCTAAAAAATGCGCGTTACATTCATCCAAAGTGCCGGCGTAATAGATGTCGCCAAGGTGGATGACGATATCCGGCTGCTGAGCTGCAAGCAGGGCGGCGACTTGGCCCGCCAGGTGCGTGCCGGTGCCCCAGTCGGACAGCAGCGCGATGCGCATCTCGGTCGTTCGCGCCATGATGACAAAGTCGTCCATCGCCGCGTAGCGGACGTACGGGATGGCGCCGGGCTTGCCGTCCGGACCAAGGCTGCGGGCGTAGTCGACCAGGGTTTCCGCCCAGAGCGAATCGCATTGCGAGAAGCTCAACCGGTCGTGGACAGCAGGGGATCGCGGGCGGTGGGGAACGGCTCGATCATGTGGCAATGCTACTCAGGGCTAGTCGTTAGTTGGTCGCGTGGTCGGACCTGCCTACGCCCGCTTCGCCTAGCTTGGGGCAACGCTCAACTCCTCCAAGCTCTTGCCCTTGGTCTCGGGCAGCATCCAGAGCGTCACACCCAGACCCACCACACTCGCGACGGCCGCCGCTAGCTCTGCTGCAAAAAGGCCGTTCCACGCCATCAGCAAAGGGAACGTAAACACACCGATGAAGCCGCCGAACTTGCCCATCGCCGCTGCTATCCCGTGGCCCGTCGTGCGCGTCTCGACCGGAAAAAGCTCCGCCGGATAAACGAACGTCGTCGCATTCGGCCCGAATTCCGTGAAGAAATAACTAATCCCGTAAATGACTAAAAAGGGGAAAATGAGTTTTTCGATGCCAGGAATGAGCGCCATGGCCAGGAAGCTGCCTGCCATCATCGCAAATCCCAGCATCTGAATCGGCTTGCGACCCATTCGATCCATCATTGCCGCCGCCATGAAGTAGCCGGGCACCGCCGCGCAGGCGAACACCGCGAGTTGTGTCAGTGTCTCGGTCAGCAGACTGTCATCCGGCGAGACCGCCTGCAGCACCATCGGGCTACTCACCGTGTTGCCGTAATAGGCAAAATCCATCAGCCCCCAGGCCAGGCTCGCCCCAACCAGGCGCAGTTGTAGGTCCCGCCGACCCAGCAACATCCCAAAACCTTGCGAGAACGAGACCCTCGCCGTCTTTTCCGCTCGTTCCGAGTGCAAAGCTTGGTAGCGCGGGCTCTCGCCTAGGTGCCGCCGCATCTGGAACACGGCGAGTGCGGGCACGGCACCGAACGCCAGCAGCAACCGCCAGACGATATCGTGCCGTATGCCCGACCATAGCAGCGCCGCTGCGAGCAGCGGTCCGACAATCAAACCGGCCGCCTGCATGGCGAACACCAAAGAGACCATCATGCCCCGAGTCCGCTTGCCGGAATACTCGCTCATGAGCGTGGCGCTTACCGGGTAGTCGCCGCCGATACCGATGCCAAGGATGACCCGGAAGAAGATCAGCCACCAGATATTGGGCGAGAGAGCGGATGCAATGGCGCCCGCAGCGAGCACCAACACTTCATAGCCGTAGATGCGTTTGCGGCCGACCATGTCCGCTACCCGCCCGAACAGCACGGCACCCAACGCTGAGGCCAACAGCGCCGTCGAAGTGACCAGGCCGACGGCCAGCGGCGACGGATGCCACTCGCTTTTAAGGATGTTCATTACGACGCCGATGATAAACAGGTCGTAGGCATCGCAGAAGAAACCCATGCCGGAGATGAACATGATTTTCCACTGTTCACGCGTAACGCCGGACGCATCCAGGTTCGCAAATCTGTCTGCGCTTGTATCCGACATACGATAACCCCTTTTGCCATAAAGCAAGCAGCCAGCTGCCCGGTTGCTTATGGGGATGTGAAGCTTTCAGGTCGATCGGCGCGGACCGTTACCGTCGCTCCAGCTCAGCGCCCAGCAAAAGCTGAGTTCACCACCGTGCACGCCGGCGCTCGAGGTCGGCACTCTGTCAGGCAAAGGTAAACCCATCCGCACATTGCGACAGTGTTGCACGGGTCAGTAGGCGTTCGTAGTTCGTCCATCTCGCCGCACCGTTACGGGACACGGACATAGTTTGGTCGCCGGAGTTCGAGCATCCGGTTCAAGACGGTAACGGCAGTCGCGACCTCAGTCGCCCGACGCCGATCAGTGCGGGATCGCAGACCGTCGAGCTATGACCGAACCTGGGTGACGACGGATTGAGAGAGGCGGCGTACCGAGGTGGGTGGAAGCCTGCCTGAACCTCCTGAAGAAGCGATACGCGGCGATGAGCAATAGCACTGTTATTTCCCTCTGTCAGCCCGACACGGTCGACGACCCACTGACGGCCGTTCTGCGCAGCGGCGCCCGCCGCCTGTTGGCCCAAGCCATTGAGGTGGAGGCCGACGCGTTCCTGGCGGCAATGAAAGGCGAGCGGCTGCGGGACGTCTGGTTGTGAGACCTCCTTGGCAGCTTCAGCGATGAGACGTGCTTTGGTGGCGTCGCAGGGGCTTGCGTGGCCACGCGATGCAGGGTTAGCGCGTCGTGGTCGGACCTTGAGTCGCTCGGCGGCGACTTGGTTTGGTGTCCTACCTCCGTAGCTCTTCCACGTGCTGCGCACGTGGAACCTTCGGCTACTCCGCCGTCGAGCACGAGCTGTCGTCGGGCGTTGTAGGCTTGGTTGAAGCCGCGCAGCAGCTGCTCCAAGGTGCGGTGCGAATAGATGTTGATGCTGAGCACCTCGCTGGCAATGCGACCGTTGGACCGTTCAACCATGCCATTGGTCTGCGGCGTCCGCGGCTTGGTGTGGCGATACTGCGCCTTCAGGTCGGTGCACGCCTTGGCAAAGGCTGGCGTGAAGCAGCTGCCGTTGTCGGTCAGCGCGTGGGTGAGGCGGAAGGGAAAAACTGCCGCTGCCTCGCGCAGGAAGGCGATGGCACTCTTCTCAGTCTCGTCGTTCTTGACCGCGAGATGGACCGAGCGGGAGCAGCGATCGATGGCGGAGTAGCCGAAGGTTCCGCGTGCGCAGCACGTGGAATGGCTACGGAGGGCACGAACAAGAAGCGCTTGCGTCGCTCGCCGTCGGCGGTCTGCAGCTTTGGAAATGCTTGATGTCGATATGGACAAAGCCGAGGTCATACTCCCGGAACGTACCCTGGCCCTTGGCAGTGCGTTCGGAGAAGGGCTTTGGCCTGCGGTTCAGGCCTTCTGCTTTGAGAACGCGCCAGATACTGTCGCGATGGCACCGTCAACTTGGCGGCTGGCCGGCTTGTGAGACGGAGCTGAGCCAAGTAGCCGGGCGGGATGACAACGTCCGCCGTTCCCAGCTACGCCGGCTATCGCTTCCCGGCTGAGGTCATCAGCCATGCCGTTTGGCTCTACTTCCGCTTCCCGCTCAGCCTGCGGATGGTGGACGAGCCGCTGGCTGCGCGCGGCATCATCGTCAGCCATGAAACCGTGCGCCAGTGGGCGCGCAAGTTCGGCCAGGTGTTCGCCAACCAGATCCGGCGCAGGCTGCCTGCGGCGGGTGACAAGTGGCACCTGGACGAGGTCGTGCTGACGATCGCCGGCGTGAAGCACTGGTTGTGGCGCGCGGTCGACCAGGACGGGATGGTGCTCGACATCCTGGTGCAGAGCCGCCGCGACACGCGGGCCGCGAAGCGCCTGCTGCGCAAGCTGCTCAAGCGGCAATGCCGGGCGCCGCGTGTCATGGTGAGCGACAAGCTGGCGAGTTACGGGGCGGCCAGGTGCCAGGTGATGCCCTCGGTCGAGCACAGGAAGCACAAGGGGCTGAACAACCGGGCGGAGAACTCGCACCAGCCTACCCGGCGGCGAGAGCGGCAGATGAAGCGGTTCAAGTCAGCCGGGCAGGCACAACGCTTCCTTTCCGCCCACGACGGGATCAATAACCTCTTCTTGCTCTGCCGCTCCCAAGTTCCAGCCGCCCAGTATCGAGCCGCCCGGACCCAAGCCTTTCAGGTTTGGGCCGAGATCACCGGCGTCGCCGCTTCGGCATAGCTGCAAGTACGCCGCTCTTATCGCGCCTCAACGTGACCTCAATCCAATAAGTTGACAGTGCCCAACTAGCGGTCCGCCACTTTGCTGTTGGCTGTGAAATCATCCCTGGGCGGAACCCGAACCGCCGCAACTTCGGCGGCAAACTTTTCGATCATCACCGTAAGCGCTTTGCCTGCTTCAGCCTCGGATCTGGCCGCGACACGTGACTCGTCCGAGTTTTCTTCGGGGCCGCTTTCGGTCTGCAAGGCTGTGAGCGCCTTTAGCACGACAGATCGATCAGCATCGGGCAACAATGCCACCGCCAGCCCAAGTATGCCTGTGAGCAGCTTCAGGCCGGCGCCCATTTCTGTAACCCGCATTTCCAGTTCTGTCATTCCAACTACTTTCAACGCTGCGATTACAACGGGCGAACGGTGGGCCAGTTGTTGTAAGAGGCTGTCTCGAAACGCCTTTGGTATGACCCTTGACGGCTAGGCAGCCGGGGCAAATCGTGATTCGTCGAGTTTGCAAAGACCTGACGAGAGAACGATGTGGACCCCGGCCACCCGGCGGCATCATAGCCGCGCCGGGCTGCGCTATGGAAGCGGCCTGACCGATGCCGAGTGGGTCATCCTGAGCCCTTTCCTTCCGCCCGAGGCCAATTCGGCTTGCTGGTCCTTGGTTGCCGATAAAAGGGATTTTCCCGCCATGCTTTCTGACCGCAAATCACTGCGGTCAGGGAATCAAATTACCATCCGTTGGTCAACCCGCCGATTTCTGCTTAGAATTTGCAACAGAACCCCCGGACCTCACGCCACAATTGCATTCCGTTCTCACAGCCTTCGCTTACCCGCAGTTCGAGATGCAGCAGATACGCATCGATGATGCTCGGCGCTGGTGTGCGGAGCACGCGCTCGGGAAAGATCTCGGCACGGGCGTATTTGCCCACGGTGGCGTGGGCAAAGCCGGTTGCTTTGCTGATGGTACGCAGTCCTTCGCCAGCGAGATGACGTCGACGCACCTCATCGTATCTGGCCTGACGCCGGGCACGGCTATTGGCCGCGACCTCGCGAGCAGAGCGGGTTCGCACGAACGCCTTGGTCCGAGCAGCGGCGTGGCTGTCGACAGCCGCTATGGGCAGAAGCCTTTGCAGTCGGGCATACGCGCCTGCCGCCCATCGTTCGGCCATTTGCCGCGCGTTGCAGAGCAGGTGCCATCAATCGGCGACCTGGACCGCGGACGGTGCACCAGCAGTGATCGCGCGTCGATACGCAGCCGAGCGGTCCCGCGCGACGAGGCTGATCCCCGGCCGGGCCTGAAGCCAGGCGGCCAGCGTTTCGGCATTGCGATCGGGCAGCAGGTCAATCGGCCGCCGACGCTCGAGATCGACGATGATCGTGCCGTAGCGCGTGCGTTTCCTCAGTGCCCAGTCGTCGACGCCGATGATCGTCGGCGCGGCGGCAGTGGCAACGGGCGTCGCCCGGATCAGCCGGGCAGCGTGTCGCCGCTGGTCGGCATGCCGAGCTGGTGGGCCAAGCGGCTCCCCGCCTCGCCACCGAGTGCCACGCCTACCTGCGTCTGTGCCTGGGCGAGCCGCCGTGTGCGCCTCGACCGATGCGCGAGCAGCATTGGTAGACGCTCGGCGAACGTCCGGCGCCGACACGCCGGGTTAATGCAAACGTAGCGGCGAAGTTGAAGGTCCAGGCGCACTTGCCGGCCACAAAGCGGCAGATCAGCCGGATGGCGCCTGTAGTAGGCGTGGATTGCATTCGACAGATAGCTGCAGTCGGGACACCGTGCATCGTCGCGCCGGCGCCGTGCTGATAACACGACCAGTGACCGGCTCTCGCGTCGAAGTCCCTCGACATGGCATGCAGGAACCATAAACGATTGCAGCATCGATCCTCCATCGCCTTATCACGCGATCAGAGATCGAGCTTCAGTGCCGTAACGACCACACAAAACGCGGAAGAGCCAGGAATACGGGGGCAGGTCACAACGCTGATTGACACCAACACCCGTTAGTGTAACGGAGCGATCTCCCGCAGGGCCGCCTCCAGGCATGGATAGACCCTGCTATTGCCAGTGAACTCGTCGACCTGGATTCC
>JAABUJ010004416.1_pt1 | contig 14792 bp, 20 predicted proteins | sample 5559131 | NCBI WGS metagenome assembly JAABUJ01 (sample SAMN10711875, study PRJNA513366) | rock metagenome | isolation source: Antarctica rocks | place: Antarctica: Victoria Land, Mt New Zealand nord | collected 2016-01-07 | reverse complement strand
GGCGATTGATCTCCAAACGTCGTTTCTTTTCCTCAGCCTTGCTCATGTGATAATCGTTCCTAAATGCTACCATGAATTCTCGAAACCTCTTACCCTCTGAGCGTTCTATGGCTTGGAGCTCGTTCTCCTGCTTTTGAGCTTTCTTCGATGCCAGAGATGCTTCATCTAGAACTTCTTGAGATAAACGTGCAATTTGCTCTCCATATGGCCCAAATTCCGCTTTGAAGGAAACCAGTAGTGCCTTGGATACCTGTAGATAAACTACAAACAAGTCAATTCTTGGACTGCGTTGAAGAACAATGGGGGAATTTGAGGATGAACAGCAAACATGTATACCTGGCTTCCGAAGAGACTGCGTTGAGTGCTTACAAAGCCGTATAATGGCGGCGTAATAGTTACACAGCGCTTTCTGTAGACCTTGTGTGGGGTACAAGGAGCCTAACTCGTGGACTCGAGGGCATTGCTTTCCTAGGTTCATGAGAAGAATTGACAATTGATTGAAGTAAGACGAAAAATTGTTCGCAGCCTGCAATAGTCAGAAACAGTACACAAGCCTGGAGGAAGTAATACTAGTAGAGCCAATTTTACTCCTCCCCATACCAATGCCGCGAATTCGGGATGAGAGCTGACAAGTGTATCAACTACCTGAGAGAATTGCTGTATTGATTCAAGGAATGTAATCAGCCTCGGACCCAAGCATTGGCTGCGGTCGCTGCTGCATTTTCTATCAATGAGAGTCGTGAGATTGATGGCAGACATAGCATCTGGCAATCCGTGACGATGAAGCTCATTCTTGTCTTCATCAGAAAGGATCGTCTCATAGTCACGTAAGGCTTCTGCAAGTTGTGTTTCGGGCTTTAGCAACGCTGCATCAGCGAGCACCAAAGCCATCTCAACAGTACTTTTGCTAATCACTAAGGCGGCGAATAATGCCGTGCTTCGCAGATGTTGGTGTAAGATTGGAGTAGCATGTACTGCGCCTGCAGATTATGCCCTTATTGACGCAGAAATACTTAACCCGATTTCGGCGATGAGGTTCGATGTTGAAAACGGTGGTAAAAGCTTCTAAGGATTGCTATGAATCGATCTCAACATCCAAGATCAGTTGCTAACAGGGTGATCAGAAACGACCCTACCTGAGAGATAGATTTAGGTGACCACTAGCCGCGCACCCCCCTACTTCTCTCCCACACCACCTCCACTTTGCTCGCACACCCACCCCGCCGCACTAAGCCTAATCGGGTATTTTTCAGGGTCCAGTGTTTACCGTCGCCGGTAACAAGGAGCAGCCTATGGGAAGAGCGTTCAGCCTCGCCCTGCACTCCGCCACACTAATTCTCGATGATAAAAGAGCGGCGATCGTCCTGGTTGCCTTTTGAAAAAATGAGAAGTTATGAGTAGTCAGGATTACACGGTGGGGTGGATCTGTGCGGTGACGACGGAATATATTGCTGCATGCGAGCTCCTGAAGAAAGAATATCCCTCTTTGCCGACGGCCTCATCTCATGATAGCAACGCCTACACTCTTGGTCGTGTGGGTGACCATCGCGTCGTGGTAGCATGCCTTCCTAAGGGCAGATATGGGATCGCCTCTGCGGCCACGGTGGGCGAAGGACATGCTTCGCTCCTTCGAATCGATCCGCCTCGGGCTAATGGTGGGAATCGGAGGGGGAGCGTCGAGCAAGAAGCATGACATCAGACTCGGTGATGTGGTGGTTGGATGTCCTGTGGGGAGGACGAGGGGCGTTCTTTCGTACGAGTTTGGCAAAGCGGTGCAAGGCAGAGACTTCGAGATCACTGGAGGCTTGAATTCTTCCTCGACAGTCCTGCTGACGGCGTTGAATTAGCTTGACACGCTTCACGAGGGGAAAGGTAATCGCATCGTCGACATCGTTCGGATGATGGTCAGCAGGAACCCCAGAATGCGAGAGAAATATGACTATTTGGGGGCGGAGAAAGATCGATGGTACGAATCGAACTATGTTCACGTTGATAGCAGCCTTGGATGTGACACTGTTTGCGATCATGACATCCCGCCTATGATCCAACGGCAGTCACGATCCCCTGATCTAGAAGAGTCTGTCGTGCACTACGGGATCATTGCATCGTCGACCAATTGGTGAAAGATGTCGTCGAGCGTGACAAGATCAGCCAGGAGCATGATATACTCTGCTTCGAGATGGAGGCGACAGGGTTATTGAACGACTTCTCGTGCGTGGTCATTCGCGGTATTTGCGATTACTCGGACTCGCACAAGAATGACGAGTGGCAAGGATATGCGACAGCAACGGCAGCAGCATACGCGAAGGAGCTCCTTCAGACTATACTTGGACCTCAAATGGCAGAGAGTTGGCGTGCCATGGATGTCGCGTCGAATTGGGGTGAGTGCACCTGGACAACGCAATCGGTATTGAAGGACAATGAGGACAACTTCGTCGTAGAGAGAAGAATGCAGGGATGGGGTCATTTAAAGTACGAGGAAATCGAATAAACTCTAACAGTCTATTTTCTAGAAGGTGACAATTTTTACGTTCAATTCCAACTCACGGGTCTTTTGGTCGTTGGCCATTTCGTCAATCGAGACGTCGAGATGGAGGAGATGGAGAGAAATCTATTGCCACCAAAGGCGCAGAGTGGGCGGAAGATCCATATCCTTTATGGCCTGGGAGGGATTGGAAAGACGCAGCTGGCGATTGCGTATGTTCGAAAGCATTCGCACACGTACAGCGCGATAGTCTGGGTGAATGGCAACAGTACAGACACGATGCTGCAGAGCCTGGCTGGGTTCGCTAGGCGTGCGGGCGTTAGCGGGGTCTTGGATTCGACGGCCAATACGACTTAGCAGGCTTTAGACATGAGGGCGGAGGCGAACGCTGTTCTAAGATGGCTCGCCTTGGAAAGAAATCGACCCTTGCTGATGATCTTCGACAACGTCGATCGAGACATTCAATTCGCGGAAGAAGATGCTTAGGCCTACAGTGTCACGTCAATTCTACCAGCCGATCATGGCTTCATCCTGATCACGACTCGTCTTTCTTCCACGAGAGATATAGGAAAGTCGACCGAGGTTGCAAGGCTCAGACATGATCAGGCACTGAAGCTTCTCAGCAATCGCTCAGGTTTGCACCCATCAAGCAAGGGTACGATAGAGCTCCCATTCGCATCCGAACACACAAGGCAGTCAAATGGTCCGCAGATATGAACAAGCTTGTCCAGCGATTAGGCTATCTCTCGCTCGCGTTTGTTCAAGCGGGCACGTATATGTGCGAAATCAAGACGGGCTGCTCGAAGTACTTGGATCTGTACGAGGTTTCGTGGTCGCAGCTCGCGGCGGAGACACCTCGTTTGCGTGATTACGAGAACGGGAGCATCCAGACAACGTGGACGATCTCCTACAACCGCATCCGGCACAGCAACCGAACGGCGGTGAAGCTGTTGCAGATGTGGGCATATCTGGACCATCAAGATGTTTGATATGGGCTGTTCTACCGTGGACGCGACGGCTGCCAGGAGTGGGACTGGCTTCAGGAGTTGGCGAGCAGCGAGATCCACTTCAAGAGAGTGATGAAGAGCTTGCTGGCCTACTCGCTGATTGAGTCCCATCAACACACGGAAAGCTATTCTCTTCATCCGGTCATGCATGACTGGTGCACCGAGACGATCAGCTGTGGCAAGGGTGACTTGACGGTCGCGGCACTGATTGTTGTTGGCACTGCGGCGCCGGATCACTCGGAAGCGGAGTACTGGCTTTCACAGCAGCGACTACTGCCGCACGCAAACCGATGTGTACGGCATATGGATGATTTGGACGTGCTCGACCAACTTAGATCCGTCGACGCTGGCTACGCACTCCACAACTTGGGCATTCTCTATGCTGATCAAGGCAAGCATGCCGAGGCGAAGAAGATGTATCGACGGGCGCTGGATGGAAAGGAGAAAGCATCGGGCACGGGCCATACCTCCACACTCGACATTGTTAACAACTTACGCTTGCTTAACGCTAATCAAGGTGAGCATATAAAGGTAGAAGACATACATCCGCAGAGGCCTAATAGTAATGACGCAGCACACGGCACGGATTGACATCCCCTGTCGCTACCATCTACAGCTAAAGCTGTCTTGAGAAAACTCAAAGCAGGTGTGCGAAGGCAGAAAGGGGGTACTGCAAGAGAGTGAATAGATCTCAGGAATACGTAATCTCAGACATTCTGAAATTTTCCATAGAACTAAAAGATAGTTCTCGATCTACGTGAACAGTCACGAAGCTTTGTCTACTACCTGGGAGCTTTTCTATGGAGTTGCCAACTTTTTTTGGGCTATTCTCAAAACCAAGAAGACGCGCAATTTGATTCTCGAACATGACGACCAGCGGTCACCGGCTCTTTTCGTATACGCCGGTGGACCGTATGCAGGCCGTCACGGCTAGCCGCAGCATACGAAGACAGCCGGTTGGGCGGAAGACCATGTTCTATGCGTCACAGAGAAGCCACAGCCCTGCTATGGGATGTTTCCATTCGTTAGCTTTCCCAGTTATCGGTAAATATCCGGTTTACGAAGTGCACGAAATGTTCTCTTGCATCACTAAATGACAAGAGCTCATTCTAGAGAGAGTTTTCCGATATAAGGGAGCCTACTTTCGCATTTGACCGCGAACGGGTGCCCAGCTTTGCTCAAAGCCCTTGCGGCTGCAGCAGGCTCTCAATCGCTCTACTCTATCTCCTTATGCTGTAAACGCAACTATCTTTCAGTTTCTTGATGCATTCTTATGGCTGACTTATTATGAATTAAGAGACCAACAAATCATGGGCACTAACAGTCCATTCAACAAATCACGCATATTTCCTTCATCGATAGGATCCATCCTCTTCGAGGTATCCTCGAGTACTAGATAAATCTCCGATGTGCAGACTGTAGATGAATGGCAACCATGTGACGAGACGTTCTACCTGTTGAAGGCCTCGTTCCCTGCAAAGGTCCGCCTCAGGTGCTATTGCATGAACTGCGGCAGACTATAAGACAATGACGACGGCGATTGAAGTGTGTAATCGCTTCTTTAGCAACATCCAGACGCTGATCATAGGATATCTCTCCAAAGTGACGAAGGACATTCGCTGCAACAAAATTACAACCGACAAGAGGCATAAAACCCCTCAGTGCTGCATCACATGCGCACGCCTCCTTGCATCGGGATCTTTTTCCCCCAAAAAGGCGACATTAGATTTCCATGCAAGGAGGCAAGTCGCATACACTGATTCCGTCTAATTATCATGAGTGAACCTCCCGGAAACTTCTCCCTGTAGAGGCTTGCCCTGAGACGTAGATGTTGTTGGATATAACGTATGATCTTTTATTCATGACACGTCCAACGGTATACTATACTAGCCCAGCAGAGACCTATTACAAGGCCTACAGTGACACCAAAGAAGCAGAAATGAAGCGAGCAAGCTCGAGGTATTGCCAGCACGTAAACGGAAATAATGTCGGCAGTACAGGTCAAGAAAATGGGCATGGACGATCAGACTTGATGGCAAAGGAAACCAGGGCGACGGGTAAATTGAAGACGATCATAAACCGTCATCTAGACGCACTTGCTGACAAACCAGATGTGAACACCCGTGATCTATTATGAGGCGTTGATCCATGGTGTCGAAGATCTTGCAGAAGTCACATCTTATGACTTCTGGCTACGAAACGGCAAGAAAGATAGAATGGCATCTTTGGGAGAAAGAAAAGGGAAAAGCCCCATAATGCGTCGAAGGATCGGTTAGTCGGAAGGAAAGCAACCATAAAAGAGCAATGGCGCTTAATGAGAGAAAAGCATGGGATCGCAGGAATCCAACTAGGAGAGGATATCCACATTCGGACATAAGCACTACATAATCTTAGAAAGATCTACTGTCTGCAAAGCATGAGATACTGCTATTTAGCGACCTTGTCCTTCCGCAAAAGTTAAACGTGAGCATGGTGCCACGTCATAGATTTGTTGAGTTGTGATGACGAACCACGCAGTCTTCCCTTTGGTGAATTTGAATTGTGTAGACACGCAACGAGAAGCGCAGGTGCAGCGCGGCGCGGCAAACTACCTCTCCGCTTGCCTTACCTGGCTTTAGCTCTCTGGAAAAGGCAACGCCCTCAGATGGTGGTGGATACCAGTGAACACATCCCTCGACAAATAATCCTGATTTCCCGATCTGACATCAGCATTTAGATACGATCCCGCCCTTATCCGATCCCGTCCAAACGCCTTTATAAGACTCTTCCTGTTTGACCTTGAATCCACGAGAGAACGTCAGATCGAAAATCGGAGGACCTGGAAAATCGAGAGGCCTCTCTGCAGACATATCTCCTCCATCACAACCAATCAACCTCCTTCTTCCTCCCGGGTCGCGCACCGCCTTCAAGCATGCGGCGACGTTGTCCCGCGCTCCGAACTTCGCGCGAGTACTGCTTGGGATAAGCAAGGACGCATCGCATTATACTTGGGCCCTCTTCAATCCATAGAAGGGATCTTGTCGATCGCAAATGGGGTATCATAAAGCTTATCACTTTTTCAGCAGATAACTTCTAGATATTATCATCTATTTATATCTTCAACCAATGGCATCCTGGTACAATACAATAAGTTCAACGCATTGATCCTTGAAAATCGCTAGGGAAACACAAGGGAGAAACAAAACACAAGAAATGCGAACGGGCCTGCGCTCGCAAAAAGATTTTGTGCACGATCGCGATATGATTCTTGAAAGCCATCACACTAGGCAGGACCAGTCCTGCTGCCTTGCATTGTGAATGCGAACACGAGACTTGATTCTTTGGGGCGAACCTCTTCAAGTGCTTCCTAGCCTCATTCATCATTTTGTTCGATTTGAAGTACTCGTAGATTCGATGGAGATAAGGTAGCCTTTCATCACTCAAGCAAAACAAGCATTGGGTGAGTCGACAAACCACAAGGAAATCGTATTTTGTGTTCTTCTCCAAGTCATTCATCGCCCCCTTCGACTCTTCTTGTCTGACGATGGACTTGGGCCGACCGCGGCGCTAGGTTTCTCGTCGATCGCATAAAGTCGCTCTAGCTTCGATGACCTAAAGTCTTCGTCGAAGCTTATCTTGAGCGCTCAAATCATCGCCAAGATTGCAAGTCAATCGAATCACCTCAACTCGTTCGAGGATATTGTATTCGATCGACTTCGCGAGTTGGGAATCTAGTGCGATCGCGAAAGCGATTGTGGTCGCGAAAAATTGGGCGTCAAAGGCCAGAGTGTCAGCCTTCTAGAAGTGTCGTTTACGAGCTTGCACAATCATATGATTTCGCAATTTGATTTTCAAACAACTCAATCGAGCTTCGACCCTTTTCTTCTTTTGAAAAAGGATTGCTTCTTCGACATTGCCAATACTTTTGTATTCTGCGTTGTGAATCCGTGACGTGAGCGCTTTATTTCGTTGATCAAGTTGAATCACTTAAGGGTGTTGCTTTAACTTGGTCTTTTGCTTGAACGACAATTTCATCGAGGCGTTCGCGTCGATCGTCAAACTAGCAAGCCTAGCCATTTTTTGGACCACCTCGTTAAAGAACTTCCCAAGGTAGCAGGATTCGATGTCGAATCGAATCTCCTAATTCAAATAGTGATCGACGACTTCTTGCTAATGATCAAAGAGTTGATTTCGCATCGAAGCAAAAGCGCTATTTGTTAATCGCGCATGTGATTAGCGTATAAATGATTCTTGGGAAGCAAATAGAAAGCGAGAATTCGTGAGTAGACGTACTGTTAACAACATTTAGGAGGCCACGTCGAAGCCCTATTGGGTGAAAGAATATTCGAAGTCGACCTTCTATATAAGACGTTTGAGGTAACGAATCCACGTGCTAGCTCGTAGCGATGCTGTTAGCGATGTGCTCGCTCCACCCGCATTGCGCAACGACTCCTCGAAGATTGGAAAATCTAGAACTCGACGTTTCCATTTTAACGTCAAGCTCTTCTTGCGAGGTGATATCTGCACTCGAAACATATTCTCGACGTTTTTCGCGTACGTAGCTTCGAAAGCGTCATCGTATATCGCGAGAGATATGAAGTGATCAAGAAGGGAAAACAGCGAATCGTTTTCTTCTCCACCAATGACCAACGTTTTCTGCAAGGGTATATAGATTAGCCACGAATCAACGAGAGTTTAAGAAGGGAAGGGAAACGTGGCATGTAGATTTGCTCACATTCGCGAATTGTTGTCTTCTTCTTTGATGTGAAGAAGAGTCGTCTTCATGAAGATTAGATTAAGTTTCTTAATAGCTCGATTAACAACAATGCTAATGATGAAATGGCAATATAGGAACGATCAAGTTTCTTCGAGCCCTATATTGCAATCGTCGTCGATGTTGCAATTCTCACTATATTCATAAAGCGAACTTGAATCGCTATCGCTATCACTAGCCCAAAATTTGTTGAAATTGCTATCGTCTTCGCTAGCAACATCGATAGATATTCTAGTATCATCATCACGATTGCTCTTCAAGTCGTTCATTTCATTCGTTTTGACATCGTTCACAATCTTTCTAGCTTTGAGAGAACTAGCGATCACGATATCGTCGATGAATACGTTCAAATTATTGGAATCGTTAAGTTTGACTCGAATGTCAAACAAGAAACACGATCGACAATCGAAATAGCGATCGTAAGCAAGCTAGTGGCAACTTGAATTCATTGTCGCTCATTCTTGAATGTCGAATCATCGAACACCCAATGTGTATAGAGCAAAAGATAGAGATTATCGAGATCGATAATCGATTTCTTTCTAGGAAGAACACGAAGGCTATACTTGTCGATGAGAAAATTGATGTATTGGCATACTTGCAACGTTAGCGTAAAGATCCCCAAGCTCGCAGGAATTAGCATCTCACATTGCGTATGTCTCTTCTCTCGCGTAGCTCGAAGTCTTGATTAGCGATGTCGAGGATATGCATTCTTAGAACTCGCCAATAGTTTCGTAAACTTGAAGTCACACTAATTTTGTTGTAGCGATTTATCGTTCACTTTTAAAATATCTTGAAGTCTAGCACTTGTGCGTCTTCGAGAAAAGTTCGAGGATCGTAGCTAAGCTCGTCGCAAAACCTAAGTGATGGTTTCGTTAATGACGACAATCGCAGAGTTCGATGAAAGACGAGTTACCCCTTCCACTTCTTCAATATCGATGCTAGACCCTTCGTCGTATTGTCGAAAGCCTTTCGCTTGGTCTTCCCTTTTGCGACGAGTCGTGCGCGTTGCTCAAGGTAAAGCTCGGAGGTAACCTGGCCTTTTTGCGTTGTGCTCGTCTCATGCTGTCGACCTGAACGATACATTACGGCTGCGACGAACAGGCAGGGCGTGAGGGGCTGTGTAAACTGTTCGGCAGCGCCAAATGCGGAAGCTGCCAGCGCACGCCCCTCTCGCGTCCTTAGGGAAAATCCACGTGATTAGAGCATGCAAGAACAACACACTTCATGTAGATATTCGTCCTACTATAGATACTTCAAAGACGGAGTACGCCTTCGGACAGCTGCAAAAGCACTTCAATAGAGACGACAATGGATCCCGGAAATGAAGCTCACAGCACTGTAGAGATACTCTCGAGCTTCTTAGCAAGAAGCACACCTTATGCGTTAGAGCCGATACATAAGCTAGACCTCGAGGGGGACATCGTCCTTGTCGTGAATCATCGTTTTCTGATGACCAACCATGAAGAATGTGACCTTCGTCGTGAAAAGGGTAATGCTCTATCAACTTCAATACGTTTGACTTCCCAATCTTCTCGCAGTATTTACGGCTGAATCATGCAGTTGATTCTACATCCCTAGCGTCCGGAACGGCTCTGAGCGTAAGCGATCTCAGCAACCATGAGTATGCCAATCCTCCTATCGAAGCACCCTCTCAAGCATCTCCCGATTCTTCCTTTCACATCACCATCGGTTGTTCTCCGTCCACATCGAAAGTGGAGCAAGAACCTTTTGCTAGATTCCAAGTTTCTTCTAGACATCTTGCGTTGGCCTCACTTGTATTCAAAGGCATGGTTCAATGCGAGCTCACGCAAAGTCAACAATTGCAATCTCGATTCTTCACGAAAGTGGTGTTACAAGGTGACGATTCAAACGCACTCTTGATATTGTTACATCTTATCCACGGTCGATCTAGACAAGTACCTCGTATAGTGGATCTAAGAACCCTGACTTAGATAGCAATTCTCGTGGACAAGTATGAGCTCTCTAAGACAACGGAGCTTTTGGCCGATCAATGGCTCTCGGGTGCCAAAGGAACTCTTTCGGTTGAGCTCAACGACGATCTGTTATCCTGGATGTTCATCGCGGGCGTCTTCAAAGAAAAAAGCATTTTCAAGAGCGTTAGTCGGGTGGCAAAGTTTGAAAGCAAAGGACTCTTGAGGGCGCGCAATCTACCGATCCCAGGACAGGATCTGGGTACGAACTCAAAGAATCTCTTGACCTATCAAAAGTTAATTTCTTAGCAGTCATGATTGATTCTTGTCGGCAGAACGCTCTGCGTGAGATTTTTACTCATCTCGAACAGACACGGGATCGCTTACTATGCCAACAATCATGCCCCCAAGATATCGAATGCGATGCAATGGCTTTGGGATGTCTGCTAAAAAGCTTGAAAGCACTCAACCTTCTCAAGTCGCCACCACCTCCATATGAGAACTTCTCGGTCAAAGATGTGTTTGAAGACCTTAGGAAAATGCAAGTGCCTCAACATTGTAAGGACAGACAAAAAAAGAGAGTAGCTTACATTTTGGGGGGCGATTTTTGCGAGGGAGTGAAGGATGCTCTAATGGCCAAAATGAAAGAGCTGGAGCATGAACTCATAGATGGCCATCTCGTCACTGAAAAGACATAGGTCATAACTTAGTTACTAGAAAAGACTCATGTCAACCTGGAATTGCTATTTCTCCTTTATTTGCCTCGGACAACTCACGGCTATTTGGCCAACAAGCGGAAATAAATCTGGGGTGGGTTTGGTTTCGGGTTTTGCTAAGGAATTTGTCTTTGCATTGAATTAGGCAAGTCAATATATATATCTTCAAAGGTCACCACACAGGCATTAAAGTCTACCTGCCTCACAAATGCCCGCATCATTCATTCTATAACGTTACCTGAAGCTTGGGGAGAATGGCATCCATTTCCTCATCCGAGAGTTGACGAAACTTGGGACCTTCCATTGCAAGCCCGTCCGGCGTTTTGATACCGCATTGAGTGGCGATAGCGCTGGCGGTAGACTGGAACAATTGAGAAACGAACGTAGAGGCCAGAACGTTGCACTGCTCACATGGCTTATCTTCCTCCCTCATTAGAAGTGCGGAGTCTTGGCGAATTTATGGGGATGATACACGGACCTGCAGGGTTATCAGGTCTTAGCCCCATCACTAGCCCCCACAAAACCAACTGAGTCAGCGATTCAATTAAGCCTCCTCGACCTCCCTATCGGTCGAACTTCGATGACCACTTAAAGGATGGATCTGCTGGAAGGATGGATTGGCCCCTATGTGCATCAGGCGCTTACCTCAACGCTGCAACGGAAGATCCAATTCTCTCGGAGTTTCCGACCCAACTTTAGATCCCATCTTCCAAGATGACGGAAGGAATCTACGAGTGCAGTATACTAAAAAGGGTGTGGTGCAGTTCATCAAGGTATGATTCCGCGAAGACAGTTCAGCCTAGACGTTGCTTATGCTATCAGATCCTCAGGCCCACGTAATGACTACCAGTTCTTCGCCTGCAGTCGAGCACTTCCAGCGAGAATATCGCAAGCAGATCACAATGAGAGGTAGCTTCCAGCTCAGTAATCTTGAGATCATTGCGCTATATTTCGGTCCCGCAAAAACCAGCATTACCATGTCATCCACAGGTTCGAGTACATTGGGTCTGATCAATCCCTTGGTCTTGGCAACTCTCATTCTATTGAGCGCTTGATATCTAGATGTTCAGAACGTACTTAATCAGGTACACGCATTCAGAAAAGAGCAGTTGGTAGACTAGTTTCTTGCGGAGATCAAGAGTGAATCTTGCATTGTGGCTACCGACTACATCCAATCTTCTAAATTCGGAAGCCAAATTCAAGCATGACGGTACGCAAGGAGCATGCCAACATCGAGGAGCATGCAGGCCTGGACCTTAATGCGCATCCAAGAGCAGGTTACAAAAGCACATTTACCTACGCCCGTCCATCTCAAGAAGCTGGAATATGATACGATCCAGACCCAAACCCAACAATGTAAGCCAATTAGCGCCTCACCCGTCACCTCCAAGCAAGCTCCTGTAAGCGGAATCAGGAACAGGTCGCTAGATGTGGTGTTTGGCGCCATTGCGTCCTCGCCAGTAAGCATGAAACGCAAGGTAGTCGACTTGACTGAGGATGACTAGGAAGATGGCCCCATGGTGTTACACAATAATTTATCCCCACCGGCACCATCACTCAAACGCCCCGCGGCTCACTATACACTACCATGGCGCGCATCTGGCAGCCGCGGCTGTTCCAATAGCATTTACTGTGAGATTTGAGACTCTGTTGCTGAATGTTATCGGAGGTGAGCTATCAAGCTCTGCTGAGGACTTTCTGGGCCTTGACGAAGAATGATGCATTTGGTATCTTGCTCATGCATGGAACACCTGATATCTCGCATTAATTGCTCCTATAGCTGCTATGTCCTCACTTGTACGTCATTGTAATCTTAAATGCGTTTGGAGTCTTTGAACTATCCATACACTATGCTTAATGTCCCTGACATGCTCCTCCATGGAAACCAGCACAAGACGCCATGCAATGCCGCTGTGGAGCACTCAACAGCTCGACCTTGCTAGATTCCTTCTGTACTGTTCCACCTCAAACTACAGCTCTTGAAAGCGCTTTAGGGATTGGTCGATAGTGTCGGCAGGGGGTTGGAGGAGAAATGTGCAAAGGCGGACTCGGACTACATGCGGTCTAGTGATGCAGCTTCTGGTCAAGGAAGGGAGATTGGACGGCCACAGCGTACGAAAAAGTTGTGGGTCTTTTCCCTTTTTCGCTCCCAGCTCATGCAGCCACTATATGGTGCGACGAAGTTGCTAATATTTGTTGTTGCCCCCTTTTTCTTCCCGTGCGAGCGTGACTGGTTGAATTACGGCTCGCGTTCCTTTCTCTGCCGCTCACCGTGGAAGGCTGCTTTGGCTAAAACCCACCTGTGGTCAAGATAGCGGGCTTTAGAGATGGCGACCAACTGGTAGACGGGAAATGCTCTACTACACGGACGGAAGGCAGATGGTACAAACCAGCTGGTGGGTGATCTTCTTTCAGCTCTCTACAGGTTTTGAGATACAGGCACAAATATCCTCGCCGCAGTCCGCGAGTCACAAAGAACAGATCGAATTCTAGCGACTCAACAACATGATTCCATGGCCATTGAATATGTTACCCCGCCCTCGAGTAACAGTGGTCAACGCGCCGGGGCCCCAGATTTCTTTTGAGAACGATACAAACGCACAGAGTACCTACAAGATTGTTCCACACATTGCATCGTGGGGAAACAACATCCTCGAAAGTGGAACTTCATCGAGCACTCTCCTTTTGGTAACCTCGACACGGTTGGGTGATGTTGAAGCGTAGAATTTCAATGTATTCATTACGTGAAACAATTCTAGTTTCGCAGTGTCGACATTGAACGCAGTGTTCTTATTCCAGACTCGCTGCCGCCATTGCTAATGTAATTCGCTAAACCTTGTAGTTAAGGAAATTAAAAGATGCCTGGCTAGCCTCGATGATGCCATCTGTAGGTCAGCAAGCGTGGCAGTATGCATCACTACCCCTAGATTTCTCAGCCAACGAGATGGGCGGCGACCTGCCCCATCCATCATTGGATCCAGCACATATAAAGGAACGGTTGTCCCTCCATCCCAACCAAGATTATACCACTCAACCGCTTTGAGATCTGACTGTGCCGCGGCATCTATGGCTAGAAAAGGGCTTGAGATATATCATCAACGATGGCCCAGCGAGCTCAAAGTCCATGTCCGAAGCTTGACACAGAAGTGTTTCATAATGGCAAGTCCAACTCAATACACCAAAGAACTCGCAACAGCTGATAATCAATAGAGGAGTGTTTAGTCAGCCCGTTAGCAAAGAACTATGAGCCGCCGAACGCCGACTTGCCTAGTCCAATGACTCATATGTGGCTGGTAGCCGCTTGTTTCTCTCCAGACTTAACAAGATTTCAAATAGCCTTTGACCAGAAGAATGCCGCACGTGGGCAAAGCTCAGACATTGACTCAGACGGCATGCAAGGCTCCCAACCGTACGCGCACCGTACGCGTACTATCCGTGCACTCACCGTACGCACCGTTTAGTGCAGTGTAGTATGAGGCATTTAATAAACCGTAAGGTTCAATGTGATGGGTTAATCTCAAAACGATGCTTCTCTGGTTCAGGAATACCATCAAGGTGATGCATTAGGCCGGTTGTTACTTATGCAGAAAGGACAGAAAGCAGCGTCGACGAATGTGTGACAGTAGGCAAAGGACGCGCAGCACTTAAACGTGATCGACGTGAGGTGCGTTTGGTAGTGCTTATCCCACTCTTCTGCGACAGAGCAGCCGAAGCAAGCGAAGCAGTATCTCACCCCCAGTAGTAGTGCCTCGAGCGTACATGCCAGCTCTTGATGATGATGTTTGTGGATGTGTATCGAAAACCCTTTGTCTTTATTCTTCTGGTCGGCAAAGAAAGGCGCCAATCCTCGCTCTGGTCCAACAGAGGACGGCAATTGGGAAGAGTACAGGACAAATGAAG
>JAABUJ010004415.1_pt1 | contig 14792 bp, 16 predicted proteins | sample 5559131 | NCBI WGS metagenome assembly JAABUJ01 (sample SAMN10711875, study PRJNA513366) | rock metagenome | isolation source: Antarctica rocks | place: Antarctica: Victoria Land, Mt New Zealand nord | collected 2016-01-07 | reverse complement strand
GCCACCAGGACCCGCCGGGCGCCAACGTCGACCACCAGTTCCAAGGACAGGAGTAAACCCTCAACAGCCGGCAAGCCCCAAGCAGAAGCGCTGCGAGCGGCCCGGGGAAACCCGGGCCGCTCACCTCGCTGACCCCGGGCTGCCGTCGGATCTGGACCACGACCGGACGCGGTGGCGTAGTGTGCCCGCGGTGAGCAGCTCTCCGGCCATCTCCGTGTTTAGCCTACGCAAGCGCTACGGCTCTGCGGAGGTGGTGCGCGGGATTGACTTTGAGGTGGGCTCGGGCTTTCCCTGGGAGCCACGGGGAGCGCGCGGCTGATGCGCGATCAAGATCCTGTGGGGAGTGCCGGGGCAGCGCGCCGGGACGAGCGACCCGACCGGAGCGATGTCCCGCGGATCGCTCCGGGTGACCGGCGTCAGATCGGGGTGGTCAACGCCTTGATCGCGTCGGCGCTGGGCCTGGCCGTTGGGGGCCCGCCACCGAACATCTTCACGACGCTTGCGCGTAACCGGCGCCTGTTTCGCCGCTGGCTTCGATTCGCGAGCGCGTTGATGCCGGGAGGGACGTTGCCGCGGGTGGACACCGAGCTGCTGATCCTCCGCGTAGCCCACAACTGCGGCTGTGAGTACGAGCGCGGCCAGCACGAGCGCATCGCCGTCGCCGCCGGACTGCCGAGAGACGACGTAGATCGGGTCGCGGCGGGAGCACAGGCCGCGGGATGGTCAGCGCGGCAGGCACTGCTCCTGCGGGCTGCCGACGAGCTGCACGCTGAGCGGTTCATCTCCGATCACTCGTGGGGCGCCCTGAGGGCCGAGCTGTCGGACAACCAGCTGATCGAGCTGTGCATGCTGGTGGGTCACTATGAGATGCTCGCGATGACGCTCAACAGCCTCGCGGTGGCGCCCGACGCACCGGGGCGCCCGCCGCGGTTCGGTGCGCGCAGCGTCGTTTCGATCGTGACCGCTGCCCAACGCCGTAGGTCGCGGAGGAACCAGTGAGGCCCTGCCTACGGCTTCTCTCTGTGCTGCTCGCGACGCTCGGCTGCGCACCCATGGCTGCTGCCGCCGCTCCGGCGCTTCACGCCGCCAGCGGGCTGCACGTCGTCTCCGATCGTCAGCTCGACTCGCGGCTGCTCGCGGTCAGCGTATCGACCCCGGCGCTCGACGGCCCCGCGGACAATCCGGCGGTGCACGGCCCTGCGAACGTCCGCATCCTGCTGCCGTCCGGCTACGCCTCACACCCGCACCGGCGCTACCCGGTGCTGTACCTGCTGCACGGCACGAACGGCGGCGCCGCCGACTGGACTGAGTTCGGGGGCGCGGAGCAGACGACGGCGGACCTGCCGTTGATCGTCGTGATGCCCGACATAGCGCTCAGCGACACGGGCGGCGGCTGGTGTACGAACTGGGTCAACGGAGGGGCCTACGGGCCGCCCGAGTGGGAGAGGTTTCACATCGATCAGCTGATCCCGTGGATCGACCGCAACCTTCGTACGATCGCCTCGCGCGATGGGCGCGCGATCGCCGGTTTATCGCAGGGCGGCTTCTGCTCCACGAGCTACCCCGCTCGACATCCCGACATGTTCAGCGCCTCGCTGTCGTTCTCTGGCGCACCGGACATCGCCTACGACAAGTCCGCATGGGGGCCGAGCACCGCGATCATCAACGTCACCGAGACGCTGTATGACCACGTGCCGACGAACTCGATCTTCGGCCCCCGGGCGACGAACGAGATCAACTGGGCAACGCACGATCCGGCGACACTCGCGAGCAACCTGCGCGGGATCAACATCCTGCTGTACACGGGCAACGGCCAGCCCGGTCCGCTCGACATGCCGCCCGTCAGCGCCTTCGCCTCGAGCATCGAAGCGCTCGTCCACGAGGACACGCTCGCATTCCACGCGCGGCTGCAGGCGCTCGGCATCCCAAGCTACCTCGACGACTACGGGCCGGGCACGCACAGCTTCCCCTACTGGGCGCGCGACCTCAAGCAGAGCATCGGGCGGGTGATGGCCGACTTCGCCCACCCGCCCCGGCCGCCGGCAAGGATCACCTACACGATCGCCGACGGGCGCTACTCGGTGTTCGGCTGGACAGTCTCGATGCACCGCCACGTCGAGGAGTTCAGCACGCTCCAGAATGCGGGCATCCGGGGCTTCGTGCTGTCCGGCAGCGGATCGGCGACGGTGCTGACGCCACGGTTCTACCGGCGCGGGACGCGGTACCTTGTGACGCTCCGGGGCCGTCGCGTCCACCGCTCCCAGATTGCCATAACCGGCCGGCGCGGCCGGCTACGGATCGAGGTGCCGCTGGGACCTTCGAACCCCTACCAGCAGTACACGGCCGCGGCGTTGGCCGCCCGCACCGCCGTGTACACCACCACCGTCAAGGTGGCGCCGCTGCCTAGGCGCAGACAGGGAGGCCGCGGGTGAGCGCGACTCCGAGCTCGCTCGCCGGGCGCCGCGTGCTGATCACCGGCGCGGCCAGGAGCATCGGCGCGAGCACCGCACGGCGGCTGCACTCGCGCGGGGCGCGGGTCGCGCTCGCCGGGCTCGAGCCCGAGCTGCTGGCGACGGTGGCGGCCGAGTGCGGTAACGCTCCGTGGCAGGAGTGCGACGTGTCTGAGCGCGCCCAGGTCGAGGCCGCGGTGGGAACCGCGGTGGAGCGCCTCGGAGGCCTCGACGTCGTGATCGCCAACGCGGGCGTCGCCGCGCAGCTTCCGCTCGTCGGCGGCGACCCGGCCGTGTTCGAGAAGACCCTCGCCGTCAACCTCTTCGGCGTGTACTACACGCTTCGGGCGGCGGGACCGCACATCTCCCACCCCAGCGGCTACGCGCTCGCGGTCTCCTCGCTTGCTGCGGCGGTCCACCTGCCTCTGATGGGCGCCTACAGCGCGTCAAAGGCGGCCGTCGAGGCGCTCGGCGATACGTTACGGATCGAGCTGCGCGCCTCCGGGGCACGCGTCGGCGTCGCGTACTTCGCCGAGATCGACACCGACATGACCAGCCGTGGCTTCGGCACCGAGGCCGCGGCGAAGCTCACCCGGCGCACCAGCCGGTTCACGCGGGTGGCGCCGCTCGAGCAGGCGATCGACGCGATCGAGCGGGGAGTGACAAACCGCTCCCGCCACATTGCCGCCCCCGGATGGGTGGATCGGGTGCTGCCGATCCGGGCGCTCGCGCAGCGCGTGATCGAGCGCGCGCTGTCCGACGCGGACGTTGACGCCGCGCTCGAGATCGCCCGCGGCGAGAACGCGCCGCTGACGACGCCCCAATCCTGAGCCCACGGACCCCGGAACACCCGTAGCCTTGAACGCTGCGTGCGTCGGTGCGTAAAGTTGTCCCCCAAGGAACCAACCCAACCAAGGGGATTCAAACCATGGCCGACAAGAACGTAGACGAAGGTAAGGGCCGCATCAAGGAGGCCGCCGGCAGCTTGACCGGCGACGAGAGCCTGAAGAACGAGGGCAAGGGCGATCAGGCCAAGGCCTCGGTCAAGGACTCGGTCGACAAGGTCGCTGACAAGGCCAAGAACGTCCTGGACCGCGACAAGTAGCGGCCGCTGATGAGCGCCGTCATCAACAACACCGTGCTGGCCGGGATCGTCGTCAAGGGCATCGGCGTGATCCTGATCATCTTCGGGATCGGAGTCGTGGTTGGTATCGTGCTGATGGTGGCGCTCAACTTTCGCCTGCGGCGGGGAACCAAACGAGGACGCACTAGAGCGGATTGAGGGTCCTGCGCCGGAGGCGCTCGCAGATCGACGCTGCCGCTCGTCACCGCACTGGCGTTTCGCGCGGGTTCGTGAGCGGGGTCAACGAGCGCTCGATCTGCGCAGATGGTCGTACTGCGGTGGCAGGCGCAGGGCCTCGCCGAGCGCTCGGGCGCTTCATCGATCGCGAAGCCCGGGCTCGGGGTGGCGATCTCAAACAGCACTCCGCGTGGCTCGCGGAAATAGATGCTCAAGAAGTACTGGCGGTCGATGATCGGCGTCGGCCGCGCGCCGATCTTGCTCAAGGTGCTCGCGCCAGCCCTCGTGGTCGCCGTCGCGGTCGCACCACGCGATGTGATGCACCGTGCCCGCGCCCTGCACCCCGGCGGTCTCCGGCGGCTCCTCGCGGGTGTAGCTCGCCTGCCGCCGGCCCCCCTCCAGCAGGTAGGCCCCCGGCGCAGTCATGGCAAAGCCGAGTCCCTGAGTCAGTAGCCGCTCATCAAGCTCGGGCTCGCGGCTGTAAGCCTGCACGCCATCGAAGCCTCTAAGAGCATGCTCGCCCGGAACCCCCGCCGCCTCAGCGCGCAGCGGCTCATCGTCGGTCTCCACGACCGCGAGCTCGAGTCCAAGCCCCTCCGGATCGCGGAACCGTAGCGATCTCGCAGGCGCATCATCGTCGGACTCGACGCCCTCCCCCGCCAGCCGCTCGGCCCAGAAGGCCAGCGCACCGTCGGTGCTGACGCGCCAGCGCAATCGGTGGATCATTCCCGCTCCCGCACGGCCGCGAGCGGCGTTGGGGAACTCAAAGAACGTCAGGATCGAGCCGGGCGCCCCGTGCTCATCGCCGAAGTAGAGGTGGTAGACGTCGGGTGCGTCGAAGTTGACTGTCTTCTTGACCAGCCGCAGGCCGAGCAATCGAGCGTAGAAGTCCACGTTACGCGGTGCATTGGCCGTGATGCACGTTATGTGATGGATGCCGTCAAGCTGCATGCTCAAAGAACCTCACGACCTCGGTTGCAGGTGACCGACCGGCTCGGCGACGATAGCCGGTCATGGTGCCGTACCAGGCGCGCCTCTGAACGCGCGGTTCGGAACGCTGACGGTTCGACCCGCCGGAATGCGCTGTGCGGTGAGTAATGTGGCGATGGTCTGTCGGTAGCGCCACGGTCCTGACCGCGTTCATCCCGTCCCTGGTACGCGGTCGGGGCGACCTGGCCAAGCAGCGTGTGATCAGCACCCTCGGCGGTCCCGCGCGGGCGAGGGTGATCGTGCTGAAGCGAGGGCTCGGCGAGCCCGTCGAGACTCGTGGCCAGGGCAGCCATCGGCTCTGCGCTGGTAGATTTACGTACTCCGCGGTGGGCGTAGCTCAGCTGGTAGAGCTCCTGGTTGTGGTCCAGGCGGTCGGGGGTTCGAGTCCCCTCGCTCACCCTTCGAAAAGCCCCGGTAACTAGGCCCTTTCGGATTAGGTGGCTGGTTCCAGATCGACGTTCCTCCACCAAACCTCCACCAAAACTTCTTTAGGCTAACGCGGATGGCTACGCACGCATCGTCAGTGTGCGCTCGTGCGGCAGCTCAGTCGAGATCGCAATATCAAAGACTTGGAACGGAGCGTTGGCTCATGGTGGGGACGCCTCGCCGTATCCGGAAAAGCCAGCAGTCCGCTTGGCTGGGGGCCGGGCGGTCGCAGGTTCAAATCCTGTCTCCCCGATACATTGAAAGATCCTGGTAGCCGAGGGTTTTCGGGTCTGCGACTCGCGTAGGAGAATGAGGCTGCGGGGTCCAATTGGGGTCCAATTGTCTTTTCGGAGCCCGGCCAGCACCAGCACAAGCTGCTCCATGCGAGCCAGGCAGACCGGCGGCCTCTCTGCGGTCCGCTTCCGATGAAGAGCTGCGGTTTTCTAAGCCGTCGGTCGCAGGTGGGGTGAACGCTGCAGGGGTCTGGGCTATAGCGCCAGCTACGAAGCGGACTACGGACTGGTCCGGTCTGGTTTGCGGACTGGGTGTGCTGGCCGTCCGCCCCGCCATCATTGGGTTTTCATGGTCGCCTGGATCTTTTGTGGCCGCTGACTACCCGCCCCCACCCAGAACTGTGAAGGGGTGGTGGCGGGTAGTCAGCGGCCAGTCAAGATCGGGCATCAGGATGGGTGGTGGCGGGGCGGACAGCCAGCTGGTGGTCTGTGATCGAGGTAGGTAGGGGATGGCAATGAAGGGGGTAGGGTCGGGAACAATGAGGGTGGGGTGGTTGATCGGGCGTCTTGGGGTGATCTCGGTGCCGGCGGTAGCGATCGGCTTGGGGTTAGAGGAGCGGGTGGTGCGTCGGCATCGCACGGCTGCAAGAGGCGGGGTGGCTGAGCAGGACGGCGGGGATCCGGGGTCAGGGGTCGCTTGTGTGGTTGACCTCGGCGGGCCTCAAGGGCGTCGGGCTGGGTGGGCTGCGCGCGGTCCCGTCGTCGCCGGCGCCGTCGGCGACGCTCAGCACGCAGAGCTTGCTGGTCGCCTGGTCGCCTGGTCAGCGGTCCGCGCGCAGCGCCGCAGCCGGCGGTGGCCCTCCGGACGCGAGCTGGCCGTCGACCCTGACCGCTGGTCGGTGGCGATGTCAGAGCCCGAGCGCGGGCTGGTGCGCCGGCTCCTGGAGCTGGTGGCTGCCGACCAACCCGCTCGCGTTCGCGGTCATCGGCGAACAGGGCCAACGCCGTTCTGATCGCCAACACGCGATCCTTGAGGGCTGGCGCCCACAAGCGTCAACGACGGGCACCGAAGAAGACCGGGTCCGAACGGGGTAGGGTCTGCGTTACGCGGTCTACCGACGAGATCCAGGGCTGTCGGTTTGAGCGAACCGACGAGGAGTGAGCGCCGTTTCTGCGCTCGCCAGTACGACGCCTTGAGCAGCTGCTCGCTTGGCCGCAGGGTGTTCCGTTGTCGCGGTGGCGGTTGATCGAGGCGTGGACGGTCGCGACGCACGGTCCGTACATGGCCGTGGCGGGCGGGTTTCGGCTGGCGTTCTGGTCAGAGCAGGCTGAGCATCACGGACCGCGGCTTGAGCGGGCGCTGGCGCGCTATGAGCGCTACGCCGACGCCCGGCCGCCGCAGTGGCCGGCCGGGGCGATCCCCGGCTTCGCGACCTTTCTCGCCACCGCCACACCGCGGCAGGACGGTCCTGAGCACGGGATGGCCTACGACGTCGCCCGCTTTAACGAGCTGACCAAACGGATGAGCGCCTACGCGCACTACCTCCGGGCCGACTACTTAGACCGGGCGCAGGCCCGCGCCGCGCGCCGGGCCCGGGTGCGAGAGCTCGCCGCGCAGGTCAACCGGCGGCTCGCGTTCCGGATCGCCGATGGCGGCCCTGGCGTGCGGCTGCGCACGGCCGGGGAGCTGCTGGACTCAGAGCACCCCAACCACCAGGCCGCGGGCCGGACGATGTACGCCGCCGCGATGCACCAGCAGCGGCTCGATCACCGCGACCAACGGCTGCTTGCCGGCGAGCACCCCGGCCTCAACGACCAGCGGTACCTCTCAGCGTGCCGGCACGCCGAACGCTGGGGCCTTGCGCAGCCACCCGGCAGGCGACGGGCTGCCTAACCCGGTAGCTGCTCCCAGACACCCTCGGCACGCTCAGGCCCGCTCAGCAACATCGACTCGGATGCTCATCGCGATCCAGTAACGCGGAGACGCACCGCCGGTGAGGGCGGCTGCTGAGAGCTGCCGCCTCTACAGGGGTGCTGGCCGGATGACCGAGGGCGCCAGAGCCTACCGACGTGCTCGCGCCCGGGATCTCGAAGCCCTGGAAAGAACGCTGACCACTTCTGAGAGAACGAGGTCCCCACGGGCGCTGCGCGCGCCGGGACTGACGCCCCCGTCGGTCACCCGGGCAGCACACGACACCCACCAGCCCCCGGGGGCTGCCTGGAGGGGGGAAGAGCTTCGCTGGGCCGTCTACAACGAGATCACGGCGCGACGGTTTCAGCGCAGCGACCAGGAGTGGGCGCCGGCGTTGCGCTCACCGGCACGACGGCTGCAGCAGCTGCGCAGCTGGCCAAAGGACGCACCGTTGCCACGGTGGCGGTTGATCGAAGCGTGGACGATCGCGGCGCACGGCCCACACATGGCGGTCGCCGGCAGGTTCCGGCTCGCGTTCTGGTCAGAGCACGCCGAGCATCACGGCCCGCGGCTGGAGCGGGCGCTGGCGCGCTATGTGCGCTGCGCCGAAGCCCGGCCGCCCGGGTGGCCGCCCGGGGCGATCGCCGCCCTCGCCACCTTCCTGGCGAGCACCACGCCGCGGCAGGACGGGCCCGAGCACGGGATGGCCTACGACGTCGCCCGCTTTAACGAGCTGACCAAGCAGATGAGCGCCTACGCGCACGTCAGCCGCAGCGAGCACACGGCCCGTGCCGGCGCCCGGGCCCGGCGTCGCCCCGCGCTGCGCTGGGCTGCGCCAGCTCGCCGAGCAGACCAATCTGCGGCTGCGCTTTCGCGTGCAGGGAGCTTCACGCCTGCAGCTCGCGCGCGAGCTGCTCGATTCAGAGCACCCCACGCATCAGGCGGCCGGGCGCCGGCTGTACACCGCCGCGCAGCGCGACGGCGCCTGGCGGCTGCGCGACCAGCGCATAGCCGCCAGGCAAGACCCCGGCCTGCTCGACAGCCGCTATCGCGTGGCTGTACGCCACGCGCGCCGCTGGGGCCTGCCCGAACCGTGGTGGGTCGCCGCACCCGGTGACGCCGGCGCCGGGCGGGGTGAGCGCTAGCGCTGGGCCCAGGCCCCGCCCGTGCGCTGTAACACGCTCTCGGTGACATCGATCGTCACCTCGACGCCGCTGAGCTCGGCGAGCAGTTCGCGCAGCTCGGAAGCGTGATCGAGTAGGCAGCCACGCGCGTGCGCCGTGCTCGGCAAGGCGCCAAGCACCCGCTGGCTGACTTGCGCGCGCTGGTTGGGGACCAGCCGCAGGTGTGAGACGGCTGTCTGCGCGGCGGTGAGATCAGCCAGATAGCAGGAGGCAAGCGCGACCGAGCGGTCGCTGAGCACCGAGGTGACCGCGACGACATAGCCGCCGGCGGTGCTCAGCGTCGTCGAGCAGCGCTCGCGACGTCCATCGCAGTGCACGTGAAGACCACCGTTGAGCCCGAGCAGCACGCTTCGGATGATCGCGGGACCCCAGGACGGCCGCCTACGGAAACCCGGGACGGGTCCGGTGGTGGCGGGTGACGCCCCTCCCAGTGTGGCCCGGCCAGACCCCCGATCGGGGCGGTCACAAATCGCCTGACGCGCAGCGCAACCGGATCGGGCTAGCCGGACGCCGGGCGGGTCTGGGCCGGGCCTTGAGAGGTCGGTGCGTCCACCCGCCAGCACCCCGGAGGTCCCGTCATGGCCCGTCGCCGCACTTTTCACGACCACACGCCGGCACGCCACGCCACGGGTGGCAAGCCTGCACGTCGACCCCGACCGTCGCCGGCGGATGTGGGCGATGGCAGCCGACGAGCGCGTTGAGGCCGCCGAGCACGGGCAGCTCAGCCTCGGCGAGATGGTGGAATGGGCTCGCCGCTGCGCCGACGAGGTGCCGATCGTTAACCGGCGAGTTCTTCTTCATCACCCGCGTGGCGGAGTAGCACGACGTGCTTGCCTGGCCCACCGGCCGGCTCAGCCCGGCCACGACGACAGCGGCGTGCCCTAAAATGAGAGCGATGATCGACCGTCACCAAGCCCTAGCCACGATGCTTGGCTCCGTCCGGCTCGAGGACGCCGAGCCGAGCGCGGAAATGCTCGCGGTGGCCGAGCGGTGGGCCGAGGGGAAGCTGAGCACCGCTGAGCTCAGAGACGCCGCCCGACACGCCGCGGCCGGCGAGCCGCTGACAGAGACGGCTCCCACGGCGGCCTGACCGCGGCCGCCGCGCCAACGCGGCGATGTCAGAGGATCCCTACGTTTATCCCGGCACCAGCGTTCTGCGTAACCGCTTCGGTGTCCGTGACGCTGGCGAGCTTGCGCGTCGCGAGCGTGACGCCAGCTCCGCCGAGATCCTCGCCCTGCTTGACTCACCGCTGCCCGGACGGTATGACCTCGCGCACCTGCAGGCGTTTCACAGCCGCATCTTCGGCGGCGTCTATGAGTGGGCGGGCGAGCTGCGCAGCGTGGCGATCGCCAAGGTCGACCTGTTCGCCCTCCCGGTGCATATCGCGCCGTATCTCTCGGGCGTACTCGCTGAGCTGCCGGGCGAGCGGTTCCTGAAGGGCATGCCAGCCGATCGGCTCACCGATCGCCTGGCGCACTACCTGGCCGAGATCAATGCTGTGCACCCGTTCCGGGAGGGCAACGGCCGCACCCAACGCGCGTTGATCGGCCAGCTCGCCGCCGACGCCGGCTATCACCTCGCCTGGGAGCGGCTCACTGCGGCGCGCAACATCGAGACGTCAGTCGCGGCGATGCGCGGCGACAACGCACCGCTGCGCGAGGCGATCGGCGAGCTGCTCTGCGCGCAACCGCCGGCCGGCGGCCGGGATCCGCGAGCCGCGAGCCGCGAGCTTCCCCGTGCCCGCCGCTTACGCGACCCGCGAGAAGCCCACGCCGGCGCAGGCGCGCAGCACGGCCCGGCCTAAGCGCGGGCCCGGCATCGAGCGCTAGGCCGCCGGCGCTGAGAACCGCTGCTGGTGGCCGGGTGCGTGGCCGGCACCCCTCCCAAAGGGTGGCAGCCCTGGCGGGCTGTGATGGGGGAGGGGATCACCGGCCCCGCACCCGGCGGGGCCTGCCGACCCAAAAGGAGGCCTGATGGCCACCCCGACGTATCCGCTGGCGTGCAGATGATCGCGCTGCAGGAGATCCGCACCGACCGCAACGTTCGCCAGCAGCTCGCAGCTGGAAGAGGTGGGGGGGGAATCACGTCGCCGCGGGCTCTATGGAGGGTGATGCTCGTCCGCTACCAAGGCGACGTCGTCGGTGTCGGGGGCGCCACTCGCTACAGGCTAGCGGCGACGTTGCACGGCCGCGCGTGGCGTGACGTCGACCACCGCCGCCTCACCGCCGCCTGCGAATGGGCGCTGGCGCTGCCACGCGACCGGCTCAGAGCCCGGGCGACTGCCCGGCGAGCAGCAGGCGCGTTGAGGGCCGGCGCGGGGACCGTTCCCCGGCTGAGGATCGCACGCCCTGGCGGGCGTGCAGCGGGAACGCAACGGTCCCCGCGGCGTGCGGGGTCCCCGAACCAGAGGGAGGCCGCGCATGGGCCTGATTTACCTGCTGCACTTCGAGCGCTTCTATCACCACGCGCGCCACTATCTCGGCTACACCGAGGACCTGGAGGCTCGCGTGGCCGCGGACCGCGCCGGACGCGGCAGCCCGCTGGTGGCGGCGGCCGTACGTGACGGCATCGGCTTCTGTGTCGCCGCGACGTGGCCGGGGATCGGACCGAGGAACGTCGCCTGCACCTCTACCGCGACTCACCGCAGCGGCTGTGCCCAATCTGCCGAAGCGAGCCCGGGCCCGACACGCCCGCCGCAGTTCGGTCTGACGCGTCGAACGGCACGCTCGTCGACGCGCTGGTGGCGCTCGGCGAGCCAGTGACACTCGCCGGCCTGCAGGCGCATCTGTGCCGCCGCGGGATCGCGCCGGTCAGCAGCGTCCACGGCCGGCTGGAGCTTCTGGCCCGCGCGGGGCAAGTCCGTAAGACAGCGCTGCTCGAAGAGCTGGCCTGGGAGCTTGAGGCGGCGTGGCCACCGCCGGGTGCGGGCCCGCCCCTGCCTTGAGGGTGGCAGCCCTGGCGGGCTGCGGGAGGGGCGGTAACGGCCCCGCACCCGGCGGTGGCCACCAACCCAGGAGGTCTTTAGAGATGGCCAAGCACAAGACGGTCCTCAGCGAGCAGGAACGTGAGCAGCGCCGCGCTGACCAGCGCGAGCTCGTGCGTGTCGCAATTGAGCAGTTGCGCTCAAGCGAAGGCTGGCGCTCATATCTGACCGCCAGAGCCAGATTTCGGTCCTACAGCCCGCGTAACGTGCTGATGATTCTCAGCCAGCATCCGAGCGCGGGGAGGGTCGCTGGGTTCCGCGCCTGGCTGGATCTCGGATGGTGTGTGACGAAGGGCAGCCGCGCGATTCGTATCTGGGCGCCGTGCCCGCCCACCAAACGCCAGCTGCAAGCCTGGCGCGACGCCGGTGCTAACCCCAACGAGCGACCGCGGACCGGATGGCGCCTAGCTTCGGTGTTTGCTCAAGATCAAGTCTCAGAGCTGCCGTCACCGGCAACGCCAGCCCCGATCGAGACGCCAATCGCGGAGATCCGCGGCAATAGCCACAAGGACCTGATCGCCGAGCTCGTCAACCTCGCCACAGAGATCGACTACAGCGTGGAGATCTCAGACACCGGCCCGGCGGACGGGTCGTGCAACTCCACGACGCGGACGATCAAGCTCTCAGAGCGCCTGGAGCCCAACGGGCAGCTCGCGGCGTTGATTCATGAGCTGGCCCATGCCTTGGTCGCGATCGACCCCGACGCGCCCAAGCTCGACTATGCCCAAGGCGAGTTGGTGGCCGAGTCGGTCGCTTGGTGCTGCTGTAACACCGTCGGTCTCGATACCAGCGCCAACAGCATCCCCTACCTCGCCAGCTGGGCGGAGAAGGCCAGCCTCGAGGTCCTCGAGCAGACCGCGCAGATAACCAGCCGCCTCGCCGCCCGGATCGAGGGCGCGCTACTCGCCGATCCCGCGCGCCCGCAGCCAGCCAGTCAGCAGCTCGTCGACACGGCGCAGCCCGTGACGGTCTGAGAGTTCGATCAGGGCCTCGGCGCCGGCGCGCGCGCCGGCGCCCGGCAGCGCCGCCAGTGCTGCGAGCGCCAGCTGGGCGTCGACCAGCGACAGCCGACGCTCCAACGTCAACCGCCCACCCCACCGCGCCGCGGCGCGCGAGAACGTGTCGGGCTCGCGGTCGATCAGCGCCAGCAGGATCGCCAGAGCGTCTTCAAGACCCACCGTGGGGAGTTCGGCGGCGATCGCGCGGATCTGCATCGCCGATACCCGCGGATTGGCGATCGCGCGGTGCAGGCGGGTGATCGCACTCCCCTCAGAAGTCATGGCGAACGCATGTTCGCATGAGGCGGGGGGGATGGGAGCAGCCAGGACCAGCCAGTCTGGCGTGGGGGTGGCGGGACAGCCCCTCAAACCCTGGCCCGCCGGCTTGGCTGTCAAGCGATTGGAGGCCCGCTCGCCCAAGGGCTCGCGTACAGCAGGTGTGGTTACCAATCGCTTGACAGCACTGCGCCTCACGGCGGGCCCGGGGTCGGGACATGCCCACCACCCCCACCACCCACAGGAGGCTCACCGTGGCAACCAAGCCCACCAGGCGGCAACTGTCCTATCTCAAGGCACTCGCTGACCGGGCCGGTCAGACGTTCACCTACCCGCACACCGCCGCTGCGGCCAGCGCGCAGATCAACCGGCTGAAAACCACCCGCCCGAGCTCACGGACCGAGCGCCGCGTCGAGCGCAAGCTGATCGCCGATCAGATCCAGGCCGGCCCGGTCGACAGCGCCCGGGTGCGCGACGACGAGATCGCGGGACATGGTAGTTCAGCCACCTGGACGCAGAACCGGGCCCAGGAGCCCCCGGCGCCAGAGGATCCCGGCCCCGCGGTCGCAGTCCGGCGCGCTGCGAAGGTCGGCGAGCGGACCGAGCTGGCGCGCTACACCGTCCCCGACGAGGTTCGCGTCATATATGGCCAGAGGGTGGACGGGATCGTCCGCGTCACCGATCGCCCCGCCACTCCCGGCGGACGCGCCTACCTCGTCGACCGCGGCCTGGAGACCAAGGGCGAGCTCGACGCATTGGTCAGCGACTACCTCGCCGAAGCCCACCGGATGGGCTGCGCCCCGCTGGCCAACTGCCCCGTCGAGCGCTACCTGGACGGGATCGCATGAGCCCAGCCAACGCACTCATCCTGATCGCCGAGCCCGACGACACGACTCGCCTCTTCCTCGCCGAGAACCTCGCCGCCGACGGCTACGAGATCCACTCGGTCGCCGATTGCGACGCAGCGCTCGATCACCTCGCGTGTGGCGACCCGGACCTGATCGTCGTTGACGTCAACGGCGACACGCTGGCCCTGCTCGACACGTTGCGCTCCGGCCAGACGCCCCACGGCGCCGTCCCGGCCGACTGCCCCGCGATCGCGCTGACCAGCCGCAGCGACGAGCTGCACCGCGTGCGGCTGCTCGAGCGCGGCGCCGACGACGTCCTCGCCAAGCCGTTCTCCTACCCGGAGCTGCGGGCCCGGATCGCCGCCGTCCTGCGGCGCGTGAACCCCCGCCAGCCGCGACCCACGATTACCGCCGGCCCGGTACAGATCGACCTGCACCACCGGCGGGTCACCGTCGCAGGCCAGCAAACCACGCCGCTCTCAGTGACTGAGTTCCATCTGCTCTGCGCCCTGGCGCGCGACCCGGCGCGCGTCTGCACCCGCGCCGAGCTGCTGCGTGAAGTGTGGGACCACCGCGGCGGGTGGAGCACCCGCACCATCGACAGCCACGCCTCCCGCCTGCGCACCAAGCTCGCCGGCGCCGACCAGCCGCTCGTGCTGAGCGTGCGAGGCGTCGGCTACCGGCTGCTCCCAGCCGTGGCCGGGGCCGAGCGCTAGCCCGCCGGCCCGATCCTTAAGTGCCGTTGCGACTCGGAGATCCGTTTCCCGGCCGCCCGTTGGGCTCCTCTGCGAGATGGCGATAAAGCGTGGTCCGGCCCACGCCCAGGGCCTTCGCTAGGCGCGCTCGTCGCTGCGGGCGGTGAGCTTCCACAGCTTCCCGATTTCGTGGACGCGCTGCGCGCGCTTGAGCGTTATGAGCTCGGCTCGACCCGGACCGTTGCTTGGCCGATTGAGGCCGCGATCTGAAAATGATCAAGGCCGCGTGCGTTGTCGCTCAGCCCAAGGATGATCTCTCGTTGGATGTCTGCAGATTTCAACGAGGCCTCCCACTTTCCGCGTTGGCTCCAACAGTCTAGTAGTGCTCTGGTAGGTGTTGGGAAGGGTTATGTAGCCCGGCGGTGAACTTGTTTGGCATGGTTGCTGCCAGCGTGATGGACATCGGGATCGATGAGGAGATCGTTGGGGTCGCGCC
>JAABUJ010004414.1_pt1 | contig 14800 bp, 14 predicted proteins | sample 5559131 | NCBI WGS metagenome assembly JAABUJ01 (sample SAMN10711875, study PRJNA513366) | rock metagenome | isolation source: Antarctica rocks | place: Antarctica: Victoria Land, Mt New Zealand nord | collected 2016-01-07 | reverse complement strand
CCACCTCCCACACCTCGTCGCGGACCTCGAACACCGACACCATGCGGCACCTCCACGCTCGCGGTTATGTCACCGCCGTAGTCTTCGCCGCCCCCACCACCAGACCTGTTCTGAAACAGGCTCTTAGGCCCGGTGGCCTCACGGCCTTGGGGGTTCGAGTCCCTCCGCCCGCATTCACGTCGCGCGAACGCCTCAGCTGGCTGAAGCCTCGGCGCGAAAGAACTCGCGAGCTCCGGGGCCGATGACCTTGCGGAGAGCTTCGACGCACGCGGGGTCGAACTGGGTCCCGACATGGCGGTCGAGCTCCGCCAGAGCATCCGTCACCGATCGTCCGCGGCGATAGGGGCGATCGGCGGTCAAGGCCTCGAAGGCATCGGCGACGAGGATGATCCGAGATTCGAGCGGAACCTCATCGCCGGCCACGCCAGCGGGATAGCCGCGACCGTCGGGCTGCTCGTGGTGATGGAGGATCCAGGTGGCCGGCTCGCCGAGGTCGGCGCCCGCGAGGATGTTGTAGCCCACGGTGGGGTGGGTCTTCATGATCTCGAACTCCTCCTCGGTGAGGGGACCGGGCTTGAGGAGGATCGCGTCGGGGACGCCGATCTTCCCCACGTCGTGCAGCAGGCCGGCCATGGCGATCTTGGCGACGTGATGCTCCGCGAGCCGGAGCTCACGCGCCATCGCTTCGCAGAGTTGTGAGACCGTCTCCGAATGGCTGCGGGTATACGCGTCCCTGGCGTCCACCGCCCTCGCCAGAGCCGTTGTCACCATGTGCCTTGACTGCATCCCGGCGTCGTCGAGCACCTGCGGGGCGATCGACTCAGCGGCTGGGCTGAGTGGCGATGGCGCCCACCATTCTGTCTGGCGGCGGGCTTTGGCTGCGTAGAGCGCGCGGTCGGCGTTGAACACGAGCATCTTCTGTGACGGACCGTCCTGCGGCCACAGGGCGACTCCGCAGGAGGCGTTGATCCCGACGTCGAGCGCGCTGATCCGCGCCTTCAAGCGGTGCGCCAGCTCGTCGGTGTCCGACGCGCAGGTGTCAGGCAGGACGAGTGCAAACTCATCACCGCCGGTCCGGTAGGCGCGGCTCCCGGCCTCGGCGAAGGCCTCCAGCGTCTGGGCGACGAGTCGGAGGACCCGGTCGCCTTCCGCGTGTCCCAGCCGGTCGTTGACCTGCTTGAACCCGTCGAGGTCGAGCATGATGACTGCGACGGTCTTCTCGTAGCGCTTGGCCCGGGCGAGGTCTCGCGCCAAGTCGGCGTCGAACTCGCGGGAGTTGAGTAGATCGGTCAACGCGTCCCGACGTGCGAGGTCCTCCACGCGCGCGAAAAGGCGAGCGTTGGCCAGCGCGATCGCGGCCTGATCGGCATAGGCCGAAAGCACTGCCACTTCGAGGGAGTCGAAGGAGTCTCCGCCGTGCGCCAGCGCGACGAGCGCCCCGAGATTGGTGTCGCGGAAGCGGAGGGGAACGCTGTACATCGCGCCGAGCGGAGTGTCCGGGTGCGCGGTCAGGGCGGCCAGCTCGGGTACTGCGTCGAGGTCCTCGAAAGCGAGCGGCGAGTCGAGCTGCTCGGAGTTCTCGGTGGCCCAGCTCTCCAGGGCGCGCAGCGAGGGAACCGGGACCCGCGACGAGCTGCGGCAATGGACTCCGTCGTCGCCGACGACCATCAACGCGAACTCTCGTCCCGTGATCGCGGCTTGGGCGTTCCCCACGATCTTGGCCAGGACGTCCTCCACACGGAGCTCGGAGACGAGGTCGCGCAGCGAAGCAAAGACCCGAGCCCCGAGATCCTGCTGGTCGCGGACCTCCGCCTCGAGCGAGCGAACTCGCTGGTTCTTCTGGCGGGTGATCTGAGCGGCAACGAGGGCGCCGCCCAGCGCTGGCACTCCGGCGGCGGCACGCAGGCCACGTCGGCCCCAGGGCGCACCGCTCAGGAGAGCCGTCGCGCTGGCCGTGAGCCAGCGGCTCGCGCTGCGTCCCACCTGCGAGCGGGGGTCTTCCCACCGGACCTCGTAGACGCAGGCTTCGGCTCCCTCGACCGCGCAGCGGGAGTGGCGTATGCGAGCCGGCGGTCCCCCGAACATGGTCGGAATCGACGCGAGCATGCCGAGGTTGTAGTCGCAGTCCAGCCGGTGATAGCCCACCCCCGACACGTCGCGATACCGGAAGCAGGCATGTGCGTCAGAGGACTCGATCAACTCCAGGCGGTGCGCCCACGTGAACTTGCGCGCGTGGCGCGGAAGCACCGCGTAGACGAGCTGGGGGCTCCCCACCGCCCTCAAGGCCAGCTTCAGCGACGTCAAGACATTTAGATCCACGGCAGCGCCGCCGACATGGCGCGCGACCTGCGGGTCGTCGAGCACTTCGGCCGCAGCCGCGAACAGCGCGATCTTTGTCTCGAAGTCGAACCAGGGCGACCCGCGCTGCAGCTCTTCACGGCGCTCGAGCATGCCGCATCTCGCCAGGATCTCGTCGACCTTCCCCGGGCCTCCCGTGCGTTCTGCGTAGGCGAGGATGAGGCGCGAGGTCAGGCCGCTGGTCTGGTGCCCCGAATGGCTCGACGGCGCGCTGTCAGAGAAGGGCTCGCTCCGTGCTGACCGGTCCACCCTTGTCAAGTCGGTCAAAAGCCCCGGAAACTTGAGGCTTCGACAGCGAATTGCGTCCGGGCGCTGCTCTATGTCGGCGAAGGAGCGCGCCGGCGGCTCGAGATGTGCGGGGCCAAGCGGGCTCGGAACCCGATCTCACGGGCCGCTGCGTTGAACGCCGCCTGCGAGGCGAGGACCTCCTTCCCGCGATGGACCACCACGAGAGCCTCGAGCAGGCATCCGGGAATGTCGTCGCTGCGGAAGATGGGGATCCGCGGCCGTATGCGGCACCGGCGGTCTCCGACGCTCGCCTTGAGCACGGTGACGCCCGCCGCGACCATACGCTCGCGGAGAGACTCCGGGATCTCCGGGTGGGTGTCGTCGGCCACGACGGTGCCCGGCGCCAGGTAGGGCACGACGTCGGCTGTCTCCTCTCCGCGGGCGGTCAACACGAGCACAGCCTGCGCGCGGGCGACGTCCTCGGGGCGGTGTGTGAAGAGAACGTTGTTCCGCCACCCGCGATCCTCCTCGAGGCGAGGGTCGAGGGCGATGACCTCCCGGAACTCGCGGGCCAGCTCCACCACGAGCTGGCGGCCGATGAAACCGTCGCCGCCCGGGACCGCAATGCTCACCTCTGACGGCGTCTTGCCGAGCAGCTCCGCCTGCTCGTGAGCGGCTCCCATCATGGCGCAGAGTGTTCCCCGATCGCCGTCCAGGAAGGGCCCGTCGAGGGAGACTCCCTGCGCGGCCGCGATGCTCGGAAGCCTGCCGGCCAGGGCGATGACCTGCACGTGAGGGAACCGCTCGCGAGTGTTGTCGAGGAGCGCCCGGAGGCGGTCGGGAGAGCTCTCGAAGGTCTCGGCCGTGGCCTTGCCGGCGACCATCATGCCCCAGTAGCGCCCGAAGTGGATCAGGCCGCTGGGGAACACGGGGCGCAGGAGGCGCTCGACCCACCTGGGGAAGTACAGGCGCTTGTCGCGATCGGTTTCGGCGTAGAGGACGAAGACGTAATCGGGACGGATCACGCGCCGCACCAGCGCGCCGCCGAGGTTAAGGCAGGCGAAGCTCGCTCCGCGTACGAGGAACTCACCACGCCTCCACCGCCGGCCGGCCCGCTTGGCCTCCGCCGTGGTGGCCACCGCCAGCACCAGAACCGCGATGAGGACGACGAGGAGTGCCGATCCCAGCAGGACCGCGCCGAGGATCCCGACTCCACCGAGCAAGGCCGCGACGAGCGTCGTGCGAGAGGGTCCACGCTGGCGCTGCACATCGCTCGGACTGCTCAGGCGCACCAGTTCTCCTCCCTCCACGACTCCGTGGGAGGAATCTACTGGTGGCGAAGGTGCTGACTACCGGTGGGCGACGACTTGCGGGACCGGATCGACCGGCGATGCCGCAGCTACCGTCGAGGTCGTCCTGACCGCCGCCCTGTACAGCAGGGCGCGATGCTCGCTCGGCAACAGTCCCCAACCCACCGCAGCGGTCATCATCGCTACCGCCCGGCCGAGCAGGAGCGCGGCCAGGGCGATGGCCACGCCCTGCCAGCACCACGTGCCCACCGAGACCGATGGCGTCCCGCTACCCAGGAGCGCAAACGGCTCGGGGTACTCGCCCCGCCGCAGCACGGCGAGGAGAGGAGCTCCGAGCACGAGCGCCGAGACCACCGCGCCGGAGAGGCATGCCGTTCCCGTCCGGAGGCCGACTCCCACCTGCATGAGCCCATGGCCCCACGTGATCCTCTGGCGCGGACGCATCGAGGCCCCATCGGCCAAAAGCAGACAAGGGTTGAGCGCCCCACCCATCGCGAGCACGGGCGAGCGGGGGAGCCGGGATTCGAACCCGGATTCACGGTTTTGGAGGCCGCATCCATTCCCAGCCGTGGCGGGCGATTCGGCGGGTGCGCGCCACGATGCGCGCCAGTCAGTCCGCGAGCTGGGCGAGCCTGGCCTGCGTGTTGGCCCGGTCGAGGTAGGCGCCGAGCAGCGCCGCGGCCTCGTCTTCGTTGCCCGGGAACAGGTCCCTCACCCTCAAGGCATCCGCCCGTGCAGCACTTGCTCGATCGTCTTTCAGGCGCCCCGCGGCGCGACGCTGTGCGACGGGTGTAACGCCAACGGCAAACGCACAGCGCAGCTTGAGCGCGCCAAGACGGGCGCCTCGCAGTTCCTACCGCTCCTCGAAGGCGACGGCACAACGGTGGGAAGAGACCTACTTCTACGAGTGCCCACGTGCGGGCGCCGAGCGTTCGATGTCAGCGAGGGCAGCGGCGGCAGGCAGCGGGAGCACTGTCGAAACTGCGGGGCCGGTACGCGCCCAGCCGCCGCCGTTTCGCTTTGTGGGCGCCGACTCGGTGAGCTTCACCCGGACGGACGGGACCTTCGAACTCCTCCGCGCTCAGCAAGGCGTCATCAAGACCGAGGACGCTGAAGACGCCCACCACATACGAACCTACCTGCACCTGAGAGAACTCCCACCCCCTTCGCCCCTCGCCCTGACCCGCGCGCCCGGTCCTGCGAAGGCATCGGGCGGGGTACGTGGAGGCCAGGCTTCGCCGGAGGGAGGTAGGGGTTGGCCGAGACTTGCACGACCGCTCCCGGTGGGGCCACGACCAACAGCGCCGCGACGAAGCACAGGACGCTAGGCGCGCGGTCACCCCCATGTCGTCGTCGGCGGGCGATCATCGAGGCGGTCGGCGTCCACGGACGAACTTCCGATGGCAGGGCCGCGATCGCGCGTGAGCGCGACCGCGGCCTGTCGGTCGGGGCTGATCAGCCGGTGAAGCGAGGGCGATGCGCCCCGCGAGCGCAGCCGGTGAATCGGAGCGCCAGGGTGCGCGCCCGTGTCCGGCTGCCGGCGAGGAACGTCACGCGCGCGGTGAGGCGGTTACGCCCGGGACGGGCGAGCACGCGCGTGCTGAACGGTGCGCGTGTCACGGTGCGGATCACTCGCCCATTGAGGGAGAACACCACGCGCGCGATGCTGCGCCCGCGGACCGTCGCGGTGAAGGACCGGACGCAGCGCCCAGCGGCGATCCGGTTGCGAGCCGATGGCGGGGTGACCACCAACCGTGCGGTTCCCCTTGGGATCTGGGCGACAGGGGTCTGCGCGGCGGCGCACGGGTTGCCGGTGATGTCCGCGATCGCCTCACTGATTACGACCGAGCCGGCCGGCGTCTGCAGTGCCACCGCCCGCCGTATGATCCGGCCCGGCTGGCTGGTGTCGACCTGGTTGAGCACGAGGCTCCCGAGCGGCCCGAGCGGAATCGTCACGTTGTCGCCTGGCGGCACCGTGATGGCCTGCCCATTGACCGTCAGCCCAACGACTTGCCCGGCGCTCGAGGCGACCGGACTGCCGGCCTTGCAGGTGAACGCAGCGCTTGCGGTGAGCACGTCGGCCCGAACCATCAGCGCGCCCAGCGTGAGCGCTGGATTCGTCACGCTCGAGCTGGCCGCGGCGTTGCTGCCGTCGGGCAGGGTCGCCGACCCCAGCTGCCCCGGTGTCTGGCTTGTCATGACGTTGACCGCGTTGACCATCAAAGGCCCGATCGTCGTCGGCGTCAGCACGTTGGCGGTGTCGGCCCTACACGGGGCATCCGCCTTATTGGCGACGAAGGGCTCGATGACCGGGAGCCCGGTGAGCGCCACCCGCGCGGCGCTCGCTCGGCACGAGAAGCCCGAGTTGACAGGAGCCGCCGAGGCGGCGGCCGGCACCGCCAGCGCCACCGTCGCGCCTGCGACCACCAAGCCGAGCAGACTGCGCCGGGACCTGCTGATGACTGCCGCGGGATGCACCCGATGCTCCGTGTGAAGCATGAAACCCTCCTTGACAAGACCGATTGGGACTATGAGCGCCAGTCCTCAGTCGACCCATCTTCGGTGGCAACCCCCGGGCTTCTTTCCCTACAGCGTGTAAGGAGACCGGTGGCTTTGCGCCCCACCCTCGGCGAGCGGAATGCCCTTGGGACCTGGGTACTGACCTTCCTTACATCGGACGCGACTGACCGAACCTTTAGGGAGATGGCCGAACGTCGAGGCCCTGGCGGCGTTCAGTGTTCGACGCCGGTCGGTCGGGGTGAGTACCGACGCACCAAAGACAATGCGCGCGCGGCGGTCGAGTCGGCGCGGGTCAGTCGGCGAGCTGCGCGACCCTGGCCTGCGTGTTGGCCCGGTCGAGGTAGGCGCCGAGCAGCGCCGCGGCCTCGTCTTCGTTGCCCGGGAACAGGTGCCCGTACCGGTCCATCGTGATGGCGATTCCGGAGTGACCCATGTAGGTGGAGAGTGCCTTCGCGTTGACGCCGGCGGCAATCATCAAGGAGGCGAACGTGTGGCGGCACTCGTGTAGTCCGATGGGCCGTAGCGCGTTATGCGCCCAGGCGCGTAGCGCCCGGGCGGTCACGCTCGGCCGGTTGAACGGACGGTCCCCACTGCCGAAGACGAGCCCTTCGCCGGTGCCGCTCATCCGGTGCTCGAGGAGCAGGTCCCGGAGGGTGGGCACGATGGGCACGCGGCGGCGGCCGGCGCGGCTCTTCGGTTCGATGACGCCCGCCTTTGGGTCCCAGGAGCGCTCCACGCGGATGACGCCGGCGGCGAGGTCCACGTCGGCCCAGCGGAGCGCGCGCAGCTCGCCGAGCCTGAGCCCGCCGTACTTGGCCGTTGCGTAGAGCGGCCGCTCGACCCCGGATAGGGCGGCCAGCAGCGCGGCGGCCTCCGTGGGCGAGGCGATTCGGTCGCGCTGGCCGCGGACGGCGGGCAGCCGGACCCCGACGGTCGGGTTCACCGGCACGTCGTCGGCGTGGTGGCGGTAGAGCGCGCGGAGCGGGAGCAGCGTGTTGCGGATGGTGGATGCTCCGAGCCCGGCGGCTTGCATCCGGCTCACGAGGGCTTGGAGGTCGCGCCGCTCGAGGTCGGCGAGCCGCACGGCGCCCACGTTGGGCAGGACGCGGAGCCTGAGTACTCGTAGCCGCGGATGGCGGAGGGCTTGTAGGCATCGCCGGAGCGGGTGCGCGTGACGCCGTCCCGGGCGGCGGCGAGCCATGCTTCGGCCGCCTCGGCGACCGTGAGCCGCAGCGGCGCGCGCATCGCGCCATTGGCGACCATCGCGCCGGCATCGTGGCGCCAGCGGCGCGCCTCGGCCTGCGAGGCGAACCGCGTCCGAGCGGGGAAAACGCCGACGTAGCGGCGAGCAGCGCCGGAGCGGGGGAGCCGGGATTCGAACCCGGATTCACGGTTTTGGAGACCGCGCGCATAGCCGTTAACTCACTCCCCCGGGGCGGTCGGAGGATAGTGGCTCGTCTCTCAGCGGATGAGCACCGGCGTGCCGACCGGCACCCGGTCGATGAGGGCGCGCATGGTGCCCTCTTCGGCGTGAACGCATCCGGCGCTCGCCGCCTGCCCGATGGTCGCCGGGTCGTTCGTCCCGTGGATCGCCATCCGCGTGCCGTTCGCCCAACCGGCGGGCGGGTGGGTCTGGTGGGCGGAGAGCGGCATGACGCAGCAGCCGTAGGCGGGCGAGAAGCGCCCGCCGGCGAGGCGGTCGGTCACGGCGAAGCGGCCGACGGGGGTCGGAGAGGAGGAGGAGCCGACGCCGACCAGAGCGCTCAGCACCACCCGCCGACCGTCGTGCAGGCGCATGCGCCGCGCGGCCCGGTCGATGTCGATCCACACGGGCGAGCGGCCGAGGGTGATCGCAGCGCTGCGCGCGTCGATCCAGCCCAGGCGCCCGTTGGGCAGATCAGGGGTGGAGACCCCGAGCCAGTGACCGCGGACGGCGAGGGCCGGAGCCACGGTCGCCGAGCCGAACTCGGTGCGGTCCGCCAGGCGGGCGACGACCGCTCCGCCGGGACGGCTGCGCAGGAGAGCGCTGCGTCCTGCGCGCACGCGGAGGAGGACGTAGCCCTCCACTCGACGAGGCATGTGCACGCGACGATGCGCCGGACGAGGCGCGCTGAGCGCACCGGCGCGCTCGGAGGGGAAGGCGAAGCGGACGAGGTCGAGGCGCGCGAAGGCCGGCGCCTGCCGACGCGCGAGCGCACCCGAGGCGGGAGCGAGCGCGGCCAGGACCGCGACGGCGACGAGGACGAGGCGCAGGCAGAGGTTGCGGGACACGGAAGCTCCTGGCGATCGTGACTTCGCCTTCCCGCGTGCGGCGTCCTTCGGCAGCTCGGCTGGCTCCCGCTGCCGGGAGCTCCGTGGCTTTGCGTCCCGCCCTCGCGGACGGTTTGCCTTTCTCGGGAGACGAGTCGCTCTGGTGAGGACTTGCTGCCGATCTCATCGGCGCGGCGCGGCGGCGGCTTGAGCGCCGCCGGCGCGCTCTAGGATCCGCTCGATGGACCCGCGCACCTTCCTTCCTCCCGCGGCCGTGACGGGAGCCGCCGCGCCGCCGCTGCCGGGAGCGCCCGCTCCGCCGCTACCCGCACCCGGCCTCCCGGACGGCACGGCGGGTGTGATTGCCTTCTTGCGCCACGCGGGCTGTCCGTTCGCCGAGGCGACGTTGCGCGCGCTACGCGACCGGGCGTCCGCGAACGGAGCGCAGGCTGCCTTCATCGCCGTGAGCCACGCCCCCGAGCAGGCGACCGCGCGCTGGCTCGAGGCCCTCGGCGGCCCCGGTCAGGTCACCGTGCTCGCCGATCCCGACCGCGCCGCCTACGCCGCGTGGGGCCTCGGTCGCTCGAACCTGGGGCACTTCGCCGGCCCGCGCTCGATGCTCGCCGTCGCGCGGCTCGCGCGGCACGGGGTGCGCAACCGGCACCCGACCGGCTCGCGCTGGCAGTTGGCCGGCACGTTCGCCGTCGATGCCGAGGGCGCGGTCTGCTGGCGCCACCAGCCCGAGCACGCGGGCGACCTGCCCGACCTCGACGCGGCGATCGACGCCGTCCTCCTTCCCGGCGCCGCCGCGCGGTGAGCCGCGCCTCACGGGTGTTCGCGCCGGCGGCGCTCGCCGGCCAGGCGGTGCTCATAACGGGAGGGGGGACCGGGCTCGGCAAGGCGGCGGCACGCGAACTCGTCCTCTGCGGCGCCGACGTGGTCATCGCCGGACGGCGCACAGAGGTGCTTGCTGCCGCAGCGGAGGAGGTGGGGTGCGGCTGGGTCGCGGGCGACGTCCGCTCCGACGAGGACGCGGCGCGGCTCGTCGACACGGTGCTCGGGCGCCACGGACGCCTCGACGCGCTCGTCAACAACGCGGGCGGCCAGTACTTCGTCCCCGCGGAGGCGATCGCCGCCAAGGGGTGGCGCGCGGTCACGCGCCTGAACGTGGGCGGGACCGCACGGATGGCGGAGACGGCAGTCGCGCGCGCGTTCCGCCCCGGGCGGCGAGGCGGCACGATCGTCAACGTCACGCTCTCCCCGCACCATGGACTGGCGGGCATGACGCATTCGAGTGCCGCCCGCGCCGCGGTGGAAGGCCTGACGCGCGAGTGGGCCGCCGCATGGGCGCCCGACGGCGTCGCGGTGGTGGCCGCGGCGGCGGGTCACTTTGAGACGGAGGCGCTCGACAAGTACCCCGACGCGGTCCGCGCCGGCGCCGCGCGTTCGGTGCCGCTTCAGCGCCTCGGACGGGTGGAGGAACACGGGTGGCTGATCGCCCTGTTGTGCTCGCCGCTCGGACGTGCTCTGAGCGGCTCGACGGTCACCCTCGACGGCGCTCGCGACAACTGGTTCGGCCCCTGGCCCCCGGTCGGGTTGACCGACGAGGCCGGAAAGGTCCCGACCGAGGCACGCCGCCCCTCGGTCGCCGGGTGAACCGGCTGAGCGCCCCGGCTATGATCCGCTGCGGGCTTGCGGGCGAAGTGTTGTGGCTGCACAGAAGCCTTCCAAGCTTCTAGGGCGGGTTCGATTCCCGTCGCCCGCTTGAAGGCCACGGGGAGTGGCGCAGTCTGGTAGCGCACCCGGCTGGGGGCCGGGCGGTCGCAGGTTCAAATCCTGTCTCCCCGACTGCTGCTCGAAGCAGCGAAGAAGTGCGAAAGCCCGGTGATAGCCGGGCTTTCTGCCGTTCTAGAGGTGCGAAAGGTGCGAACTCGTTTGCAGGGACTTTCGTTTCTTCCCAGTTGCGCCGGTAGCAGCCGGTAGCAGCCACGGGCCAACCCGGTAGCAAACGGCCTCGAAAACCCCTTAGCGAAAACTCGGCAGAACCGGTGAGCCGGGCGCACTATCGGGCGATGAGCTTGTCCTTGTGCGTCGTTGTTGGGTGGGGGTGGTCGAGTGTCTGTGCTCTCGCGTTGGCCCGTTGAGGCGCTTACGGACGCTTCGCGTCCGCCTTCACTCGTTCAGGAGGGCGCAGCCCTCTATAAGCCAAATAAATCAGAGCCGGTGCCGGAGTGGTTGCGGCGGAGCGTCGAGCAGGCGCGGCGTTCTCAGTGTCCTCGGGCGCGGGGGCATCTCTAAAGTCAGCCAGGGAACCGGCCGGGCATTTGAGGTGTCTTGTGGTTCGTGGTCTTGCCCTCACTGCGCCCGGCGTAAGAAGGCGGCCGCGCGGTATCTGATTGCGGCTGGCTACGAGCGAGCTTTGGCTCGTGGGGAAAGCGTCCGTTTCATCACGCTCACGACGACAGCGGGGATGGACCGTAGAGCGCTATATCTGGCGTTCAACAAGCTCTGCGTGAAACTTCGGCGGTCAGGCGAGCTGTCGGAATATCTTGCTGTGTTGGAGACGACAGCGGGCCGAAAAGGAACCGCTCCGCTGCTGCATCTGCACCTGCTCGCGACGGGCCGCTATATCCGCCAAGCACGGCTGTCCCGGCTGTGGTCGTGGGCGACGAATAATCAGGCTCGTGTCACGGACATCAGGGCCGTTCGGGGTGTCGGAGAGCAGAGCGCCGCCGGTTATCTGGTCAAGCAGCTGGCGAGCTACTGCGTGAAGGCCAACGCGCAGAAAGTTCAAGAGCCGGGAGGCGCCCGGTTGCGCCCGGTGCGATGCAGTCGCGGATGGTTGCCTGGCGGCTTCACCGCCGCCGAGAAAGCGGTTGGTCGGCTCGTAGCGGAGGAGCACGGAGGGGCAGAGCCAGACCCTGGCCCCTGGCTCTACGTAATCCGACGCGCGGACGGCTCGTTAACAGTGCGTTCCAACGCCGACGAGCAGGCTGAGGCGACGAGCGACGACGAGGGAGCGCAGCCGCTTCACGGCGAAGCGAACGAGGAGAAGGGAGGAGGTGAAGCAGCGCAGGAGGCGAGCCTCGCGCTAGCCGCGTGATGCCGACATTCTTCGGAAAGTATGAGGCGGCTCCGGCAGTCGCCAAGTATCAAGAACTATGGCTTGAGCTTGTCAGGGCCAATCTCCCCGCCTCGGACCTCCCTCGGTATGCGAGGGAACTCCAAAGCCTCTTTGCTCGCTTCCTGGATGAGCGAACCGCCCCTTCGCTAGAGGAAGTTTTGACCGTGACCGGCGAGCTTCTGGATGACCTGCGGGACGCCTCCCACGATGCGGACGGGCGCTATGTAGATGACGGGCACTATCTCCAGGCCGCCCGGCATCTTCAACACGCTCAACGGCTAGCTCACGAGGAGCAGGCGCGGGTCGATAGGAGCTATTAGCCCCTCGTCGCGCGCTTGCCTCGCCTCATCACGCCTGCGTCTCCCATCGCGCCTGCAAATAGGGCGGCATCGATCCCACGGCGACTTGCGACCTTCGACCGAAGCTCCAAGTCAAGGTCAAGGGCCGCTAAGAGTTGAGTGAGCTGGCGAACGGTGGGCGACCGCTTATCGGCTTCCCAACGGGCAATGCTCGTTTGAGTGGTCCCGGCACGCCGGGCCAGCTCGTGTTGCGTGACTTTCTTCTTGAGCCGCGCCTCGCGCAGAACTTCGCCGCCGGTCTGAGCCATAACCCGCAGGATATGTCCGTTCGGACCTAAGGGCACGACGCAAGCTCGGTATGCTTCCACCCGGCATGTCCATACGGATATCAAACAAGTTTGCGCGCGGTCAGGTATTACCTGGAAAATGGCCTAATTTTTATGTATGGGCGTTGTAATTCCATTCCCACGACGAACCGACTGGGAACCACGGCTCAGCAAGCGTCAGCTCGCTGATGGCCTGGGCTACTCCACCCGGTGGGTCGAGCTGCGAGTGCGTGACGGAATGCCCTCCTACATCCAAGGCAATCAACGCCGGTTCCTGCTCTCGGAGGTCGAGAGTTGGCTGGCAGAACGAGCAACAGCGTGATTTACAAGCGAGGTGACCGCTACGGCGTTCGCATCTACCGTGCGGGAAGGCAAGAGTGGGTCGGCACGTTCGACCGGAAGAAAGACGCGAAGGACGCCGAGCGGAAAGCTGAGCGCCAGCTCCGTCCATCTCAGGACGAGACCTGCACGGAGTTTGCGGACCGGTGGCTACGGGAATTTCCGCGACCTCGCGCCTCGACCAACGCGCATTACGAGCAAATGCTCAAGCCTTTTCGCGTCGAGTTCGGCGAGAAGAAGATGGCCGAAGTGAGTCGTCGAGCGGCTCGCCAGTGGGCAACCCACCACCGAGGTAGCGTCCCGGTCGTTCGCGCGATGTTCAACGATGCCCTGAATGAGGGGGAGGTCGTGGTCGTCAACCCGTTTGCCAATCTGGGCCTGGCGCAGAAGCGAGGTCGGAAAGACCTTCGCCCTCTCTCGCGTGAGCAGCTTTACGAGCTCGCTGACACCGCGCCGAACGCGCTCGGCCCGCAAGTCGGCACAACCATCAGAGCGGCCATCCTCTTCGCCGCGTTTGTAGGTCTGAGACCGGCGGAGATGTTCGTGCTGAAACGCTCGTCCATACAGGGAGACGAGGTCTACGTTTGCGACTCGCTTGGCAGCACGGGGGTTGTGACGGCCCCAAAGAACGGCCACGCACGTCGAGTCTTTCTGCCGCCGCCAGCAAGGGAGGCGCTGCGTCAGATGCCGAGTCTTTCGCCGTCCCCCTATGTCTTCAACAATCGATCTGGAGCACGCTTCTCGAAGACGTCGTTTTTCTACTACTGGAACACAGTCCGAGCCGCGTATGGAAAGCCAGGGATGGATTTCTACGAGCTCCGGCATTTCTGCGCGACGCATTTGCTTGAACTTGGGCTTCGCCCTTCCGACGTAGCAGTTCAGCTAGGCCACACCGATGGTGGCGCGCTAGTGATGGACACCTATGGGCACCCATCGGAGGACGATGCCCGAAACCGCCTGCGGAGCGCTTTCGGCGCACCGGTCCCGCGACTGCACGCCGTCTAGTGGTCCGGCGCTGCGCCTACGGTTCACGGTCGTGAGTGAGCCGCTATTCGCCCTCGATGCCTTCGCTCCCGCGCCTTTGAGCGAGGACGATGTCCGTGACCCTCGGAAGGCGAACGGCGTCCACTACACCCCGTCCATCCTGGCGAGTTTCGTGGCCCGCCGTGTTTTGGCGCAGCTGCGTCGAGGTCCGACTGTCGTCCTCGACCCAGCGTGCGGCGACGGCGAACTATTGGTGGCCTTCGCCTTAGAAGCCGCCCAAGCCGGGTTTCAGCCGCCACGGCTAGTCGGCATTGACAAGGACGCCCGCGCTCTCGCGTTCGCTCGACGGCGTCTGTCGGCCTCGCGCGTGGATGGCGTTGAACTCAGGTGTGCGGATTTTCTGAGAAACGAGCTGGAAAACGACGGCCACCCTGTTTTCGACGCAATTATCTCCAACCCGCCTTATGTCCGGACGCAGGTTCTTGGCGCCGCCCGTGCCCAGGCGCTCGCCCACCAATTTGGCTTAACCGGTCGAGTGGACCTCTATCACGCCTTCGTTGCGGCGATGACCGCGAGCCTCCCAACAGGCGGGGTGCTCGGCCTCCTCTGTTCCAATCGCTTTCTGACCACACGGGGAGGGGAGTCCCTGCGTTCTTTGCTCGCGAAAAACTTCGAGCTGGCGGAGCTGTGGGACCTCGGCGATACAAAGCTATTCGACGCTGCTGTGCTCCCCGCCGTTGTGGTCGGACGGAAGGCTTCGGGTGGCGCCTCGAAACCGGCGCAGTTCGCCCGCATCTACGAGGACGGACGTCCTGAGGACGGTGCAACCAGCGAGGCCGCCATTCTTCCGGCTCTGGAAAGCGGCCTTGAAGGCCCACTTAATCGCAGAAGGGCGCCGGTTCTTCATCGAGCGGGGAGAGCTCGTCCACGAGGCGGCGGGGGGTTGTCCCGTCCGTCGTGGAACTTCGCGGCGGCGGTCCTGTGAGTGAATTGTCTCAGACGGTGGAAGCGGCGACCTCCGGCGCCGCGGTCGCGATGGTCGTGTGAGTGGGGATGACGCGG
>JAABUJ010004408.1_pt1 | contig 14820 bp, 16 predicted proteins | sample 5559131 | NCBI WGS metagenome assembly JAABUJ01 (sample SAMN10711875, study PRJNA513366) | rock metagenome | isolation source: Antarctica rocks | place: Antarctica: Victoria Land, Mt New Zealand nord | collected 2016-01-07 | reverse complement strand
ACTCACGATAGCTATGCTATTAGTGTGGTGCCACCTTTTAACAGGTTATGAGCCCGGGTTAGTGCGTGATAACTTGTGTAAAGTGGCGCCTAGGCCACCTCTGCCGGTGGTTCAAGTCCATGGTGAGGAAGTAAGTCCAAAAGGTCACAAGTTTGAACTGCTGTCTGCGCGCACCCTTTACACCTGCGGGTCAGTTGCGGGCCGATCGCAGGTTAGGGGGAGTGTTAGATATATAACTCACAATAGCTATGCTATTAGTGTGGTGCCACCTTTTAACACTCTTTTTTCTTTTTAGTCTCTTATTTCTTCTTTATCTCTTCAGACATCTTTTCTGAGTGTAACTTTCAGCAATTGTTCTTGAAGTGAACTGCTTTCTTACAGTAAATGTACATCTCATTCTCATTCTTATTCTTATCAACATTCTTCTTCTTATTCTTTTTCTTCTTGTCTTTATGATTTCTCTTTTTACTCATTAAAGCAAGCTTCTCATTCTCTTCTTCAAGACACTCTTCATCAATTAGTTTGACAATCAAGTCATTAAGAAATGAGATCACATTATAGATCTCAGAGCATTTCACTGTTACTTATTGAGAATAGAAGAATTCTAGATTCAATAGAAAAGTAATGATCTTCAGAATTTTATTGATGATGAGACTGAAGGTCACAATTTCTCTTAAGAGTGTCTTATACTTTAAAGTATAAGCATTGACAGAGAAGTATTGATTGAGTCAGCAGATATATAGATTGTTGAATAGAATATATTTGAGATTAAATCTATGAAGTAAATAAAGATATACAAGATGATTTTATATTTCTTTTGCTGTTTTTATGTTGTCTATAATGACAGTGATCTTCAAGCTGACAGTAAAAACAATGATGATTATGATCTTATTGTTCTGTGTGATTCAGTCAGCTTAAGTAATGTCAGCTGAGATCATCAATGTAGTTGTTATTGTTTTAGATATGAATTCTTCAGTCATTACTGACTGACTCAAAACATCTGGCTTTAATGAAGTTTCAATGTCATTCTTTACTATTAAATCTCATAATTCAGCACTCATCAGACTGTATTTGATCAACATTCTTCATGACAAGTAGTTTGTCAATTTCTTAAGTTTTGTAACTTTTGAAAATGTGAGGTCATATGACATTGTAGTCATTTTGTATGGTGAGAACATCTAAATTGATAATGAAGTTGTTTCTGATGTAAAGATTCAACTTTGAAATAATTGTGAGAATTGTTTTAATCATTTTATTCATGAATTTATAACAGTTTGATGTGAATAACTTCTTGTTATACATTGAATTCACTTTATCCCTTAAGACTCTTTCTAGCATTCATGAAATAATGATGACAACAAGATGTTTTTCTTTTATCATTTTGAATAGAAACAAATGACTTAATGAATGAATTTCAAAGAATATCAATATACATTCAGGCTCATAACCTGTCAAACATAGAAGAAGTGACTAGTGAAATGAACATATAATCATAAGTGTCTAGCTACTCTATGGAAATGTGGCCCTATAAGAAGGCCTTCAATCAACAAAAGGAAAAACTTTTATCTGTAGCAAACTGTTTGCCCTAGCAAACTCTGCATGTTCCCGAAACCTCCGTAGGGCTCTGAACCACTAAGGTAAGGAAATGAGGCTGAAAGTTTGACAAAAAACCTTCTATTTTGAGCCACTGCTCGCTTATCTGGGCTTGGCGAAAACGGTGCAGGTGATGACGGTTGCCTGGAAGGCTGCCTCTCAGCTTTGCAGAGCCTCATGAAACACCGCGCTCATTCATTCTGCACCCGCCTGAAAGGAAGCTTCTGGGCTGCCGCATCTCGAAGTGTGTCGGAGATGAATGTCAATCGCAATCCTGTGTTCCCTTGACGGCTTGCACAGGACGTAGTATTCAGACAGTTGGAGCAATGTCGAACCAGGCTCTGATTCGTATCACACGGGTAGGCTCTTGAAGAGCTTGAAGAGCTTGATTACCCTTTATCCTGCCCTATACTATAGGCTAAAACCTTTTGCTTCTAGGAGATAGGCCAGATCCAAAGAGACTCAAACCTCTGTAAGGGCGTACTGGCTCTACCGCATCTCTTTACTGTACGTTAACATGCTCGTCGACGGATAGCCCTCGCAGTCGCGTGCAAGGATGTGGACGTTCGAAACGTCAAGGCTTTGATTATTGGTCCTCCGGACACGCCGTATGAGTTTGGCTTCTTTGAGGTGAGCGATGTCCGAGCCCCGAGCCCCGAAGCGTCCACAATACTGATGTACTCTCGTCCAGTTCTCCGTCAAGTTTCCCAAAGGTGCATACTGTTCAGAGCCACATTTTGACCGCAACCTGACGGACATCAGAATACCCGGGCAAAGCTCCCTCAGTAACGGCAACGACAACGAATGGAGGGAGATGCCGCTTTAATCCAAACATCTATGCGCAGGGCAAAGTCTGCTTGTAAGTTGCCCTCGACGTGAAGTACGTGAACTGCAGTAGCGCTAAGACTTTCCCTTATAGATCAATCCTGGGGTAAGAGAACACCGAACCGTTCGCCTCGTGACTTCGATTTTGACGGTGTGTGTAGGACCTGGAGGGGAGAACCAGGAGAAGAATGGTCGTCTGCTCAGGGCCTCGAATCTATTCTGATCTCCATCCAGAGTCTCATGTCGTCTAACCCTTACGAGAATGAGCCTGGCTTTGAGGATGCCAAGTCGTCCGAGGACAAGAAGAATATAGCTGATTACGTTGCAAAGGTGAGCCGATCAATTGTGATCGTCTTTATACAAAGCTGCTGACAACCCACCAAGATCCGCCATGAAACGCTTCGTATTGCGGTGATTCAACGCCTCGAAGACTGGCTTGGCATCCACGCCGACGGTACCGTGGAGGCCCCCAAGGCTTTCGACCATCAAATGGACGCTGATGAGCAGCTCGATCAGCAGTACGCAGTCTTCGACCCGTTCACGGACTTATGCAAGCGCCGCTTTCTGTGGTACTACGACTCGTACGTCGCTGCCATCACCGAAGCCGAGAAAAAAGTCAAAGAGGGCGAGCCCTTCAAGAAAATGCCGTTTGAAGGGGATGGGAATAGTATGGATGGGAAATTTAACTACGTTGAGCTCCGGCGGAGATTGGATCTCATCCGAGAAACCCTAGACAGCGAGACGGAGCGGTGGGCTCAGGAGGGCGTTGCCTTGCAACGAAAAGAATCAGGCATCGCGGCAAACCTTCAACGGCAGTTTGAGCAAATCATTGAAAGTTACAAAAGAAACGACAGTGTGACCCTCGACATTGACTTTGTGGATGGAAATCCGTTTGTCTGGCAGATCACTTATTTCGGTCGGCCAATGACCCAGCTCGATGGCGGGATGTTTAAGATCATCATGTGTGTGAGTCCGCGCTTCCCTGATGAGCAACCGAGAGTCACATTCGAAACACCACTGTTTCATCATCGTGTATCCAAGGATGGCGTATTCTGTTACTTTCCGGGCAATGGAGGCGACATCAAATCCCACATTCAGGCCATGATCGAGGCGCTCGAAGACGAGTCACCGCCCTACGACCCGCGTGCAATGGTCAATCCAGAGGCGGCAAAGCTCTTTTGGGGTTCTGCCGATGACAAAAAGACGTACAACCGACGGCTGCGAAGGGCTGTCCAGAGAAGCACGGAGTAGGCGACGGCTGATCATGCGTCTCATCTAGATGTGTTCCAGACGAAGCTCGTGTGTTCTTGACGAGGAATGACTTCTTCCAGGATCTGCCTTTGCTCTTGTCCTACTGGCGTTTGGTGGCGCTTAGAATGAGGTGGGATACCCCTTTCACCATTAGCTCTGGCACGGACATGACAGGACATGCTTTTCATGTCATGACAGATTCACGAATTTATAGCGAAGTGTGATGCATGTAGTTACATAGATTCCTTGCCAAAAGATGATCAAATCTAGTTAGCTTTAGGATTACAGCTGTTCTCTGTAAACAACTTTGCTCTGGACTCTGAACAATTGCGAAGCTAGACAGTCTACGGAGACATGAGCCAACGGAGATAAGTTTCTGTAACCGAACCCTTCTACATGTCCGCATTACTCATTACGTAGCATCGACGAATTCAATTGTACACAGCTCATCAACAACCATCAGTCCTCCGTCAAACCGCCAAAGCAGAACCTCCCACAACAGCAATGGCCACCAAGCAACCCCTCGGCAACGTCCTCGTCATCGGCGGCTGCGGCTTCCTCGGCCACCACATCGTCCACCAACTCCTGAAATACGACGCGCACATCTCCGTCCTAGACCTCACCACAACACGCAACCGGCACGAGGGCGCGCACTACCACAGGGCCGACATCACCTCGGCCGCCGCGGTGCGCGAAGTCTTCCAACTCGTCCAGCCCAACGTCATCATCCACACCGCCGCGCTGCCGCCGCAGGTGGACAACAAGGAGCTGCTGCGGAAGGTGAACCTGGAGGGGACGCGCAACCTGGTCGAGTGCGCCGAGACGCTGCCGGGCGTCAAGGCGTTTGTGTACACGAGCAGCGCGAGCGTGGTGCACGATACCGTCAGCGACCTGGTCAATGCCGACGAGCGCTGGCCGTGCGTGCGGGGGAAGGCGCAGAGGGAGTATTACTCGGAGAGTAAGGTCCGTCTTTTTCCCTTTACCTTCCGCCCCCCACCTCTCGTCCCATCTATGTCCGATCTGACCTCATGCGACGCACAGGCCGACGCCGAAGCCCTCGTCCTAGCCGCCAACCGCTCCCCCCGCAACGGAATGCTAACCGCCTCCCTCCGCCCCGCCGGTATCTACGGCGAAGGCGACGCGCTCATGATCCCCGGCATGCTGCGCGCGTACGCCGACCGGCAGACCCGCTTCCAGCTCGGCGACAACACCAACCTCTTCGACTTCACGTACGTCGGCAACGTCGCCCACGCACATTTACTAGCCCTCCTGGCCCTCCTCTCCACACACACGCTCGCCACACTACCATTAGACACGGAGCGCGTCGACGGCGAGGCCTTCTTCGTGACCAACGACGCGCCAGTCTATTTCTGGGATTTCCCGCGGCTGGTGTGGAAGTGCGCCGGTGACGCGACGGAGCCGAAGGATGTTTGGGTGATAAGGAAGGAGTGGGGGTTGGCGGTGGCGAGTGTGTTGGAGTGGGTGTTTTGGGTGGTGGGGAGGCGGCCGAGTTTGACGCGGAAGCAGGTTAGGTATAGTTGTATGACGAGGTATTATAGTGTGGAGAAGGCGAGGAGGAGGTTGGGGTATGAGCCGGTTGTGGGGTTGGAGGAGGGGGTTAGGAGGGCGGTGAGGTGGTTTTTGAGGGAGGAGGAGGCTATCAGGGAGAAGAAGGGGCAGTGATGGTGGGGACGGTGGGTTGGGGAGAGGTGGAGGGGGAGGAATTGTAAGATATCTGTATACGGTACATATGTGTGTGCGCGCATGTTTAAGGTCCATCGATCGTGCTGGCCGTTAACGGCTGTTCATGGCATCATATCATTTGCTACCTCTGACTTACTCTCTTCTTATCCAGAATCTCCATCAACGTGAATGCTTGGTGCCAAGGCAATCGTCCGCCCCACGACTTGACCGACTGAGGTTTGTTCAACAGGACTGTGGAAGCCTTCTTTAAGTACGATTTTCTTTCTGCTGTTGAATTTGTTTAAAACGCCATCTATGACGGGGTATATCCAGAAAGCTCCTGAAACGGAAACGAAAGCCCTCTCTCCCCTGGTTGTCACGCCCGGACGCCGATATAGAGACACGCCCAAAACTGAGCCGCCAACTAAACCATCAAAACGCCAACGCACCCACCCCCCGTTCCTGTTAAACACCAGCGCCTACCTCGAAAGCCGGCGAAGAAGGCCCCTCACGGCATCCGAACAACCACCTCACCCGCCCCATCGACCCAGCAAGCCCCAGCCCCTTTCACCATCCTGCTCGTCGCCAAGAACAGCACGACATAGACATGCGGCACGACCTCGCCCCAGCAGTAGACCTTCAGCATCGCCCTCCCCTTCCCTTCTCCATTTTCCTTCTCCTCCTCCCCTCCACCACCCCCCTCTCGGCTCAATCCATCACCCCGACCCTTATCTCCATCAACCCGATCGCCCCCCACCTCCCCCACCGACTCTTTCAACCCCGCCACCTGCGGCTCCCAGTCCGGCCCGAGCACAGACAACTCGCACCACACGCCCCACCCCGCGCGACCCTGACCGACGAAATCGGTGAGGAATTTCCACATCTTGGTGCGCAGGAGGGGAGGGAAGGACGTGCAGTCGAGACGCCAGTGGCCGCGCTCTAGCGGGCGGAGGGGTCGCGCGGTGAGGGTGGGTTGGTAGCGTTTGGGGAGGTCGGCGTGTTTGGCGACGAGGGCGAGGGAGGCGGTGATGTGGGTTTTGAAGGGTTTGGAGGCGGTGGGGGGTGGTGGGGGGTGGATTGTGAGTGTTTCTGTGCGGGTGAGGGCGTCGGAATGAGGTGGTGTAGAGAGCGGGGATGGAGAGGGGTGGTGGCGTGTAGTTGGGAGGGGTCGATTTGATGGAGGTGGTTGCTGTTGTTCTCTACTCGAGAGGACTTGAATCTGTGGTGTGGGAGTAGTCTGGGAGGATGGACGCGTGGGACGGGACTGGAGCTTCTCTGAGGGCGAGAGAGCCGAGGGTAGCTCGTGTGAAGCGACGGAAGCGAGTCTTGAGTCGATCCCGACGGATGAAGCAAGTGGGCCGAGTGCGGATATGGTGGGCGGCAAGACTGCTGTAGGTTCAATACGGCGACGTTTGGCCGAAGGCTCTTCGACAGGAGATCGTGGTGATAGGCTAGGGCGTACGGGGCTTGCGGTGCTTGCGGTGCTTGCGTTGGCCGGGGCTGGCACCAACGGCTGCGAGTCCGGCACTACGCTCGGAGGTGTCCCCCAGGAATCGGACTGCGTACGTCTGATGGGTTTTGTGCTAGTAAAAGGCGGCGTCGCGGCCGAGGGCGCTGTCTGCGGCCTGTCGTGCAGAGAGGAGCGTTGAAATGGAGAAGGGAGAGCACATGCACTAGGACCTGCGTGTCCCTGGTATTGTTGGTCTGACGCTGGTTGAGTTGCATATCTCTCCGCCTCGAGCCTCCCTCCGTCTGTGGTACTAGGCGCACTTATAGCCGCAAGCTCGGCCCCAGCGTGCCTATGCTCGGGCCTGAGTATGATATGACTTCTTGCAGTCGCAAAGCCCAGACATGCTTCTGCTTGCTTCCTGTATCTTGCATCGTCTTTAGCTCCACTGGGTGCTGAAATGTGGACCAGGATCTGAACATGCGTCTCCGGGCAGTCGGTCATGATGAGCGGTGACCATGGCAAGCATGGCGTCGTCCTAACAAAGCAATTGTAAAGCTACAGTGCATTGATGCTAGAGCCAGAAGGAGGCATGAGCTCTGCTGTTCAACATTATTCAGTGTTAAGTTAGACATTCAGTGCTCAGTGTTCACCAAAAGAAGATGACGCAATAACGTTAACCCGATCTCCGTCCAAGCGTCTTTCGTAGTGCTGAGCCGCCCTTTAACTCTGCCTCGCTTGGTGACCAATCATAACGAGGACCGTTGATCCCGAAGCCCGATCATTCCTCATCCAGACTTCGGAAGGACTCGAGAAGCGCTCCATTGAGCAAATCTACCCACAATTGTCGTGCATCTGCATCTGTGCAGGAAAGAGTGATCCAACCAAACGATCAGGCTATGGTCCCATTGACTCGACTTGAACCCACGCCTTGGTCTACGCAACCCATCGGATCCATTAAATATCGCTGCGCGCAAAGCAGCAAGACTGTCGGAGCTGTCGAGTAACACAACAGAACGCAAGGGAGTTTCGCTCAACGAAGTCGGACTGCGAAGGTAGTGTAAGACAGGGCTGAACATCGACGACTCTGCTCGAAGAGGGTTCCAACTACGAAGGAGACCACAGGTCCATCCAGAAAACAGTTTTACTTTCGGTCAGAGGTATTCATCATCTTTCATACCCTTCATCCTCGCCAGTTGCGCCATGCTTTTGGCGCACTCTCTACCTTGTTATCAAACTCAGTATCTTACACTGACTGATGCGCAATGAACCCGATCTCCTGAATTTCTTACTTTCTTGACAGCTTATTGTCAGACCGTGGAGTCTGCTAGAAGCTTTGCTGATCCGAAGACCCGTAGATCGACCCTTCGATTCGTGTCTTTCCACACACAGCTGGCCTAGTGTTCTCACAAATCCTCGGCGCAAGACCTCCTTCGGGAGCGTTGCTATCGTGCAATGGCGATGGTATCTCCTGTGGACTCTAGCATGAGCAGTGGTGGTGAGGCATATGGTGAGTGTTGTTCGCGCCTATCAATGAACGTTAAGCCCCGTCGGGTTCTCTCTCGTTGTTTTATTGCAACTAGTATTCGATTGGACTCTTTCATTACTCCTGAAGGCCTCAATCCATTCATTTTGATGGGGCTGGATACCGGTACACTGTCCTCAAGAACAGTCATACATCTGCAGTGAACGCAACCACGCACCCCTTTGGTTGCGAAGGTGTTGGTATCGCAATTTTATGTATCCAAGCCTTGCTTGTGCTACTGAAGTCGCATGATGCGGGCTTTTCCAAGCTATCGACGTTCGCTATCAAAGCAACGAACTCGGGTTGAGCTTCGTCTGTGGCAAATGATGAATAGATGATACTGGTTGGCGTGTCTTGCTATCCTTCACTTGAAATCCTCTCAAACATTGATTGCCGCGCTGTCGCATCTATCTCAGGACGTGTCATGATTTTCAAATCGAAGCCTTGAAGCCCACCTTGAATGATTGCTAATACCTCCTGCCATATACGCCTTCCTCGGACCCTTGGACGGCTCACACATGCTGTGTACACTTCGACGCCTACTTTTCTGGCCTCTCAAAGCTACATGGTATGTTGGGGGCTTGTCTGGGGGGTCTGGAGGGGGCGTCATGGCGGACGCTCTCAGGCTCAGGTAGTGGAGATTCGAGAAGTCCACTACATATGAATCTTGGTTTCCTTCGAAACTTGACAGAAAAGAAGACCACGAGAGGTATGTGTTCTGGAAAGCATAAACTTGGACGCGGACTCATCAATGCGCAGATGGTCAAACACCTAAGAGAAGAGGGCCAAAGCCGGATAGTAAGCCTGCCCTGACCCGGCGGCAGGAGTTGAACAGACAGGCTCAAAGGTACATCTTATATTGCCAGTGGTTTTGAGCTGGACAACGACGACCGCCTTTCGACTGACATGTTGCAGAACGCATCGAGAGAGAAAGGAAGTTTACGTCAAGGCGCTAGAAGCCGAGGTTCTTCGATTGAAGGAGACTTTCAGCTTTACTGTAAAAGAGCGAGATGCCGTGGCGGAGGAAAACCGCAAGCTTAAAGAGCTTCTCCGAATGCACGGCATCGCTATCCCCGGCCTAGACCCTTACGGGAACAATACGAGCATCGGAAGAGGCGATAGTTCGTATGGTGGTAGCTCGAGCCGTAGTACGTCCGCAGGTTACCTCATGAGTTCAAGTCTCAGTCCACCTACGACAGTCGGACAAGGACCCACTCCATCTCCAATCCCGGACAGTCAGGGAGGCAAAGACCTGAGCGCGGGACGGCAGCCTAGCCAATATTTCCAGCAACAAGAGGGGATGGATCATGACCAGGTTGGGATAGACTTCGTCCTCACGTACGGTGGCCAACGCAACACTGCACCTCCTACACACCCCACCAACCAATGATCGTATGCCGTCGGCTGATTCGTGGCATCGAGCAGTCTCGAACGCCCCTGCATGGATCACATGCAGTTCCTCTGTGTGCGCTCGCAGCAGGAGCCAGAAGCTGAGATCTCCGGCCACGCTCTGATGGCGACCTGTCCACCCGAGAGCCACATCATCAATCACCCCGACGTTCCTTATCCGCATAAAACATGGGATGTGCCGCAAGTGGATCTCGTCAAGCTTTTGGATCTCAGTGAGAGGTTGCCGTTAGATGGCGAGATCACCCCGATCATGGCGTTGAAAATCATCAGGTCGCACGAGCGCTATCTGGAATTGAGACGCGGGGATTTTGAGATTCTAAAGGAGGACCTGAAGGCGAAAATTAGGTGCTATGGGTACGTCCTCCCCTTGTCCAAATAGTGGTCGAGTGACCCGTCAAGCCGACCAGTTCCTGACAACTTCTTCCATAGCTTTGGCGCCGTGCTCGAGGAGTTTGAGGTCCGCGACGCTCTCAACAGCGTGTTCGCTACGAAAATGGATAACTTCGCTGTCTTCCGCGCCATGGCTTAGCTTTTGTTCGCTCTCACTTTAACATGACACCCTGCCGTTCTCGAGAAGCATAAGCGGGGATGGAAATCACCGGTCAATCGTCTGGGTCTTGTTGTATTCTCTTCTGGCATGCTTAGGCCTTCTCGAGCGCCAGCTGCTATGTGTAATTGACTTTATTTAATGCTGTCTCGAATCACCTGACTAATGAATCCTCATTTTTGTTACAAGACTAAAAGCAAGCTGTACCTAGCGTCGCTGCAACTATACAGTTGTCGTCCTTGGGTAAAGGCTGGAGTCATCGGTTGCATTTCCCCATCGCCATCCCAGTTCCCTTAATTAGGTCCTCTTGCGCTACGATACTTGACCTTGATTAAATTCTGGTTGTTTAATCCCAGATCTTAGACTGAGAGGTACCTACAAACGATAGATACCCTTGCCTACAATCGTAACCCAACACCAATACCCACCAGATCTGTCATCCCACCCCACAAACCCCAAAACACCCATTCCGCACACTTAACCACCACCCTACAGCGAATTCAGCACGTTCTGCACCCCCACGCTCCCCGCATCCTCCCGCCTTAAGACATACGGCCTCCAGTCAGCCTTCTCGATCCCCATCAACGCACTCCAGCCCCGCAACCTCTCCCGCAGCGCCTCGGGCCCGATGACGAACAGATTCCCCAGCTCCGAGAGGATCTCCATGCTCGGGCCGAACGAGTCGTCGAGCGGCCAGGCGCGCAGGAGCTCGGTGTACTTGGTCAAGTCCTTGGTGACCATGAGACCGCCGGCGGCGTTGACTTGGAATTTCTTGAAGTGGTCGAGGAGCAGGGTGCGGAGGCCGAGGGCCAGTTCGGTCAGGAAGGAGGTAAGGTTGGGGCCGTCGAGGACGAGGGTGGTGAGGTGGTGGGTGCGGGTTAGGAAGGTGTGGATTGAGAGGCAGGTCTGAAGTTGTGGGCGTGGGATTAGCTAGCGCACGGGGGGTGGGTCTCGATGGGGTGGGATGGTGGGGAGATGGTGATGGGACTTACGGGGGTTTGGAGCATTTCGAGCCAGCTGTTGCTGCTACGCAGGGCGTCGTCGCGGGGTCGGAAGTCGCTCTTTTTCTGGTTTGCGAGCAGTTTGCTCACCCAGGCTAAGGCGACGTCGATGGTGCGCTGCATGATGCTGTTGATTTTGTCTTCTAGTCTGGTGACGGCAAGGGTTGTTGTTTTGTCCATGTCTCGTCGGACGGTGGTGTTGGACGCGGCAAGCGGGATCAAGACGGTGTTGATGCATGCGTTCATCAGGTGCATGATCTGGATTGCGGGACGGAGATTCGGAAGGTAGGAGAGGTCGGGTTCCGATTTAGAGGCTTCTTGCGAGATCGCGAATTCGTTGGCACTGGGGAAGACGGATCAGTACAGCGGATCGAGGTGCAGTGATGTGTTGTTACTTACGCATCCACAGCCGTTTCGACGTAGATTTCACCCATGTTCGCCAACAGTAAGTTGAGCAGTGCGGATACATCCCTCGGCGTTTCATTGCCTCCACTCAGCTCCAGGCCTCGTCCTACGCCCTCCGCCAGCCATTTGAGCATTCTCTTCGCATTCGGTACACTGAGCACGCCATCTAGCTCCGTTACCTCTATCTCGTTCTGCTTCTTGGCGCTATCTGCGTCTTTCAAACCAGCTACACGAATTAGCATTGCCTTCTGGGCAGGGGCAAGATCCGATGAGTCTAGACGCTCGATGTAGGCGTCCTTAGCAGAGGCCAACATTTCGCTGCCTGATTTGGCAAGAGATGCCAGGTAGGAGGTGGGGACCTTTCTTCGTCGAGACTGCGTATGAACTTGTCAGTTGATTCGTCCAAATCAGACAATATTCCGGGGCTTTACATGATAGATGGTGAACTTGAAAAGCAGTGAAGAGTACAGTTCTTCCAGATTCTTCTTTTCTTTCTCGATATAAGACGATCCGACAAAGTATGGTACAAACAAATCATCAAGTTGCTGATCCAGGACAAGTGTAATCTGGGAAGAGATTGGTTCCGGATGTTCCGTCAGGCCATGAGCCTTTAGCTCATCCACTAGATTGTTGATATAGCTCCTCGCTGCCTGTAAAGATCTTAGAAATGCTAAAGAAGAGATCGTATTGGCTTTCTCAAGCACCATCTCAAGTCGCTGTTGGATAGACTGTTGGAACACTCTCTGTAGGAACTTGGCAAGCACTTGCTCATGATAGGGAAACGCTCTCCTGATTATAGAGGACTCCTCCTGAACCACTACCCTGACCTCATCGACCAGAGATTGAAGACTTGGTTCTACCCCAGGTGGTTCCGCATCTGGATCAGCCAACCGTTCCCAGGTCTCTACGTCACCTCCAACCTCTTCAGTAATGAGCTGACTCCGGTCTATGAAGAACTGATGTTGGTTGACAAACAATCCGATGACGCTCGCCCCACCAGTAAAATCATGTAAGACGTTGGCGCACTCCCTCATACCATCGAAGTTTGCCCTCCGGTAAAACTCATCAAACTGCTTCAGCAGGTCCTTTTCGAGCGTCTCGGAGAACTTCTCGATAACGTCTCTCGTATTCTGCCGTATAAATCCATGACTGTTGACACCATTGGCGCCGTTGACAACCTTGCCGTTGCCGTTGGTTTGACTCCAGCTATCGGGGTCTAGACGCTGACTGATCCTTAACAACTGCCTTGCAATGTGCGCACATCGTACTTTCCCATCTCCACCACCTTGTCGTCTCACTTCCTCTAGACTGGTGAGTTCTCCTCGCTCGCTGACTTCCAACCAGCATTGTATCAAGAACTTTGCATCCTCGGCCCTTGTCCTCTGTCTGTCCAACTCCTCCAATCGCTCACCAATCTTGACCGCAACGTTGCCTCCGCTTTCTAGATTGTTATCGGAGTTGACATTGAGTGAACTGTCGAGGTGATGGAAGGAGTCTATAGCCTGCTGGAGCTTCCTACCCAGTGTCTCGACGTTCTGTGTATGCTGCGCTTCAGCACGCCGAACTGCTCCGGAAAGCTCATTCTCCCGCTGCTCGAGATCAGCGGACAACTCTCCTAGCCTATTGAGCGCATGGTCAAAGGTACGGATGAAAGGCTTTGGGTCGAATGCCTGTGCTGAGGGCCCGGACCGACGATTAACGGGGACCGCGCTGTCTGACAATGATTCGATGAAATCCTTGACTATGAAGTCGCGACTGGAAAAGTTGTCTAGTGTGAAGCTGGGACCTTTTGGGAAGATAGATTTCGTCGCTGAAGAGGCAGATGCTTGCAATCCTGGTAGGGAGGTATCTGTTGCTGGCATTTTGTTGGTCCCCAACCTTTGGATAGCTTCATAGAAGGCCTCCAGACAGTTTGAGAGAGATCCTGAGTAGGTGAACGCCACGCTCCGTGCGGCCCGCGCCTCAGATCAATTTGTGAAGCGCTTTCAGAAGAGTCGAATAACAGATCAACATCAATTGCCAGACTACATGATGCTTCAGTGGTTCCAGTCAATCAGCATTCCCTCCGTGAAGACGTGACTGAAGCTGCCAACGATAGAGTCGCAGAGATATTGAAAATCAGTAAAAGAGTGAGACAGCTTTTGTCAATGTCCAGAGCTGTACGAATCGGGTCTAGAAGCTTGATCTGCCGCGACTTTAGCTGGCGTTTCAGGCGTTTAATCCCTGCTCCGCGATTCGTACGTCACCCTCAGAGAAGTAGCTCTAGCGAAATGTGTACGAATTCAACGGTCGAAACACTATAATTAGTTCCTCAACATGAGCATCTGAATCTCGCAAAAAGCCACTGTTCCGCTCCACAGTAAGGACAATCCTAACATGGTCGCAAGCCGGGACATCCAGACGTTCCGGCGATATGTGCACAAGCAAGGCCGACCATTAACTCCCAAAGCGCGAGAAGAACTCATCAAACCCTACCTACCCTCCCCTCCCCCATCATCATCAGCTCGCAATGCACCACACCGCAAACCCCAACCAATCCGGACCTTCCTCAAAACACAACTCCACCTCCTCGTCTACACGATCATACACACCCTTTTCTCCCTCTACATCCGAGTCCGACAAACCTACCACGCCATCGTCGACAGGATCTTCGCCATCCTCTACTACCACCACCGGACCCCCGAGCTTATCCAAAAAGACGTGAAAGGGCTGAGCAAACTCCCGCAACACCTGAGCGTGATCCTCGAGCTGCGAGAGGAGGACCGAGGGGGCGCGGGGTTGGAAGCCCTGGTCGACGACGTGGCGGAGATCTCAGCGTGGTGCGCGTGCGTCGGGATCCCGATGCTGAGCATCTACGAAAAAACAGGTAATTAAGCTCAAGCCGCACAACTCGTCGGGACGGCTTTTGCGTCATCAGCGAAGGTAACATTAACGGTACACCCTTAGGCATCCTAAAAGGCTACATCCCCACCACGCACCGCGCCGTTTCCTCCAAATTCCACGACTACTTCGGCCGCCGCCGGCCGTCGCTGCAGATCCGCGCTCCGCACCTACCCTCTTTCCTGAACGGCGACCTGTACGAGGAATCCCCCCCGTCTATATCCAGCAACCCCAGTACGTCCCTTTTCCCCCG
>JAABUJ010004406.1_pt1 | contig 14825 bp, 10 predicted proteins | sample 5559131 | NCBI WGS metagenome assembly JAABUJ01 (sample SAMN10711875, study PRJNA513366) | rock metagenome | isolation source: Antarctica rocks | place: Antarctica: Victoria Land, Mt New Zealand nord | collected 2016-01-07 | reverse complement strand
CGTGTGCTACCAGGACATGCCCGACGCCCTGCTGCCCGAGGCGCTGCGCCGCGAGAGCACGCTGCGGGTGCCGCGCCTGGTGGACGGCGCGATGCAGAGTGGGTGAGGCGAGCGGCAGACAAGCAAGCAAGGTTGAGGCCCCGCCTTCAAGCATCGGCCTCAAACTCCGCCAAAGGCTCGCCTTTAGAATCCACTATTTAACGCAAGGGTTTCCAGAGGCCCCATGCTTGGAAGAGGGGGCCTTTGGCGGGTCTGAGCGTGTAACCTGCCAAAGGTTTCGACGACCCTTGTGCATGGAGTGAGGAGCACGTTCCGCTGGCCGGCGCGGCAGACAGGCATGATGTCCTGTGGGAGGCGGCGCCAGGGTGCGTGGCGTGAGCGGGTGGCTGGTGTCTCGCCCTGCGTTATCTGCTCGACCCGACCGCCTCATGGTCCTTGTCTCGCAGTGTCGGACAGATTGGCCTGACCAGATGTTCAGGCTGCCTTGGGCAACGCCTTTACGAAGACGACCGAGCCGCCAGCATCTCCTGAAACCATGACAATGTCCCCGGCGGAGACAAGATCGCGGGCGCCATCGAAAAACCCGTCGCCGGCGACTGCCGAGCCTTCAGCCCCCGCGCTGTAGTGCCACAGAGTAAAGCCGTTGGCATATGCAAGTACCGATAGATTGCAAGGTGAGAACGCCATTCTGGCTCCGTTGTGCTTGCCTCTGACCGAAACGACCAGCAAGCGAGTACCCTGCGGCCACATACGATTGTATGATTGAAAGTTACTATACCTAAGGTTGTGGAGTGGTCAAGGACTAAATTCCCAATTATCCCTTTGACATAGCGGCCCGATGCACCTTATGGTTGCCCTACCAAGTGAGGCCGCCATGACCGTCAATCTGACCGATCCGATCTTCCACGATGAGACCGCCGCCCGGAAGCATCTTGAGGGCCTGCGCTGGCCGAACGGCGCTTTCTGCCCCCACTGTGGCGCAACGGACGGCATCACGCGCTTGCAGGGCAAGAGCCACCGCGCCGGTCTGCATCAGTGCAACGGCTGCCGGGAGCACTTCACGGTCACGGTCGGCTCTGTCATGGAGCGCAGCCACATTTCGCTTCCCAAGTGGGTCCTTGGCTTCCACCTGATGGCAGCTTCCAAGAAGGGCATGTCGTCGGCGCAGCTTAGCCGGATGCTCGGCATCACCTACAAGGCCGCTTGGTTCATGTCGCACCGCATCCGCGAGGCGATGACGCCGACTGCGGCCGAGACGGAGCCGATGGGCGGCGAAGGCAAGATCGTGGAGGCCGATGAGGCGTATCTGGGCAAGGCTGAGACGCCGATCCTGAGCGAAAGCCGCAAGGGCCGCCCGCTGCTCAAGCGCGACCTGTCCAAGCAGAAGCGTCCGATCTTCGCCCTGGTCGAGCGTGGCGGTCAGGCCCGCGCGTTCCACGTCAAGCACGTCACCGCCAACAACCTCAAGGCCGTGCTGCTGGCGAACGTCGACACCAAGAGCCGGCTGCACACCGATGAGAGCCGCCTGTATCCGACGATCGCCAAGGCGTTTGCCACCCATGAGACGGTGCATCATGGCGCGGGCGAGTATGCCCGTGGCGATGTCACCACCAACTCCGTCGAGGGCTTCTTTGGCGTCCTCAAGCGCGGCATGAAAGGTGTTTATCAGCACTGCGGCGAGCAGCACTTCCAGCGATACCTCAACGAGTTCGCCTTCCGCCACAACCACCGCATCAAGCTGGGCGTGAACGACACCGCGCGAGCCGCCATCGTGATCCGCGGCGCCGGCGGCAAGCGTCTCACCTATAGGGGAACTCACACGGCCTAAGACGCCCCGGCAGGTGGCTCGCTCGTTTGAGCGGTGGCTGCGTCGGCAGGCGGCTCGCGATCCTTCGTTTTTCCGGTAGGCTTCGGCTGCGGCCGGGTGTTCAGTGCCCGCCGCAGCGCATCGTCGCGGCGCTTTCCCACGTCAACCTCGGAACTGCGTTCTTCCATGGCCAAGCCTCCCAAAACCCGCGTTTTGATTGATCCTACAAAATTTGAGGAATTTGGGAAGTTTTTTGCTGAACTCACAGAAAGAGGGGCGGCGCTTGCCGCTGTTGCAAATCTAGACTCAGACCTTGCTGACTGTTTGAAGTTAGTTATGGTCAAAGATGATGATGCGATTAATCAAATGTTTGGAGAACAAGGTTCTCTAAGTGCGTTTGGCGCAAGAGTTCGGTTTTCTTATCTGCTTCGTTTGATAGATAAGCAGATGTACAAAGAACTACTTACTATTAATAAGATAAGAAATGCTTTTGCTCATAAGAAAGATGTAGACAGCTTTACACATCCTAACATTCAAGGTCATGCAAGTAATCTACTTGTTATGAAAGATCCTCCATCATTAGTACCTTATATATCGTACTTTTCTGATAAGTACTATCCGTCCCCTCCAGAGGTGCAGTGGAGAGTATTCTCAGATATTATGCTCAATGTTGGCCATGACGTTACAATGTCAAACTGGGCTTTTATGACGGAACTGAGTATTATTTCTAACTGCTTTGCTAAAGCGGCGCGTGACCGTGTCATTGATCCTCCTGGGTTTTTATTTCCTTAATCATTGCATCAAAGATTCTTACTGCTGCTTCTTCTAAATCTTCACTATCCCAACCATATAAAGCCAGAGCACTTGCACCCGCAGCTATCATAGCAGGGGTAACATCAATCTTTCTATTTTCACTCAAGGATTATAGTTCCTTCTACAAACCCCCGACATACCGCTATGTCAAAGGGATGATTAGGCTTTCGTATCAATTGTGGCCTCGAAGGCCAGCGAGTCTCCGCGGCGCGTCTTTCTGAGCGACGTGACAGGTTTGCGCCTCATCGTGTCAGAACATAAAGCGAACATGCAATCGCTTTCTCCAGGGGTGCGGCGGCGCCACCACCTCCCGCCCGCATTCCTATTGCGGCGCGGTCGCAAGGCAATCATCCTCGGCCTCTCCCGGAGTCCGTGGCCATCCCGAACGCTTCTGAAACAAAGGTGCCTGCATGTCGCCACGTCGACGTCTTGCGGAAAGAGCGCTGCCACCGGCTGGCAAGACCGATGTTCTATGAATCATGATGACATATGGCGAGCACTTGACACGCTTGCTGCCGAACGCGGCCTGTCCACATCGGGGCTGGCGCGTCGGGCAGGTCTCGACGCGACAACGTTCAATCCTTCGAAGCGCCGTACTCCCGACGGCAAGGCCCGCTGGCCCGGAACGGAAAGCCTTGCCAAGGTCTTCGACGCCACGGATACCGACATCCTGGACTTCGGCAGCCTGGTCAAAGGTGCCCGGGTCATCACGAGGTCCCAGCCGGCCACCAGGGTCATCCCGCTGCTCGGCCTCGCGCAGGCGGGTACCGCCGGCTTCTTCGACGATGGCGGTTACCCGGTCGGAGGAGGATGGGACGAGGTCGGGCTCCCGGAGATCAGCGACCCCAATGCCTACGCCCTGGAGATCAGCGGCGACTCCATGGAACCGGTGTTCCGCGACGGCGACATTATCATCGTTTCGCCCGCCTCGCCCGTCCGGCGTGGCGACCGGGTAGTCGTCCGCACCACTGGCGGAGAGGTCATGGCCAAGCAATTGGCACGGCAATCTGCGCGTCGCATCGAGCTGCGCTCGCTCAATCCGGATCACCCGGGCCACACGTTCGAGCTTTCCGAGATCACCTGGATGTACAGGATCGTCTGGGCCAGCCAGTAGGCGATCGGTCCGCCGCAGCGAAGAGGCATCCGGACCGGGTCAGTCTGCCCCATGTTGCCGCGGGCAAGACAGAAAGCAAGGTTGAGGCTCTGCCTCAAACTCCGCCAAAGGCTCGCCTTTGGAATCCATTACTGAAGTCAAGCCGGTCCAGGGGCGGCTCGCCCCTGGCGGGTCTGGGCAGAGCCCGGCCTTGCTTGCTGCATTCCTGCCGTAAGCCGGTCTGAAAAACTGACCCACTGCCCACGGACCGGGTTTCTTGACATTCCAAGACGACCGGTCATCTCTCTCCCATGAGCAGGCAGGTTCCACCCGTTCGCGATCGCCTGCTGCAGGCTGGCGTATCCGTGTTCAGCAGGATCGGCTTCAACGGCGCGAGCGTGCAGGACATCACCGACGCCGCAGGCGTGCCGAAGGGTTCGTTTTATAACCATTTCGACAGCAAGGAGACGCTCGGAGCCGCCGCAATCGCGCATTTCTGGGATCACGCCGCCAGCAGTGCCCTGGCGATCCTGGAGCGCCACGACCTGGAGCCGCTCGTCCGGCTGCGCACCTACTTCGAGCAGGTCGCCGTCGAGGTCGAGGCGCAGAACCACACCGGCGGCTGCTTCATCGGCAACATGGCGGCGGAGCTGTCCGGACCACAGCGCCGTCGTCTCGGAGCGGCTCTCGGCCATCTATGCCGACTGGACCCGACGCCTCGCCGCCTGCATCGCCGAGGCGCAGCGCGCCGGCGACGTCGCATCCGAAGCCGACCCGGGCGTCCTCGCCGCCTTCGCGCTGAACGCCTGGGAGGGCGCGCTGCTGCGGGCCCGGGTCGCGAAGAGCAACCGCCCGCTGCAGCAGTTCGCCGACACGCTGTTCACCCAGCTCCTGCGCTGATCGCTTCCTCCTGCCGGAGACCAAAATGGCCAGTCGTTCAGAGTCCCTCGACGCCCTGGCGCCGCCGGCCGACCGGCCGCGAAGCCGCCGCGGCAGGAGCCGCGCCGTCGCCCTGGTCGTGCTGCTCGCCCTGGCGGGGAGCGGCCTCTGGGCCGTCGGCGAACGCCAGTCCGCGCCGCTGCCGGTCGCGGCCGCGCCGCCGCCGCCGGCCGTCACGGTCAGCCTGCCGCTGCAGCGCACCCTGGCGCAGTCGAGCGACTTCACCGGGCAGTTCTCCGCCGTGGACCAGGTCGACCTGCGCGCCCAGGTCGGCGGCTATCTCACGGAGATCCACTTCACCGACGGCCAGCTCGTGCACAAGGGCGACCTGCTGTTCGTGATCGATCCGCGGCCGTACGAGATCGCGCGCCAGCAGGCCATCGCCCAGTACCAGACGGCGATGGCCGGGCTGGACCTGGCCAACAAGGAGGTCGCGCGCTCCACCGTCCTGCACCGCAACGACTACGAGTCCGGCGAGACGCTCGACCAGCGCACCCAGGTGCAGCAGGCCGCCACCGCCGCGATCGAGCAGGGCAAGGCGGCGATCCAGTCGGCCCAGCTCAACCTCGACTTCACCCGCATCACCGCGCCGTTCACCGGCCGCATCGGCGCACGCCTGGTCTCGCTGGGCAGCCTAGTCAGCGGCGGCGCCAACAGCACCGGCCTCGCTAGCATCGTCTCGCTCGACCCGATCCACCTCGATTTCGACATGAGCGAGGCCGACTCGCTGGCCTACCAGCGATACCTCGCCACGAAGCAGCCGGGCATCGACCGCTCCGTCAAGATCAGCCTGAGCGACGAGACCGACTGGCCGCGCCACGGGATGCTGGACTTCCTCGACAATCAGGTCGACCGCGGCAGCGGCACGATGCACGCCCGCGCCACCGTGGCGAACCCCGACCTGCTGATCGCGCCCGGCCAGTTCGCCCGCCTCCAGCTCTCGATCTCCGCGCCGCGCCCGGTGCTGCTGGTGCCCGACGCGGCGCTGGTGACCGACCAGTCGCGCAAGCTGTTGATGGTGGTGGCGCCGGACGGCACCGTGGCGCCCAGGCCGGTGACGATCGGCGCGCTGGAGGGCGATCACCTGCGCGTCGTCACCGGCGGGCTCGCCGCCACCGACCAGGTCGTCATCCGCGGCCTGATGCGCGTCCGGCCCGGGGCGAAGGTCACGCCGCAGCCGGGCAAGATCGACCTCGCGGCCGGATAGGGAAGCACGGCAATGCGCCTCTCGCACTTCTTCATCGACCACCCGATCTTCGCCTCGGTGCTGTCGCTGTTCATCACCATCGTCGGCGGCGTCGCCTACTTCACGCTGCCGATCTCGCAGTACCCCTCGATCGCGCCGCCGATCGTGCAGGTCTCGGCGACCTATCCCGGCGCCTCGGCCGAGGTGCTGAGCCAGACGGTGGCGACGCCGCTGGAGCAGCAGATCAGCGGCGTCGAGAACATGCTCTACCTGAGCAGCCAGGCGACCGGCGACGGCAAGCTGGTGATCTCCGTCACCTTCAAGCTCGGCACCAACCTGGACACCGCCCAGGTGCTCACGCAGAACCGCGTCGCCGTGGCGCTGCCCCGACTGCCCGACGCGGTGCAGCGGCTCGGCGTCACCGTGATCAAGAGCTCGCCCGACCTGATGATGGTGATCCATCTCTCCTCGCCCGACCACTCGCGCGACCAGCTCTACATGTCGAACTACGCCACGCTGCACGTGAAGGACGCCATCGCCCGCCAGGACGGCGTGGGCAGCGTCCAGGTGTTCGGCGGGCGCGACTACTCGATGCGGATCTGGCTCGACCCGGACAGGATCGCCGCCCGCAACATGACCGCCGGCGAGGTGGTCGCGGCACTCCAGGCGCAGAACGTGCAGGTCTCCTCTGGCGTGCTCGGCCAGCCGCCGGTGCCGCAGCCCGGCGCGTTCCAGCTCAACGTGCAGACGCTCGGGCGGCTGATCGACCCGGCGCAGTTCGCCGCCGTGGTCATCAAGTCCGACAGCCTCGGCCGCATCACCCGCATCGGCGACATCGGCCGGGTCGAGCTGGGCGCGCAGGACTACGGCTCCAACGGCTATCTCGACGCGCTCGACGCTGTGCCGATGCTGGTCTTCCAGCAGCCCGGCTCGAACGCCCTGTCCACCGCCCAGCACATCCACGCCGAGATGGCAGAGCTGTCCACGCAGTTCCCGGAGGGGCTGCGCTACGACATCGTCTACGACACCACGACGTTCATCGCGCAATCCGTGCACGAGGTGCTGGTCACCATCCTCGAGGCGGTCGCCCTGGTCGTCGTGGTGGTCATCCTGTTCCTGCAGACCTGGCGCGCCTCGGTCATCCCGATCGTGGCGATCCCGGTCTCGCTGGTGGGCACCTTCGCGGTGCTGGCGGCGCTGGGCTTCTCGCTGAACAATTTGTCGCTGTTCGGGCTGGTGCTGGCCGTGGGCATCGTCGTCGACGACGCGATCGTCGTGGTCGAGAACGTCGAGCGCAACCTGCGCCTCGGCATGAGCCCGCGCGAGGCGGCGCACCGCACCATGGACGAGGTCGGCGGCGCGCTGATCGCCATCGCGCTCACGCTGTGCGCCGTGTTCATCCCGTCCGCCTTCATCTCCGGCATCTCCGGCCAGTTCTTCCGCCAGTTCGCCGTCACCATCGCGGCGTCCACGGTGATCTCCTGCTTCGTCTCGCTCACGCTCAGCCCAGCCCTGTGCGCGATCCTGTTCAGGCCGCACGAGACCCACGACGGCGTGGCTCATGATGATGCAGCCCATGATGGTGCAGCCCCGGGCGGGGTGCGGCGCTCGCTGCTGGCGCGTCCGGTCGTGGCGTTCTTCAGAGGATTCAACCGCGGCTTCGAGTGGCTGTCGGAGCGATTCGGCCGCCTGACGGCGCGGCTGATCCGGCTCAGCGCCCTGATGCTCGTGGCCTACGCCCTGCTGATCGGCCTGACCGGCTGGCAGTTCAGCCGGGCGCCGACCGGGTTCATCCCGGAGCTGGACCAGGGCTACCTGATCACCGTGCTGCAGCTCCCGCCCGGCGCCTCGCTGGCCCGCACCGACGCCGTGGTGCGCGAGGCGATCGACGTCATCCTGGCCACGCCCGGCGTCGAGCACGCGGTGGCGTTCTCCGGGCTCGACGGCGCCACCCTGACCAACGCCCCCAACGCCGGCGCGATCTTCTCGAGCCTAAAACCGTTCGCCGAACGCGACGCGCAGGGGCTGAATGCCAACGTGATCCTGGCGTCGCTGCGCCGGCGCCTGTCTTCGATCCAGGACGCCTTTGTCATCACGATCGCGCCGCCACCGGTCGCCGGCATCGGCAACGCCGGCGGCTTCAAGATGCTGGTGCAGGACCGGCAGGGCCTCGGGCCGGCGGCGCTGCAGGCGGCGGCGCAGGACCTCGCCGCCGCGGCCAACGCGACGCCGGGCCTCGCGGGCGTGTTCAGCCCGTTCAGCGCCGGCACGCCGACCATCTACGCCGACATCGACCGGGTGAAGGCGGAGCGGCTCGGCGTGTCGCCGGAGAAGGTGTCCGAGGCGCTGCAGGTGTTCCTGGGCTCGGCCTACATCAACGACTTCAACTATCTCGGCCGCACCTACCAGGTGATCGCGCAGGCCGACGGGCGCTTCCGCACCACCACCGCCGACATCGCCCGGCTGAAAACCCGCAACGCCTCCGGCGCCATGGTGCCGATCGGCTCGGTCGCGAGCTTCCACGACGTCACCGGACCGTACCGCGTGCCGCGCTACGACCTCTCGCCCGCGGCGGAGGTGCAGGGCGGCACGATGCCCGGCGTCTCCTCCGGCTACGGCCTGAGCGCGATGGAGACGCTGGCCAAGGCGCGGCTGCCGGCCGGGATGGGGTTCGAGTGGACCGACCTCGCCTTCCAGCAGCGCCAGACCGGCAACACCACGCTGCTGATCTTCGCGGCCTCCGTGCTGTTCGTGTTCATGGTGCTCGCCGCGCAGTACGAGAGCTGGAGCCTGCCGCTGTCGGTGGTGCTGATCGTGCCGATGTGCCTGCTCGCCGCGGTGTCCGGGCTGCTGCTGCGCGGCATGAGCGTCGATATCCTGGCGCAGATCGGCTTCGTGGTGCTGGTCGGGCTGGCGTCGAAGAACGCGATCCTGATCGTGGAATTCGCCCGCCAGGCCGAGGACGCGGGCGCCACGCCGTCCGAGGCGGCGGTGCAGGCGGCGCGCACCCGGCTGCGCCCGATCCTGATGACGTCGTTCGCCTTCGTGCTCGGCGTGGTGCCGCTGGTCACGGCCACCGGCGCGGGCGCGGAGCTGCGCCAGTCGCTCGGCACGGCGGTGTTCTTCGGCATGCTGGGCGTGACCGGGTTCGGCCTGGTCTTCACCCCGGTGTTCTACTCCGTCATCCAGCGGCTGTTCCGCACCAGACGCCAGACGCAGCCGGCACTGGCGCGGGCCGGGGAGTGACGGCGCGGCAGCGAGCCAAGCAAGAAAGGTTGAGGCTCTGCCTCAAACTCCGCCAAAGGCTCGCCTTTGGAATCCAATACTTAAGTAAGGCCGGTCCAGGGGCGGCTCGCCCCTGGCGGGTCTGGGCAGAGCCCAGCCTTGCTTGCTAACCGGCTTCGCCGGCGGATGGTCTCAGGGCGGGGTTTCGAGCAGGGTGGACAGGGTGAACAGCCGCCCCGCGTTGCCGGCGTAGGACGTGAGGCCGGCTGGGCCTGTCTGGCCCGGGGCAAGCAGCGCGTCGGACATCAGGTAGGTGTTCTTGCGCTCCCTGACGCCGTCGCGGGTGTGGATCAGCACGCTGTAGCCGTTCTCGTGCAGCATCCCGGTGTCCTTTACCCTGGGCACCACGGGGAAGACGCACCAGCCGTCCTCCTCCCGGCACAGGGTGCACAGGTCCACGTCGCCGAGCGGCTGGCCGCGCGTGACGCCGAAACGGCGCCAGTGCGCGGCGGTGGTGGCGAAGCAGGTCGACGGGATGAAATTGTGGGTGACGTAGTGGCCGGCGAGGCCCTCCCCGGCGGCGAGATGCTGCATCGCCGCGGGCCAGCCCTCCGGCAGGGTCTTGTCGCGGGCGTTGAAGAACACCGACTCCCCGGCGATCGCCCAGTGGCGCGGGTCGTCGAGCAGGCCCTGCCGGCGGATCGCGTCGAACCAGGAGAACGCGTCGCGCGCGAAGACGACGTCGTCCTCGGCGAACACCACGAACGGGTGCAGGGCGAAGGCGTGGTCCAGCGCCGCGCGGCAGGTGGCGCAGGTGCCCATGTTGGCCGGGTTCTGCCGGCGGCTGACGGAGCGGAACCGGGCTTCGTGCGCGGCCACGAAGCGGCCCAGGGTGGCGCAGACCTCGGCGTGCAACGGGGTGAAGCGAACCTCGGAGCGGCTGGCGAGCGGGCTGTCGAGCCAGAAGATCAGGTCGAGCGCGGCGATGTTGTCGCAGCGCAGCAGGGAGTCGCACAGATCGCCCAGCGTGTCGGCCTTGGCGAAGCACTGGATCACGAGGGCGGTCGACGACATGGCTCACCTCCGTAAGAACGCCGGAGCGGATCTGACACGGGGTGACGGCGGGGTGCAAACGCGGCGATCGGCTGCGGCCGATCGGGCAGACGGGGCAAGAGGCTCTGCCGCCGAACTCCGCTCAAGGCGGCCTGGTACCCACGGCGTTTTGGAATGATCGGTGAAGCAGGCAAGGTTGAGGCTCTGCCTCATCCGCCAAAGGCTCGCCTTTGAGATTGATCACTTAAGCAAGGCTGGTCCAGGGGCGGCTCGCCCCTGGCGGGTCCCCGCTTTCAAGCAATGGGCAGAGCCCGGCCTTGCTTGCTTTGCAGGTCAAGACCCAGAGCCGCTCGCATGAGGCGGTTGCACCGAACAGCCAGCTCGCGCGCGGCAGCCTGGACAGGCGTGTCTGCGCCTGCCCAGGCCTGACCTGCGACATGGGTCTGCCACGTCAGCGGCCTGCGAAGAGAATGGCACAATTCCAGGTTGCAGAAAAGTGGAAGTGGGACTTTCGGCCCTGCGCGCAACGAGGGCGACATGGCGCTCAGGGCGTGTCGCGGAAGAAGCGATGGAACCAGGCGAGGGTGCGGCGGCGGAGATCGTCGCGATCGGCCTCGCGGCGAAAGGCGTGGCCCTCGTCCTTATACACGACGAGGCTGGTGGGTACGCCCAGGGCCTGCAGTGCGGTGTGGAACTCCTGGCTCTGCGGCAGCGGGCACTCGACGTCGCGATCGCCCACGGCGAGCAGCACCGGGGTGGCCGTGCCCGGCATGTGGGTGATCGGCGAGGCGCGCAGGTAGGGCTCGGGGTTGTCGTACACGGAGCCGCCGAAGCTCACCGCGTCGGAGCCGGCCTGCGGCGCCTCGCCCTCGATCGACAGCCAGTCCGACACGCCGGCGACCGCGACGCCGGCTGCGAACCTGCGGGTCTGGGTCACGGCCCACATCGCCATGTAGCCGCCGTAGGAGCCGCCGGTGATGCCGACGCGCCGCTCGTCGATCGGCGTGGCGCGGGCGGCGGCGTCGATGCTGGCCAGCACGTCGCGCCAGTCGCCGCCGCCGAGGTCGCCGATGCTGGCGGTGGCGAACGCCTCGCCAGCCCCGAGGCTGCCGCGGTAGTTGGGCTCGATCACCGCCCAGCCCTGATCGAGCAGGGCGCGGATGGTGCTGCGGGTCGAGGCGAACACCGGCAGCGCCGCCGCCTGCGGCCCGCCATGGACCGACACGATCAGCGGCCGGCCGGGCAATGCCGCACTGCCGGGCGGGGTTAAGCCCGGATCGTGCGACGCGGGGGTGGCGGGCTCCAGCAGCCAGCCCTGCACGTCGAGGCCGTCGCTGCGCCAGGTGATCGAGCGCGCGGTGCCGGGTGGCGCAAGGCCCTGGTTGGCGTGGGTGAGCGTGCGCCACGCGCCGATCGGGCCGGCGACCAGCTCGGGCGGCGCGGCGAAGCTCTGCGACACGGCGGCGGCGAGACCGTGACCGCTGCACGACAACGACGAGGCATGGCCTTCGGCGGAGAGCAGGCGCTCGCCGGACCAGAGCGTGCGGGGCGCCTGGCCTGCCGCCAGCGCCGCCACCGCCGTCGAGGCGCCGTCGAGCAGCACCGCGGTGAGCGTGTCGCCGCAGCGCCAGTCGATCGCGGTGACGCTGGCGTGCAGGCCCGGCGTGAGATTCACCGGCGCCGGAGCGTCGGCCCCGGCATCGGGCGCGGCGTGGAGCGCGGTGTCCGCCGGGGCGGGCAGCGCGAGCAGGAAGGCGTCGCCGCCGGTGGAGCCGAAGTCGCTCATCCAGCCGCCGATGAACGCCACGCTGCGTCCGTCCGGCGACACGGACGGGGCAGCGAGCTGCTCGCGCGGGCCGGGGGCGAACAGGACCCGCGCCGCGCCCTGCGGTTCGAACGCCCAGAGCCGGGCCACCCACCACTGGCTGTCGCCGTCTCCCGGCGCCGCGGTGGCCACGAAGCCGCCGTCCGGGCGCCAGTCGAACTCGTACACGTAGAGCCCGGGCGGGGAGGCGAGGCGCAGGCCGGCGTGCTCGACCACCCCGATGCGCTGCTCGTCGGGGTCGGCGCCGACCTCGCCTTGCAGAGGGGCCGCGGCCTGCGTGGCGCCGGCGCGCTTGCGGGCGTGCGGGATGGCGAGCACGGCGAGGCGGTCGTCCGGGCCACGGCGCAGGCCGGAGAGCGGGCCGGGGAACGCGAGCACGCGGCGCGGCGGGCCACCGTCCGCGCCGACGCTCTCGATCGTGGTGGTGGCGCCGTCGGGCTGTTCCAGCAGGAAGGCGAGCTGGCGGCCGTCCGCGCTCCAGCTCGGCGACGAGGGCACGCAGCCGGGGCGGCCGGCACAGGGCAGCGCCACCCTCGCGACGCCGCCGGCGAGGTCGCGGATCAGCAACTGCACGGGTGGATCGGTCTCGGCGGCGACGTCGTCGGTCTCGATCGAGGCGACGTGCCGGCCGTCCGGGGACAGCGCGACCGCGGCGAACAGGTGCAGCGCGCGGGCTGGCGGCGGGACGGCGCGGGCGAGGGACGGCGGGGCGAGGGCGGCCGCGGCAAAGGCGAGCAGGGCAGGGGCGAGGCGCATGGGCGATCTCCTGGCGACGCGCCCGCCCAAGGCGGGGCATCCGGACATGCCACGGCACCGCGCCTCGGCCCAGCGCCTGGGGCTGGCAGGAAGCAAGGCTGGGCTCTGCCCAGACCCGCCAGGGGGGAAGCCCCCCCTGGACCGGCCTTACTTAAGTAGGGGATTCCAAAGGCGAGCCTTTGGCGGAGTTTGAGGCAGAGCCTCAACCTTGCCTGCCTAAACGGGCTCCGGCGTCACGTCCGGCGTGGCCTCGCCAGCAGTCGCGCCCAGCCCGCGTCGTCGCCCTGCCAGTTGGCGCCCGGGGTCAGGGCAAGCTCGCGCAGGCTGACCAGCTCGGCGGCCGGCTCGTCGGCGTAAAACGGCGTGATCTCGGGGTAGAGCACTTGCAGCAGCCGGCAGCGCGTGGCGGGGAACGTCGCCGCCAGCGTGCGCTGCAGCCGGTTGACCCGCGACATCGCAAGCGTGTCGGACTCCCGGAGGTAAGGCCAGGCGATCGGCGGGCTCTTGAACGAGCCGAGCCGCACGAACAGCACCTCCTCGGCACGGCCGATGGCGGTGGCGAAGCTGTCCCACTTGTGCAGCATCTTGGCGCGCGCGTCCGCGAGGGCGTCCGGCGAGACCACGACCCGGCCCTCGGCGTCGTGCGCGAAATCGTGGTGGTAGGAGCAGCCGTAGTCGCCGCACACGGTGGACTCCGCGGCGAAGGGCGGCATCGCGGGCAGCGTCGACACCGAGCGCGCGAAGCGGGCGCCGCGGTCGGCGAGGATGGCCTCCAGCGCCGCGAGCGGCGTCACGATCCAGTCGAACGGCGAGGCGATCGGCTCGACGTGACGGCGGATCTGCCAGCCGACCTGGCAGTCGCTGCCGAGGCTGGTCAGACTCGGGCGGGCGGCGGGCATGGCTGGGCTCCATCCTGCGGCTGCGGCGTGTGCCGGGCCTGCGGGCCGGCGTGCCCGTCCCGGCGTCCAACGCCCGCGCCGGGCGCAGGGTCCGGGCCGGCCTCCGGGCGATCCTCGAAGCACGGCATCGCGTCGGCCCGCCCCTGCACCCAGCGCCAGGTCGGGTGCGCGGGGTCGAGCGCCACGGAGGCTGCGGCGAAGCGGCGGGCGATGCGGCGGTCCTCCAGCTCGATCGCGGCCATGGCGACGCAGGCCTGGATCTCGGCGTTGCCGGGTGCCGTCGCGGCACGCTCCAGCAGCCAGCCGATCACCTCCCAGCCGAGGCCCTGCAGCGCGAGCAGCCGCGCGACCAGCCACCAGCTCTCCCGCGGCGCAGCGTCGCGGTGGGCGCGGAAGAGGCGCAGCGTCGCCGCCGGGCGCCGTGCGTGCGCCGCGTGGCACAGCGTGTAGGCGCGGCTGGGCGAGCGGCGCCGCGCGGCGACGCAGATCGCGCGCATCGCCGCCGTGTCCTGGCGCAGCGCCGCCTCGATCAGCGGGCGCATCGTCGCGGTGTTGGCGAACGGCGTGGCGGAGGAGTGCCCGACGAAGGGCAGCGCGAACTCCACGATCGTCATGCGCGCGCGGATCAGCGCGACGTGGCGGGCGTCCAGGACGTCGCGCGGGTCGTGGATCACGTAGGCCGGGCCGAGGGCCCGCCCCGCCCCGGGCGCAGCACCGGCTGGCCCAGGCGCGGCACCGGCCGGTCCGGGCGCGTGGGCGTCGCAGGGCAGGTCGGCGGGGATCATGTCGGTGTGCAGCGCCGGGTCGAAGTAGTGCGCGAATCGCGCGTCGACGATGTCGGCGGGATCGATCGAGGCCTGCGGCGAGAACGCCAGCACCACCGTCGCGCCCAGCTCGCGGCGGAAGCGCAGCGCGGCGTTGGCACCCTGGCTGAGGCCGTAGGCGACACGCTCGGGGAAGCGGCCGGCGACGCGGGGCAGCAGCGCCGCGATGGCGCGCCGCGTGTCCTCCGCCGGGAACCAGTTCGGCCGCCGCGACACGAAGCCGGCCGCGCTGAGGCCCAGCCGCTCGGCCAGGGTGTCGCCCCAGAAGCGCCCGCCGCCGGCGCGCAGGCCCATCTCGTTGAAGGTCAGCAGCAGACGCTCGCCGCCGCGGTCCACGAAGTGCAGCTCCATGTGCTCGGAGTCGTGGAGGAGCATCGTTGGCCTCGGGCGGGGCTACGCGGGTCC
>JAABUJ010004405.1_pt1 | contig 14827 bp, 2 predicted proteins | sample 5559131 | NCBI WGS metagenome assembly JAABUJ01 (sample SAMN10711875, study PRJNA513366) | rock metagenome | isolation source: Antarctica rocks | place: Antarctica: Victoria Land, Mt New Zealand nord | collected 2016-01-07 | reverse complement strand
TCTAATTGTTGCTGTGCCTGCTTCTCTGCTTGTGACAGTGCTCTTTCTTGTAGGCCAACATATTATATAAAGAGTTTCATTAAATTTTTATATTTTTAATTATATTTTATAAATTTGTTTTCTGCAAATCTTTGAACAACTCTAGACACTGTGATGATGTTATAATGACAATAATTAATAATTAAATTTATATAAGACTTTTGTTAAAATATTAATTCAACAGATATGAGCATTATAATAAAGTATTATAAAAGATATATTAATCTTTTTCAGTATAATGTTAAAGAATTAATCTTTATTAATTGTGAAATTTTATAGCTCATCATCATTAAATGTAATGATGAATTAATTATTTTTTGTATTTACTTTTAAATATATAAATAGCTAACTGACTGTAAGCTAAATTATATATATTATGCAGTTTATAATTTTAGTTTCATCACTTTAAATGATATTTTTCTGACTTAAAAGTTGACTTAAATAATATTGTAGTATATAATTGTTAAATGCATTGTCTGCTGTAATTATCAATAATTAATGTGTCAGATTTCACTTCTTCAACATTTTAAAAATATATTTAATAAGATTTTCATCATTATATTAATTCTTTAGTTCTTTAAAGACTAAAAGTATCTCTGTGTATTTTTACTTAGCATCAATAAAGTATGCAGTAATATTTAAAAATGTAAGATAATTTAAATTTATTTATTTATTAAATACAATAAAGACTTTAATCTATCTCTTAAGCTCTGTAAGCACATCTTTTTAGACATTTATAGCACAACATTTAAGAAGTTATGCAATCTTAATTCAATTTAAAATCTTAATATTGACATAATATATTTAAATGAGCTTTCAGAACTTCATATACTCAATAATATAAAAGAATAGATTGAGTACTATAATAAATTGAAGAATTTATTGATTAAAGACTTTAAAAATAAAATTAAATAATTTAATAATGATCTTTTAAGCTGTCTGTCAAAAAGTAAGCATTATATTAAAGCATTATAACTGAAAATTATAACATATCTTTAAATTCATTACTTTAAAGATTGAAATCTATCTTTCTAATGCTGATTTTATTTTTTGATAACTGCTGCTTTTCAAATAACATTTTATAATATTTATTTCATTATTTTCTGATGCTAAATAATTCATAATATTGTAACAGTTAATATACATTACATTTAATCTTTCATCATATTTATTAGCTGCTTCAGAAAAGAACTGTTAGATCTTTATTAAGTAAATTAAATTATTTTATATTATTTAAGTATAATTCTTAATCTTTATGTTTATATTTTAACTTTATACAGTTATTTCTTATCAGTCTTAAAACTCTTACTTTGTTGCAGATTTTTAAAGAACATATTTTGAGTTTAAAGTATCTGTAAAAGTTAAAGAATAAGATTAATTTAATTAAGATAATTTAATTTTATTACTAAAAATATTTAAAAATAATCTTTTTAAATTGTTTAAGATCTGACTGAATGATGAGCTGTATAAAGATATGATGTTGAGTTATTGTAATAAATTAAGCAAATATATTGAAAGAAAGTAAATACTTATGCTATACTATGTCATCTAGTGAAATCTCTAAATTATATTGTCTATGAGCACATCTTGATTAAGAGAGTTACAGAAGAAGTAAAAAGAATATTAACTGCAGTTAATGTGAATAGAGTTTTCACTTAATCTTTAATATTAATTTTATTTTGCTTCATAGAAGCAGCTAAAACATCATTTCTCAACATTTTTACTTAATGAGACTGCATCTATTGACTCTCACTGATGACAAACATTAAATAACTAAATGCATCATTAAGAGTTTAACAAATCATTTAAGAGTTTAACTAATCATTAACAGTGAGTTTTATGAATTTAATGAATTACTTAAAAATTCATTTAAACAGAGACTTAATAAGTCTGTTAATAATTATTTCTTAATTAAACATAAAGTTTATCTGAATCTAATTGTGCTTATGCAGATCATAAATGTTGTAATAGAAAACATTAATATACTTTAATTATTTATATATATGTATATTCTTAATCAAAATTAAGATAACTTAATTATCTTCTTTAAACTGAATAAGTAAAGATACTTAATGAGCTTTATTCTTTTAAATATTTATACAATGTAAATTAATTTTAAAATATTTACTTATACTTATATCTCTTAACATCTGTTCAAGTCAGATCTCAGTCTTTATGCATATTAATATAATTATATATTTAATTTCAGTAATTAAAATAACAACAAATTTCTGCTTTTGACTTATTCACAACATTGATTTATCTTTAAGTATATAGATATACTTTAGAATTGATTTCTGATTCTATTTATTCAAAGTATAGTTAAAGTTAAAGTATTTAAGCATTACATGACTCTCATTAAAGCTGTACATGATGCTGAGATTGATAATTAATTTTATGTATTGCAGTAATTTCTTAAGTGTGTATTCATAATGCTTTGCAGAATCACTGAGATATTGACTTAATTAATTTAATGTGAAGATAATGTTTAATTAAATATAAATTGCTGCATACATTAAGCTTTTAATTGTCTATTAATATTGTCTTTAATTTATTCTTTAATTAGTTAAGTCAACAGAATAAAGAATATTATATTTATTAAATGAAATGTTGATGATTCTGTGCTTGTTAAATTGCATATAAAGATTCTTTAATATCTTATTTATATAATGAGTCTGATTTAGATGCAGAGTTCTCATTTTGTAATTATATATGACTTAAATGCTGAGAATTTTCTGTGTCTTTCTTAGAGTGGCCATCAGGTCAAGTTGAGCTCAGATTTTAGGACCTGACTCAACTCACTGAGCTTAACTTTGAAACCTGACCTGACTCATAATATTAGGTAATTTTCATTGTTTCTTGTGTAATTTTGGTAATTTTTACATCATTGAAAAGCCCTCACAATTCTCTACAAAATGAGCCTAAAATCACAAAAAACAGATCACTTTCAAGCTCAATGCACACAACTGAAGTTTTGTTCAAATTCTTGAAGTTTCTGCCACTATGATTGCTCATGGCTAACAAGACATGCAAAATAAGCAAAAAACCAGCTTTAAAAAAACCTAACAGTCACTTTAGTCTTTCTTAAGTTCTTAACTTTAAACATGTTCACAAGAGCTTGCTTAAATCAAAGAATGTGTAACAGATTTACTGAAATTACAACAATATTATTTACATAAAAAAGCAGCACAATTCTTTTAATGCTGTAAAGAAAAAGACAGAAGTCAGTTTTATTTTAATGAAAACTTAACTTAAGTAGTTTAATGATACATTATTTATATCAATTTTGTGTAACTTACTTAAGATCATAAAGGCTGTGCAGTATGTGCAGAACACAATTAAATGCAACATTAATTTTAGAAAAAGATGTTATATAGATTGTTTTCTTTAAAAAGAATTTCATAAAAATGTTATTAACATTTACTTAATGACACTTTAGATTCTTGAGTGCAATAATAGTCAAAAAGACTTATAAAGTGTTAAACTTAATAGTAAGAATAAAGATATTCTTATAATTAACATTATATATTTATAAAAAGTCTCTTATCATAAGTCTTATCTTAAGCTTATCTAAGAATCTATTGATGTTCAGCTTAAGTTTAAAGATTCATTTACTGATTATAATGTTGACTTTTCTTAATGACACAGTCTCTTTTTATGTTTCATTTATCATCAAGACTGTCAGCTCTGTATAAATAACATTCTTTTATATTTCTTTTTAAATTGAGTCTCTCACTGCTTCAGCATAGATGACAGACATTAAAATGTTAAATTTAATTATAAAGTTTTCTTTATCTGTAAAGAATGCTGTAAGTGTCAGCATGATTTTTAATATTTTAATTAAGAACTTATCTATATCTTAATTGTCATTGTCATCATTTCTCTTTCATTTTAAAATCTCAATGCACAGAAAAATTCTAACTTCTTTAAATGTCACTATCTTAACTTAATTAATGTTGATCTTTTCATTTAACAACTTATCTAGATTAACTGCAGTTAACTTAATCTCATGTTGTTTATCTTAAGACTTATCAATCTTAACTATAATTAAGTTAGACTGTATCTTACTGTTTTAAGTTATAAATGTTTAATTTAAAGCTGTGATCTTCATAATAATTAACTTCTTCTATAAATATTTAATGAATCTTCTGTTTAAAAAAACATTTAATATTTATTGTTACAGTCTAAAATCAACAGTGTCTTTCTTCTTACTTTTAGCAAACTTTACAGCATAATTCTTAATGATATACTTAAGATTTAAAGCTTAAAGCTAATACTGCTTTATGATTTTCTCAATGTAGCTTATAAAGACTCTTACTTATTCTTAATTCATGAATTTATTATATCTATCTTCAGATAATAACTTGAGATCAATGTAGCTGTAGTATTTGTATCTTTATATATGAATGTAATTGATGAATAACTTCACACTGATGAAAGCTTTCTTAGAAGTTATCTACTTGTCATTAATTAAGAAATTAATTATTATTTAATTATAAAGATAAACATCTGTCTATGCTGTCTGCACTCAGAACTTTATTGACAGTTATATTTCTTTAATTATGATGTGCACTGAGTTCTCAGTAATTTGAATGACTCTTTTGACAATATTATTTTGAATTGACATATAGAGCATTATGTATTGCAGTGTAATGTTAAGAGATTTACATTAGTTGTTTAAAGTAAACTTTAACTTCATTTTATTGTTGCTTTATAAAGCAAGAATCTTTACACTGATTTGAAGTTCAGTCTTTAATTATTATTTTTGCAGTGTTTATGAAATCTCATCATATTGCTTCAGTGATATCATTCATATATTTTAAAAATAATTATTTACTATCTTCAGAAAGTACTGATATTCATTAAATGACAAAAGTAATGAGCTGTATATGTTAATAAAGACAAAAATAAGAATATTAGCTTTTCTTTTATTTACAGTGTAATTTCATTTATTAATGAACTTAATCAGAGTATAAATCTTATATATGTTCTTGTTGTTCTCAATAATGAGAATTAACTTTTTAAGAATTGTCATCTTGTAAAGATTATGCAACTTTATAGAATCAAGATAAGCAAATTATTAATGTTAAAATCTGTAAGTCTTGATCTTTTTATTTAATGATGCAATGTTAATGTCTAAGAAGTTAATCATAAGATTATACTCATGAGTCTGAACATATAAGCTTGTATTTAAAGCAGCAGCAAAGAAGATAATCTTTAAATGTGATGTATGCATTACAGATATTAAAACAAATTCATTAAGACTTTTTACAATATATTTAATTATATAGACTTCATCTTGCTTTAATGCTTTTATTATAGTCTTGTTATACTTATTATATATTTAAAGACAGTGTTAATTAAAGCTTTTATATAGTCTCATTTTACTCATCTGCTTTCTTGATAGAAGATTGATCTCAAATTTAAATATATAAAGTGTTGAACTCAGTCTTACAAAATTTCTTAACTTAACTTGTATAATGATTACTTTACAATAATAAGAGTATAAATGTTCTTTTTTAACTTTAATTTGCTGATGTCTCATTTATATAAGAGAATCACTGAAGAGTTAAAGTTAATCAGTTATATATAAGAAGAATTTAAAGTCTGCAACTTATTTAAATTTAAGTATTTTATTAACAGTCTTCTTAAACAGAGCAGTAATTTCATTATTAACTTTCTTTTTCTCTTTAAATTTAAAGAAAAAGTCATTATTATTACTGTCATTAACTTTTACATTAAAGATTCTGTATTTCTTTTCTTTTTCTTTGTAAACTGACTTCTAATATAACTTAACTGCAGTTAATCTGTATAACTTAATTGTAATTAATCTGCTTGTTTTCTTTTAAGTATTTTGCTTAACATCAGAAAGAAATTTGCAATCTTTAATGAAGTGAGAATTGTTGTAAAGAAAGCATTTAATAAAGTAATGAAAAAAATGATTACTGTTTAAGCTGAATGATCTGCAATAATGTTGCTTAATATTAATTACATAATAATTTAATAAACTGCAATTCTAATTCATTAAACATTAATTTTCTTTCTATTTATTTATTCATAAAACAATGACAATCTCATCAGCCTTAAACTATATCTCTTTTTTCTAAAGCTTTTATAGATCTCTTTTAACATTTAAATTATTCTGAGTGTTGATGACATTGCAAATCACAATATACTTAATTAATAATGCTTAAAGCAGCATTTAAAACTGTTGTTTTAATTTAAATAATTCAGTCATATCAGACTGAGTTGCAGCAATCTTTTTATTAAGTTTACTTAAATAAATTTATACTTCTTTAATGAATATATTCTCTGACATTCTGTATTCAACAAACTTTATTAAATATTATCTCTCAGTTATCTGCAGCTTCTTCTTATATTTAAACTTTAATGTATTTTAAACATTCTTTATGCTGATTTTGTTCATCAGATATTCTTAATTATCTATGTTTATGTAAATAATAAATTAATATAAAATCTTTACATCAGTTTTCTGACTTCTAAAGTCAAGACTGCTGAGAAGAAATGAATCTAAAAATTTATTAATTAATATATTAATTATTAAGACTTTAACAACATTTTATAGATCTTCTTTTATCAGTTATCTTTTCATAAAAGTAAATTATTGATTGCAGTTCTTATGACTGAGAATTGAGATGAGTCATTGCTTTATAAAGAAGTTGTTGAAGTTTATGATGATGATAGTTAGCATGTAGTATAAGAAGTGCATAAAGTAAAATAATGATGTATATATTGAAAATAATATAAATAAAATAAATAGAAAGCTTTTATGTCTTTTATTTTATAAGATAATAGTGCTTATTCATTTTAATAACTTATATTAAGCTATCAAAGAACAGTGCTTTCTAAGCAACTATAAATGCTAATTTTTATTAAGACTGATTCTCTGTAAATCTTCTGAGTTAAATATACTCAGCTGTTACAGAATGCTGATTCTGCTAAAGTTAAATTTATTATAAATCTCAATAATTAGTGATACTGCTAAAGCTGAATTGATTATAAACCTCAATAATTGATATACATAGCTGTCATTAGTGTGCTGATTCTGCTAAAATCAAATTTATTATAAATCTTTTATGAATCTTAAAAGCTGACATACTCAGCTATCATCACATTAGAAGTATATACTTTCTTTAAGAAGCTTCTTATTAATTTGAGCTCATAATTTATTGAAAGAAAGTAAATACTTATACTATACTATGTTATTTAGTAAAACTTCTAAACTGTGTTGTCTATGAGCACATCTTGATTAAGAGAGTTACAGAAGAAGTAAAAAGAATGTTAACTGTAGTTAATGTAAATAAAGTCTTTACTTAGTCTCTGACATTAGTTTTATCTCACTTCATAGAAGCAGCTAGAACATTGCTTCTCAATAAAATAAATGATATTTTGTTGTACTTTAAGTAATGTATTAATGATAATGTGTTGTAAGAGTTTCAAAATTAATATATACAAGATTGTAGTCATGTAACAGAACATATATCTGAATGTAAAATAAATTTTTTACAATATTAATTATGATAGATATTATTTAAAAATTATTATGTATAGCAAATATTAAGTATTAATGAAGAGATTTCTCATTAAAAAATCTTTAATTAATAATTAAAAATCTATTTAATTATTCTTTATCTTACATCTTTAATCTCTGAAGATCAGCTTTCTATTTAATTAATAATAATTACTTATTATTCTTCTTACTACTCTCTTCATCATTAATAGATTCAACATTCTTCTTGTTATCTTCATTATTATTAATTAAGTCATTAAAAACAAATTTATTAATGAAATCATTATCTAAATTTTTTTTATCTTTAAACATCATTATACAAGCTTCATTAACATCTTCAATCACACTCTTTTCATCTTCTTTCTTCTAATTAAATACAGACTCTTAAATGTAACTAGTTAATGTTAAAGTTAAGAAGTGTTATAATTAAGTGATATAATATTTATATATAATTAAAGTCATTAATGTATTTAAAATCAAGAACTTCACTACAGAAATAATATATAATTTTAATAAGATCAAAGTCTTCAACATTGCATAATTTTTATTTTTCTATATTATTAAAAACTCTTTCTCAATGCTTAATTACAATTGTCAGATGCTTCTCAATTTAATAATTAATGTTGATGTACTTCTACTCAATAACTTTATCTTTGTTAATATTCTAAAAAATGTCAGAAAATCTATAAAAAATATAAATATAATATATTTTTTACTTCACTTTCTTGAACTTCTGCTCTTCTTTTAACACAAAAACTTCAATAAATAATATTTTCTTCTTAATCTTCTCTTTAAGTTAAGCTCAGTTCTTATTCTTTATTAATTTATTCTTCAGCTCATCTTCATAGTAAATATCTGCAAATAGTTAAAAGCAATATAATTGAGCATAATAATTTTAAAGAAGTCTTATAAGAAATTTTACAATTATATTACTTTTTTAAGATCTCATCTTTAATCTTCTTTTTCATGATCTTCTTTAATGCTAAGTTCACAATTTAATATAAATTAATCTTCTTCAATACATCTCTTTTTCATTTCACAGCTTTGCAGATTATCATCTTTGCATTTTTAATTCATTTAAAGTTTTTATTTTTTATACATTTCTGTCATTTCTCTCTTGCACATGCAGTCTTTAAGTTGTTTAAATATTCACTAAATATCTTCTTTAAAATATATATAGACTTCTATAAACAGTTACAGCAGTCAGATCTTTCTTTAAAGATTGAGAATGAATTAAAAATTAAGTATTTTATAATTTACATTAAAAGTTTAATGTCTAAATCTGTCATGATGAGAATCTAAAATATATAGTTAGCTACTGAGTTCTATATTGAGTGATATAATTAAGCATTATATGTATGCATTACAGCTATGCATTAAAGTAAAGTATAAAAACAATGTATAAGATTAAATCTTAAGAAATGAGCAGTAAAATAAGTAATAACATTGAGTAATATATTTATTGAGTATAGAGACTTAATGTAGAGACTGAGTAGAGATAAAGTGAATGTAATAGATTGAATGACAGAGATAAAGATAAGAAAGTGTTAGATTAAGTATTAGAAATGAGTGTATTGATATTTTATTTATAACATTAATACATATATCATAAGTAAATGTGTTGTTTATTAACAATTTAACATTTAAATATCATTAACATCTAAAAGCTCTCAACACATCTTTTAACTACATACTTTTAAACTACAACACACTTTCAAACTACAACACATCTTTAAACTACAAAATCACTCTAGAACTCATTGTCATTCAGAGATACATTTAAACTGCTTTTTAATAGTGTTTTTATTAACTTAATTTTAAAGCATCATTGTATCATTATATTACATTATAATACATATCAAAAAAACTCTAAGATGCAGTGCTACAAAGATTATATTAAGTAAAGAGAAGACAGCAGCAGCAGAAAGAACATTTAGAAAGATATTTAAAAAAGAAAAAATTGATGTTGATAAAAAGAAAAAAAAAATGCTGTAAATATAGAAAAAGATACTGAAGCATTTAAGTTAGCTCATTATTGAAAGTCAGACAGTAAGCTTAATTTTAATATATAATATAATATTTAATAATAATGCTCAGTTCTACATAGAGTGACTGTCAGGCTTTTTTAAAGTTGATTTTTTACTTATTTTACATGTCTTATTAGTTGTGAACAATCATAGTGACAGAAACTTTAAGAATTTGAACAAAACTTTAGCTGTGTGCATTAAGCTTGAAAGTGATCTGATTTTTATAATTTTAGGCTCATTTTGTAAAGAATTGTGAGGAATTTCTAATGATGTAAAAATTATCAAAATTACTCAATAAACAATAAGAATTACACAATATTACAAGTTAAGTCAAGCCTCAATGTTGAGCTCAACAGATTGAGTTAAATTTTGAAAGTTAAGTTTAACTTGACTTGATGATCATTCTAGTTCTACAGCTATCACTCTTTATAAAATATATTGCTATTAAAAATTAACAGATTTTTTAATAATAAAATTATTCTTTTAAAAGCTTTGCTGTGAAATAATTTAAGATTATTTAAAGAGAGTTTTTTCTCAATATAAAATGTTTTGCTTTTAAAGCTCAATCATTAAAAATCTACAGAAGACAGTAAAAGTATATATTGTTGTTTTTTTGAAAGTATATTTAATAAACTGTACAGTAATTATCATTTATCAGTTAACAGAAAGTAGATGTCAATTTAACTGCAATTTATGTAAAGTAAATTATTATTTAGCACAAAAACATATCTCTTATTAAGAAATATATGCATAACTGAAACATTATGTTTAAAAATACAGATTAAAACAATCATTACTAAATTATTTTAAGAATATCTAACTCTAAATATAGTAAATAAATAAATTAAATTGAAAGCTATTCAATTATGTATATATAATGCTCACTTATAATACTTATATATCAATAATCTTTAAGCTCATAATCTTTATTCTTAAGTCAAGTCTTAAGAACTTACTTACTAATCAGTCTTAAAATTCTTAAAACTTAAACAGAGCTTCTAAGTTAAATTAAACTTTAATGTTAAAGTTTAACTTAAACTCTTAAATTAACAATTAAAGCTTAACTTAATCTGACTTAAAAGCTCTGTTTAAGTTAAGCTGAGTTAACTTGACTTAATAGTCACTTTATTAAATGTTAATAATTAAGTTTTTGCAAACTGAATTGCAGTTATATCTTATTAGATTTATCACTATAAAGTTATTGCTCTATTTATATAAATTTCTCATCAATTTTAATCTTTACAAAACTTTTATGATTATATATATTCTTCTGCAAATCTGCATTATGTTGCATATACATTACACTTTTTTAACAGTTATATTATTCTTATCTTACAAAATAATACTATTATCAAGTTCAATGAGTATGTACTAAACAAGATACATAAAGATGTGTATGCATTTAAATTGATGAATACAGCAAATATAAATAAAGAAAATAAAAATTATTAATTCTTTATAGAGTTCTTACAGAGCTTATCTTTATCTTTATTGACATTTACTTATCTTTATTTAAAGATAAAAGCATCTATAATTTTTATTCAGAATCTTTTCTTTAAAAAAGATCTCTATAATAATATTTATTTAATTGTTACTTATCTGCACAGAAACTGCATTAAGACTTATATACTGAATAAGTATTTTAATAAATAGAAATGAATTCTGTTCAGATTTAAACTTAATATTAATGAAAATGATTATTTATAAATCTTAACTTATAAGCAGTTTTCTATTCATTTATGTTTTGCAATGACAGTGAACAAAACTCAGAGTTAATTATTAAAGACTATTAAAATTAATTTATAAAGTTTTTACTTTAATCATAATCAATTATATATAATTTTGTCTAAAGTTATAGACATTAGCAGACTGTCTATTTTATTTATATTTAATGTGTAGATTCTTACAGACAATATAGTATATTTAGAAGTTTTAATTTAATTTATTATATTTATGTTAAATGTTATTATGACATTGTATAGCATTGTAAAGTGATTAAATTCATCTTTATTAATATTATTTAAATTATAAACATCACTATACACTTTACTGTTTTATCTGCTCAGCTTTATTACATCTTTATATAATTCTATATAAATCTTTAAATAATTTCTTTAAACTTTTCAATGTCTTTAAGCTCTCAGTATAGATCAGAAAGCTTATTATAATAATGTTTTACTTTAATATATATTTTTACATAATTCATTTCATCATGACATTTCAGAATTTTAAAAGCACTTTTAAACATCTTTAAGATATAAACAGTCTTCTTTAATACATAAACAGTGTTAATTCAGCTTTAAGTAGTACTGTAAGAAATCTTATTATGTTTATACTTCTTTTTAATAAATTTTTTAACTATTTACACATCAAAATCAATCTCTTCTGCATAGATCAATATAGCTTTATATAAATATTATTAAAATTTTTATTACTCTACACATTCTTCTTCTTACTCTTCTTAACAGCAGCAATCTCTTCTATCAATATGTATTGTCTTTTATCATCATTATATACACAATTAAAGCAGACATCATCACAGATTTTATTTATCTTTATGTAATTTTTAAATGACTAAGTAAAGATTAAAAACTTTTAATACAATTTATATATGTTCTCATTATTCTCTTTAATGAGCTTAATTAAGTGCAATAATATTTCTTTAATATGATATATATAATTTCAAATTTATACAGAGTTAATACAAATCTTTTATATATTATATATAAACTATACAAATTCTATCATTCTCTATATCATCTTTACTTAGATCTTTCTAAAATCAATATAATATTATATAAATATATTTTTTAACTACTTTATTATTTATAACTTTTCTATGCATTCTGCATAGTGTTTTGTTTCATGCAGATAGATATCATTAAATGTTAAGATTGAAGTAATTATATTTAATATTAATGTAGATTTAATATGAGTTAAAACAGTATCTTATATAATTTATATAAGAAAAATAAAGACTGCATTAAATTATATAGATACAGTAAATTTCTGTACAGCATTTATATTAATTTATTTAATATTCAACATAATTAATGCAGTGTCTATTAAGATCTATGTAATGTTTTAAAAAGTAAAAGTGAGTTAATGAGTAAATTTAATATAAAGTATAAGTTAAAACTTTAAATCTTTTAGATAACTTTTAGATCTAATCTTTAGATAATAGAAAGCTGTGTTAGTAGCTATAGCATTAGAAAAGCTTATTTACAAGTGTGTAAAGTTGATGATGATGAGATTATGAGTAGTTGTAAAGATTTAGATTCAGAATGTGTAGAAGATTTACAGTTATGATAGAAGTCTTGCTTAGTCAGAAAGACATGTTATTATTTACTTTCACCTCAGTGCTGAGGTGGCAAACTCCTTGTGTGATTATATAATCCACCTCATCCCACCATCCAAACCCTATGCACTCGCAACACCGCAACGCGGAACCACTGGATAGATACCATAAATTACCAACCACCAGGCCACATCCAGACACCCCATCGCAGGGTAACCGAGCAGATGGTGCGAGGCGGAGAAGGCGTCGTGCAGGGTGTTGCCCGTTGGGGTTGTCTCGAGCGCAGGATTGCTTAAAACCCAATCCATGTTGGAGGAGGCATGGACGAGCCATACGGCCACCGATTTGAAGGCGGCATCATCGATGAGCGGGCTTTGACGGGCTGAATTTCGGCCCTTTGGTGGATCTAATGATCCGCCGTTTTCGGCCAGAGCGCAGCTTGAGCGATGCAGGGGGTAAAGACGCGTGCTTCGCTGGGAGAGCTGCGCGATACCGGCGTCAGGGCCGTTCTTGTCGATGCTAGGGGTGGTGATGCTGCCGTTGCTCTCGAAAAGATCAATTCCGAGGTTGGGACCGTGATCATAACGATGAGGCGGTGATAGAAGGCACCCTCGAGCGCTTCCATCACTGTCACCGTTCGCTGTGGGAGCCCAGTCCGTCACACTTTGAAAGGAGTCGAGAAATGCCGTGCCAGTATCATTCTGAGGGTGATCCATGGTGTGCAAGTTTGATGTCCACTGGCTCAAGTCGTGCTTGCTCTCGCCTAGTTGCAGATCGTTCCAGTTCAAAGGCGCTGCCCATGGCCACATGGACGTGTCCATCGGTTCGGCCAGCAGTACGTCCTCCATTACATTCGCATTGGCGTTGGCGTTGGCATTGGCGTTGGCATTGGCGTTGGCATTGGCATTGACATTGCCATTTGCGTTGGCATCGGCGGTCGGAGTACGAGGGCTGGCTGAATGTTGACGACGCGACTCGGATGTGACAGGCGTGACGGCGCGAGATTCGGAAGAAGAGATATCGGCCAAGCGGTACATGCTGGGGCGGCCCTTGGGCAAGCTCGAGCTATATACACACTGCACGCCTTGACGAACACCGGTTGCATGCGTCCCTGTCGCCGTGGCCGGTACGGGTGCATCGCAGCTTCTGGCCGTGGCATCGATCACAAGATTGACGCCTTGGCATCGTCGCCGGAGTGGTTGAGGTTGAGGTCGACGTCGGCGCCATCACAGATACAGTCAAGTCAACAAAGGGTTGGACCGACAAAGGCTCCAAAGAAAGGGATGTCGTACAGCACCTCGCCCGTTCTATATCTAACCGTCGTCCTCACGCAACGGCTGAAGAAAGAAAGTCAACCCTCCTTCCAGAGCGGCTTATCTGCGGGGTTGAGAGGCTAGATGTGTAGCGCACCGGGCTGCATGTTGACTTTGACTCAGCCGCGCATCCAGAACAGGTTGAGTACGAGCGGCAAGGCATTGTGGAATCAGGGATATGCAAGTCAGATAGATGTCCAGGTGGAAAGCAGCGGTGATTGAGTGTTCAGCTGCGGCCAAGACTAGCCTTTTTGCAAAACACAATATACGAAGTAGCTCCTTAGGTGCGTAAGGTATGTGAGGAGTCCATTCAATCATGCCTTGATAATAAATCATAAATAACAATGACAATATTAATGAAGTTCATCAGGTACCGCAACTACCTTACCTTATCGTCGGAGGGTTTGTTTTGGATTTGCATGCAGGGACAACGGCACCTGGTAGACGAAGAGATGGACGGAGTGGCTGGTAAGGCCAATGGATTATTGATTAATGAGAAGAAAGCATTTTGTGAGCATTGATAGCTGTTGAATTCATGGCTCTGGCTCTGGCTCTGGCTCTGGCTCTGGCTCTGGCTCTGGCTCTGGCTCTGGCTCTGGCTCTGGCTCTGGCTCTGGCT
>JAABUJ010004402.1_pt1 | contig 14830 bp, 14 predicted proteins | sample 5559131 | NCBI WGS metagenome assembly JAABUJ01 (sample SAMN10711875, study PRJNA513366) | rock metagenome | isolation source: Antarctica rocks | place: Antarctica: Victoria Land, Mt New Zealand nord | collected 2016-01-07 | reverse complement strand
GTTGATGGCTACCTGGCTCAGAATCCTAAATTGTACCCTGCCCTTTTTCGTTTTCGCTTTGACCCCAACTCGAATGTGAGATCATCTATGAACGACATCTGGAAAGCACTCGTCAAAGAGCCGACTGCAGTAATCGACAAGCACTTCGACAGTATAATGGAGGATCTTCTGAAAAACATCGTTGGCAGGGAGTGGCGTGTCCGGCAAGCAAGCTGTGCAGCTGTAGCAGACCTCGTGCAGGGGAGGCCCCTTGAGAAATACGAAAAATATCTCAATCGGATCTGGACTTTGACTTACAAGGTATCTCTCCCATCTGCGTACGCACCTGGATGCTGATACGAGTTGACAGGTTTGTGATGACATCAAAGGATCCGTTCGAGAAGCTGCCCAAGCGCTGGCAAGAGTATTGGCGGGTATCTTGACACACAGCCTTGAAGCAGGTGATACTTCGACACGAAACATCGATTCGATGCTCAACATCGTGCTGCCTTTCTTGTTCAGTACCTCTGGACTCGAGTCAACTTCCCAGGAGATTCAAGCATTCTCTCTTGGGACACTCTTGGACATCATTAAGAGCAGCAACAGCAAAACGCTAAGGCCGTATGTCCCAAACATCATAGGTCAACTTGTTGCTCTCCTCAGCTCATTCGAGCACGAGGGTATCAACTACCTCCATCTGAACGCGGACAAGTATGGCGTTACTACGCAACAAATTGACGACGCTCGCTTGACGGGGGTGAAAGGATCGCCGCTGATGGAAGCTATCGAACGCTGCTTAGACGCCCTAGATACTCCTACGATGTCATCGCTTCATGAAAGCCTAGAGAATGCCATCAAAACTGCTGTCGGTTTGCCGTCAAAAGTAGGATCATCTCGCATACTCGTCTCTCTCTCGACTAGGCACAGTTTCACCTTCAAGGACCACGCGGACCATTTCCTAAGGCTTATTTGTAAGCAATTACTCGATCGCAATGATACCGTATCGTCTGCTTACGCCACGGCGTGTGGCTACCTCTCGCGGCTGGCCTCTGATACGGCAATACTTGAGCTCGTGCACTATTGCCAAAAGCTCTATTTTGATTCCGATGATGACCGCCATCGGGCCATATCGGGCGACGTCATGTACGCCGTTTCAAAACACGCCACAGATCGTTTTAATGCCCTTGCGGGGGATATTCTTCCGTTCGTCTTCATTGCACAGCACGATCCTTTAGACCGAGCAGCGACATCCTATAAACGAGCGTGGGATGAGAACGTAGGAGGGTCTCGTGCAGTGCTACTCTACATTAAGGATATCGTTGACCTTGCAATACGATCTCTTGATTCTCCACGCTGGTCCATCAAGCACACTTCTGCATTCGCGATTGCAAAAACCGTCGGTTCGATGGGGTCCGAGATCAGTGACTCAGACGCAGAACTACTCTGGCCAGCACTTGAGAAGGCGCTTGGCGGTAAAACATGGGAAGGCAAGGAGAAGGTTCTGAAGTCCTTCGTCGAATTTGCGAGAAAAAGTAAGATAATTAGTAGCAATGGGAAGCTCGCAGCGCAGATGCAGGTAAGTACGGAATCTCTTGATGCTCTTCAAGTCTTGGAACAGGAGACGGCGTAAGATCTCCTGGTCATGGTAGCAGACTTTGGCTTCAAAGCCAATCACAAAGGGTCCTTTCGCGGCATGATCGAGAGAATCCATCTGTCCCGGGGCGAAGGCTTATTCAGCCCACTGGGCTAGACTATTGTTGGCTATCGAGCGTATATGTACCCAGCTAACTGGTGATGAACGTCTCCAGAAGATTATGTTTCGCGAAAGTAAGAGAAATAACATAGATTACCGCCAGGAAGCATTGGCCTGCCTCGGCGACTTCATTGAACTGCGAGTCGGCATCGACCTGTTCGCGCAAATTCTTGAGATTACGCAGCCTGTCATCCTCGACGCACTGGATGAATCTACCAAGATGGACGTCGACTCGCCATCTGGAGGGCCGTCCTCGAGATCTATGCAAGTAACCCATATCGTAACGTTATCGCTAAGCGCTGACGAATACTTTAGACGCGAGCTAACGTTGGCTCATGCGCTGTCGTCGCTGCTACGGTCAATCGACCCAAAGTGCAGAATCGATCAAGGTAAGTGACCGCCGTTGAGATACCAGGATAGATCGCTGATAATCGAGATTCTTGTAGAATTAACCTCAGCTTTAAGACAGGTCCTTGACTTGACTAGAAAGGCTACAGCAAGGGGTGGGTCTAGGACAGTGCAAGACAAGATCTACAGCGCCGAGAAGGGTCTCTTTGACAAGATGGCGGACGTTCCTCTGAACAGTAGCCTGGAGGACACTCTGATCGAATACGCCCAGAGCCTCTCCGGCTACAGCAATCAAGTCGAACAGAGTCGTCTGAAGGCTGCGGAAGTAGGCGTTGCACTCTGTCCACTTGCGCGCAAAGGCAGACGCATGAGGGAGGTTTTGGTGCAACAGCTCACTCAATTACAAGTGCAGGAACGGTCGGTGCCTGTTCAGCAGTGCCTTGAACGCGGACTCAAGTCACTGAGTGTATGAAGGAGTGGGAACTTGGCGCGGGTGATGCGATTCCATTGAGATGACAGGATGGGCCTACGAAGACGTTTGTCGGGGATGTCAACTACCTATTAATGAAACACGACCTTCAGCCTCTCTTCTGAAATCTAGCAGGTTTCGCTGCGCCACGTGAACAAAGTTGGAAATGGAGATGTGGTAACGTGGTGGTGTCAAACAGGTCAGGATAGGTTGTGATGATACTGATGGTACCTCAGTTTCGGACCCTCGACGTTCAAAGTCCGAAAGCATTTGTCCGCTATTTCAGCAGAGTAGCTGGATCCGGTCAAGTGGGATTGCTCACTTCCGTTTGAGGCTTCGGCGGCTACCTTAGTGTCGTTACCTTGACGATGATTAAGGTTTCTCGGATCTTGATTGCCTGCATAGCGTCTACTTCTACTCCTCGGCGTGCCCGCGCTAATATTTCGTTGGCTTCCATCATCCATGACGTTTGCAGCATCTCTCGCGCCACAAGTCCCCACAGTTGGCTTGTCTGGGGCTTCGGATGACGGATCTCCGACAATATTCAGGGGATGGGGAGAAAGGCCGAGGAAGGTGGCATGGATCAAGGCCAATGATCGCAATCCCAAGGCATATCTTGGCAGCACGCGGAAAGCGTGGAGTGTGGTCATGTTGATTCTCGACGCTAGAGTGAAGCGGCTCCGGGAAGCTGTGGAGCACCGGAGACTCGTGAGTCGTGGTCAAAATTGCCGACGCATTCCGCTGCTGTGGTTGGCTCGAGCTTCACCCCTATCGAAGGATCTGCTTAACTGAGTTCCTCATCACAACTACAAGTCACCCCTCAGCCCAGCGAGCGCACTCCTTGATCCGTGCCACATCAGAGCCATGTGCTCGACTTGCATAGCGGGACCACCGGCGCCATGGGTGGCTGGAAGCCAACGGTGTTTCAGCGCACTTTTCTGACTGCATATCCCTACTAGAAGTAGATCTACTCGGACCATCATACGACTGCGACTGCCCCTCCACCGCCTCTCGGTTGACCTTGCTACTGTGGCGTGAGCAGAGAAATACTCAAAACTGAAAAGATGGTAGAAACAGGCTATGGGCGACTCAAGAAGGGCATAGCAAGTTCCGTGCTCACTGTCCAGAGCATACTTGGCTCTGATGGGAACCCTGCCACCAAGTACGAACACCCACATCAGCTATTCAGATTGCATCCTTCTGCCTTCATCAACGGCTACCATTCAATTTTACTCATACACTAGGCGATCACTGCTGCACCACAACCGTATCATCGTCTTCAGACGGCCCCGCACCTACAGCGGAGCGGGCTAAGGAAGAAGCCTCTCGACACGCCCACACTAAACTTATGCATTATCTGTCAGCCAATCTAGTCATGCTTGAGTCGATCCCTTTCACCAGGAGGCTCAATCAGGATAACTGTTGAACCATTTGTGCTTTGCGCCTCACCTCTGCATTCACGTTGAAATTCCATTGGTTTTTCTGGCTCCAAGTCTAATGCGTTTCACAACTGGTTTCCACGCCCCTTCCAACGTCCACTCGGGCTGATCTACGCCTGCAGAGCCGTTCCCAACCATCGATATCAAGGGCTCGAAACTCTCAGTCTGATAGCGGTTGGTTCGCCATAGTCAATCTCCAATATCGTCCTTACAATCTATCGATGGGTGCAAGACGTTTAGTTCACCTTAGAGCCAATCCCTTACTCTTGCCGACCTTCGACCACCCCGCATCTATATCGCTGGTGATATAGATCGAGGACTTGAACAATCGGCCAAAGAAAGACGAATAGACCGGCACCGTTTTGCAACTTTTGCCACTGTGTAAAGTTATCAACACCGGCAAGTCTATAGCATATATCGACCTCGCCCACCACTGAACACTTCCTACGAATCCGTGACGTTACAGAACCAGACGTACTCTTCAACTGTCACGACCAAGAACAATCTCGCAGATGCAGAGCAGACGCGATAAAGTGCCACGACAGATCCAGGACCGACTGCCTACTATTGTCCCAAGACACGACCAGCCCTCAAAGTGCCCCTTGAGCCCTCGTCTGAAAGGAGACGCAATTGGCAGGTCCTCGACTGCACGCCTACCTCCACGTTCGCGCTTTGGGTGCTGGACATGCAGAACGCGCAAAGTAAAGTGTGACGAAGACCGGCCGAAATGCGCAGTAAGTCTTCTTCCTCGTGGATGAGCGTGTAGAGCGGTATCCTGAAGCGCGATTTGTTGCGTCATTGAAGGGGTCAGAAGAACCCATGCCTTCATAATGCCTTAATGGTACAGCACTAAGCTGTCTCTCCATTGACAAACCGTGGAAGCGCTTTGCCACACCTCGCAGCTCTACAGCCTACTGATAATAGTCTTTTCTAGCCATGCAAGCGATTAGGACATCCCTGTGACTACAGCCCTCGATTATCTTTCAAAGACGATACACCAAGAGTTCTTGAGAAGATGCGACCATACACAGGGTCAGGCAATTCGATGTGGAACTGTCAGTGTTCTGAGTGCCATGTCCAGTTTCTTCCTTGCATGTGACTAAATTCACCAGGTTCTTCATCGTGGCCATGTCTAAAAAGCAGCTTTGACGACTTGGATCAAGAAGACCTCCTGCCACCTTTTTCTATGTTGACCAATGACGAGGACCGCGAACGGAAGGCAGTGCACAAGTTGCCGGGTACTTACCATATCGTCGTCAACCCAGACAGCTTTTCGAGCCTTGAGGAGTATGGGGATAGCCAGGACGACGAGTTCGCTGCTGGCACAAAGCCACACAATCCGTCCAAGCGTCGGCGAAGCTCGGTCTATACATCAACGTCCGTAATAAGGCAGGATGTCTTCGAAGACCCGGACACATTAATCATCGGCAAATTTGAGGAGAACGTGCGGAAATTGCCCACTCTGGGCCTGCTCACCACTCACTTCGACAGTTCAAGATCATCAAGCCTAACGTCGGTTTCACCAGCAACGACTTATGTACATTCCGCACATACTTTCCAATCCCAAGAAGTGTCGCCACTCTTCGAGACCGTGTGGGAAATTGAAGAGGATCAACATATCGCGTCCTTCTACAGGACGTTTGTCCGAAGTCAGCTTAATCAGGTGCATCGAGACTCTCTAGGCACATCTTCGGATTTGGGTATACAGACCATTCCTGATATTCTCGATCAACAAGCGCCTCACTTCACTCCGGTACGTATTTGCATACACGCTTCGCCGAGTTCGCGATTGGTGTGGCCTCAATAAGATCGTCCGTCTACAATTCGCGAAGCCACGTTGTTATGTGCATTTGCAGATGCTGATAGTCTGCACACGAATATTTGCTGATTTGCATGCTCCAGCTGTACCACGCTCTCATGGCATTCTCCGCGCTTAGCATGGCTCACAGCCAAGGCGTGCAAAGCCTGAATGCATTGCAGCATTACTCGCGAGCTCTCCCTCTGTTACAGGACAGTCTCCATACTGATGAAGATCTTTCGTCTGACGGGACACTGCTGACCCATTTCGTTCTACTACACTATGAGGTCAGCCACCATACCAGCAAAATCATGAAATGAGCTAATGATGTCCTCAGATTGCAGCTGCAGAGCCCCGAGGTTCGAACCTTTGGGAGCAACACCTTGATCAGCTCCTTCGAATCGTCAGATTAAGACGTGAAATGTACGGCCCAGAGTCAGAGTGTCACCAACATATCTTAAAGTGGATTTTCTCAATCTCGACGCACAGTGTACTCAGTGGCAGTGGAAAAGGCGAATTCGTAGAATGGATGATCAGCAGCGGCAGCTTATCACCTTCGATACATTGCGGCCAGGAAATCGATTTCGGGGGATCCGCTGTGCGGATGCCAGAACCATCGAAAAGCAATCCGGGACGATCTATCGTCGAAGTACATCGAACTATCTTGACCATTGCAGCACGACTGGGCCTCCTGGCTCGCGACCTGATGGCGAATCGTGCGCACCCTCTAACAAATAACCTGAAGATCTTGCACCAACAGCAGCGAGTTATGCAGCTTCGAAGCACACTACGAAACTTTTGGCATGGGCAACTACCCGCCTTGGTCGCGATGGGTCATGGCAACAAGAGCGTTCCTGTGGCAGCACGTGGAATCGTAGAGCATACCCACGCCTTGTATCACGCGTGCATCATCTACTCTTACACGAGCATGTGGCCCCATCAGCGGCTCGAGATGAGTACTGAAAGCATTCCCGAGATGTTACAAAGCGTCAGCGAGATCCTTCAGCTTGCCCGCGAGATCACCGCTAACGGCTGCAACGAGCGAAAATTCATGGTGTTCCCGCTCTTCATGGCTGGCGTCGCGAGCCGGAGCCCTTCGGACCAGCAGTTAGCTATTGAGCTCCTGCGCATGTTCGAGAAAAATAGCATCGGCAAGGCGATGGTCGCCACGCGGCATGTTCTGGAGGTCATTTACCAGAAGCAAAGGGAGGCCATCATGCAGGGTGCTCATCCAATGATGGTCGACTGGGTCAATACAGTGGCCGAAAGGGGCTTGCAGATGATCGATGCACACCTTTGATACGCAATCTTTCGCTGACGGACTCGAACGTCGTGAAAAAGATCTCTACTTCGCGCAAGGCCACAGCCGCCAATAAGTTATCAACAGATTCGAAACCGATTGCCACGCAGGATGCCACCGGCCACGTCGACGCGCCAACCGATCCCGAATCAGTTAAAAATAGGTTGGAGAATGGAGGCAATGGCGAGACTAATGCTAGGGCGGAGGGTGGACTTGGTGGTGCGGACTAGACCCAGCAGGATGCCAACAGGTTGACGGGATCCGCGGTAGGTGGCTCGATGGCAATCAAGGAAAGTTGACGCCGGTTTTTGTGTAGTACCATGCTGTACCTCCCTTCTTCGATGTCTTTGGAAGCCTAGCTACTTCTCCCTCCGGAAGTCATCTCTCTACAACCTGCTCGAGCACGCCTTCTATCGTGGGCATTGACCTCTACCACGCATGGCGCCTAGTCGCTATCACCAGGATCGTCGAAAGAAGGCTGCGCAAAAGGAGGCGGGCTTTGTTCAGCTAGAGGCGCGATGTAGATAAACTGGATGTAGCGAAAGTTGGCATCGATATATACACTGGATTCAGGAAACATAGCGAAATTTGGCATAAATATACACACTGGATCAAAGGGACTTAGCGAAATTTGACATTGGGTATTAAGAGGACTTAGCGAAATCTGACATTGAGTTAGATTCGGAGAGATCCCAACCGAAGAATAGAGGTCTCGAGAACAAGATATCTCGAATTGTTAGACGTTTGCTCACAAATGGAAATACCTCTAATATTTGGCAAGGGGGACCTCTTTGGTTTCGAAATTCTTCGGCAAGTAACCAAGGATTTGGTGGCGTTTGCAAGCACAAGTTGGTGATTTTCCCGAGGCCAGAATTTCCGCCATCATGGGCCCCCACTGGGCGGAGTGGAAGACCTGGACCCCCCCATCCCCCAACGTCCGCCCAACGTTCAGAAGTCCTTCGCTCGGAACTCCGCAGGCACTATTGAGGGGGGGGTTAGAGTGGCTCGAAAGACTTGAGGAGGGGGTAGAATTGTTGCGCCCGACAAGATCGGGACGAACGCGATATCACAACACAAGTTCGAGCAGACTTGCAACGCACACGCTCGTCGAGCAAGATCAATAAGTCGATCTTGTTGACAGCTCATTCTATCCCCGTGATCAAGGTACTACAAGTAGCCTTGCAAAACCCTAGTTGTCGAAAATGGTTTCTAACACGTTGATAATCTGTTTTCAACATATCGGGGGTAACCAACCTTGATTTTGATAGAAGGATCTCCGCCTTTGGGTCGTCCACATGCACGTCCCACCTACAGTATCTCTCTCCCGTCTGCACAACACATTGGAGCGGGTTTTTGCCCTTAACATGTCAGCAACCTGTTACGATTCCATTTGAGCACTCCACGACTTTGATACGCAATCTTTCGGCGTTCGAACAGGGGTAAAACCTCCTTCTCTCGTGCGTCCTTGGCTCCTCCAACTATGTCATTCATACTCTTTGACGTCTTGCCGCTTTGGAGTTGGCCTATCAGTGGTCATCCAGTCAATCGACATAACGTCTACACGTTGTCTTAGAGCGCATAGCACTGAATCGTAGATGCAATCAGCCCGAAATTTAGCACCCTGCCAGCGCATTGGGGAAGATAAGGGGAGAATGCAATATACCAAGGCAGCATCAACGCGGCGTGCGAATTTTCTCGTGGTACGCGATCGAGATCTATCTTACAGAACCTCCGGCCAAGAGATGGACTTGTGGTTGCCATGGATGCAGATGTGCAGATTAAGATTATGTTGGTTTCATCTGATGTTTGAGCTCCTCCTAACCTCCAGAACCTACTACCACATACCCTGCAAGACGTCATAATCTGTTGCATGGATCTAGAGGGCAACGAGGGTAACAACAAAAGACCAGAGGCAATCAGTACAGTTCTGCTTGGATCGACACTCGAGATCCTCTAGGCTTGGCTCCTGGTGTTGGTGCTGGAAACTGGCTAGCATGCACAAGATATTACCACATTCGTGTGTATGAGCATCGAAACTCTGACGCCAAGTTCAACGATGCTAATCCCGTCAATTTCGAGTTCAAGGGAAAGACGAGCCAGTTCATCAAGCATGCTTCGAAGGGCCAAGTAATGCCATGACAGAGTAACATACGACAATATCTGACCGAATTCTTCCGAGAGCTCAAGGGCGAACGGATGCAATCAAACATCCATCAGAAGCTCGAAGAACCAAACGCTCAGCATCTGCTTTGGACATATCCGAACCTCACTCAAATGCGACCAATACAAAACTCCAGCCAGCAGTTTAACAGCCAGCAGTTCAGCAACTATCATCGGTCGTTCAGAAACCATCATCAGTCGTGGTGGACTCGTAGTTGCCATGGATGATGGTATGGCGAACTGGCGACCAAGACCATATGTGCATACTGTTGGTTTCATCTGAGGTTTAAGTAAGAATAGAGCCGGCACTCCGGCCACTCTCAGACTGCATTAGGAAGACGCATCTGCATGCCGAGTGAGAGCCCCTTTATGCGAATCATGGAGCGGGCCGTGCGGCCATTGCCACCCCAGTCAGGTAAATTGATTTGTGTCTGTCGGTTTCAAAACGTGCATGGGCCCTCAAGCTTGGAGACAAGGCGTCTTGTGCGTGAGGACCTCTAGACTAGCTTTATCAGATCATCTACTTGTTTAGAACCATTCAATATTCGGAATGCATGGGGCCGTCGGCCCTACGACGCGTCTGAGACGCCACATTTCTCGGCTCAGTGTAGATTCCTCACTTAGGGTTAGAGCTTTAGCGCTGTCAGGACCTCGACTAAGCAATGTCGCGACGTCATTGGGAAGGAACTTGTTCTGGGCATTTTGCCCACGGCGCCGGACAACTCCTGATGAACCGTGAACAGCAAATCTGGGCAATCTCTTGCTGTGGATGAAGTCGTAGTCACTGGTTCCTGCTGTGCTACCTACGTCGCCTTGCCTTTGCGCCATTCACTGCAATGGCCACGGCGATGGATTTCAATCCTTCGCTGCTAAGGCAAAGCGAAGCGTACGACCTACCTACATCATCGTATTCAAGCGCGGCGCAAGAGCTCCTTGACGCGCCCGAAAATGGCGCTGCTCCCGAGCAGTACACCGGCCAGGGCGAACTACCACGAAGCCCGGCCCGGAAAATAATCAAGAAAGGCAGCTCATCACGCATCAATGGACATGGAAGGAACAAGGAGGGATCAATGTCTCAATCGATGGTAGAAAAGACTCAAGATAGAGATGGCGAGCACTTGACCACGATCAAACAATTCCATCGCAATGGGCAAGCCGAGAATCAGCGTAGCGATGAGTTGCTGAGTGGGCGCCGAGTTGGAACGAAGTGGGAAAGGAGCCAGTACGTTTGCTACGTGCTCCATATCATCCAGCACTGATCACATACTCTCTTAGCGTCCATTTTGCGCCTCTATCAGTACCGCTTCAACGACGCCTTCAGACCCTTATAGTGCTTGCACATACCCTTTGCATTGCCCTTTTCCTGACCACCTTCTTCCTTCTGGCTGCCATTCCGTTGACCTGGCCTTTGCTCTTACCATACCTTCTCTATTGCCTCTTTTCAGATGCCGGCACCTCCGGAACGCTCTCTCACCGCTCGAACCTCCTGCGCTCATCCCCTGTCTGGTCTCTCTTCGCTTCGTACTTTCCCGCACGTCTTCACCGCTCTGCTCCTCTGGCACCCACACGAAAATACATTTTCGGATACCACCCTCATGGAATAATATCTCACGGCGCATTTGCTTCTTTTGGTACGGAGGCCTTGGGCTTCAAGCATCTGTTTCCCGGCATTACGAATACCCTACTTACTCTCGACTCGAACTTTCGAATTCCCTTCTACCGTGACTACGCTCTAGCGATGGGGCTCGCCTCTGTATCGCGCGAAAGCTGCGAGAACCTTCTCTCAAAAGGCGGTTCCAACGGCGAGGGGATGGGCCGCGCCATTACCATCGTGGTGGGAGGAGCCAGGGAGAGCTTGGACGCCCAACCGCGCAGTCTACGCCTGGTCTTAAAGCGTCGCAAAGGTTTCATCAAACTGGCCATACGCACCGGCGCAGATCTCGTTCCCGTGCTTGCCTTTGGTGAGAACGAGCTGTATGACCAGGTATCATCGGATTCGCATCCATTGGTTCACAAAATGCAGATGATGGTCAAAAAGCTCCTCGGCTTTACAATCCCGCTATTCCATGCCCGAGGAGTGTTTAACTACGACGTCGGAATGATGCCATACAGGAAACCCCTTAACGTTGTAGTCGGCAGGCCAATTAAGGTGGGGAGGCAACCTGAGCCGGACAGCGGGTACGTGGATGAGCTGCATGCGCAGTATGTTGGGGAATTGGAGCGGATCTGGGAGGAATGGAAGGATCAGTTCGCACGCGACAGAAGCGGAGATTTAGAGATTGTGGAGTAGTACGCATATATGGGACTCTGCTTGAAGGAGGGACTTGTATATTTTCAGGCACTGGTCTGCCGACATGTATTCCATGCGCTGGCACCAATGGGTGCTAAATCTACTTGGCAACCCTTCTGGAAGCCATTCTTTTGTTGCTCCCCGTGGTTCTTTTAATGAGTATATCACCGGTACACCCTAGGCTACCACTGCTCGTTCGAGCCATCGCCATGTGCGTCAAAACCTTCTTCAACGGTGCAAGGAAGTCAATCCTTGTTTAGCCGAGCCAGCCCTCTGGAACCAGCACCCTTCCGGCGCATGTATTGCCGCGGACCAATCTCATGATAAGCAAAACCTTCATCTCACAATGAATTCATTCGGTCTTTTCGCATTGAAACAGAAGGGACGGCCAAAAGCCCTCACGCGAGCCGCAAGATCCTTACAACGCGCCGAGCGCGAAGTGCAGCGCAAATGCTCCCAGTAGCGCGGAAGTCAAAGACAGCAAGCTTCAACGGTCAAGTGGAACCGAGCTCATGCCCAGAGTTCGGGCCAACGTTCTCATAGAAGTAGTATGTGGGAGGGATGGGATGAACCCAGTAAGAGAATGAAAACCCTACAGACCCTCACCGTAGTTGCCAGAGCAGTACCGCAGCGGCACGTCGCTGCCTGTAAACATTGCAGCGAGGGTGAGAGGATACAGCATCACGGGAAAGCGCGTTTGCCAGCAAAGCAGACGAGATAAGTCTTGGCGGACACGCAGGTTTCTTGCAGTCTGTGTTTTGGAATCCCTGGAGTCTCGAATGAAATGGGAGCGTAGACTGTGGGCAGTTATTAGAAATATATCTGAAAAGCTTCGAACGCCTGGGGCGAGCGCAATTTCGCGTATAAATGCTGAATGCGTGACGACTGGGAAGAGGAATACGCTTTGTGGACGATGGCGTATGCTTCGGGCGGAGATCAAGCGAAGAGTCACTTTGAGCTATCACTGAAGAGGATGAGATGCTTCGCATGCTCATGAGGTGCGCTCCCGCAAGGTCGGTGTAAATGGTTTTGTATTTAGCCAACAATGACAGTTTATTGACGTGTAGAAGAGAGGATTGGCGCCCAGGGTCGTCGAGATTGCAGATAAGCGAGGATGTGGAAAGCGAGCGTTTACACCCCCAGTCTTAGCGGCACACTAGCTCACTGCTACTCTAACAAAGCCGATTCGGCCCAGCAGCCACTCCGCGACGACAGCCCGGGCAGATTACTCGCCCATCATACTTCACACTGAGACGTCGATATCGCTGCCGACAACTCATCTTGCCCACTATCCCGTCACCATTCCACTGAACAAGTCTTGGATGAGACGACACCTCACCACTTCTGGCCAATCCTCGCGCTAATCCTCAGCCACTTGCCCTCATCGTGCGACGCCTGGCTCACAACGTCGCGGGAGCCTCCACGACTACTATGGTAGCCCTGGTGAATGTTCATTGACCTGCTTGGACCATTTTTACACACGTTTTGGCCCGAACACACACATTAAAACATCACATTGATGCCTTACGACGCTAGCCAGTCATGTCGGTCGACGCCGATAGCCATTACACCCTAGGCCATCGTCGCCAGGCCTCTCAGGCCTATGACCTTCCCACTGGGTCAATGGACCGCACCCACCACAACGGTGCATCGGTATCGAGTCCGACCGAATCCCTGATATCTCCTTTGCAGCCTTTCGCCTATGACCCGTCTGCGGTTAATCTGGATCGTTACGCATCCAACGCCAGTATCAACGGATTTTCCGGCAGCCCCTCCACAGAGGACGGATCTCCTGACCCACACGACTTCTACCGACAGTATCAGGATCCGTTCCCGGGTCCAAGCGAGGCACCAGGATCGGTAAGCATCGTAGTGCAAAAGCGGGAGATGACGACCTCAAGAGAGCAGAGGAAACCGAATGCTCCGTCACAGATTCGAACTAATGGCACGAAATTTCCCAGTCTTTCGTCTCGCATGCCGAATAGTCAAGCGTCTCCATCTGCGGATAAATCAGCTCTCAGTGCTACAAGGTCAACTCCAAATATTTCCAACACAGCACGTAATCGTCAAACGTCTCTCAGGGATCTGGTTAATAAATTCAACCAGACCCCCAACGAATTACCGCCAGTCCCAAGCAAAACGCAATCAAGGTCAACATCCACCAATTCAAACCCGCCTGCGAACAACCATGCGAGAGCGCGGACATCATCTCAATCGACGCCGCAACCAAGCCAAGGGCAGACGCCAAAACGAAGGGGCCGCACGGTGGAAGAAACTTACACATCTCGACTGACGAGTCCGCGTTCTAGAAGGTCAACTGCGGATGATTTGACTTCGCAGTCAATGACAGATTTGAGTCCTGGGAGCGGAGTGGCGCCTCGAAAGCCTTTGTTCGGCGAAATAGTGTTACAGAATCTGAATAACGTCAAACCTGGATATGGAATACCCGCACCACGTCGTAGGCGAGGTTCAGAAGGAAGCATGCATAGCCCCAATCCGATGTTCCCTGATGAAAAAGAAACGTCAGCCGCGAATCCTCCACCGTCGTCGCCCTCGGCCTGGTATCGAGCGCATGCTCCGACGTTGGAGGAGATCAAGCAAGACAAGGCTATTCCTGAGATGCCGCATAGTCTGCACCGTAGAACGCGGAGCGATTTTACAGGTATACCCACAGGCCCACCGGCACGTTCCTATAACACGTTTCTCGCAAATCCGGACGACGCGCCACAATCATCCGTCCCCTGCCTCTCGACAAGGCGCGACTCTCAATCGCGTATACCCCTTAGCTCGAGACGTCTGAGCATAACCTCCGACTCAGGAAACTCTACACCCTCAACCAGAACTAATTCAGCGCTAGATAGGAGGAATCCAACACATATTATGTCACCGCCTAAAGGGTCAAGCGCACTACCTCTCCCTGCTCAGCAGCCACGCAGCCCAACGTCCAATGCACAACGTCCTCCATCCCGGAAATCTCCACGGCGTGGTGACATAGCCCGCGACTCGCAGCGAATAGCGACTAGTCCTCGCCTTGCTGCATTCATATCGGCCCCTTTGCCCAAGAAATCTCCTCCGCTACGAAGCTCAAGACCTCGCCAACCAGTCTCGTCCGCCACAACTTCTGCTTCGAGAGCTCGGGCTGTGGATAGGTATGAGATTGGCGGCCAGAAAAGCCCTTCGAAGAGCTCGCGAGAGTCCAAGCATAGACGGCCACCGGAGCTTGGTGGAGTGGACTTTGCTGCTAGGAGGGAAAAAATTCAGCGCGCGTTTACAAAGTCGGTCCGGGCAGAGGAA
>JAABUJ010004400.1_pt1 | contig 14838 bp, 14 predicted proteins | sample 5559131 | NCBI WGS metagenome assembly JAABUJ01 (sample SAMN10711875, study PRJNA513366) | rock metagenome | isolation source: Antarctica rocks | place: Antarctica: Victoria Land, Mt New Zealand nord | collected 2016-01-07 | reverse complement strand
ACCTCGAACTCGCGCTCGATCTCCACCGGCAGGTCGCGCCGCTTGTACACCCACTCGATCGGGTAGCGGGCCCCAGGTCCGCTGCGCAGGTTCACTTCCTCGCCCCGCAACGACGCGAAACGGGGCAGCGGCAGCCCGGTGTTGGACCCCTTCGCCGGTTCGGGCGGCGTCGCCGGAGCAGGCGCTGGAGCGAGCGGCGCCGGGGCGGGGACCGCAGGGCGTGGCGCTGGATGCGGCGTCCGCACGGTGGCGGCGTGGGCCGGCGGTTGGACGACAGGCACGGCGTGGACGTTATGGTGGGTGGGGCGATGGCTTGGCTTCGGCGCCTCGGCAGCCACGGCGGCGGAACTGGTCAACGCCAGCAGCAGCAAAGTCCGGAGCATCACAGCGAGACGATCTGACCCGTTCCAGCCGCCTCCAGGAAGGTGGCGACGCCTGCGACCTCCACGCCGGCCAGCAAGTCGGACGGCGACAACATTTCGGCCCGCATCCCCGCCTCGCACGCGATCAGGCGCACGCCCATCTCGACCGCGGCGTCCCGCAGTTCGCCCAAGCCGGCGATGCCTCGCCCGCGCAGGACGGCGTCGCGCCCGGCTCCCTCCAGCGTGCTCCAATCAAGCTGCAGCGCCCGGCAGCCGCCATTGGTCGCGAACAAGGTCACGCGCCGCCCCAGCGCCGCAGCGCCCGACGCCAGAACGAAGGCGTAGTGCGCCCGGTCGTGCTGGCTGCTCAGCAGCAGGATCGAGAGCGGCTCAGCCATGGCCGCACGCGCAATCCGGGTCGCGGGTGAGCGTGACGGTACGGAACCGCGTTGTCAGCGCGTCCCAGATCAGCAGCCGTCCGGACAACCCTTCGCCGATGCCCAAAATTTCCTTCAACACCTCGGCCGCCTGCAGGCTGCCCATCACGCCGGTGACCGCGCCGAGGATGCCGGCTTCGCTGCAGGTCGGCACCAGCCCGTCCGGCGGCGGCGCCGGATACAGGCAGCGGTAGCAGGGACCACCGGGCTTGAACGTCGAAAGCTGGCCGTCGAACCGCAGCACCGCCGCCGACACCAGCGTCCGGCCCGCGGCCACGCACGCATCGTTCAGCAGGAACCGCGTCGTGAAATTGTCGCTGCCGTCGCAAACGATGTCGTAGCCCGCCACCAGCTCGGCCACATTCGCGTCCGTCAGCCGGATCTCGTGCGGCTCAATCGAGACCTGCGGGTTGATCGCCCGGACCGCCTCCGCCGCCGACGCGACCTTGCTGGAGCCAATCCTTGCCGTGGTGTGCGCGACCTGCCGCTGCAGGTTGGACAGATCCACCGCGTCGTCGTCGACGATGCCGAGCGTGCCCACCCCAGCCGCCGCCAGGTACAGCAGCAGCGGGCTGCCGAGGCCGCCGGCGCCCACTACCAGCACCCGGGCTGCCTTCAGCAACGCTTGCCCGGCACCGCCCACCTCGGCCAACAGGATGTTGCGCGAGTAGCGGGTAATCTCGTCGTCGCTGAACTCGATGTCCATGCAATGAAGATGGGCGCGACGTGTCGTCACGTGCAACTCCCTAGACGCATCGCAAACGCGCGATCCCCAACTCTTTTCACTTGCGAGACGTGCCAGCGGTCGATTGCTGCACTGCACGCTTTCCTTGTACAAGGCCTGCGAACTTGCCGCTGAGTTGCGCGCTTCACTTTCCCAAACACAGGAGAACCCGCGATGTCCGACAACCCCCTCGAAGATGACGCCGCTCGCGACCAGCGCATCCGCGAGCGCGCCTACCATCTTTGGGAAAGCGAGGGCAACCCGCACGGACGCGACCTGGAATATTGGGAGCGCGCGCGGGAGCTCTTCGGCATGGCCGACAGCGCCGGGTCGGGCCAACTGCCAAACCCGCAAACCCATGACGACGGAAGCTTGATCTCCGACCAGCCGATCGAGGAGGCGTCGATTCAGGAGAACCTGGGCGAGTTCCCCGACCGGTCGGCCGACCAGGGCGAGCGTCCGCAGACGCCGAGCATCAAAAACCGGCGCAAGCGCGCCTAAATCTGGTTATCTGGGTTGCACGTTCGGGTTCCCGCCCGGCGTGCCTGGCGGCGGGATCACGGGCATGCGGCCCTGCGGAGCAATGGGGACATTGATCCCGGGATCGGGGTTGCCGGGCCTTACCAATCCCGAGGGCGGCGTGATGACTCCTGGGTCTCGATTCGGCGTAGGCACGGCTTGGGTATTGTCGCTGGTGCCCGGCGGCAATGTCGGGGCACGCTTCGGGTCGCCGACCTGAGCATGCGCCGCCCCAACGGCGAGAGCGGTTGCGGCCACCACCGCGACGATGTGCAAGCGTCGGTTCATGAAGGACTTCCGTTTCGCAGGAGATGCAGCGAAAACAGCGAGTGCGGGTCCGTCCAAACCCGCTCCGGCCGCCATTCGGCGGAAGCGGCGAGCGCCTTGAACCCGTCGATCGTGTGCTTGTAGCTGTTCTCGGTGTGGATGGTCTCGCCAGCCGCGAAGCTGATCGGCACGCCCGCCACATGCGCCGTCTGCCGGCGCAGGCTTTCCAGGTGCATTTCAATTCGGCCGTCGCGGTCGTTCCAAACGGCGCGGTGACGGAAGGCCGCAAGGTCGAAATCCCCTCCCGCCTCCCGGTTCAGCCGCACCAGCAGGTTGCGGTTGAACGCTGCTGTCACCCCTTGCGCGTCGTTGTAGGCGGGGACCAGCACCGACGGGTCCTTGCGCAGATCCACGCCGACCAGGAACGTCGCCCCGGCGCCGAGGGTGGCGCGCACTTGCGACAGGAAATGCCGCGCCGTTGCCGGATCGAGGTTGCCGATGGTGGAGCCTGGGAAGAATCCCATGACCGGCATCCCGGCGATCTCCGGCGGAAGCGCAAGCGGCGCTAGGAAGTCCAAGGTCAATGGCAGCACGACCAGTCTCGGATGACTGCCGCCCATCCGCGCCGTCAGGGCCTCCAGCGCCCCGCCGGCGACATCGATCGGCACATAGGCGCCCGGATATGGCATATGCCTCAGCAGGATAGCCGCCTTCGCCTCGTCGCTGGCGCCATACTCGACCAAGGCGGCGCCGGCCGGCAGGCTGGGCGCAAGCTCCGCCGCCGCCTGCACCAGGACCGCGTGCTCGGTGCGGGTGACGTAGTATTCGGGCAGGCGGGTGATCTCCCCGAACAGCCGGCAGCCTTCGTCGTCGTAGAACAGCTTCGCCGGCAACGTCTTCTGCTGCTGCGAAAGGCCGGCCAGCGCGTCGGCGGCGATGCCGTCCGCAGCGGCCAGCATCGGCCGATGGTGGGAGCCGTCGGGCATGACGAAAATTCCTTACGCGTCGTGGGCCAGACGCAGTCCAGTGAACTGCCAGCGCCGGTCGGGATGAAAGAAGTTGCGGTAGGTCGGACGCGTATGACCCGGCGGGGTCGCCATCGACCCGCCCCGCAGCACCATTTGGTTGATCATGAACTTGCCGTTGTACTCGCCGATAGCCCCTTCCGGCGCACGGAAACCGGGGTAGGGCAGGTAGGCACTGCCGGTCCACTGCCAAACTTGATCCGACATCTCGGCGAGGCGCTCGTCGGCGGCGGCAACCTCCCACTCGAACTCGGTCGGTAGCCGGGCGCCGGCCCAGCGCGCGAACGCGTCGGCCTCGTACCAGCAGACATGCCGCACTGGCGCCGCCGGGTCGAGTGGGGCTGGGCCGCCAGGGCCGAATTGCAGCCATGCGCCGTCGCGCTCCCGCCAGTGCATCGGGGCAACCCAGCCCTCGGCCAGTGCCGTCGCCCAGCCTTCGGACATCCAGAGCGTCGGCGTCCGATACCCGCCATCGGCCATGAACTGCAGCCAATCGGCGTTGCGCACCAGGCGGTCGGCCAATGCGAACGGACGCAGCAGCACGTCGTGGCGGGGCTGCTCGTTGTCGAACGCGAATCCCGCGCCGTCATGCCCCACGCTTAGAATTCCGCCTGGAAATTCCACACGTCTGACTTCGCCCGCTGCGTAGGGCGGCGGTTGCCAGCCCGGCAGCATCGCCGGCGCGAGCGGATTTTGCGCCATGCCGTGCAGCATATCGGTCATCAGTAGCTCCTGGTGCTGCTGTTCGTGCTGCAGCCCAAGAGCGACGAAATCGGCCAGATCCGCCCGTTGTTCCAGCAGGCGGGCCATCGCCGCATCCACGTGGGCGCGGTAGGCGCCGATCTCGGCGGCTCCCGGCCGCGTGATCATGCCACGGGCGAAGCGGGGATGCCGGGCGCCGACAGCCTCGTAGTAGGAGTTGAACAGGTAGCTGAAATCGGCGCTGAACGGCGCGTAGCCGTCCAAGTGCGGCGTCAGCAGGAATTGCTCGAAGAACCAGGTCGTATGCGCCCGGTGCCACTTGGCCGGACTCGCATCCGGCATGGATTGGATGCATTGGTCTTCGGGGCTGAGGTGCTCCGACAATTGTTCGGTGTGGGCGCGGACGGACCAGAACGCGCCCAGCGCCGATTGCTCCAGATGTCCCATGCCGATCCAATTACCGTCCAGTTGACGTGCTAACAACCTCACGCCGACATGGGTTCCCCACCTTGCTTCGCCAATGCAGCGCCTAGCTCCGCCAATGCAGCACTTGCGGCCGCACCGGATTCACGAAGGGCCGGTCCTCCGCCTGGCTGGCGAGGTATTCCTTTTTCAGCCGCAACAGCCAGCGCACCTGCACGTCGGCGTCGCCCACGAACAGCATGGACGGCGTGACCGGCCCGTCCGCGAGCTTGGCCGCAATCTCCAAATCCTGGCGAAGGAAGTCGCGCGCCATCCACGCCGCCGCCGGCCGCAGCGCCGCTAGCCACGGCACCGTCCAGTAAACGCAGTAGTGCACGTCGGTCTGTTCCGGGGTGACCGGGGTCACGGAGGCCAGTACGCAGGCGGAATGCCGGCTGCCCCGGATGTGCTCGATCCGGATGCCCGGCAGTTGGATGCCGATGTCGATCCGCACGTCGCGTCCCAGCAGCCGGTACGGGTTGGCGCCGTGCTTCAGTTGGTGCTGCTGCATCCGGAACCCGAGCGGCGCCGGTTCGAAATGCTTCTCCTTGGCCCGCAGCGAAAGTCCCGACTTCGACTTCCACCAGCGCGAAGTGTGCACGAACGCCGGATGCGCCGGGTCGCAGAACCCCATGGCGGCGATCTCGGCGTTGGATGGGAACCGCATGGAGGTCGTGACCTGTGGCGCCTGGCCGTCGAAGCCCGGCACGGTGGGCACCTCGGGCAGCGTGTCCGGCAGGGTGCGCCCGGCAGGGACGTACACCCAAATATTGCCCTGCACCTCCCGGCACGGATAGGCGCGCAGGCGGAACCGGCCCGGCGCGATGTCGTCGCGTTCGGCGAGAGCGGGGATTTCGGTGCAGGCGCCGTCGACCGCGTCGAATGCCCAACCGTGGTAGCAGCAGCGCAGGCTGGTTCCGTCGAAGCTCCCGTGGTGCATCGGCATGCCTCGATGCGGGCATAGGTCGGCGTAGGCGAACACGCCGCCACCGCTGCGGCGGCCGATGACCAGCTTCTCGTTCAGCATCGTCATCGGCCGCACCTTGCCCGGCCGCACCCGGCGGCCGGGGAAAGCGATGTACCAGAAGCCGCGCATCATGCCGTCGCCAGACGCTGCCATCAGACCTGTCCTGGAGCTTTCCGCCGATGGGAGAAAACGTCGATCGCCTACAATGCGGCGCAGAAGTGGGGCGGAATGGCCCATAACTCGTCTGCGTTCACGTGCAAATCAAGCCGGTAGCGCTCGTGTTCGCGCCCGGCCGTGCTCGCCAGCGTCTTTTCCAGCCAGGTGCGCACGGGCGCAACCCCACGCTCGAACGCAATAGGGTCCAGGCGGGGCAGGGCGGCCATCGCGTCGAAGCTGCTCGCCCAAGCGGCGTCGTCGACGCGCTGGTGTTCGCCGGCCTCCAGGGCTGCCCACGCCATCGCCCGGGTCTTTGCCAAGCGGGTCAGCCCAGCGGCGCGGTCGAACCAGCGCAGGTGGAACAGGTACAAGTGGGAAAACCGCAGCGTCGCGTCGGCCGAATGGAAGCCGGGCGTCCATTGAATCGCCCGCCGGGTCAGGGCAGGCTTGCACATGGCGCTGGTGAAGCGGACCCAGCCCCGCTGCTCCCCCACCCGGCGGCGCGCATCGAACCCCGCTTCCAGCGCCGGGACGTGCTGCACGTCGAGGCCGATGGCCGTCACGACGTCGCCCACCGCATCCGCGCAGAAGGCGGGCAGGCTGGCGAACCGGGCGGGGTCGGCCACCAGCAACTCGTCGACGTCGGTGACGATCACCCAGTCGTAGTACTCCAGCAGCGCCGCCACGACCCCGCCGACGAACCGCGCCCGGCGCTCGTCGTCGTGCGGCGAGCGGGGCAGCCGCAGCACATTGACGCCGAGCGCCTCCGTGCTGCGGTCGTCCGAGCCGTGGTCGATCACCGTGCAATGCGCCGCGCCGAGCTGGCCGGCGTAGTGCCTGACCCAAATCGGCAGGAACAACGCTTCGTTGTAGGCCATGGTGACGGCGGCGATTTTGAGCGGCAAACCACGTCCCTCGGGCCGCCCGGGTCAGGCGACCACCGCCTGCCGCCTGCGCGTGCCGATGAACGTTACCATAACGCTTGCAACCAGGCACAGCGCTCCCGCCGACATGAACGCGCTGAGGTAGTCGCCGGTGCCCACCCGCAGCGCCCCGGCGGCCCACGCGGCGGTCGCGGCGCCCAGCTGGTGCGTGGCCGCGATCCAGCCGAAATACACCGGCACGCTGTCCTCCCCGAAGGCCTGCGCCGTCAGTCGCACCGTCGGCGGCACGGTCGCGATCCAGTCGAGGCCGTAGAACACCGCGAACACGGACAGGCCCCAGAACGAGTAGTCGAACGCGAATGGCAGGAACAGCAGCGAGATACCGCGTAGGCCGTAGTACCACGCCAACAGCGCCCGGTTGTCCCAGCGGTCAGACAGCCAGCCGGACAGGGTGGTGCCGAAGAAGTCGAACACGCCCATCGCCGCCAGCAGGCCCGCGGCGGTCACCTCCGGGATGCCGTGATCGAAGCAGGCCGGGATCAGGTGGGTCCCGATCAGGCCGTTGGTGGAGGCGCCGCAGATGAAGAAGCTGCCGGACAGCAGCCAGAAATCGCGGTGCCGCACGGCGTCGCGCAGCACGCGCAAGGCCCGCAACGCCGGGTTCTCGCCGTGGGGGGGAACCGGCAGCACCTCCGTCCCGCCATACGGCGGCAGGCCCAGGTCGGACGGCCGGTCGCGCACCAGCAGCGCCACGGGGACAATCATCGCGGCCGCCACCGCAGCCACGGTCAGGGAGACGGAGCGCCACCCGTACGCCGTGGCCAAATGCGCCAGGACCGGCAGGAACACCAGCTGCCCGGTCGCAGTGCTTGCCGTCAGCACCCCCATCACCAGCCCGCGCCGCTGGCTGAACCAGCGCGAGGCGATGGTCGCGCCCAGCACCAGCGCCGTGACGCCGGTCCCGGTGCCGACGACCACGCCCCACAGCGCGACCAGCTGCCACGATTGGCGCATCAGCGGCGTGAGCGCCACGCCAGCCGCGATGATGGCGAGCGACACGACGATGGTGCGGCGGATGCCGAACCGCTCCAGCACGGCCGCCGCGAACGGGCCGGCCAGCCCATACAGGAAGATGTTGACCGCGACGGCGAACGAGATGGTGGCGCGCGACCACCCGAACTCCTGTTCCAGCGGCACGATCAGCACGCCGGGCGTGGACCGCACGCCGGCGGCCAGCAGCAGCACGCCGAACGTGACCGCGGCGACGATCCAAGCGTAGTGCAGGCGGGGGCGGGCGGTCACTTGCATGGGTTTCTCCTGGGCCTGGCACGATAGGCGGCTATGCGCCTCGCCGGGAACCCCTCGGGCATCATGCCAGCCGCCTGCCGCGCCCGGCGATCTCCCGCAGCAGCTTGCGGCGCATCGCGTCGGCGAACGCGTCGTAGGTGGGGCAGGGCAGGGCGAACGCGCCGGGGCCGCCGATCACCTCGTCGGTGTAGCTCCGCAGCAAATCCGGCTCCTCGTGCAGCACGCACAGGCCGTTGATGGTCACCCCCGCCGCGGCCAGCCGGTCGCGCACCGGCTCCGGCCGCACGCCCTCGTTGGACCGCCCGTCGCCGATCACGTCGATGACCCGGCGCGTCGCCGAAACCTGGACCAGCGTCCGCTCGCACGCCAGCAGCGCCTCGCCGATCGCGGTCGAGCCGGCGCGGACGCTGCGTGGGACGTCCTGCACCGCCTGCGCGAACGCCTCCGCCGAGGCCGCGTCGGCGACGCGCGCCCAGTCCGCCATGACCTCCTGCGCCCCCGTGCCGGACCACAGCAGCAGGCAGCACCACGACGCGCCCGCCGCCCCGCCGGTCAGCCCCGCCGCCACCTCGGGATCGCGCAAGGCCGCCCCCATGGCGCCCGCCATCAGGTTGAACTCGTCGTAGGTGACGCTGGCCGACCCGTCGAGCGCCAGGACAAGGGCGAGGTCGGCTTGGTCCATGGGGTCAGCGGTTCGCCCCCGGCGTCCACAGCACGTCGGCGCCGCCGCCCGCATTCAGCCGCCGCCCGAGCACAAACAGATGGTCGGACAGGCGGTTGAGCGTGCGCAGCACCGCCGGGTTCACCGCCTCGGCGTGCGACAGCGACACCACCAGCCGTTCCGCCCGGCGGACCACCGTGCGCGCGAGGTGGGCGTGCGCGGCGGCGGGCGTGCCGCCGGGCAGGATGAAGCTGGTCAGCGGCGTCAGCGCCTCGTTCATCGCCGCCGCCTCCGCTTCCAGCCGCAGCGCGGGCGCGTCGGTCAGGCGTAAGCGCTCGCCCATCTCCCCGGGCACGCATAGGTCGGCGCCCATGTCGAACAAGTCGTTCTGGATGCGCGCCAGCATCGCGTTGGCGTCCGCATCGCCGCCGACGTGCAGGCGCAGCAGGCCGATGGCGGCGTTGGCCTCGTCCACGGTTCCGTACGCCTCGACCCGCAGCGCATCTTTCGGCACGCGGGTGCCGTCGCCCAATGAGGTCTCGCCGGTGTCGCCGCCGCGGGTGATGACGCGATCGATCCGAACCATGGTGCTATCTTCCAACGAAGTTGAAGTTCTGCGCGAATATGGAGGCGACCGGCACGCCGTCCTTGATCGGCACGGTGAAATGCCATTTCCGCACCGCCCCGATCGCCTCGCGGTCGAGCGACTCGACCCCGGAACTCGCGACGAGGTCGATGCTCTCGACCGCCCCAGTCGGCGCCACGTGCACGAGCAGGCCGACCTCCCCCTCCTGATGGCGCCGGGCGGCGTCGATCGGGTACTCGGGCGGCTTGTTGCGGTAGCGCGCGTCCGGCGCCGTTTCCACCACGTTGTCGCCGGTGACGGTCAATGCCGTCTGGTCGTCGTCGGCGTTGCCGAGGTTCACCGCAGGCGCAGCAGGCGCAGCAGGCGGGGCAGGCGCGGGAGCTTGGGTCGTGGCTGGGGCGGAGGCCGGGGTCGGCGGCGGCAAGGGAATGGCGTCCAGCGACGGCGCGTCGTCCGGCGCCTGCGGTTCGGGTGGTGGCGGGGCGGGCGCTGGCTGCGGGTTCGGCGGAGCGCCCTTCTCGGTCGCGGGGCGGTCGACATACTCGATCTCGATCGTGGGAGCGGCATCGGGCGGCGGCGGCGGAACGGGCGTGAACCGCACCAGCAGCGCCAGCAGCGGCAAGGCGTGCAGCGCGAGCGCGGCGGGGACGGTCCAGCGCATCAGGCTGGGCGGGTGCCGGGTCATAGCACCAGCACGCCGTGGTGCTTTGCCTTCCCCTCCGGTTCGACGTGGATGGTGATCGCCAGCTCGCCCATGTCTTGCCGCAGCGCCGCCTCGATGCGGTCGCAGATCGCATGCGCCGTGTCCACGCGCATCTCACCGGGCACGACCAGGTGGAACTCCAGGAACGTCAGCCGCCCGGCGTGCCGGGTGCGCAGGTCGTGCGCCTCCAGCGCGCCCTCGGCGTGGGTGCCGACCAGCTGCCGGATGCGGTCGATCACCTCCGGCTCCGGCGCGGCGTCCATCAGCCCCCCCACCGACTTGCCGACCAGGTGCAAGCCCGACCACAGCACGTAGGCCGCGACCGCCACCGCCAGCGCCGGGTCGAGCTGGGTGTTGCCGGTCCACACCGCGAGCGCGAGGCCGACCAGGATCGCGCCGGAGGAGACCACATCCGTCGTGAGGTGGCGTCCATCGGCGGACAGCGCGGGCGAGCGGATGCGGCGTCCGGCGCTGGTCAGCACCCACGCCCACGCCGCGTTCAGCACGCCCGCAGCGAGGTTGAGCCCCATGCCGGTCCAGGGCGCCTCGATCGGGCGCGGGTTGCGCCACACGTCGTAGGCATGGACCAGGATCGACACGGCCGCGACGACGATCAGCGCGCCCTCGATGGTGGCCGCGAAGAACTCCGCCTTGGCGTGGCCGTACGGATGGTTCGCATCGGCCGGCTTCTCGGACAGCCGCAGCGCCACCAGCGCGATGACCGCGGCGGCGACGTTGACGGTGCTTTCGAGCGCGTCGGAGAACAGGGCCGCGGAGTCGGTCAGCCACCACCCCGCCGCCTTCAGCGCCAGCACCGCCAGGCCGAGGACGATGCTGCCCCTGGCAATACGCTGCGTGTGTCCCACTCCGTCCGCGCTCCGTCCCCAGCCCGGTGCTAGCAAACCCGGCGCGCGGCGTCATCCTTCCGGGCTAGACCGAGAAGTACTTCGCCCGCGGGTTCAGCACCACGATCGCGCTCGTGCTCTGCTCCGGGTGCAGCTGCCACTCGTCGCTGATCTCGACGCCGATCCGCTCGGCGCCCAGCAGCTTCAGCAACGGCGCCTGGTCCTCCAGCTTCGGGCAAGCCGGGTAGCCGAAGCTGTAGCGCGACCCGCGGTAGGCTTGGCTCAGCATCTTCTCCATGTCGCGATCGTCCTCCGCCGCGAAGCCACACTCGGCGCGGATGCGCTTATGGGTGTACTCGGCCATCGCCTCCGCCAGCTCCACCGATAGCCCGTGCAGGTAAAGATAGTCTTGATATCGATTATCCTCGAACCACACCCGGGCGACGTCGCTGGCCTTCTGGCCGACCGTCACGAGCTGGAACCCGATCACGTCGCGCTCGGCTTCGTCCACGTCGCGGAAGAAATCGGCGATGCACTCGCCGTCTTCCTTCGGCTGCCGCGGCAGGGCGAAGCGCGCGACCTCCGTCGTGCCGTCCTGCTCGAACACGATCAGGTCGTTGCCCTGCCCGGCGACCTTCCAGTAGCCATAGATCGCCTGCGGACGCAGGATGTTCTCCGCCTCGCACAACGCGAACATGCGCTTCATGATCGGGCGCAGCTCCTGCTTGGCCCAGCCCAGGAAATCGTCCAGCGACCGGCCCTGCTTGCGGAAACCCCACTGGAATTGGTACAGGCTGCGCTCGTTCAGGAATGGCAGCACCGCCTTGGGCGTGCTCTCCAGCATCCGCGCCCCCCAGAACGGCGGCGCGATCACCGGCACATCTGCCGTCAGCCGGCGGCGTCGCTCCCGCGCCACGGCCACGTCGACCGGCCGGAACGCCGCCACGTCTGCCTGGCCCAGCGTGCGCTTGGTGTTGCGCGCGCGGCCCTTCCGCTTCGACTGGATCACGGCCAAATAATCGTCGAAGCCGTTGCCCGTCACGCGGTCCATCAGGTGCAGCCCGTCGAACGCGTCCCGGGCGTAGGCCACGCGCCCGCTCGCGTAGGCGGCCACGCAATCGTCCTCGACGTAGTTCCGGGTCAGCGCCGCGCCGCCGAGCATCACCGGGATTTCCAGGCCCTGCCGGCTCATCTCCTCCAGGTTCTCGCGCATCACCACGGTCGACTTCACCAGCAGCCCTGACATGCCGATTGCGTGCGCCCGGTGCTCCTTCGCGGCCGCCACCATGTCGGCCAGCTTGACCTTGATGCCCAGGTTCACCACCCGGTAACCATTGTTGGTCAGGATGATGTCAACCAGGTTCTTGCCGATGTCGTGCACGTCGCCCTTCACCGTCGCCAGCACGATCGTGCCTTTCTCCTGCCCCTCGACCCGCTCCATGTGCGGTTCGAGGTGCGCCACCGCCGCCTTCATCGTCTCGGCCGACTGCAGCACGAACGGCAGCTGCATCTTGCCCGCGCCGAACAGCTCGCCCACCACCTTCATGCCGTCCAGCAGGATGCTGTTGATGATGTCCAGCGGCGCGTGCGTCCGCATCGCCTCGTCCAGCTCGTCGCCCAAGCCCTTGCGGTCGCCATCGACGATCCGGTCCTTCAGCCGGCCCTCGACCGTGAGCGACTTCACCTTCTTGGTCGCGTCCGCCAGCTTGCGGTCGGCGAAGATCTCCAGCAGCTTCTGCAAGGGGTCGTAGCCGTCGCGCCGGCGGTCGAAGATCAGGTCCTCGCAAACCTGCAGCTCCTCGGGCGCGATCTGGTGCAGCGGCCGGATCTTGCTCACGTGCACGATCGCGCCCGTCATCCCCGCCCGCACCGCATGGTCCAAGAACACGCTGTTCAGCACGGCGCGCGCGGCGGCGTTCAGGCCGAAGCTGACGTTGGACAAGCCTAGGATGATCTGGATGTCCGGGAACTCCTTGCGGATGGCCGCGATCCCCGCCAGCGTCCACTCGGCCAGCTTGCGGTCGTCCTCGTTCCCCGTGGCGATGGTGAACGTCAGCGGATCGATCAGCAGGTCGCTCTGCGGCAGGCCATGCTTGCGGCAGGCGAACGCCACCAGCCGGCGGGCCACGTCCAGCTTGGCTTCCGGCGTCTTGGCCATCCCGGCCTCGTCGATCGTCAGCGCGATCACCGCCGCGCCGAACTTCTTGGCGAGCACCAGCCGCTCCGCCGCCGCCGCCTCGCCGTCCTCGAAGTTGATGCTGTTGATGATCGGCTTGCCGCCGTGCAGCTTCAGCGCCGCCTCGATCACGTTGGTTTCGGTGCTGTCGATCACCAGCGGCGCGTTCACCGAGCTGGTGAAGCGGGTGATGACCTCGTTCATCTCGAACACCTCGTCGCGGCCGACGAAGGCGGTGCAGATGTCCAGGCTGTTGGAGCCCTCGCCGACCTGCTCGCGCCCAACCGTCACGCAGCCGTCCCAATCGCCGTTTTCCTGCAGCTCGCGCCATTTCCGGCTGCCGTTGGCGTTGCACCGCTCGCCGATGGAGAAATAGCTGTTCTCCTGCCGCAGCGGCGTCTGGCCGTACAGGCTCGCGACCGACGGCACCCACACCGGCTTGCGCGCGACCGGCGCCGGGCGGAACCCGCCCCGGCGGCGCAGCATCGCGTCCAGCGCCTGGATGTGCTGCGTGTTGGTGCCGCAGCAGCCGCCGACGAGGTTGATGCCGTCCTCCGCGACGAACCGCTCCATCCAGCTCGCCATCTCCGCGGCGCCCAGCGGATAGTGGGTCTTGCCGTCGACCAGTTCCGGCAACCCGGCGTTCGGCTGCATGCTCAGCAGGCCGGGCCAGTTGGCCGCCAGCCAGCGCACGTGCTCCGCCATCTCCTGCGGCCCGGTGGCGCAATTCAACCCCATCAGCGGCACGTCCAGCGCGTGTATCACTGTCGCCGCGGCGGCGATGTCGGGGCCGACGAGCAAGGTGCCGGTCGTCTCCACTGTCACCTGCACGAACACCGGCGTGTCGGTGCCGGCCTCGCGCCGGGCCAGCTTGGCGGCGTTCACCGCGGCCTTGATCTGCAGCGTGTCCTGGCAGGTCTCGATCAGGATCGCATCGACCCCGCCGGCGATCAGCCCGCGGCACTGCTCGGCGATCGCGGCCTCCAGCGGGTCGTACGCGATGTTGCCGAGGGTCGGCAGCTTCGTTCCGGGGCCGATCGAGCCGAGCACGTAGCGGTGCCGCCCGTCGCTGAAGGTGTTCGCCGCCTCCCGCGCCAGCTCGGCGGCGATCCGGTTGATCTCGTGGGTGCGCTCGGCCAGGTCGAACTCGCCCAGGGTGATCGTACTGCCGCCGAAGCTGTTGGTCTCCACCATGTCGGCGCCAGCCTCGAAGTAGCCGCGGTGGATTTCCCGCACCAAGTCGGGGCGCGACAGGTTCAGTACCTCGGTGCAGTTCTCCCGGTCCCAGTAGTCGCGCTCGACGTCCAGGGTCAGCGCCTGCACGCGGCTGCCCATGCCGCCATCGCACAGCAGCACGTGGTCGCGGAGGGCGTCGAGCAGGTGGGGGCGGGTCATGCGAATACTTTCGGGCCAGGTTCGGGCGGAGCAAACTCGGGCGGGGCAGGTTCGGCTGGATCGGTTTGGCGCGCGACCCAGATCGTGACGGCGAACGGCCCGGCGACGAGTGCAACCGTGTCGGCGGTCAGCCCGGCGGCGGCGAGCAACGCCTGCAGGGCCGGGTCGGAGAAGCCTGGCCACCGATGCGCCAGGCGGACAGCAACATCGTTGCGGCTGTGGGCGGCGAGGTCGATGACGACCAGCCGTCCACCGGGAGACAGCACGCGCGCCGCTTCTTCCAGGGCCGCCGCCGGGTTCTCGGCGTAGTGCAGCACCATCTGCAGCACGACGGTGTCGAAGCTGGCGGCCGGTAGAGGCAGGCGATACATGTCGGCCTGGCGGACGGCGCAGTGGGCCAGCTCCGGCTTGGCCAGCCGCGAGCGCGCCAAGGCCAGCATCGCCCGGCTGGCATCAATGCCCAGCCCGGACGAAACGCGCGGCGCCAGCAATTCAAGCAAGCGTCCGGTGCCGGTGCCTATGTCGAGCAGGGCGCCGACCGTCGCGTCGCCCAGGGCTGCGAGCAACGCCGCCTCCACCTCGGCCGCGGGCAGGTTGAGGGCGCGCATCTCGTCCCAATCGGCGCCTTGCTTGCGGAACCCCTCGGAGGCGACGCGAGC
>JAABUJ010004396.1_pt1 | contig 14847 bp, 15 predicted proteins | sample 5559131 | NCBI WGS metagenome assembly JAABUJ01 (sample SAMN10711875, study PRJNA513366) | rock metagenome | isolation source: Antarctica rocks | place: Antarctica: Victoria Land, Mt New Zealand nord | collected 2016-01-07 | reverse complement strand
AATCTCACAGGGGTGGAAGGCACAAGGCACTTACGGATGATGGCGAGACATGACGACGGCTGTTGAGATGGAAGCAGTTAACTTGTTGACTACAAGATAGTGTGAAAGTTGTCTTGGAAGCACAACCGTAAAGCTGGGCTGTGCGAAGTTGATAAATTAAGAAATTGCGCTCTGTCAACGCTTCATAACTACCTATCTGAAGTTCCGTGCACACTACGCTAGCACGTGCTAGTGCCAATCGTATTAAAGTTATTCCGGGACCAGGGCTATAGAACTTCACTTGTCCGGAGTACTCGACCTTTTGATACGTTATGACTGGCGGAGCTCCGATTGCTTGCATTATTGCAAACCTGCAGTACTACTAACGTTGGGAGACAGTAAAGTGCTCGGGATGGCAGAAATTTACAGGTCGGTTGATGCTACTCTTTTATCTATGGTTAGCCGCTGATTATTCTGTCGTCGTAGCGCGATTGCTTCTGCAGTAGTAGTCCCTGAATCAACAGAGCAGGACCCCCCAGAACCCTCCAAACGGCGCCAGTCATCGACCTCGGAGAGCGGTAGCAAACGAGCGAGGCTGAGTACCGGAGGCAGTCATGACGGGAAGGACGAGCATACCTCGGCAGCACCCACAACAGATCAGCAACTCGAGCGAAGAAAAAGCGGACAAGTGGAGGAGCGCAAGCGCGGTCAAAGACTTTTCGGTGCCTTGATCGGCACACTAGCACAAAGCTCATCGTCAACAGCACAGAAACGTCGAGCAGATATCGAGAAGAAACAACAAGCTAAGCTCAAACTTCAAGCTGAGGAATACGACGAAAAGAAGAGGAAGCGATTCGAAGACTTGATGGCCATCAGGCGCCAAGAACAGAAGAAACTCGACAAACAGTCGGTACGATATTGCACTCAACTTAGCTCAAGCAGCGTTTGCCTAACGCCATGGTAGATGCAGATTCGGCACTCAAACCTCCTGGCCACGGCGCACTTTTTACATACAGAGACTGAGCCGAGACTGGTAAGGAATCGCTAATGGATCTTGAACAATGCAGCCAGTCGCTGATTGACTGATAGTACTACAAACCATGGGAGCTTCTACCAGGATCGGACGAGAAGATCAAGTCCCAAATCGAGGAAGCAGAAGCCATTATTGAAAGAGAAACCGGCGAATCCTTAGAGCGACAGCGGCAAGAAGACGATGTCGATAACACAAAGAATACAGCAGATGCGGGCGAGGCAATGGACTCGCGAGCGTCGGAGACGGTGGGTTCGCAGGCTAATGTAGCAGAACTTCCTGATGCCCCTCTTGACAACCCTACTGACCATGAACCCCCTTTGAACTCTGAGGCTCCACCTGGGCCCGATCCTGTTCACAACGTTGGAAAAGATGCTGGCGATGACAATGGCGAGGTTGTCCTCGAAGCGGAGGAAGATACCGTCATCTACTAAGGTGCTTGATCTTATGTATACCTTCCACTTCCCTCAGGAGACCCTGAGAATTCGGTTGTCTGTTGCTGTTTCCGGTGTCAGCGGCAGTGTTCATGATCGCCGCGCATGCAACATATTGTCGTGGACACATTACCATCAGCGATCTTACTGGCTATCACCTTCACCGATATGCAGACTTCAGCAATTCTGTTGTACTGCCACTAATTAAGAGTCAAGCTACATCATTTCTTTCCAATCACGTTGTCATCTCCACCGCTGTGCGCCTTATGTATGTCGATCTCCAATCGCCCAACTGGTTTCGCTTAGATTTTACCTCGGCGTGCCGAGCCGAGCCGTTCCTGATCGTCGTCAATGCTGCCGGTTGTCACGTACGGACGTACAACGAGGGTAGTGGGGTCGATCATTCATGAGTTCACCTTCTTAAAAGGCCTCTGTTCCACAACTCATCATGTATGTTGGCAACGAACTTGACAATTGATCACATTCTCCAGCTATGGCGTTGGATGTCATTGACTGCATTGATGACCCACGAATCAGCCATTGTAAGGCACTTGTAAATGGCCGAACTTATCGTGAGCTTTTCATCTCCTGCACTTAAGCCTTCCTCGCTAGCTTGATAACAAACTGATCAACGGAGACTAGACTACCTTCTGGGCTTGCCAAAGGGCGATTATAGGGCTACAATTTTCTTGGTATAGGATGTTGTCTTATAGCAGCAAGTAATAATACATTACTAAATACTACTAGATCCATGGTTGGCCCGACTTGTCTATAGGATGGCGGTATCAAATTCCCGTTTTACTCGGCATGGGGTTGCGAGTCGTCTGTCCCGATATCATGGGGTTTGGGGGAACAGTAAACTCAAAGCTTCTCACTACACATCGAGTTCTCGGCTAATGATACCCAGGACGCACCACCCGTACCCCCTGAAGATATCTCGTATTATGGGTTCAAGAGAGCTGCTGGGGATATCAAAGAATTGGCCCAACAACTAGGCGCGTCGAGAATCATACTGGGTGGCCATGACTGGTAAAGCATTGCATTGCCAAACACCCACTTGCAGTGTGCTGATCTTGCTCAGGGGAGGCGCCATAGTCTACCGTGTGGCACTTTGGTATCCAGACCTCGTGACCCATCTCTTCTCCGTCTGTGTTCCGTATCAGCCACCCTCCAAAGATTTCAAGCCTCTTGAAGAGCTCGTCAAGACTAGGCTGCCCAACTTCACGTATCAGCTCCAGCTCGGTAGTGGTGAGATTGAAAAGCACATAGCCTCGAAGGAGAAGATCAAGCAGCTCTTGAATGGGCTCTATGGCGGACGAGGGCCGAACGGAGAAGTGGGCTTTATTCCGGAGCAGGGGTTGCTTCTACAGAATTTGCCTAAGCTGAACCATACGCGGCTCCTGAGCGAGAAGGTAGGTCATACCCGCCGTGGAGGACAAGTGCAGTTCTAACCATGACGACATAGGAGTTGGACTACTACGTCGATCAATATGCCCGGAACGGGATACATGGAACTCGTGAGTGATGGAGTCCCTTGGACCAGTGCTTGGCTGACAGAAAGTAGTCAACTGGTATCGCAACCGAGAAGTGAATTACAAAGAAGAGCTCAAGTAATGCCGTCTGCCGATGTATATGGGACCGCCTAGCTGACCACAGATCAGCCTAGAGAAGACGACGATCGATATCCCAGTCATGTTCATCCAGGCAACCAGAGACGGTGCTCTTCCGCCCGCCATGTCTGTGAACATGGACAAAAGTGTGCCGCATTTGACAAGGCGGGAAGTCAACACTAATCACTGGGCATTGTGGGAGGCACCGGAGCAGGTCAATGGTATGATCAAGGGCTGGCTTGAAGAGGTTGTCTTCGGTGGGAGAAGTTCGCTATAAGCCAATGACACGCAGCCCCTCCAGCTAGCCTTGGGTATGGTTACATTGAGCATTAGCCCGTCAGATAGGTAGCCTTATCGATCAGGATATATATAACGGGCACTGTGCATATCTTCCCCTCAACCCTTTCAAAACATTCCAAACTTATTATGGAGAAGTCGCACGTCGTAGTAATCGGGTGCATACCCAGTCCCACCCGCTCCCATCGTCTTCCGAACCCCACCACATTGACTGACTGACTAACCTCCCACATCCAGCGCCGGCGTCACAGGCCTTCAAACAGCCATCTTCCTCCTCGACGCCGGCTACGACGTCACCATCGTCGCGAAGCACCTCCCCGGCAACCTTGATATCGACTACGCATCACCCTGGTTCGTCTGCCTATTCCCCGCACTCCGAGTTCCATAACGGCTCGACTAAGTACGCACGCAGGGCCGGCGCACATTGGCGCACGCACGCCGCGCCGCACGAAACGGAACTATGTGCGTGGGACGCGGAGACGTACGAGTACTGGCGGCGGATCGTGGAGCGGGAAGAGAGAGGTGGAGAGGGGCTTGAGAAGTCGGGGTTGAAGGTACGTAAGGCTGAGCTGCGCCGGGCTAAGCCAAAGCACCCTTCCTTCACCTGACTGCGACTCCGTCCGTGTCTGTGGAGACAACGACAAGCTAATCATGCCCTCTAACCACCCAGCTGTTCACGTCGCGCTACTACTGGTACGAGCTACCCACCTCCGCCGCCGTCCGAACCCCTCTACAGGGCCTGCCTGCGCCTTGTCCCCGCGCTCTCCACTAACATCCGCCCCTCTCCCGCAACCGCAGGGACTCACCCACCGAAGAAATCGCCTCCGGCGCCACCTCACTCTGGTGGCGCCACACCGTGCTCGACTTCGGCGTCATCCCCCCGCACGCCCTCCCCCCCGGCGCGCACTACGGCGTCGTCTTCACGTCCTTCTGCATCAACGTGCCCGCGTACCTCTCCTACCTCCTCCGCAACGTCACATCCAAGGGCGGGAAGGTCGTCCGGCGCGAACTTCCCACGACAAGGGGCTTCGGCGCGGCGTTGAAGGCGGCGGAGGAGAGTGTGGGGGGTAGACGGGTGGATGTCTTTGTGAATGCGACGGGGCTGGGTGCGAGGGGGTTGTTGGGGGATCACGGGATGTTTCCGACGAGAGGCCAGACGGTGCTGGTTAGGGGGGAGGCGACGGCAGCGAGGACAAGGGTCGGGAGCGGGTATATTGCGTATTGTATTCCGAGGCCGGGGAGTGGGATGACGGTTTTGGGGGGGACGAAGGAGGTGGGGGTTTGGTGAGTTGTGTGTTGTTGTTTCTTCGGGGGGTTTGGGAGTGGGGGTGGGAGCTGATTGTTGGGGTATGCGTAGGGATAAGGAGGTTGATAAGGGGACGACGGAGGCGATTCTTAGGAGGGCGAAAGTACTGGCGCCGGAGTCGATGAATGCGGATGGAGAGTTTGACGTTGTGAGCGAGCAGGTTGGGTTTAGGCCGTCGAGGGATGGTGGGCCGCGAGTGGAGACGGAGCTGATTGACGGGAAGAGGGTTGTGCATTCTTATGGTCATTCGGGCGCAGGGTAAGTGATTCGGAGGGAAACCCATTGAAGTTACGTCGATTGCTGACGGGAAGTATGGATAGATATCAGAACTCCGTTGGATGTGCGAGGAAGGTATTGCAGCTGGTAGAGACTTCACAGGCTCCCCGGAACCATACCGCCAAGCTCTAAGGTGTCCCGGAGTGGTGCTGTTTTGGGCATGTGCATTTATCACTGTTGGTGTTCGGTTATGTAGTTCCGACAGTAATATGTCTCCCAGTCCCTACTGGCACCATTGTAACTGTGGCCTTCAACCTTTCTTAGGCTTAGCCTTGCCCTAAGGCTGGACTATATAGCCTATGGCCTTATAAGACATATCGTGTTTGATTGTTTGAATACTGTGAATTGCAAGTAATATGGCTAGGGCCTCTCAAGGATGATATGGCTTCACCAGGGCATGTCTGTGCAAAGTATGACACTACTTTGGCGACGAACTAGCCTCATGCTGTGCAGACCTCAGTGCACTCGGCTGACTCCAGCTTTGAGATCACGTAGGATGTTGAGACAGTGTGAATACCTAACTAAACGAGACAGGCGAACTTCGACACCAAACACCACGAGGAGGTGGGCGGGACACGTCTTGTTGAAGAGAGTATGTTAGAAGGGGAACACGCGCGAGGGGAGGGACTCGCAAAAGGAGCACAGATAGGTTCTCAAGACCTGCAGCGTTCTTGGTGGCTTGTTCTCAAGAATCTGTTCGTCTCCAGTCACTAGAGCTTAAGACTTGGGAGTATTTGAGGACTAGACTCTCAAGCCTCGATTCTCCTTTCAAAGCGGCTATGCTCCCTCCCAAGTTCGGAAGGGTAATCGACGACATTCAGGTCAGGGCGTATATATTTTATATATACTGGTCGTCATAATCACTGAGCCAACAATCTTGTCTCGAACAGAACTCCCGCCCTCCGCAGCCGATCAATGAAGGGCTGTCCTAGCATGGCTGGCGTCAAAATACCACCACCGAGCTTCTTCGCGATATTATCGTCACGAAGTATGGTTATCGCTGCCTCTGCCAGAAATACACCTGTGAGATAATACATGCCTCCCTCATAACTCAATCTCGAAAAAGCACGCCTCGGAGCCGGAGTGTCCTGATCTGCTATCGCAATGGTTCGATACTCGATCCGTTCTTTGCTCGTTACTTCTCTCGTGGGGCCTTGTCCAGGCGCGAAGACAAGCTTCTTCACCAGCCATCGGACCGGAGGCAGCGCAAGTGCTACCATGGCAATAGCTAGCAAAAAATGAACTGCAGCGCCAATAAAGACATTGCGTACTCCCTTATACTCGTTGAAGTGGAATTTGGGACCGTAGAAACTGCTGCCACCGCCCATCAGACCCCAGGTGCGATGAACAATGGCGCGGTTGGCACTTCCGGAGAACGAGGTTGTCAGGGTGCCAAGATCTGGTACGTTGTATATACCAAACAATCTCTGAACTAACGACGGACTTTCGGTTGGCTTTGATCCGGGAGTGGGTGATAGTGCCCAAGGTTTCAACGAGTTTGCAAAGTCCCTGAGGCTGTAAGAGTCCAGTATGCTAAGAAGAGTAGCTAGGGTTCCGCCACTTGGTGTAGATCTAGCCACATCAGATTAGATTCCCCAATTTCTGCGTCAACACATACTTCATTTCATGAATGGACATGATCGTCTCTCTGGTACCCACGGATAACTGTTCTCTGATCAATGATGCCAAAGCCCAGCTGACCAGGTCTGCTGGAGCACTTTCAAGACCGATTTCCGGGATTATCTGGGGAACGGCATCAGTTTCGTGGTCGTGTATATTACCGCGACAGTGTGCTCCTCACAATGGCTCCGTTCGCTTTTGCGATGTCGTGATACTTTCGTATCATATCCAGAACCCAAGGTACCTCGCCAGTGCTTCAGAGGTAAGCTTGAAGCATCCGGCAAACAGGTAGGCACAACACCTACACGTCCAAATAGTGTGTGCCATTGTTCGCGCAGGCTTCAACTACTGGCGTGCCATATAAATGATACGGACCAACAGTATTGACGACCAGGCGAGTCTTTCGTGCAAGGCTGTTAAGGTCTTGCTGGTTCAGCTGCGCTGTCTCAATGCCTGACCATCATGAGCTATGATATAAATAGAGCGACTGGTGGCCGCACCAGGCTGCAAGCGATCAGGATTGAGTGATTTGGTCTCCTGCACCAGTGCTGACAGCTTGCTAGCAGACCGCCCCGCAACTGCCCACCTCAAATCGGTAGGGAGATGAGTTGTGATATGCTCGGCGCACAGTCTTCCAGTGTAGCCAGTAGCTCCAAAGAGTACGAGCTCATACTGCTTGCTCTGTGAGGACATGATGCTCAGGATGGTTCAGTTGACAGTCAAGCAGAGATTTTGCGACAGACGCAATACTCCGCGAGATACAGAAGGACGAGACTTATTTCTCTTCCTTTAATTGGTTCTCATGTAAATGATGAGGTAATCTCAGAACTGCCTTATGAGGTACGTTGGACTGCACTCGTCGCCAAGACTTCGCTAAGCGAGCCATCCCGCCCACTACGAGAAATTCCATGTTCGACGACTCAAATCTTACGACCCATCGACACACGAGTAGTTTCAAACAAGATGACGAAGCGCACAAAGAGTAGGTCCATGCCGGTCATCGATATCGAAGGAGATTCGTGCTGATCAATGTGCAGAGGTCGGTGTGACCGGCAAGTACGGTACTAGGTATGCACTCACAACGAACGCCTCGAGCATCACTACTCGTCATTGGGACAGCCCCAGGTCTTCTGATCATGGCAAAACCCGTCTGACTCAAGCGATTCAGATATGGTGCCTCTCTGCGAAAGCAAGTGAAGAAGATGGAGATCACACAACATGCTCGGTACACCTGTACATTTTGCGGCAAGGTCACCGTCAAGCGCCATTCGGTCGGCATCTGGAACTGCAAATCGTGCAAGAAGTCTGTTGCTGGAGGTGCTTGGACAGTCTCGTGAGTGAACAAAATGAGAGGACTAGAGAGATCAGCGGCAGGGGCTCACATGGAAGCTGACCAAATTGGGGCTTGGCAGGACACCTGCGGCTGCTGCAGCAAGATCGACCATCCGGCGGCTGAGAGAGATTGCAGAGGTTTAGAGTGAAGATTTTGCTGGAGTAGATTAGATGTCGTGGGGAAGCTGGGGTGGCAGGAATCTCGCCACGGAGGGCGTCTCTACAGCTGTCGATAGCATTTAAATACAGCAAATCCAAAACACAAAAGTGCCACAATTCTCCTTATCTCCCATCGGAGTCCGCGGTAATTGGTGATGACCGGCGCTCCATCGACGCGCGAAATAAGATAACAGATCTGCTCACCACCAGCTTTCGGAAGTCTAAACTGCTTTGTTTGCAGGGTCAAGTCTCTGGTGGTACGCCTCAGAAAGCGCCATAGGGAGCAACTGACAGATCCGCAGTATTTGGTTACTGATACATCTGAGCGCCTCAGTTTATAGATGGCCCGGGTCAGGTATCCACGCTTGAAGCCAGGCCACTACCACTACCAGTCAGAATCGCACAAACCTATCATATCCGAACGTTGATCTGAGGTGGAATAAGGAGTCGACGGTGAGAGTTTCGCCTCGGGAGCTGGCTACTGCGCAAGGTGGTACTATCATGGATGGAAGAATATTGAAGCCATCATGTGGAGCAAGCGTTAGATCTCATCCATGTCGACAGTACTTCAGATCCCTTCGCAACAATATGACTATCCAGTCGTCGTGAAGATTGGAGCTGCTATACGAAGTCCACTCGATATCAGTGTCCGGTAATCGCTCCTATAGAAGCCGAGTTGCCTTTTCGTTACCAGTAAAAGCAACTGTCTGCAGTACTATCGTCCTAGCACGATGATTATCATCTATCGAAGCCGTTTCTTACGAACGACCGCAGAAGGCTGCAACCTTAAAGTTCTGTAAGCTGTGAGTGGCTATCTTCCCGATTTAGCTTAGCCGGGATCTGCTGAAGACTACTTAAAGTCGCTTCGGTGCACAGCATCTTCAACTTCCTTCCATCTCGAGATTCTAACTTACCCAGATATCTACCCCATGACGTTGTTACGTTTTTATTCTATCCAGAAAACTTCAGCACAAGATTCATACGATGTCAGAAACATGTATTGTCTGTTTAGGCGACCTTGGCGGAAGCGCCCAGGAACGATCTACCCAGAACAATCAGGTCGTTAAGGCAGAGAACAGCGACGAAGACGTTTCAGACTCATCTTTACCGGCGTTATCCGACCGCAGCACTAAGACAGGATCTCAACTGATTGCACACCTTCTTCCTTGTGGCCACAATCTGCATAACGAGTGTCTAAAGCCGTGGGTCGAAAGGGCGAACAGCTGCCCCATATGCCGCCAGAGCTTCAACACCGTCGAGCTAGTTCACACAGTCGGAGGTGCGTTTCTTCTGTATGCTTCTGATGAGGTACTGTGCTAATATTCCATTACTTCCTTAGGCTCAACCGTCGACGTGTACGAAGTGGAAAACCGAACACAAGTTGCGGACATTGATCCTTCGATGTTTATTGAAGAGCTAGATGATGAGCTTGACTTTGTACCTTGTTCAATATGTGGCGAAGACGATAACGAGGATGTCCTCATTCTCTGTGACGGTTGCGAAGCCGCTTCTCATACATACTGCCTCGACATGGATTCCGTTCCTGTGGGGCATTGGTTTTGCCATGACTGCGAAAATCAGCGAGCTCTGGATTACATGTGCCCTTTACAACCTCCGCAACGTCCGCACCATCCTGCTGATCGTCGTACGCGTGGCCAGGAAAGGCGCCTTAGGTCCCGAAGCCAGGCTAGCTGGGCGCGAGTATGGCAGACGGTTTGGGACAGACTGAACCTGGATCTCGATTTTCCATATGACGACAACCACTCTGGCTCACAGATTAGAATGTCCCGCCGTGAACAAACCTCGGAGCGTCGTGACTTTCGAGAATGGGAACGCCGGCTTCAAGTTGCCGAGCGACAAGGCGGGACGAACAGGTTTCGGGACACCGCATCGACACTCTTGGATCGTCATTCGTTACGTCATAGGCGGAAAACCTCTGAACCAGAATCGGGTGAGGAGATCCGGGCTTGGAACGCTTTGGAAAAGGCTAGGGAGATCCAGTCCAACTCAACACCTGCCAAAAGGAAGCGCAAGTCGGCCACGGCATCGCCGTCGGATATGGAGCCTGCCCCGCAGCCCGAACGAAGATTGAAAAGACCGCGTACAAGGCGCACCCAGGACATAGGAGACGTATCGGTTGATGCCACTACATCGTCATCAGCAAGTCGAAGGCGGTCCCTTCCCCGGCCTTCGATGTCGAACGGCAGGATCACCGCCGACCCGAACAGCGGCAGCAATGGGCCCAGCTTCCTTCAGTCGTTACTAATCGAAGTTGAGGCTTCGGCAGCGCCTGATGAGACCAAGGGTCAGACGCGTTCAACTTCGCTATATGCACCCACTCCTTCCGCCGACTACTCGTCCCCTCACCCGTCCTCACCGCGACTTTCCCCGTCAAGCTCAAATTATCCGAGTCCCAGGGCATTATCGACGACCCCTCCCCCGTATCCAATTACTCGTCCAGGCTCCCCTACTCCGCTGACTTCCAAAGTCGAACCTATCTTTCCGCGTCTAGAGTTCTCTCCCTCACGGTCGCCACCCTTCGAAGTAGCCCTCCACGAACCGAGAGAAGATGAACTGCCAAGCCATCCGAGATCTGCAAGCCCAAGTCTGATCCGGGGCCCAATCGCCGTAGCATCGAGCCCATTAGCGTCCGAAGAGGTCTCGCCCGCCCGGGTGAACATGTCATTCTCAGCCAAGACCGATCTTCAGAGGATGGTCAGTGGCGCGTTGAAACCTCACTACAAAGCGAAGGCAGTTTCCAAGGATCAGTACACAGACATAAATCGCAACATCTCTAGGTTGCTTTATAACCATGTCGGTGATATCGATGCGCTCGATGGTGATGGCAGAGAGAAATTGGAAAAGTTTGCTATCGAAGAGGTGTCAAAAGCAGTCGAGGCGCTACAGAGTGATACGAGGTAGCATTGAACGAATAATGAAGCCTCTCTGTCACGTGGTCGTCTTACGAACCTTAAGTCAGCCTTCGTCACGCATGTTATGATACCCACGGTTGGTCATGGATGGGTTGGACCGATCAAGGTGTCAGGTTTAGGCATTTGCATATCGGAGTCCATACATCTAGGTAGACTGGGCTCCGTTCGTCACCTCAGGCGTGCGAGCTGCTGAACGTCCTTTGTACGGGACAGCGCAGGGATATCTCTCCATACTACGGAGCATAGCATCATCCACATATATATCCCATTGTATTATCACAATACTTCTGATTTGTTGAGTGAACACAATATGCTTGTGGTTTACAGAGTATGTTGAGATAAAATCATTCAGTATCAGAATAATGTTACAGCATTGTCGTGTACAGCTATTCCTAGAATGTTGGCTCTGAGGGGCGCATAGCAAGAATTTGTAGAAAATAAACAGTAAAATCTGTCTAAATTCTCTTCTCCCTAATCATCATTCACAAAATTGACCTCACTGCCTTCCTCAACATCATCATCATCATCATCATCACTATGACAAAACAAAAGACCCTTACAAAGACTTCTTCTTTACAGAAGAAGTCTTCTGTAATGTAAAAATCAGTGCTCATATCAGTACTTACATCAGTCTGTTTACTGAATCTTGATGATGATCTTATTGAGATTCTCAATCTCAATGTTGCTATCAATAAAGATTCAATGTCATTCATACAATATACTGTGTCTCACACAGTATATCTGAATAAGAAATTGATGAATGAGGACTCAAATGTCTTTAAATTAAATAAGAAAGAAAAAAGCTTTATATAAAGAATCTAAGATCTTAAGTAGTCAGCAGTGATCAAGAAATACTGTAATGAGAGAAAATACTTTTATTATAGACACTGAACAAGAATTAAAATCAATTGTTTAGCTGTAAAGAAGAATATTATGATCACTGTGATTCTTAAAGACACAAATGATTAACAGAAAGTGAAGAATCTTGTTAAATTGTGAAATAGTAACAAAAGAAAAGAAATAATAATCATTATAAGAGCTGACTAAGATAAAAAGACAGCAGAGAATATTACTACAGTAAGTGAGAAGTCAGTAAAGAAAGAAATTGTAAAGAAGAAAAATAAATTTAAGTATTAAATATAAATTTATCTTCTTTCTTTATTGATTTCTAATGTCTTTGCTAATAAATATCAGAGAACAGCTACTGTAATATATGAGAAGGATGCAGATCAACATGCAAAGACTTTAAAGAACATTGATTATACATTAAATATTATTGTTGTTCATTATTAATGTAATGACAAGACATATCTTAACTATGATCACTACTGTCTTTCTCACAATAACATTCATGAGATTCTCAACTCTGCAGCTATTTAAATGTAAGCAAAAACTGTTAATAAGAATGAAGCAATAATTTATACATTATTCATCAGCATAAAGATCATGTCAGCTGATCAGTTAAAGAAGAGAATCTTATCATTAATTACACTGTCTTTTTTCTTTCTCATGTCATTAATATTCACAACATCTTTATCATCTCATCTCATTCAAATTTACACTTTCTCATCAGCATCAGTGTCAACATCAAGAATCTTTATCTCTGCAGTTTCTTTTAATGATATTAAGACTATACTAAAACTACTAACTTCACTAATTACAGCATTACAGCATTTTTCTTTTTCTTTATAGTTTTCACAGTCTTCACAATCTTCACATTACATTTCATATATCTCAGCTCAATATTCTTCTTCTTTATCTTCTTCTCAACTGCTTTCTTCACAGTTCATATCTTCACTGTCTTCATCATCATCTTCATTATTTTCACTATCTTCATCATCTTCACTGCAGACTTTACAGTCTTCACAAAAAACACATTTTATCACATTTCTGTCAGCACTGTCTGCAGTATCACTTGTTAATAGTTTACTTGACTTAAACATCAATTCTGAAACATAACTGCAGAACTTCTTTGCTTAGTTTGAATGAAAACACTCTATTTTAAAGATATAATTGATGAATTATTGTGATATTCTTTTAAAAGAGATGTACAATTTACAGAGTATACAGCTGATCATTAAGTAGATATAAAAAGAGTTGAGTATTTTAGTTAATCTTGAATAATGATTAAAGAAAGTCTTACATTCATATTAGAAGAAAAAAAGATATGTAATAATTACAGAAACTTATTTTATAGAGATTTATGATTTTAAGAAGAAGCAGAAAGCATTGTAAGTATTAAAGATAATGAGAAATGATAATTAATTCATTATAATAATATATTTATGTACAATTAATAAAGCTATTTCAAAAATGTCTCTCTAAATTGTCTCTCATCTTATACTTCTATACAGTCATATGAATAAATGCTGAAAACTTATTCTTAAATCTCTTCATCAATGTCTTATATCTTTACATTTATGTCTTTAGCTCACTAAATGACTTCTTGATAAAATTGTAATTTAATAAATAGAAAGAAAGAAATGCAAAAATAACACTGATCTCATAATACATAACTATAAGCTTCTGTCATTGAGATTAGCAATAGTAATAGTAAGAATATTTATATTAATATAAAGACTTATCTCTGAATGATGTATTTCACAATTATTTATATATAGAACATTGTGTGACTCTAAAAATTACTTATATAAAGATAAGATTTTTTTCTGAATAAAAATATTAAACATTTTCTTATTCATCTTTCTTTCATAAATCTCTTAAGCAATATAGTCATCAATTATATATGTTGAAAAAATACTGTAGTGCTTTTCTTTCTGAAAGAACTTCTTCATAACTGCTTACTTTTTTACAATAGCTCAGTTAAACTTTCTGTCTGCAATATGAAGATTAATGATGTTTTTGTCAATAAAGATTAGCTAATTAACATATTAGCTACTTAACTGCATCATTTAGTTGTTATAAATCTTTTAAAAATGTTCAATAACTTATTTTTAACATTAAAAATCATCTTCTTAGTAACAATAATAGTAACAAGAAAATGCTTATCTGCTTTCTTGATCAGTTAACTCATTTAATGATGAGACTAACAGTATTAATGCTGATCTAAATCTCATATTCATATTAGATATATCTCTGTAACTCATTCAAATATGTTGTAAATTAATTCTTAAGAAAATTGAGTACTTTCTATATTAATTATTAATAAATCAGATCTCTCTCTCTAGATTGAGATCTATCTCTATTATAGTAACTGTAAGTAGTCTTGATGTCTTTAATTTAAACAATTTAAATACAGTAACTGATTCTCAATTTTATAGATTTCTTTACATTTTCTTAATGTATTTTCAACTATATTCTGTAATCTTCACTATGATCTTAAGTAACATTTTACACTTCAGATTCATTTGTATATTGTCTCTGATGTTGTGATCAAGATTATGAGGACATCTCATAGTGACAGTGATGATGATGATGTTGAGAAAGGCAGTGAGGTTAATTTTGTAAAGAATAATTAGAAAAAAGAGAATTTAGACAGATTTTACTGTTTATTTTCTACAAATTCTTGCTATGCACTTCTTGAAGTCAACATTCTAGAAATAGCTGTATCTAGTGGTTACAGCTATTCCTAGAATGTTGACTTCTCAGTTTGCTCAGAACTTTTTGCAACTTTTTTTTGAAAATCACACTCAAATTCAGTGTTTTGATGTTAAAATCACAACTAAACACTTATTTCTATAAAACTGAATAGACAGTATAACTATATATATATAGATTTATCAACTGTTAAATTTTTATAGAAAAGTATAGAGAAATAACAATGTTATTGAGTAATCTTCATATATAAGTTTGACAGTAATATGCGGCAGCTTTTGACAGAAATTTGTATGTAAATTTTGCTTATTTTATA
>JAABUJ010004395.1_pt1 | contig 14847 bp, 13 predicted proteins | sample 5559131 | NCBI WGS metagenome assembly JAABUJ01 (sample SAMN10711875, study PRJNA513366) | rock metagenome | isolation source: Antarctica rocks | place: Antarctica: Victoria Land, Mt New Zealand nord | collected 2016-01-07 | reverse complement strand
CAGGTCTACGTTGGAAGCCATCGGATGTCTCCTTGGGTACTGTGGTGGGTGATGCTCCACAGTATGGCCCATCGTGCGATGGCTTTCAACGTCCTTGACCCTCTCCACAGATTTTGGTCACACTCATCTCATTTACACCGACGACGACCTGCGCCACCGCCTCTGCGTGATCCAGGAGGCGGGCGGTGTAGCGAAGGGGCACGGCGCCTATATCATGCGCTCACTGCTCTCCGACGGACGCTTGAGCATCGGAACGGCCGCGCGCGGTGGCGGGCATGCGGGCGAGGCGCGCACCATCATCAAGGATGGGCCGACCGCCCTGTTCACCACCACGACGCGCGCCGCACTCGACGGCGAGCTGGAGACCCGCGCGCTGACGCTGACGGTACGCGACGATCCGGCGCAGAGCCGGCTGATCCTCCAAGGCATTGCGCGCACCTACGGCGAGGCGACCGCTGACACCGCTGATCCCTCCGACCTCGCGGCCTGGCGTGCCTTGCAGGCGTGGCTGGAGGCGGCCGGCGAGCGTCGCGTACGCATCCCCTACGGCTATCGACTGGCCGAGCGGGTTCCCTGCGCGACGCTGCGCATCCGCCGCGACTTCGACAAGCTGCTGGCCCTCGTCGCTGGCTGCGCCCTCCTGCACCAGGCCCAACGTCGCATCGCGGACGACGGGGCGATCGAGGCCACGCTCGACGATTATGGCCATGTGCGCGCTCTGGTCGCGGAGTCGTTCGCTGCGGCGCAGCAGGACGACCTCACGCCCGCGCAGCGCGAGGCCGCGGCGGCGGTGGGATCGTTATGCGCGGACTCTCCGAGCGGTGTGGCCCTTGGCGCGGTCGCGGATCGGCTCGGCATCGACAAGTCGGCGGCCTCGCGTCGCTTGGAGGTCCTGGCGAGCCGCGGCTATGTGCGCAATCTGGAGCGTCGCCGGGGCGTCCCAGGCCTGTTCGTGCCCGGCCTTCCCCTGCCGACGGCGGCGAACGCGCTGCCCACGGTCGAGGAGATCGCCGCCATCATGCCCCACCCTGCGTAGCAACAACGCGCTGGCAAGTAGTGCGAAGGCGCCAGCCGATCTCAGCTGGACACGAGCGATATGTATCGCGGTGCGGAGGATCAACACTGCAACACCGAGCAGATTCCACATCGCGGTTTCAACCATCATCCTTCTAGGCGAATGAGCAGGCATGATAGGTTGTGTGTGCCTCTACAGACAAGGTCATGAGGGGGGCATGCGGATGTTCGGATGTTGGTTGAGGATCAAATTATTATGTGCATAAAAATGGGTGTTTGTCACCACGATTTGTATGACACAGCTCTAACTGACATAATGGCGCTAGCACTGGCTATCCCGCGAGAGGACGTGAGAGTGATCGTCATCGGCGATGTGCACGGACAATGGACGGCGCTACTGCAGCGACTCCGTCGCTATGACATCACCGACCAGGATCTTATCCAGGTTGGCGACTTCGGAGTAGGTTTCGGCCCTTCTGGGCAAGAACAGGGCGATCTGCGGATCTTGGATGCCGCGCTCGCGGGCACGGGTAACACGCTCTGGGTTATTCGCGGCAACCACGATGATCCCGCCTATTTCAACGACCCTCGTCCATCACCCTATCGCCATATCCGGTTCCTGCCTGATTATTCGATCGAGATCGTGGGCGGTCGCAAGATATTGTTTGTTGGCGGCGCCACCTCGGTCGATCGAATCGAGCGGACGGCAGGGAAGGACTACTGGCCTGGTGAGGCATTTATGCTTGTCGAACACCAGGTGGCATCCCTGGACCTTGAGGGCCTATGGGCCATTGTGACGCACACCGCTCCTGACTTTACGGCGCCAACAAGGCTCGACACTATCGCACGCTCGTTTGTGACGCGGGATCCAACCCTCTCCCATGACCTGGCTGCGGAGCGCAAAGCCGTGACCGGTCTGTACGATCTTGTGACGCGCCATGTGCGTCCCCAATACTGGTTCTACGGACATTTTCATACCTCGGTACACGAAGAGATCGCCGGCACACGGTTTGTGATGCTTGCGATTATGGAACTATACGGTCTCATGTGAGAGGTCGGTCGTCCGTTTAGACACTGTGCAACCACGAACAGATGCTGGCGGCCCGCCCTCGCGCACGCCGTCGAGCCCATGGGGCACGCCGGACAGGTCGCTCCAGATCGGGACCCATGGGTCGGCGGGTCCGAGCGACGCATCCGTGGTGCCATGCAGATCAAGCGGCGGTTCGCGGCGGGCGATGGCCAGCCTCTCGGCCAGCGTAAGGGCGGCGGTCGCGCGCGTCGGGGTCGTGGTCACGAACAGCACCGTCAGCGGGCGGGGCGTCCCAGACCGGCGCGCGAGATCCGCGCGGTACTCGAGATACCGCGTGAACTTCCCCTCCAGCCCCCGATCGCCCGTCAGCGCCTCGGTGTTACGATCGTACTCGATGTAATAGAGGCGTCGCGGTTCCGGTGACGGACCCGCGTAGAGCGCCTCCGCATCCGGGTACAGGACCCCGCGTGTGGGCCGCTCCTCCAACCCACGGTTCCACCTCCCAAGATGCACGGGCGGGAGACTATGATACTCGTGCCGGCACGCCCATTCACCACGCCAGATAAGCCGGCCGCCGCGCCGACGGACGCCGCGGAGGAACGCGAGATAGATAGCGTTGATGCCGGCCGTATGCGCACTATGGCCCCGCAGCCTGATCAGGCGCCCTGTGGACGGATCGACGGGACCGTCGTCGAGGAGCGCGTGGACGTGCGCATAGAGCCTGGGCCGCACGCCGGCCCGCGCGGCCAGCACCCGCGTCCCGCGGACCGTGAGCCCGTAGCGCTCCTCGTCCGCCGGCGTCTCAGCCCACTCCGCGACCAACTCCTGCGCCAGGCACACCCGGAGCCAGCGCCGCGCCGTGCGGGCGGAGGCGCCGCAGGCCTCGGCCACCTCGGCGGCCGTCAGGTAGGGATGGGCTCCCACGGCATGGAGGACAGCGAGCGACGCGTCGTGCAACGCGTAGGACACGAGGGCGGGATGGCCGGGTCGCGCCGGGAAGGGGGGCCGCACCTAGGCGCGCGCCTGCGCCGCGAGGGTTGGAGGCGGACGACGCGGGCGGGCGCGCCGACGCGTGACCAACTCGCCGCGCCCGCCCCCGCTGCGGTGTGACGGGACATAGTCGCTCGGCGTGCGGTGCTCGCCAGGCGGCGTGGCCCGTCCCAGGGCCTCCAGGAGCGGCGCCGGCCCCCCGCGCGCCGCGGTGGAGCGCCAGGGTGCCCGCAACGGCCCGTCGCGCGCGATGTCGGCCACCGTCGTCCACAGCAGGCCGGGGCGATAGGCGCGTGGCACGCGCCCCGCGTCGGCCGCGACCAGCAACACGGACGGGACCGCCGCGCGGCGTCCGATGCCGTACTCCGGCGCGGCGCGCACCGCGTCCAACTCCGCGAGCCGCGCGGTCAGGAAGGCGGGCGGCGCGTCCGGGTCCCCGTCCCAGAGATACCCGACGGGCCAGCCGAGGCCACCCGGCGGGACGACGACCCCGTATCCGTCGAGGAGATATAGGCGGCGCTGGCCCCGCACCGTGTAGCGCCACCGCACGGGATAGGCCAGCCAGTCGCGCCACGCGCCGCCGGCATCCATCAGGTCGTGGCGCAGCGCGAGCAGGACGCGCCGGCTCGCGACGAGCCGGGGCAACAGGGGCAGCCGGTCCCGCAGGCCGGCCTCGGTCAGGCCGAAGTGTGTCGTCAGCGCGGTCGGGTCGTGGCGCGCCTCCGCCGCCGCGGCCACGATGCCGGGCGGGGTGAGGTAGTAGAGATAAGCGTGCCGGTGGCGGTCCGGCAGGACGAGCCGGGCTGCCTCGCCCGCGCGCAGCAAGCGCCCCAGCGCCTTCGCCGCGCTGGGGCGGCCGATGCGGGCGTAGAGGACCAGGTCGTCGACCGAGAGATAGGGGCACTGCGCCAGGGCGAACAGGGTTGTGTTGCGCATCATCGTCTCCATCGCGGCGACCCAATCCTTATAACCGCGCCGCGTTCCTCCGTTATCCTCATTGGCGCGCGGCGTCCTGTCCCTCGGCGGCCGGGTGTGCCGCCTTCTGCCGTCGCGAACGCTTCGGTTCCGGCGGCCGCGGCGGGGGCGGCGCCTCGATGAGTGGCGCGGGGGTCGGGCGCGGCCGCGCTCGCTGGATGAGCACCGGGCGGGGGCGCGCGAGGGGCGGGCCGGGCGGAGCCTGTGCTGCCTGCCCTTCACGCCGCTGCCAGCTGCGCGGCAGGGCCGCGTCCCCCGCCGACGGACGGACCACCGGGACGCCCACCCCAGACGCCGGCCCCGACGGAACCGTCGCCCCACCTCCGACCTCGTCCTCCCGCCGCCCCACACCACTGGCCGGCGCCGCGGTCCCGCGGGCGCCGCCAGAGGTCCCGGAGGCGGCCGACGTGGAGCCGTCGCCCTCCTCCCCCTCGGACGCGACCCGCCGGCGTTCGCTCCGCTTCGCCTCGAGCATGGTGCGCGTCCAGTCCCGATGCAGCGCCATCACCTGGTCGCGCGGCCGCCCGTAGCGGAGCGCGCAGGCCTCGGCGATCAGGCGGGCCGTGGAGCGGTGCGACCGCGGCGGGGGGGGGAGCAGCGCCGTGGTGATGGGGAGCGTGCCCACCGCGTCGGACGCCTTGATGTAACACTCACGCACCTTGAGCGTCTGCAGGTCCACCGGCGTCACCGTCCCTTCGAGCAGCCCGGCGAGGTAGGTCGCCTCGTCGTACTCCTCGGTCCGGAACACGACCTTCGTCCCGGTGTTCTGGAAGATCACTTTAGCCAGGTCCTTGCGCACGCTGTTGACCGTCGCGACGCCCTGCGAGAGGAGGCACCAGAAGCCGTGCTTCTTGCGAATGCGCTCCAGGTACTTCTCCCACAGCCCCGGCGCGTCGGCGAACTCATCGGCGATGAAGACGACCTGCGCCTTCTCCTCCCGCGCGCCCGGTCGCTCGCAAACCGCGTCATTGAGGATGTTGGCCAGGAAGGCGTAAATGAGCGCCGCGGTCTCGCCCCCCAGCTTCTCCTTGTTGATGTTGAAGAGGAGCGTGTGCCCGGAGGCGAGCAGCGCCGTGATGTCGAGCGTGCTCTCGGCCTGGCACAGGATGGGGCAGGTCTCCAGGTGCTCGCCCAGCCGGTTGACGCGCGTCTCGATCGGCTTGCGCGCGTTGAGCCGCTCGGTGCGCGGCATTTCCATGTAGTCGACCTCCCAATAGTGCGCCAGGCTCTCGCTGTGTGCCTCGCGCACGACTTGGTCGCGGAACGGGCCGTTCTGCAAGAGGTGCTTGACGTCGAGGATGGTGTACTGCTCGCCCGGCGGCTTCGTCGTGTTGGCGCGCAGCAGGGTCAAAAACGCGGCGCGGGCCAGGTCCTCCAGGCGCGGGCCCCAGGCCTCCTCGTAATAGCGTTTCCAGGCGGCCAGCAGGCTCTCGACGACCTGGTCGTGGTTGCGCGCCGTGCGCGCGTCGAGCAGGTTCAAACCCACCTTGTGCGTCGGGTGGCCGAAGTCGATCAGCACGGCCCGACGCTTGTGCGCGTCGGGCAGCCAGCCGGCGATGTCGTCGATGAGGTCGCCGTCAGGGTCGAACACGATGAGCTGGACGCCGTCCCGGGTGACGGCGTCGTGCGCGTAGTGCTGCGCCGCGGTGCTCTTGCCCATGCCTGTCCCGCCGAGGATGACCATGTTGTTCCCGTAGGTCGACAGGGGCAGGTGGACGGGCTCGCTATGCCGGCCAAGGCTGGCCATCCCGAACGGGATGCCTCCCCTGAAGGCGTCCGACGCCGGGAGCAGCACTCGCGCTCCCCCGCGCGCCAGGCCGGGGACGTCGACCGTCTCGGGGGGGAGGTTGAACAGGACGGCCACCTCCTCGGAGGACAGCGTCATGGGCGGGCGTCGCCAGAAGCACGGCCCCCCGGCCAGGGTGAGGGCCGCGACGTGCGCCGGCGCGCAGCGCCGGGCGACGAACCCGTTGGCCACTGGGTCCTCGTAGGCGCCGTAGGCCCCGACCAGCGCGTCCATGCGCTCCAGGCGCCCCTCCGGCGTGCCGCCGATGAGCAGGACGCGCAGCCGCGCGGTGAAGGCGGGCGTCGCCGCCTTCGCCGCGACGAGGTCCGGGTCGGGCGGCGGGTCAGGCGCGAAGACCGTCGCGCGCAGGGCGACAAGGCCCGCGGCCCCGGTCCAGGAGAGCGCGATCCGCGCGAGGCCGCGCGGGTCGTGGATCTGATAATCGTGGTAGCCCGCGTAGGCCGCGCCGGCGGTCAGCAGGACGGCGAGCAGCGCCAGGGGGGCCGGTCCCGCCTGCTCGGGTTGCCGCTGCAGGCGTCGCTCGCGCTCCTGACGCAGGAAAGCCTGCGTGTCGCGCCACCAGCGGGTCGGGCCGGGCCAAAGGATTAGCTGAGCGACGCCCCGCATCCCCGGCGGCAGCTCGCGCAACACGCCGACGACACGCAGCAACTGTAGCGGCTCGCGCTCGCCCAGGAGGCATTTGAGGGAGAGGCGCGGATCGGCGCGCAGGCGTAACTCGGTGGCCAGGGCGCCCTCGCCCCGGGCGAGGCGCGCCGGGTCGTCGGCGGGATCATCGAGGGCCGTCACAGTCCCGTGCGGGTAGTAGCCGGCGAAGAAAGACGACAGGTGGTCGCGGGCGCGGGCATTGGCGGCGCGGGCCAGGAAGCGCACATGCCCGTCGGCCCCGGCGAGTTCCAGGGCCACGCCGCGCGCCGCGGTGCGACGGCTCTTGGAGAGGGCGGCGAACAGCTGTACCTGCTCGGCGACGGGCATGGGCCGCTGGCGCGGCGGGGTCAGCAGCAACAGGGACGGATCGTGGCGCATCGCGGCACATCTCCTTTGGGGTGGCTAGTGTGATGGCTATCTGGCGTGTCGGATGGGGGGCGACCGTCGCACGCCGACGCGAGCGGACGCTGTCCCCCCTCGTGGGGCGCGTGACGCGCCGCGCCCGGCGCGGCGAGCATGGGGGGCCGGGTCGGGACGCCCGGCGGCGACGGGAGAGGCATGGATTAATCTCCTGACAATGCTAGCGCGCCGCGACGGCCGGTGATGCCGGGCGCTCGCCGCCCGGCGCCATAGCTCCGGCCGCCTGCGCGGCGAGCCGCGCGTTGGCGCCATCGGTGAACACGAGGGGCTCGAACTCGGGGCTGACGATGACCTCGACCTTGAGCCGCATGCGCTGCCCCCGCGCGTAGGGGTGCTGCGAGAGCAGCAGGCCGCGGCCCTGCGGGCACGACAGGAGGTACTGCCGCTCCTCCTCCGTCAGCGTGGCCCCGCGCGCGATGGCCTCGAGCGCCAGCTGCTCGCAGCGGAAGAGCCAGGTCTGCGAGCTGTTGAGCACCAGGGCGCGCCCGGCCTCCGTCTTGAGGAAATCGTCGGGGTCCTGAGACAGCGCGGTGACGCCGGCGCCATGCTTGCGGGCGCGCTTGGTCAGCGCCTCCAGGAACTCCCCCGAGGCGCGGCGCTTGGTCACCAGGTGCGCCTCGTCCACGACGAACTGGAGGCGGCTCTCCTCGCGCAGGATCAGGCCCCACACGTACTGCGCCACGAGGTGCATCGTCGCGGCGCGCTGGTCGTCGTCGCCCAAGCCACGCAGGTCGAACACGGTCAACGCGTTGTCGAGCCGGACCGTCGTCCGGCCGGAGAAGAGACCCGCGTAGGCGCCGCTGCAGTAGCGGTCGAGGCGCGCGGCCAGGCCGACATCGTCGCCCATGTCGACCAGCGTCCGGTGCAGATCGGGGAGCGTGGGGGCCGGCCGCGCGTGCGTCGAGCGGTCGGGGGTGACGCCGGCGTCCCGGTAGCAGCGGAACAGCGCGCTCTCGATGCGCCCCTTTTCGGTCGGGCCCAGGCGGGCGCCGTCGCCCGCGAGGAGCGTCTCGAGGAGCTTGCTGGTCGCGGCGATGTGCTCCCGCAGGATCTCGTACTCCTGCCCGTGCGCGTCGGTCGCGCCCGCGCGTGGGGGTGGCAGGTCAAGCGGGTTGATGTGATCGCGCGACCCGGCGGAGAGGCGCACCACCTGGCCGCCGACCGCCTCGGCCAGCGCGACGTACTCGGCCGACTCGCCGGGGTCGACGATGATGAAGCGGTGGCCGCAGGGCAGCGAACGCAGGATGTCGGTCTTCTGGAAGGTGCTCTTGCCGCTGCCAGACCCGCCGATCACGGTGACGTTGGCGTTGTTAAACCCCTGGCCGTCCTTGCGCCAGAAGCGGTCGACGGCCAGCGGGCTGTTGTTCTCCAGGTTCCGGCCGTACCAGACGCTCTCCGGCGTCTCCATGCACAGGGTCGGGTCACCGAACGGATACATGGTGGCCACGGTCCCGCCATCGCGCTCCTGGCGCATGGCGAGGGGGTCCGCGATCGTGGGCAGCGTGCTCTCCAGCCCCTGCGCCGTTTCGAAGTAGGCGCGCCGCGTCAGCATCGAGCTCGCCCCGAAGGCCGCCTCGATGCGCTCGGTCCGCCGGTCGAGGTCGGCCAGGTCGCTGCCCTGGGTCTGCGCGTAGACGCCGATCCCGAACAGGCGATCGTCGCGGCTCTCCAGCCGCTCGATCATGGACCGGTGGTGCGCGATAGCCGTGCGGCGTGCGGGGTTCTCCTGCCGGCCCTTCTCGGCGGCGAAGAGTCGCGACGAGTCGAGTTGCACGAGGCGGGCGGAGAGCAGGCGCAGCGAATCATTGACGTCCCGCGGCCAGATCGTGAGCGCCACGCGCATCGGCTCGTGCAAGCCAGAGACACGCCGCAACCAACCCCAGGTGAGCGTGCTCGGGATCTGCGTGAGGCCGATCGTACGCGTGCAGACGCCGTCAAGGCGGAGGTGGTCGTGCGCGATCTGCACGCGCCCTGGGGCCAGCACACCCCCAATGGGCGCGCCGGTGGAGGTGGGTAACGTTGGCGCGCCGCCCGGCGCCGCCGACGGCGTCCCGGCGCGACGTGGAAGGCGCGGAAGGCGCGCTACAGGTCGTCTCATGTCTGCTCCTCGGTCGGGGGCGCGAAGCTGATCGTGGGTGGGGCGAGCGGCGTTTCGGGCAACGGGGGGAGCGGCTGAAGGAGCGCGCCACGCGGATGCAGCAGCCGGTACCACAGCCCCATGAGCGCGGCCGTGTCGAGTCGCCAGGCGTTGACACCGGCGGGGACGAGATCGGCGATGATGCGCTCGCACCGTTCATCGAGCAGCTGCTCGTCATGGTCGGTCAGCCCGGCCCCGGCCGGGGCCGGCGGGGCGCCGCAGCGGAGGCGCCCGAGGGGTACGGGCAGCGGTGGCGTCCGCGGCGTGGCGCCGCAGTCGGCGAGGGGGATGATGCCATAGGTGTGATGGTCGAGCATGTTCTTGCGCTTGACCACGCGGTTCATGTAGGCGGTGTCGGCGCTCTCGAGACGCCGCAGCCCGGGCGGCACGCCCTTCAGACGAGCGGTCCGGATCGCGGTGTACGCGCGCAGGTCGGCGGGCGCCGAGACGGTGAGGAACTTGATGGGGCAGGGCAGGCCCAGCAGGAAGGCGTGGAAGCCTACATGCAGGGCCTGGCGGCCGGACGGATCCATCAGGCTGGTGTCGCGGCCACTGCATTCGATGACCGCGCAGCGGCTCCCGTCGGCGAACGTCACGATCCCGTGCTCGATCGCGACCGGAACATAGGGGGCGTCCTGCGTGCGGGGCGCGGCCGTGGGGGAGACCACGCCGCGCGCGTCCGCCCCGCCCGTCCCCGCCGGCGCGCCGGGCTCGGTGAGAGCGCCGAGCGCCGCCAGGTGCGGCGGCACAGCGGCCGCCGTCGCCGCGAGCGTCGGCGCGGACGGGGTCGGCGGCTGCCAGGCATGCAAACGGGCCTGGGACGCGTGGGCGACCGCCACGCGTCCCCACGTCAGCAGCGAGCGGTCGAGGGGCCGGACGATCGCGACCGCGCCGCATAGGAGGGCAATGGCCGCCCCCTCGGCGGGGCCCACCAGAGGTGGCAGCCCCCGCTGGGTCAGCGCCCCGAGGCCCGCCAGCAGCCCACCGACGAGCAGGCACAGCTCTTTCGTCGTGCGCCCCAGGAAAGGGCGATCCGGGATGCCGAGGTGGGTGAGTACATCGTGCGATCGGTCGTTGAGTGGCAGGGCCATAACAAACGCTCCTTCCGTGACGGTGCGGCTCACCCGAAGATGTTGTGGATGGTGTTCACGATCGGCGTGGCCAGGATGACGCCGGCGACGCCGATCGTCGCGTGCCACCACGTCTTCTTGGCCGCCGCCACCTGCATCGTGGCGCCGCCGGCGGTGATCCATTGGATACCGCCCCAGCCGAACCAGACGGCGCATATGGAGAGCGCGACCGGGAGGAAGTGTGTGAAGAGCGTGTCGAAGAACGCCTTGATTTTGTCGGCGGCCTGGAAGATGTCGGTCGGGGCGCCGCTCCCCCCCGTGCCGCCGGCGGCGAGGATGGTCGCGGCGCCGTGGGCCTGCGCGAGGATGAGGTGAGCCAGCGTGTGGGCGAGCAGGAGATGCGGGTTCATCGGTGTTCCTTTCGTTGCGTTGCGTCATGTGGGTGGGCACGCGTGGCGCCCCGTGTCGTTGTCCAGCCCCGCGGGCCGGGAGGTGTGGCGCGCGGTTCGATCGGCCGGCGGTGGCGTGTCCTGGCGGTGGGCGTGCGCCGTGGGGTGGTCTCATGGGTTAGCCTCCTCTCCTCACGTAGGCGCGCGCGGCGAGCGCCATCAGCGCGCCGGTCGAGCCGGTCTGGCCACGCAGGATGCGCGGGATGGCGAAGACGACCAGCAAGACACCGAAGGCGACCAGGATGTTGCCGACGTCGTTACTCCCCCCAAGCCGCGCCGTCCAGAGCAGGTCGGCCAGGTGGAGCGTCGCCGTCTGGAAGAACTGCGCGAGCACCGTGGCCTGGAACAGGCGTGTCCACAACTGGGCCCAGTCCTGCGTGACGTGCCAGCCATAGCACAGCAGCGCGAGCGGGGCGGCAATGGTCAGAAAGTCGAGGAGGCCGATGCGAAAGATGGCCTGCAGGCCGATCAGCAGCTCCATGATGGCGTTGAGCAGCCCCACGACGTCGACGGTCAGCAGGTCGTCGAGGCCGCCATGCGCGCGGATCGCGGCCATGTCGGCGGCCCTGATGGTGGAGATGCCCAGGACAGCCTCGTTGGCGACCTTCAAGGAGAAGCGGATGACATCGACGCTCGCGGCCGAGAGCATCGCCGCTAGCAGGAGCCGCCAGAGCGCGTCGAGCAGGTGCGCGTAGAGGTGGCCGGACAGCACCGAGAACAGGATCTGCCAGGCGATGCCCCCGACGAAGAGCAGCATCAGGGCGAAAGCGATGAGGCGGACACCGTTGGCGTACGCGTTGACGTATGTGTTGTCCGTCGTCAGGGCGGGCGACGTGCTGTCCCACACGCCCGAGTTGTCGAAGAACGCGTCCATGGTGTCGACGTCGGTCGCGATCGGGGCAAGGATCCCACCGATGATGCAGGTGGGGTCGATGGACAGAAAGCCGCACGAGCCGCCCCCGCCGCCGGCCGTCGCCGTCAGGGTGGCAGCCAGCGCCGTCGCCGTGGCCTGATTGCCGGGCGTGACGTAGGCGCAGACGCCGCCGCGGCAAACTCCGAGGGGAGCAGGCGTCTCCGTGGGCGTTGCCGTGGGGGTGGTGGCGCTCGTCGGCGTTGCCGCGCGGGTCACCGTCGGTGTCCGCGTCAGAACGCCAGCCGCGACCGCGGACGCGACGGGTCGCGGCAGCGCGGCCACGACCGCCAGGGCCAGGAGCAGGCCGCGCGCCCAAGGGCGCGCGGGGGATCGTGATGTCATCGACCGTCCTTTCTCGTTGTGCGCGGCTCTTTTGCGGCGTCGGGCCCTGTGGCCGGAGCCGCGCCTCATGTCGATAGGCGCATCCTACCGGGGCATTCTCCGCACGGGCTCCGCGGCACAGTCGCGGGGGCGCGGAGTGGGCGGGGACCCGCGCGGAGTGGGTCCAGCGGGGCGCGGAGTGGACAATAATTGTCCAGGACGCGGGGTGAGGAGCCGCGACACATCCGACCCATCCCCACTCCGCGCTGCGGCGGGGACGAAGACGCGGTGGACGGGCATCCCCACCGTGGCCCCACTGGGTACGGTGCCGGGCGCTCCAGTGAGCATCGTCGTACAATGAGCGACAGTGGCCGCTGAGAGCGGAGAGGACAGACGAAAGGTCAGAGGAAGGACGTGGGAGAGCAAAATCGGCGGCGCACCCCGGTACCGCTCGTCGGCGACGCCGTCCGCCTGCGCGTCCTGCCACCGGGCACAGACCGCGGGCACAGCGTGCCGACCCCAGAACCGCGGCTGCGCCTCCGGCTCGCCAGCAGCGGCGAGGTGACAGCATCCGCCACGGATGCCAGGCGGCATGACGCGCCGGGCGCGGCCGAAGGCCAGCGCACGAAGCATGCGCGACCGACTCCCCATAACCCGCGTGCCGGCAGTGGCGCTCGCCGAGCCACGGCGCCGCTGTGTGTACCCGAGTCGTCCGGACTCGCCGCCGTTTCCGACACCCTGATCACCGCACCGACCGACGCGGCGAGGACGGGTGACGGCCACCCATGACACCCATCGCCGTGGAAACCAGGGGGCCTAACGCGCGCGTTCGGCGGGAAGCGCGTGGTGGACTGGCTCTCGCTCGACGTGCCCGCAGGGCAGGTCTTTGGCCTCCTCGGGTCCAACGGGGCGGGCAAGACGACCCTGATCCGGCTCCTGCTTGGCCTGATCCGTCCGACGGAGGGGGCGGCACGGGTGCTGGGCTACGATGTCCGGACGCAGGGAGATGCGATCCGCCGCCGCACGGGGACCGTGCTCGCCGAAGCACGCCTGTACGAGCGGCTGAGCGTCCAGGACAACCTCGAGTACTACGGGCGCCTCAACGGCGTGCCGGGACCCGAGCGCCGAGCGCGCATTGGGCGGGTGCTCACCGCCATGGGGCTGCGGGAGAGGCGTGGGCAGCGGGCGGCACGGTTGAGCGCGGGTGAGAAACAGAAGCTGCTGGTAGCCTGCGCCCGGCTGCATGAGCCGCGCCTCCTCTTCCTCGATGAGCCGACCTCACACCTCGACATTGAGGCCGCGGCGGCGTTGCGCGCGGAGTTGAAGGCCCTGACGGAGGCCGGCGACGTGACGATCTTTGTGGTCACGCACGACCTCGCCATGGCCGAGGAGTTGTGCCAGCAGGTCGGCGTCATGCATAAGGGCGCCCTGGTCGCGTATGGGTCGCCGCCGACCCTGTGTGCGCGAGCGGCGCCGCGGGTCGAGATCATCGGCGAGGGACTCGATCAGCGTATCCTGGACCTCATCCGCGCGCAGCCGGGTGTGGCCGCGGCGGCGCTGGAGGGCGGCAACAGCCGCTTGGTACTCGACCGGTGTGACGAGGGCCACAACGACGCGTTGATCGGCCTGGTCCGGTCTGCCGGTGTACGGGTCGACGACGTGCGTCGGGTGCGCGGCAGCCTGGAAGACGTCATCCTTGAACTGCTGAAGGACAGGGGGACCGCGTCATGATGGGAGACCTCTGGACGATTGTGTGGAAAGAAGGGAGAGAGTTCACCACCCCGCAGGGTCGCGGCTGGTGGAGCATCCTCAATCTCACCTACAACTGCGTCTGGTTGTTCGTGTTCGGTGTGGGGTATCCGCTCCTGCTCGGACTCATGCGGCTCACCGCGCCACTCGACCTTGTGCTCGCCTTCGTCACGTTCGCGGTCCTGCGTCCGATCATGGTCATCCCACGGGTGATCGCCGACTCCGTGGCCGGGGAGCGGGAACGACAGACGCTGGAACCGATGCTCACCACCCGCCTGTCGGCCCGGACGCTCATGCTGGGCAAGCTCTCCTTTGCCGTCATCTACGGCTCCGGGCTCACGCTGCTCACCATCCTCACGGGCATGCTGGTGGTGGCCCTGCTCCAGCTGCCGTTCCTGCCTGTCGCCCAACCAGCCGCCGCGGTGACAATCGTGGCGCTGAGCATCCTGACCGCCGGTATCACCGGGGAGGTCGGCGTCCTGGTGTCGATGGACGCGCATGGCGTGGCGCAGGCCACCAACAACACCATCATCTGGACCTTCGTGCTGCTCGTGATCGGGCCTACCATCGGTACGGCCCTCGTCCTGCAACAGGTGTATGATCCATCCGTCATCCTCGGCGCGCTGCAGGGAACGGGGCCACTGCGTCTAACCGCGATCCTCGCGCGCGTCGATTGGGCGACGACGGCCCCAGCCACCCTCGGTGTGCTCGTCCTGTTCAATCTCCTGCTGCTCGGGCGCATCGTGGTGCGATCCCGGCGTACACAGTTGATCCGCGCGTGAAAAGTACGGCCCACCAGCCGCCCCGTCCCCACGATCTGGTAGACCGATCCGCGCCGGCGCGGATCGGTCCGCTGGCGGCACACAGGGCCGGCCCTGGCGGAGCCGGGCAGACACGCGGGAATACGCGTCTGTACATGATCGGCGCTCACTTGACGACCTGACATTGCGGCACCCTCCATGGTCCGACGTAGCACGCGGCCGCATGAATAGCGACCTCATGGGACCCGAGGGCGAGCGCGGCGACGACCAGCGCCACGGCGAGCAGCACGCGCAGCGGGGTGAGGCGTCGCGCCCAGCGATGTGTCGGCGTCATCGGTACCCTCTCCCGAGTCGAGGCCGCCGCCGATGCACACCATGGCGCAGCGCGCGGATGCTCGCCGCCGCCACGACGAACAGCCCGATCAGGCCCGCGATGATGTCAATAGTTCATCTTGGCAATAGGAGGAGAGACGCATGGCCCCCTCCCCGTCGATCGGGTTACGCCGCCCGGCGCCGCTGTTGGCGGTCGAGGCGGCGGTTGACCAGACCAACCACGGCGCGCGTGC
>JAABUJ010004392.1_pt1 | contig 14860 bp, 12 predicted proteins | sample 5559131 | NCBI WGS metagenome assembly JAABUJ01 (sample SAMN10711875, study PRJNA513366) | rock metagenome | isolation source: Antarctica rocks | place: Antarctica: Victoria Land, Mt New Zealand nord | collected 2016-01-07 | reverse complement strand
GTGGCGAGGAGGAGGAGTGGAGGTGGGGTGGTGGGGACGGCGTTGGAGTTGGAGGCGGGGAGGAGGGAGAAGGATTGTGTGGTTATGTGAGGGAGGCAGGCTCAAGCGTTCTTTGGCTGTTTGTTTGTTTGGGGGGAAGTGGGGTGGTTTGGTGTTGGGTATGGGATGGGATGGGATGGGATGGGATGGGATGGGAGGTTCGGGCGGTGATTTTGTTTGGCGGTGTTGGGCCAGATAGGGTAGCATGTTCTTGATCTGAACGAAGCTGATTGGCATATTTCTTCTCCTCCTCCACCTCCACGGACGTTGGCCCCTGGAGGGCAGGGATGACGGTACCATACTCACGTGAGTCTGGACCGTTGAGGTCATCCGGGCCGTCTTCGACTCGGATCTATAAACCCAGTCCCAATCCTACTGTACCGATGGTGCCGCTCACCAGGAGATGGGGGAAGTCTCGAGTCAGCGGAGATTGATCTCTCTTGCGTGGATCGATGCCCCAAAGACGGGAGCCGAAAGCAGACGCCGGCTGGGCGTCTTGAATCCCGACGCCAGAAGTAGCGGCGGCGAAGGCAGGACGCCGCCCCGAAAGGTACGAGGTGAGTTGCTCGGCTCGCCGTGCTTCCCTCGGGCGCTTCGTTGCGGAGCGATGTCCGACATGGCGACTCCGACGGTCGAATCGGGCCCTAGCGGGACGCGGCGCGACGGGCTGGGTCGCGGATGAGGAGTTTGAGGCGGCGCTTGACGATGGCCTGGGCGGAGATGAAAGCTTGGGTACACGGAGAAGTGCACGAGGACGAGGACGAGGAGACGGGAGGTGGGGTAGAAAAGGCAGGCATCGGAGGCAGTTTCTACGGCGTGGGTCTCTCGGGTATATCGTCTACTTTGGCGAACGTGGCGGCTACAATGAGCGGAAAGACGACGGTCGCGTCGGCGTACACCTGCACGTAACCGCATCAGGATGGCCCACGTAGGTAAGCATCTCGAGCGAACGAGGCATCGGACATACCTTGACACTGTCGGCACCAGCCTTGATCTTCCCCCAACTGACCGCCTCGTCCGGCCTCGCGCCGGCATCGCTGCCGTCAAACTCCTGCGCCGTATTGACATACACCGCGCTCTCGGCCCCGTTCCGCATCAGACACGCATTCGCAATATGATGCTTCACCACGCCGCCGCCCAGAACGATCATGCCGGCCCTCTCGGCCCTAACGGCCATGGTATTGATGGCGCGGATATCCTCCACGATATCGATGCGCAACTGGCTTGGCGACGACTTGAAAGTGTGAAAGTAGAGCATATCGCCCAAGCTCCCGTCCGTCAGGGCCGGGCAGAAGACGGGGATATCGTTCTTGGCCGCCCAATAGCAGACGGACGCCTCGTCATCGATCTCCCTGCCCAGCCGGCGGATGACCTTGCTCGGCGTCCAGCGCACGGGGTCCGGCGTGTCTCGAGTATCCTCCTGCTCGTGCAACATGGCGTCCAGGATGGGCACGACCCAGTCTTCGAAGAGGCAGTAGTTGGAGTTGGGCACGACGAGGTTGCCGATGCGGTTCATGCCCTTGGCGCGCAGGGCGGCGCCGTCGGCGGCGAAGGAGCCGAGGTAGGTGGGCGCGAGGCACTTGATGAGGTCTTCCTCGATGCCGCCGGCTGTCGTGACGATGGCGGAGATGTGTCGGTGCTGAGCGAGGTAGCGGAGGGTTTCGCGCAGGCCGGAGGAGATTAGGTTCGAGGTGTAGCCGAGGAAGATGGTGGTGCCGGCGGCGGTGGTAGGGGAGCGGAAGGTTCTCTGGCGCCGGGATCGAGGCGTGAGTTGGAGTGGGGCACGACGGTTGCGAGTGGTGCGATGAGGAGGGGAAAGGGAGAGAAGGGAGGGGATGGGAAGGGGCTGGTACCATGTCATTGATGATGCGGACCGCGTCCGCCACGGCACTCGCTTGAAAGCCTGTGGTCGCGAGGCCCCGGACCAGCTCGTCGACGGTGATGTTGCGCCCGGCGTAGTGGTCGAAGTCGATACCTTCCACTTTCCGAGCCCGTGCTGGGGCGGGGTCGGAGGGGCGGAGGACAGCGGAGGTGGCGGCTGCTGGGGCTGCGTTGACGGAGTGGCCATTGGTGCTTGGGTTTGAGTGGGTGACGTCTGATGTTTGCGACATCTCTATGACGGATAACAGGTCAGTCAGGGTTTGGATGGCACAGCATTCGTACCGGACACTTAGGTGTGGTACAGGGATGAGGTCCTAGTTCCGGCGACGTCTGTGATTCTGTACACCACCTGTCTTCTAGTAAATCAATTGGCAGTATAGGCAGTATAAGGTAGGTCCCTCAGGCAGGACAGCGTATCTTGCAGACGATCAGCCAACGGTCAGGTACAGTAGGTACATCAACTGCCAAGAAAAGACTAAGTTACTAATATTGGTAACAAGTCAGGCACGTGACCAGTCGGCTAATTTAGACTCGTCGGTCAAACTCAAACCATGTCAAAGCTGGAACGGAATGATCTTCTACATTTGAATGGGAGGTACTGTAATGCGATGCCAGATCAAGGACCATATACGAAGATTAATCATATCGACGAAGAAAAGGAATAGAAAAGGAAGAGAAATGGTAATAGAAAGTGGGAATGGGAATGGAAATGGAGAATTAGGATGTGACGACGTTAGGATTTCCCACATGGATGGTCGCTCGTGCGGGATGAAGTTGAACGGCGACCAGTCCAGTCCTGGAAGCCGCACCAAGATCTTCAATCCTCAAAGCCTGACCAATCATCTTCTTTCCTCGACCCTTGCAATGCCACTCTATTTTCACTAGCGTCACCCGATCCCGCATTAGCTTCCTTTCTTCGATCCTGGAATTGTAGGTTTTAGTTTAAGTCGAGTTATCTAACGTATTTAAGATCCACTTTGGGAAAGGATAACCACCTTACCCTAGTCATGTATACATGTACCTTGCCGACTTTGTACGAATCCAGTTTGGTTACACATACCTTAGGTGCAGAGTCTGCCTAACGAAAGGTCATCCTAAGGTACCTTACGGTACGGTAATTGGTACCTTGCCTTGCTACAGTTACCTGCATCTTCTCACGCTCCTTCGCTCTCTCCTTCTCTCCTACTCCATACCTTACCATCTTCATCAAGAAGTAAGGTACCTTACAGATACAGATACAGATACAGATACCTTACCTTACCTTACCTACCACCATTCGATCGGCATCAGAAAGAGTAACCACGAAGACGACGTGGTCGCTACTACCGGGACATCATTACCATCTAATAACATCTACTGTAATTGATCAACCGGGTGCGTGCTCTTTCGACTGAGCACTGGCCTCTGCTCTGTCCCTTACACTGCGCCTTTAGTTGTTGAGAACTTGAGAGTCGAAGCCACAACGAAAACGACAACGACAACGACCACGACGCCAATCTCGATTGATTCGATCAGTTATCGCCTCGTTGAACCTCAGCCATTTCGAGTCAGGAGGAAGTTTGAGGATCCTCTTGGAGTACTCTGTACACCATATTTCCGTCTCTTCGCCTGGGAAGTTATCTAGGCGCCATACCTAGGACCAAAGGACTTCCACCCAACCTCGCTTAGCTTGAAGATCCCGAGTATTACAGGGACATTTGAGTGCTAGCAGCAAAGTCCCACGTTACAGTACATTCGAATCTAAGCACAGCCTTTCTTGAGAGCCGCAACTGTCATACTCGATTTTTGTCAAGGTCTTGTTGACGCACTCAGCAGAAAACCTAGAGATCTAGTATTCCCGGCGTCATCAAGTGTATCGCCAACGGGGTGGAATTTCATTGGCGCCAAGCAAGACACCGCTAAATCGGCTTAGTTGGATTATCTCGTTTTTTATTCTGAGGAGCTATTTGGAGATAATGTCTCATGTCTTCACGTTTTCCTCCACCTAACCCGGGTGACCAACGCTATGCAGCACGAGACCGGTCACCACCAAGATATGCAGAGAGACGAGCTCAAATCCAGCACGGAGGGTCGCTAGGAGCACGCGCGCCGGATTCCGGATCCCGAATCTTGGAAGATAACGGCCCGCCTCATCCAAACAGAGATCTACCTCGAGAACCTCCCAGGGGACCTAAAGGCTTCGTTGACGGTCCCAGAGGTGGTGGCCACATCCCGGATGGGCCGAGGGGTCGAGGTTTTGCCGGTCGCGCGGATTTCCGAGACCGGGATCGTGAGCGCGAACGGGATTTTCGAGAGGGTAGGGATGTGCGGGACGATGCAGCATTCCGGAGAGAGAACGATCGGGACTGGCCGCGACGCGATCGTGACTTTGACGCTCGAGAGTCGCGCCCATCACCCCCGCCCCAAGTACGGTCGAGGACACCGTCTGGAAGGGGTTTTCGTGATGTGAGAGACGCTCAACCGAGAGATCTGGATCTGAGCCGGATCCGGAGAGATTCCCGAGACGCACCTTTGTCCGCCACCTCCACTGCGTCAGATCCACCGATCAGCACGGGAGGAGGTTTCGCTCGCGGTGGATTCAGAGGACGCGGCAGAGGTGATTGGGATTTCAGAGGCCGGGGACGCGGCACTTTCCTGGATGACCGAGAGGGCTTTCGGGCGAGAAGTGGCTCGCAGGATCGACGGTGGGAGCGAGATTTGAGGGACGATCGCGAGCGAGAGCGTGTCCCAGACCGGCGGGACGACAGGCGAGCCGATCTTCGGGACGAGGAGAGAAAGCTGACCGATAGGGTGGAACGAGAGCGCGACGCTGAACGCTGGAAAAGGGAGCAAGGAGTGAATCGCGTGGAATCTCGCAACCCAAGTGGATCATCGACGGCACCCTCAACGCCTCTGGCTCCGTCGGCAGGCAACTTACACCCCTCAAACGTAGACCGGCCAAGCTTGAAGGATGGCGCTCTTGGACCCGTCTCCGATAGACGGGCTTCGAGTGCGATCGCAACCTCCGCTGCAAACCGTGACATTCGCCGCGATGTGGAAAGATCCGACTACTTCTCGAGCCGTGCAGAAGCTTCAAGAGAACGTTACGGACCGCGTGCATCCTCTCCTCCACCCCAGGCACCTCAGGTACCAGCTTTTGGATCTGTTACTTACCGATCGATGCCAGGAGCTGGTTTTGGCACCAATGTGTGGAGAGCATCAAAAGACGAGCGGGTAGCACAAGCTTCGACGGCGCACAAGAGTGTGCCAACCGGGCCCAAGGCTCAGGCGACACCACAGGCGCCTACTGGGCCTCGAGCCGATCAGTCTATCGATAGAAGGCAAGCTTTGGAATCCAAGGACCAGGCAAGTTATGGCTTGAACGACCCGAGAGCCAAGCATATCCATCATCGGCCTCGTACGGAGTATACCCCAGCCATGACCTCGGCCACCGCGCTAGTTGCAGACATAGACACTAATCTACCCTGGGGCCCCCGCGGTCTGGACAACCATGTACCACCAACAGCGCCGTTACGCGCCACACCTTCAGCCGCACAGGCAATGCCGAGGCCAGCCCTGTCTTCGTCACCTCAGCCTTCAATGAGGCCCAGCTATACGACGCCTGTCCGAGCTGTCACGCCCGTTGGTCCGCCTGGTCCTGCTTCCGCGGTGACTCCGAATGGTCCGGCGACATCTCCTCGACCGCTTAACACAAATATACCTACAGGGCCGCGGGCCGGGAGGATCATTCCACCTTCAAGACCCCAGCCTCAGGGTAGGCCGACCGCGCCGTCTGCCCTGCTCGCACAAGGCTCACCGAAGGCGCATCAGTGGCTTCGCTCGGCCCCGCCAAAGTACCCTAAAGTTCCTTCCATTATGAATACTGTCCCTGCCAAGCGCGATTGGGCTGGTGACGAGAAAGATCGGATGTTCCGTACGACATCATCAGTGACAAGAGCCGAATCACTCCCGTGGGGCGGTACCATTGCGCAAGAGATCCCTCGGCTAGACAGTCAAGCTCCCAAGGCACCAGACCAAATGTCTCGAAATCGAAGCCCCGCTGTTAAGAAGGAGGAACCGGTAGATGAAGCCAAGGAATCACCTGTGTCTGGAAGTCCTTCCAAGGATAGACCGACGATGACGGGGATAGGGTCCATAGACTTGGGTTTCGACTCCGAGGGATCTAGTGGTGAGGCCGATGATGACGATGACATGGATCTGGATGAGGAGGACTTCGCCGATCGCGAGAGTAGATTCTCCAAGGAGATGGCTATCCTGGAAGCCAAGAAGCCTGGGGCACCTCGGCATGGCACTACTAGGATCATGGAAATTTTGAAAATCATCTCCCTCGAGGACCTAGCCGAGAATCAAGGCAAGTCTGTAATCGTCACAGGAGGTGTGCTAGCGAGCCCTGCCAATGCTAATCGCCAAAGCCACACCGGGCTGCCGTCGCCGACGGGTGACGATTCTAGCGATGTCGAAATGGAAGATGCAGCTTCGGCTTTACGAGAAGTTCCGATGAACAGGATCCCGACTCCTGCACTCGAGAGCCTACCTTTTTTGAATGCTGGACCGCCAACGCCATTCTCTGAGCTGGGAGTCGTTCAAGAAAATATCGACAATTACGAAAAGGTGAAGGACGCGATTCGAGCTGAGATTTTGAAACAGCGAAGTCACGTTGCGAAGAAGCACAAGCAATTACGGCAGGAGTATGCAACGTTGTACAAACCTTGGAGGATGATGGTGCAGGAGTTGGACAACAAGAAGAGAGGAGAAATGATTATCACGTCTGTACCAACGTCCCCTGCACCAGCGACCTCTCCCGTCGTTTCATCTGTTCCTCTGATAGAGGGACGGAGACCGGGGAAGTTCAGCACAGAGCTTGACTTTCAGAGAGCAATCAGAGAGTCGGAGTTGGCAGCAAAGGCAACCGCGGAGAGACAGCAACGTGAAGCGAAGGTAAAAACAGAGACGGAGAAGGAAGCTATGATACCCGACATGCTGGATGAGTTTGAGGCTGAAGCTGGAGTTTTCAAAGACACCAACCAGTTCGTGGAAGCCAAATTGGCCCTTGGCGTATTCGCATTCGTGCCCCCTGTTGACGACTTCACGCCTGAGGAACAGAAAGTTTTCACCGACAACTTCCTGGCGTATCCTAAGAAATGGGGCAAGATTGCGGAGGCTCTACCCGGGCGCGACTACAAGCAATGCATTGAGCACTACTACCTCACGAAGGAGGAGGCTAAGTACAAGGTCAAGCTTAACAGGAGATGGAGTAAGAAAGGGCGTCGAGCGGGAAGAGCACCACAATCTCGACCAAAATCGAATGCGCTGATGTCCGATCTTGGCGTCCATCCGGAGATGTATGATGGGGATGAACCCGATGCTCCAGCCATTGCAGTAACAGATACAGGCAGGCCCAAAAGAGCTGCCGCACCCACCTTCGGGGACAACCCTGTCGAAACCGATCCTCCTCCCGTCCCAACACCGGGACGAAAAGCGGTCGCGGCGAAAGGTGAAGTCAACCAAGAAAGCGGCGCAGAAAGACCAACTCCGAAGCGAACGAAAACGGCCCAACCCAGGGAGAAGGGACCAAAGAGGGGTAAAGCACCATTGTTGGCCGCAGCTCCTGGCCCATCCCATCAGAAGTCTGAACGGGAAGGCAGCAGAGGTAAAAGCAGAGAGCCTAAATTAGAAGACGGGCAGAAAGCCAAAGATTTAGAGGTTGCAAGCTCTCTGGCGTCGTTGCTGGTTGGACCAGTCACTACAGAAGCCCCTCAAACCGAAAGTTGGTTCTCACAAGCTCAACCTCCGGCTGGCCACAGTGAGATCACGAGGCAGCAGCAGCAACAACAACAACAAAAGCCTGCCTCTCAGACCTCAAGTTACTGGTCTGTACCAGAACAGACAGATTTCATCAAGTTGCTGGCGCATTTCGGCACCGACTGGCCAGCTATCGCTAACTGGATGAAGTCCAAGACACATACTATGGTACGTCTTCTATGACTCCCAACAATTGTCTGTGATAACATGGCTCACTCTCCATATTAGGCCAAAAACTACTATTTTCGGCTTGTAGAACAAGGCAGGATTGATTTAGAGGATATGGCCCGAGAAGCCGATGATAAGAGAAGGCGTGGGGAGCCGTTGGGACCTCCACCTCCCCCAACAGTAGTCCAGAAGCGACGTTATGAGATAACACCGCAATCAGCCCAGCACCGGCCGCTGGCTCCGAACTCGGACGTGATGGAAGTCGAGGAACTCTCTCCCAACGTTGCGCACGCTGTGCCCATGCACGGCTCTCCACAGCAATATAGTCAAGCTCCGCCCAGACTTGCGACACTGGCCCAAGCAGCACCAGTCTCCACCTTGGCAATCTCACAATCGCCTTTTCAAAAGTCTGTCCAGGCGGCGAACCAAGTGCAATTGCAAGCACAACAAAAAGTCCCGCAAGGTCCGCGCATCGGATTCTTCCCGGATGATCGGAAGGATAGTCGTCTCTCCGGTCAATCGCAAGCTATATCTCAGCAACAGCAGCAGCAACAGCACCTACAGCAACAGCAACAGCAACAGCAGCTTCAGCTTCAGCTTCAGCTTCAGCAACAACAGCAACAGCAACAAAAGCAACAACAGCAGCAAAAGCAACAACTGAAGCAGCAGCAGCAGCAGCAGCAGCAACAACAACTCGAACAACAACAACTTCAAGCACAGCTTGAGCAACAACGGCAACAGCAACTTGAACAGCGGCAGCGACAACAACAACTTCTTGAACAGCAGCAGCGACATCAACAACAACAACTCGAACAGCAGCGCCAACAGCAACTAGAGCAACAGAGACTGCAGCAAGCCGAGCAGCAAGCAGCGCAGCAGCGGCAGGCGGTGCAGCAAGCCGAGCAACAATTGGAACAGGCTCGAGTTGCTCGGCTACAGCAACGGGTGCAGGATTCGCAGTCCCGATACCCGCAGACGCTGCAGCATAAGCAGAAGCTTTCCGTACAACAGCACTATCCATCAAGCCAGCCGACGAAATCAGTTGCGATCCTACAATCCAGATCAGGCTCATCGGAAGCGATGCAAACCGACCCACGTCCAAGGGTAGACCTGCATCCACATCACACTGAGGCCCCTACCCCTCTAAGGCGTTTAGACTCCTATGAGCAACACAAACAATATATGCAGTCGCCGATTCACTCACCAGCTGTTGCTGGCGCGGTAGTCGCGCCGTTATCGGCAAGGGACGAGCATCGATCGAGGCCACTGTCGGGAGGAGTCAATGCTCCAGAGATATCACGTCCACCACAAGTTACTGTGAAGAGATCAAATATCATGTCAATTCTAAATGATGAGCCGAGCGAGCCATCATCTCGAAAGCGAATCAGTGACCAGAAAGTCCTTGCGCCGACGCCGCCTTCTCACTCGCCTGTGCCTCAGAATCCACGCTATCATCCACCACAACCGCAAGCACAAGGGCAGCAATCACAGCATACCGTTCGAAAGGACGCTCCTACAGATCAACCTGCCGCGCAATCTCACCAACGGGCATCCTTCGGTATGGCAAACCAGCCGCAACCACAACCAACTTCGGTGCGCACTTACCCAGAATTAGCTGCCAATTGGCCTGCCGTTGTTCACGGTCGTACCTACTATGACCCTCGGCCTACATATCAACCCCAGCGTGTACCGTCTCCTCAGGTTCAAGGGGCACACGTGCCGCCTCCGCGACCAACGTACCAGCACGCTCGTGCGCCAAGCCCAGCACCACCAGTATTCAACAGCCACTCCAGGAGTTCAAGCTACACCCAAACTCCGCATCAACAACCGGCGCCCTCATACTCGCTCCAACCGTCTTCATACGCTGCTGGACCCCAGCATCAACAGCTACACCACCATACTCCAACCCAGCATCTCCCTTTGTTGCAGGCCCAGCAGCAACAACAGCAGCAGCAGCAACAAACTAGCATCTTGAGGCAAGGGATGGCGTACCCACAAGACATGCAGCAGCAGCAGCGGATGCAGCAGGATCAGCTAAGACAGCAGCAGCAACAGCAACAGCAACAAGTGCATCACGAGCAGGCAAGGCAAGATCAAATTAGGAGAGAGCAGCAAGCACAAGCGGGTGGGAGGACGTTCACGCCGCCGGCTGGTGGAGATTACAGACCGAGTCTCTACGGCGGACCTTACCAGGAGCGTCGATGATGAGTCTTTCTTGGAGACCTGTACATGAACGAGTCACCGTTCGAAGTTCCTTCCCAGGGGGAGGAATGAGTAATGCGATTTGTTTCTCATGAGTCAGCGTTAGCGTGGAGTTCGGGCACGGCGGGAATACCTCAGCGTAGTCAAGAGCATTTATATAAGATTGTATATGGAATCGTTATTACGACGGGCATGATGCGGTATCTGCCTGCACTTTGGGTTCGTCTGGTCTTTTAGCGGTTGATATTATTCGACCTACTATCTATACGGAGCTTCTTTTGAACAGATGGAGCCTCATGGTTACCTGTCCTGTCCTGCAGTAGGTACCTCAGCCTCATTATTCTCGCCTGTGATTCCACATCCCCCTTGTCTAGCTTGATGCGGACATGACACACTGTACATCTGCCTCACCTGACACCTCATCAGGACACAGGTCAGATGGTCTCACTAAAACCTCAGATGATCTTACACTAATTCTTTAAAATAGAGTTTTTCAAGAAGCTAACAAGCAAGATACTGAACTTGAGATTGTGTAATTCATTAGTAATTCATTATAAATCTATTAAGAATCTTTTTGTAACTGATTAGTAATTAGAAATTAGTGTTTAAGATTAGGTAATTAGAATTAGAAAGTTTTGAATTAGCAATATAAAATATATTAAGAATGCATTTCAGATACATTAGTGTGTTTATGTGTTAAAGATTAAGTTAAAGCTAATATATTGTGAATTAATTAGTAATATATTTAAAGAATTTAAATCTCAATTAATCTTAAGATATTTCAAAAGATCAAATGATCTTTTAATAATCTCTGTTAAGATCATTTAAGATTTTAGTGAAATCATCTAATATGTGTAATTACATCTCATTAAGAATTCAGTGAGAAGATAAGATGAAAATCATTATTTAAGGTAAGATAAACACTTTATAGAGACTAAGGTGCCTAGAACTAAGATAGACAGTCTATAGAGATTTAAAATGATATTTATAGTGTATTTATATAAATTATCTTCACTCTTATAGTTAAGCTACTATATATATAAAGTATCTATTAAAACATCATGTCTCATTTCATTACCTTAGTGATTCAGAGCTCTACAGAGATTTTAGAAACATGCAGAGTTTACTAAAGTAAACAGTTTACTATGAATAAAAGTTTTTTCTTTCATCAATTAAAAATCTTCTTATAGAGTTACATTTTCATAAAGTAGCTAGACACTTATGATTATATATTCATTTCATTAGTTACTTCTTCTATATTTGACAGATTATAAGCTCAAATATATATTGATATTTATTTATTCATTAAGTTATTTGTTTCTATTCAAAATGATAAAAGAAAAACATCTTGTTGTTGTTATTATTTTACAGATGCTAAAAAGAGCTCTTTAAGAAGTAAAGTGAATTTGATGTATAATGAGAAGTTATTCACATCAAATCATTATAAATTTACAGATAAAACAGTTAAAAACAACTCTTACAATCATTTTAAAGTCAGATCTTTATGTTGAAAACAACTTCATCATTAATTTAGATATTTTCATTATACAAAATGATCACAATGTCATATGATCTCACATTTTCAAAAGTTACAAAACTTAAGAAGTTGACAGACTACTTATCATGAAAAACATTGATTAAATACAGTTTGATGAGTACTGAATTATGAGATTTAATAGTAAAGAGTATTGAAAGAAAGTAGATATTTATGCTATACTATGCTGTCTAGTGAAATCTTTAAATCATGTTGTCTATGAGCACATCTTGATTAAGAGAGTTGCAGAAAAAGTAAAAAGAACATTAACTGCAGTCAACATAGACAGAGTCTTTACTCAGTCTTTAATGTTAATTTTATTTCATTTTATAAAAGTAGTTAAAACATCACTTCTCAACATTCTTACTTAATAAGGCTGCATCTATTGACTCTCACTGACAATAAACATTAAATAATTAAATACATTATTAAGAGTTCAACAAATCATTTAAGAATTCAATTAATTATTAACAGTAAATTTTATAAATTTAATGAATTACTTAAAGATCTGTCTAGACAGAGACTTAATAAGCTCATTAATAATTATCTTTTAATTAAGCACAAAGTCTATCTGAATTTGATTGTGCTTATGCAGATCATAGATGTTGTAATAAAAGACATTAATGTACTTTAATTATTTATATATATATATATTCTTAATCAAGATCAAAATGATTTGATTGTCTTCTTTAAGCTAAATAAATAAAGATACTTAATGAGCTTCATTCTTTTAAACATTTATGCAGTATAAATTGACTTCAAGATATTTACTTATATTTATGTTTCTTAATATCTGTTTAAGTCAGATCTCAATCTTTATGCACATTGACATAATTATGTATTTAATCTCAATAATTAAGATAACAATAAACTTCTGCTTTTAACTTATTTACAATACTGATTCATCTTTAAGCATATAAACATACTTTAAAATTGATTTTCAATTCTGCTTATTTAAAACATAGTTAAAGTCAAAGTATTTAAGCATTACTTAACTCTCATTAAAGCTGTACATAATGCTGAGATTAATGATTAATCTTATGTACTGCAGTAATTTCTTAAGTGTGTATTTATAATGCTTTATAAAATCATTAAAATATTAATTTAGTCAATTTAGTGTAAAGATAATATTTAATTAAGTATAAATTACTGTATACATTAAATTTTCAATTATCTATTAATACTGTCTTTAATCTATTCTTTAATCAATTAAGCTGACAAAATAAAAAGCATTATATTTATTAAGTAAAATACTGATGACTCTGTGCTTATCAGATTGCATATAAAGATTTTTTAATATCTTATTTATGTAATGAATCTAATTTAGACACAGAGTTCTCATTTTGCAGTTGTATATAACTTAAATATTAAGAATTTTCTGTGTCTTCTTTAAGTTCTTAATTTTAAACACACTCATAAGAGCTTACTTAAATCAGAGAATGTATAATAAATTTATTGAAGTCATAATAATATTGTTTATATAAAGAAGCAGCATAATTCTTTTAATGCTGTAAAGAAAAAGACAGAAATCAGTTTTATTTTGATGAAAACTTAATTTAAATAGTTTAATGACACATTATTTATGTCAGTTCTGTGCAGCTTGCTTAAGATCATAAAGACTGTGCAGTATGTGCAGAACATAATTAGATACAATATTAATTTTAAAAAAAAGTATTATATAGATTGTTTTCTTCAGAAAGAATTCTGTAAAGATATTATTAATATTTACTTGATGACACTTTAAATTCTTAAGTGCAATGATAGTCAGAAAGACTTACAGAGTGTTAAATTTAATAATGAAAATAAAAATGTTTTTATAATTAACATTATATATTTATAAAAAGTCTTTTGTCACAAGTCTTATCTTAAGCTTATTTAAGAATTCATCAGTGTTCAGCTTAAGTTTAAAGATTTATTTACTGATTACAATGTTAATTTTTCTTAATGATACAATTTCTTTTTATATTTCATTTACTGTTAAGACTGTCAGCTCTGCATAAATAACATTCTTTTACATTTCTTCTCAGAATGAGTCTCTCACTGCTTCAGCATAGATGACAGATATTAAAATATTAAATTTAATCATAAAGTCTTTTTTGTCTACAGAAAATACTATAAGTGTCAGTATAACTCTTAATATTTTAATTAAAAGCTCATTTACATCTTAATTATTATTGTTGTCATTTCTCTTTCATTTTAAGATCTCAATGTACAGAAAAGTTCTGACTTCTTTAAGTATCATTATCTTAACTTAATCAGTGTTGATCTTTTTATCTAATGACTCATCTAGATTAACTGTAGTCAACTTAGTTTCATGTTATTTATTTTAAGACTTATTAATCTTAATTGTAATTAAGTCAGACTGTATCTTACTGTTTTAAGTCATAAGTGTTTAATTTAAAGCTGTAATCTTCATAATGATTAACTTCTTTTATAAACATTTAATGAGTCTTCTATTTAAAAGAACATTTAATGTTTATTGTTACAGTTTAAGATTAACAATGTCTTTCTTTTCACTTTTAGCAAACTTCACAGCATAATTCTTAATGATGCACTTAAGATCTAAAGCTTAAAGCTGATACTGCTTTGTAATTTTCTCAATATAGTTCATAAAAACTCTTACTTATTCTTAATTCATGAATTTATTGCATTTATCTTCAGATAATAACTTAAGATTAATGTAGCTGTAGCATTTGCATTCTTATATATAAATGTAATTAATGAATAATTTTACATCAATGAAAGCTTTCTTAAAAGTTATTTACTTATCATCAATTAAGAAATCAGTTGCTGTTTAATTATAAAGATAAACATCTGTCTATGCTGTCTGCACTCAGAACTTTATTGATAATTGTATTTCTTTAATCATGATGCACACTGAGTTCTCAGTGATTTAAATAATTCTTTTGACAACATTATTCTGAATTGACATGTAGAGCATCATGTATTGCAGTGTAATGTTAAGAGATTTGCATCAGTTATTTAAAGTGAACTTTAACTTCATTTTATTATCACTTTATACAGCAAGAATCTTTACATCAATTTAAAGTTCAGTCTTTAATCATTATTTTTGCAGTGTCTGTAAGATCTTATTATATTGTTTCAGCGCTGAAGTGCCTACAGAATCGCTGTCTTCGCAGGGTAATGGGAGCCTACAAAAGAACCCCCACTGCTGCACTGGAACGGGAGTCAAATGTCATGCCAGTGGATATACACATGGAACACAAGGCGATG
>JAABUJ010004391.1_pt1 | contig 14861 bp, 14 predicted proteins | sample 5559131 | NCBI WGS metagenome assembly JAABUJ01 (sample SAMN10711875, study PRJNA513366) | rock metagenome | isolation source: Antarctica rocks | place: Antarctica: Victoria Land, Mt New Zealand nord | collected 2016-01-07 | reverse complement strand
CAAGGTACGCGCGGCGGGTGTTCTTGTTGCGGATGTGGGAGCTGAAGAAATCGCGCATCCGCTTTTTAGCCTGGGGCTGGACGGTGAAGATAGAGGGTAGGGAAGTGGGCGGGATGGAAACGGTCAGCTCCATAGCCATCACTCTATCTCTCCTATCAAGCATGATAAAGGACATTATCATGCGTAAAAACTGCTATGTTCTACTGTTCATTAAGAAGATGCTGGAACCTGCGAGGAACATTGATCGTACCCCCCTATATGAAATCTGGATACTCTGTTGCTGCCGTTTTGCTGATAGCCGGTTTGTGTCGGCCTGGATCGGCTCAGTCTGCTGTTGTGCTTCCCAGTCACGCTTTCAGAGGGATAAATGGCGCAGATATCGCCAGCGAGCGCACGGCAAGTGATTTCGCGGGTACCTGGATTCGTAAGATTGATGGTCGTGTGTTTATGGTTCTCCGTTTGAGCGTTGATGGCGCGAAATTCAAAGGAACGCTCTCTCGACCCAAACACTTCAGCGAAGTCTCCGGTGGCCAGGTCACCGTGACAGCCCCCCAGGTGATAGTTGCTAGTGTGCAAGATGGGACCATCGTTGATGGGAAACTTCATTTTGCAACTCAGAATAAGGATGATCCGAAAAGTCCGGATCAGCACACCTTGATTGTGTGGGACCGAGATCATGCAAACTTGGACTATTTTAATAAGCCAGATATGCCGCCATGGAACCTCCTGCGCGTTGACAGCGGTTCTGATGTGTCCGTAGCGACGATTTGGTCAGCTGATACGCCTCAGATATTTCCCCCAGACATCGAAGCATTACGAAAACAACTTCGTTCTATGGTGCAGGAAGATCAGGCTGCGGACACCCCTCCTTACACAAACTTCAAATCAATTTGTGTCAAGAATTACCCGGTAATTCTGCACATTTTCGAGCAGTATGGCTGGCTCAAGCAATCGATAGTGGGCAGAGATGCAGCCAGTGATTTTTGGCTTCTTTCAGCTCACCAAAGCGATGCCCATCCGGAGCTTGCCAGTCGGGAGCTCGTCGCCATGAAGAACGCTGTTGGCGAAGGAGAAGCATCCGAGGCGAACTATGCTCTATTCTATGATTCCGTGGCAAAAAGCCAAGGAAGGCCCCAACACTGGGGAACGAAGACGATGTGTAAGGATGGCAAACTTACACTTTACCCCGTTGATGATCTTGAAGGGCTTGAGAGGAGACGAGACGAGGCTCAGCTTCCTTCCATGGATTTCTACCTAAAGAGCCTTTCCCCCTGCCCGCCATCAAACTGAGGAACTACGCTGAATTTATACAGCGTCCGAATCGTCAGTAATCAGTAATCACGACAAGCTGTGCTGAAGGATAGCCCTTTGGGTTCATAACCCAAAGAGCACTGTCACAGGGACGCAGCTCTGGGATACAACGTCCAAGAGGTGCACCCTATGGACTACGACACGGACAAGGTAGATGAGATGGTGCTGGCCCTGCTGTGCCTGACGATGTTCCCGGAGGCCGGGGGAACCAGAGCATGGAAGGGGCACGCCTGGGAAGCATTAGACCGGCTCCACGCTAAAGGTTACATTTCCGATCCGAAGAGCAAGGCCAAATCAGTGTGGATGAGCGATGAAGGCACACAGCGGGCGCGAGAGCTGTTCGAGCGACACTTCGCGCGAAAGGTCTAAATCCAGTCACCGCTCCTTGCTGGAATAACGCCAGGAAACTGCTCCCATAAAAAGAAGTTATGGGTGGCTCAACGGCTCAACATGCGGTCCGGCAAGCAAAGCTCTGATTTAGCCACGGCTCACGCCTGGTTGCGTCTTAGCGTACTCCGATGTCCGAATTCTGAAGGGACCCCTTTAAAGCCGCTTCCGGCATGGGAGGAGTTCGTGGATGGTGTTTATTCTGATGACTTTGGAAGAGAGCATCGCAGAAGGTAAAAGAGGCATGACTGAACTGCGCAGAGCCCAAACGCTATGTCATTCCTTCCGTTTACCGGATCAGGTGGAAAGTCCGACTCCACCGTGTACGGGTGAGGAAATGCGCCGCTGTGGTGAAAAACGAGCCGATCCGCGTGCCAAGGCTGACGTTCGCCGCATCCATCTGGTCCGCCGTGGTCTGGTAAGACCAGTAATTGAACAACGGCCGCCCAATAATGTTCTCTTGCGGCACAAAACCCCAGAAACGCCCGTCCGCCGAGTGGGTACGATTGTCTCCCAGCGCGAAATAGTTACCCGACGGCACCACAATATCCTGCCCCTCAACGTGCCTCGCAAGCTCCTGTGACCACACCTCGGTCGAACCGGCGGGCACCCCATTCTCGGGGAAGTCATCGCGCGCGGGATCATACGCGTCACTGGGATCGTTATCGTTCTGCACAGGGCGTGCATACGGCTCGTTCTGGGCCACTTCGTTCAGGTAAACAATGCCATGGCGCAGATGAATGTGGTCGCCGGGAACGCCGATGCAGCGTTTGACCAGAACTAGATCGGGTGTCTCCGGATTTGGCTTGAAGAAGACGATTACATCGCCATGTTGCGGCTTCCGATAGTGGACAAAGGGCGCCCACGCGGTCCGAGGAGCCAGCGTGATCCGGTCCACCATGACGTGATCGCCGATCAACAGCGTCTTTTCCATCGAACCCGAAGGGATGACAAAGTTCTGGAACACGAACGCCATCAAAAACAGGCCAACCGCAAGCACCGTACACATCGATGAAAGCGCTTCGAGCATCGACTCCGACCGTACCTGCGGCTCATCCGGTGCAAGGGGAGACGACGGATCGACCTCCGGCTCTCTGCGTTCTTCGATTGCAGCCATCGAACTTATCTCCGCTCCTGAGCCTTAGACTTAGAACGGTGCCGTTACTCGCTCCGCCACTCAGTGTACCGAATGACCTGCAAAGCGGGAATGTTCGCCACTGAGCAAGGAGGGACATGGTTTGTTTCTCCTAGCTATAGCCCAAGTCCCAATCCATAGCCATGCTCGATCTTCGGCGCAATCTCCTGCTGGGGAGGTTGCTGAATGGACGGCTGCTGCTGGTGCTGTGGTATGTGTGCGCTCTCACGGGAGACCTCATGGCCCAGCGCGGCGGGCAGCTTCTCGCGGTCATTGGTAAAGAGCTGCGCATCGTGCGCTCCGCGCGAGATGGCGACATAGGCCATGCGATTGTTGAGCAGGTCTTTCGCGCCCAACTCCGTATCCACATGCACCAACACCCGCTCGGCGGTCTGTCCCTGGCTGGAGTGGCTGGTCATGGCATAGCCATGATCCAGATGCCGATGCGTGGCTGGATCGAGCTGCACAGAGCGGCCATCGTCCATGCGGAGCGAGATGCGACCTTCGCCGATGCTCTCGACGGTGCCAAGCTCGCGGTTTGAAACCTTGAGGTCGTTTGCGGGCGCGGTGAACTGGATGCGGTCGCCCATGGAAAAGCTGCGCGACTCCTCGCGGTAGACCGAAACTCCCTGCTGGCGGTGCGGGTCGTACGTCCGCTCGGTGCCATCCTTGAGCTCCACCGTGATCCGGTTGTGCGGAGCGTCGATGCCCACAACGCGAGCGTACTCGCCTTTGCCGATGCCGGTCTCCTTCGATGCCCGGCTGTAGCGCAGCACATCATTCACCTCGTATCGCTCGGCCCAGGTGCGGGCCGCTCCGGTAAGGTCCTGGCGCGGCACCAGCGTTTCGACCCGATGTTCCTCCCTGCCCACAACGCCATGCTGTTGCAGCTCAGCATGGATGCGTTGATTGATCTCCGCGCGGGAGCGGTTGTCGGGCGAGACGACCAGCGTATTCTCCGGCGATTTCGCATACTCCTTCGCGATGGCGTCGATCCGCTCCTCGCGGCCTCGGAACTCATGCACTCGGCCCTGGCTTTCGAGGTTTTTGACCGCAGCTCCAACCTCGCCACGCGCGAGCTGCTCGACCACCTGCCGCAGCTCCGGCTCCTTCTGGCGCACGATCTGATCGAGCGAGATGGTCTTCATCCCAGCTTCCTGCAACTGCGCGAAGGGCTTTCCGGCCTCGACCGCCTCATGCTGCCGCCGGTCGCCTACCAGCAACACACGGTCGTTCGGGTGCAGCCGCGTCACAAACTCGTGCATCTGCCTGGTGGACGCGAGCGAAGATTCATCGAGCACATAGAGCCGTTTCTCTCCGGTATCCGGTTTCTGCCGCTGCGCCAAGTGCATCTGCAAAGTTGAAGTCTCAATGCCGGCCTCGCCGAGCTTCTGGGCTGCGCGGCTGGTCGGCGCAAAACCCTCCACCTTATATCCTTCGGCCTCGGCTCCTTCCCGGATGACGGCAAGCGTCGTCGTCTTCCCGGCTCCGGCTACACCGTCGATGCCGACGATCTTCTCGCGCGAAGCGAAGACCTCACGGGCGGCTTCCTGCTGGGAACGATTCAGCTCCGGGTGCCGCTCCAGCGTGTCGAAACGCTCCCGACCTTGCAACAGCATCGGGTCGTCGTAGCCGCGCCGGTTGCCCTGTTCCATTTGGCCGACGATCTCCCGCTCCATGCGCACCATTTCAGCGGTCGTGATCTGCGGTCCCCGCACCGAAGCCTGCGCATCGCGGAACTCGCCTGCCTGCATCCGGCGCTCAAACTCCTGCCGTACCTGGGTGAAGGTGATCTCGCCCATGCCGCGATTCAGCGCGGTTTCGTAGATAGCTCTCCGGTCCTGCACGGCGTCTTTCTCGAACAGATGATCGCGGGCATAGGTCACGGACTGTTGCGCATTCTGCTCCGGGCTGCGGGCTTGTACCTGCGATTTATGAAGCTCCCGCTCTCGCGCCTCGGCCACAACCCGGTCGGCCTGATGGCCGTGCTGCCCGGCCAGTTCTCGATGCTGCCGCTGCACCTCTTCAGGCGATAGCAGCTCCTTCTTGTCGCGGGTGCGATGGGCGGCGATCTGCCCGGCCGCCGCGCCGTCGATTCCCTGCTCCCGCTTGTAATCCTGCACCTGTTGCCGTCGAGGACTCGACGCCTCCAGATACTCCCGCGTGTAGCCCTTGATCTCCGGCTGGCCGTCCTTGCCGCGCTCCAGCTCGTAGCCGAGCTTTTCGAGGCGTGTGGCCAGCTCCGCGCGATAGATCGCCGTGCCGTAGTGCTGCGATGCGTACAGCTCATGCGACTGCACCGAACGGGTCTGGCCGTTCTCACGCTCAGTCACGTTGAAGATGACAGCATGGGTATGGAGCTGCGGCGCGGCGTAGCCAGCGACGGGCCGCGCCGTGTCGTGCTCGAAGGTCGCGGCGGCGAACTTGCCGGTCGTCTCCGGGGCATGGACGTTGCCGATCCGCGCCTGGGTGTAGTGCTCGACCTCGCCCAGCGCCACGCGGACACTCTCCCGGTGCGCCTCCCGCACCCGCTCATCGCCGCCCACAAGCGCGGTCAGCGAAACCGACTTCGGCGCGGAGAACGTCGCATCCCACCCGGCGCGATGTTCCACGCTCGTCACTTCCTTCCCGCCCTTACCCTCGTAGGTCCGGGAAACCTGATGCCGCACAAGCTGATCTTGGGTAAACGGGTGTTGGCCTTCACTCAGTCGCGCAAACTGGTCGTTGCCGACTGCGCCCTCCAAACCCCACTGCCCGGCAAGCCTGCCCTGCCACTCGCTGAAACCCTGCTGATCGCGGCTCCAGTAGTTCTGCCGCTCCGACGCAAACTCCCGCGCGTGATACGTTCGCGCCTGGCCTGCGGAGAGCGGTTTGGAGGACATCGTCAGCATGGGGGGATTCTAGCGCTGCTCACCACAAGCCGACTTCCGGGTACTAACCGGGCATCGGTTCATCGTTCCTACTGAGCGGTTGTAGCGATCCCGCGCTGCGCATCCAATTGAAGTCGTTGGCTGTTCTGGCTTTTCTGGTCGGGAACACCCATGTATGCCCTTAAAGCGTCTGAGAGCAAGCTGCGGTTGTAGGGTTCCTGGGTACTTGGATCTTTGTTCAACACCTTGTACTGCGTCCCAAAAATCTGCGGTTGATGGAGACTTTGCAGATAGCGGTCCAGAGTCGCCGCCGATATCCAAACCGCACCGTGTTGCCCCTTGCTCACCGCGATGACGGCAAGAACGTGAGCCAACAAGTAGTCGTCTGAACTCGTTCCATGCTGGAAGATCAGCGCGGCATGATCAAAATCAGACCCAGTATGCAGAAAACCTTGCTTCAAGAGAGCCGCCGTTTGTACTCGGCGCTCAACATCAGCTTTCTGCATGGCTTGCTCGCTGACATGGGAATTTGCTGCTCGATCAGCTTGATCCTTGGCAACAATCGCGGTCATCTCATCGTTGTCTGGTGCGAAGTCATCCTGTGTGTAAGTTCGTGTGCTGTCCCAATCAGAAGCTAGTCGCGGCTCTCCCATGATGCGTTTCATCCTGAGGTCTGGCAAACCGGGGAAAAACGTCACATCCACGTCTGTGGCGTCTATACCTTTCACAAGGTAGGTCGGTACATCATTGCCGGCAGCTGGTGACGGGTCTCTAAGCTGAAGAGCGCCGTTCTTCCAGTCAAGCGAAGCAACCGCTTGTTGCTGACTCTTGGCCGATATTTGTGAGAATTGCAACTGTGTCCCATTTAGAGAATTGACGCTGAAGTTCTTAGGAGTCAACACATAGCCGCGCAAATGGTCAGGTTTTGTTGGGTCACGCTCAAGGTGAAGGCCAAACAAAGCCTTCGGCCCCAGGCTGTAGGACCAGTTCCCCACGAGCATGGAGGTGTTCAAAGATTCTTGCGCCGATAGCGAAGAGGTAAAACACAGAGCAATCGCGGCTAGGATGAGCAGACGTGCGTGCGACAGTTTCATTATTACCTCCAGGCTTCTGTACATACGCCAGGGCTATAAAGCGATCAAATCAGTTCCCGACAAACGCGCTTCTCGTCACTCGATCTCCTGACTGGCATCCCAAGCAAACCCTTCCCGCTTTACAACGGGCTTGGGGCTAAGCGGCAACGCGGCCTGAACCGGCTTCTTCGGAGGCACTTGCGCCGGAGCTGGTACCTGCGTGGACGGGGGCGCTGATAGCTCCGCTGCTTTCCTGAGCGCGGGTTTCTCCATCTTCCGTTCGATGAACTCAGGCTGTTTCTTGCGCTTCTTCGCCAATCGAAACCGCACCGGCACTACCCTGTTCTCCTGCTTGATGTAGGCGCGGTGGCTGTCGAGGCCGGCGATCTCGGAGGCTATGACGAGCGGCTTGGTGGCGATCTCCATCGCGTAGGACTTCTTCGCTCCCAACATTCCCATACTGCGCGACTCCTTCAGGCGCTCCACCTCGATCTCGCCGATGGCCTCCGAGATCCATTTCGCCGCGCGCGGCTCGGAGGTCCTGAAGAATACTTTTGTCGCGGGCTGCGAGAGCATGGCCTCGGCGTCCTGGCCGTAGCGCTTTTCCATCTGGCTCCGGCCCTGAAAGCCGAGCACAACCGGGTTCCCATACTTGCGGTTTTCGGTCACGGCGGTATGGAGCTGCGGCAGTTTGTTGAGGCTCGCCAGCTCGTCCAGAACGAACCAGACCGGCTGCGCGTCCGGGCAGTAGCCCATCATGCGCAGGATAAACAGGTCCAGCCACACCGAATGCAGGGGCAAGAGTTTCTCACGGTAACCGGAGTTGGAGGTCAGGAACACCCAACGCTTCCGGGTCGATATCCAAGACGAAGTAGCGAAGCGCGGGTCGTTATGGTCGGCATACTGGGGCAGCAGTTCCAGACTGTCGGCCACCATGTTCATGCTCGAAAGTATCCCCGCCCGCTGTGCCGGTGCGCCGGGATCGAGGTAGGCGGCCAGTGGAGTTCCCTTCACGAGGGCGGCGATCTCTTCCGGGTCGCTCATCCACCGCAACAGGTCGCGGACCTGCGGCTTCCGGCGCAGCAGATGGGCCAGAACCCGGCGCGGCGCGTCGGTGAAGAATGCCTTTTCGTACTCCTTCTCCGGCAGCATCGCAGCGGCGATGGCGGTCGCGATCTCTGAGTTGGCCATCTCATCCGGCAGGCTCCAGTAGGGACAGCGGGCGTCCAGCGGATTGAGGATCAGGTCGCCGCGCTCGGGCGAATAGAACTCGCCCACGAAATCCATCGCCGGATCGTAGACGATGGCAGTGTCTCCCCGGTCTTTCACCTGCCGCAGAATCTGCCGAATGGTAGACGATTTCCCGCTTCCGGTATCGCCCATGAGCATAATGTGACTCGACTCCAGACGCTTCGGAATCGCGTAGCTTCGGCCCCACGGAACGAGCTTTGACCCCATGCTCTCGCCCTGCAAGTTGAGCCGGATGCCATCTCGGCGGAACACTTTCAGGCGGCTGGGCAGACTCACCTCCGGCCCTTTGGTCCGCCGTCCGTGCCGCTCTTCCTGCCGCCGCTGCGCCCACGAACTCAGTCCATAGCCCCAGGCATCTTTCGCCTTTTGGAGCGCAAGACACACGAAAATCAACCCCACTAACCCATAGAGCAAGGGGATGCCAAGGATGCGCGGAACACTGTCGCCGTCGTACATCGAATTATGGAGCAGCGCGGTCAGCTCAGACGACGGAACCTTCTCGGGGGAACTCAACGCCACTCCCCGCCAGCCGTCCGCGAGTGCCTGATCCGAGAGGCTGACTGGCAATTCTCGGCTCGTTCCGGCGACCGCATCCTGGGGAAGCATGGGGATGGATTTGCGCCTCGGAGCGGTCTTCAGCACCCACCGAATGTTCGTCACATTGCGCGGCTGGTTCGCCCCCAGGGAGCTGACAACATAGGTGCCAAGGTAGAACTTTTCGAGCGGCGTGAGCGTCCAATAGAGCCAAACCGAAGCGGGGAGAACGAGCAGGAATGGTCCCAAAGTGATCCCCAGCAGGAGCAGCAATACCCTCCCGCCGCGACTCGGAAACCGCATTGGGCGGCTCACGGCTGACCCCCGTTTTGCCCCTCCTGGGCATCGTGGGCATGGAAACTTTCGATCATCTTGCGGGCGTCGGCCAGCTTCCGGGCGTTCGCCTGATCGCGGATTTTGAGCACGGACTCGGCCAGCAAGTGCTTCCCTTCCGCGTTCGCCTGAGCGGTCGCATGAAAGAGGTTCAGGAGCATATAGCGGGTCGCCGACTGCTCACTCAGGAGCAGCTCCATCGGGTCCGCCGGATGCTGCCGCGCCGCCTTCAACGCCAGATCGCGCAGCCACTCGGCCAAGGTTTTACCCTCGCGCTCGGCGGCGGCTTCGACCTCCCGCAGCTCCTCGGGCGTGATCCGGGTGGCGACGGTTTTGGTGCGAAAGCCGGGCTTCTCCTCCACGCCTGCGGAGGCGTTTCGTGTGGCCGGAGTGCTCATGTTGGGAGTGCTCAAGTGGTATTTTCCCTGACGAAACCCTAGACCGTGCCCGCAGAGGCCGTCAAGACGGTTGCATTGCAATTATGGGCTAAGCGATTCCTCATCAACGCGTTTACGCCAGAATAGCCAATGCGGCTCCACCGCGACCCGTGCGTAAACACACGTAAACGCGGTTTTGCTAAGTTGCTCATTCAGAACCCGTTTACAAAAGTAAACGCCGAAGCACCGTCGCGTTTACCTACAGTTCCCATTTGGGGGTGATGTGTCGGGACTACTCCCGACGCGAAGCGGCGTTCTGGCCTTTTTGGCTGGGAAGCTGGTCGATGATTACGAAGATCGGGGAGCTAACGCGCCCATGCCGTTAGGCCGCCATCGACGATCATGGATTGCCCCGTGACGTAGGAGGCGGCATCGCTGCATAGCCACAGCGCAGCCTGGGCCGCTTCCTCGGGCCTGCCGATCCGTCCGGCTGGAATGTGGGCGACATACCCCTTGAGAGCTTCCTGAGCCTTCGCCAGGTCCCCACCCACGGCCTGACTGATGGCGCTCTGCAACATCTCGGTATCGAAGGGACCAGCGACTAAAGCATTGACTCGGATTCCGTCGGCTGCATACTCCTGGGCTGCCGATTTGGTGAGCGCCAAGACACCGGCTTTTGACATGGAATAGAGGGCTGCTAACCGTGCTCCCCCCAATCCGTTGACGGAGGAAGTATTGACGATCACGCCGCCACGCGGTTCCTGCTTTTGCATCTGCTCAAGTTGGTATTTCATGCACAGCCAAACGCTCTTGAGATTGGCGCTGACCTCGGCATCGAAATCAATCTCGGTGAAGTCTCCGGCGCGACACAATTTGCCCAGAGCGGCGGCATTGTTGAACGCGCAATCGAGCCGACCGAACGTCTCCACAGTTCGAGCAATGAGACTCTGAACCTGGTTGGCCTGTGATACATCGGTCTGCACGAAAAGAACGCTGCCCCCGGTAGCTTGAATCTCCTGCTCGGCTTGTCGTCCGCGCTCTGCTCCACGCGCGGCGATGACCACGCTGGCTCCGGCCTGTGCGAACAGTTCCGCAGCGGCTTTGCCGATCCCGGCACTGCCGCCCGTCACTAGGACAACTTTGCCGCTCATCGTGCCAGCCATGAACTCAGCATAGGCGATCTGGGTTCGAGGGGAAAACCGCAAAAAAGCGGCGGCTCCGGCAGAATCGGAAGCTGGAACCAGAACGAAATCGGAGCGATGGGGGGACAGGATCAGAGTGCGTGAGTGTTTAGGTCGAGTTTGAGGCTAGAGGAGGGTTATTCCTGTCCCAGCCTCCGCGAACGGCTTAGCGGTCGATTCTGACGCTTTACTGTTTATTCCAGCACTCAAGCTGAAGGACACCATACCGCTAGACCAACCCGCCACCCTCATTAGGAAGGGTTTTGTTTTGTTTCTGCCGGGAGGTTTGGAGGGGCGCAGCTCCTCCAAGTGATACGAACGTGAGTTCGTTCTAGGTCGTTCCGTAGGAACGCTCCTTTGTTGTTGTTGGTTGAAGCGGCGATGCGTTTTGCAGGATTTCCACGGTGTCTATCAGTGTTTCTATCTTTTTAATATCAGAAACAGTATCAGAGGACCGGCAAGCCGAAGATAATCAGCAACTTGCACGCGTTTTGGTCGCAAAGTATCACAGCCTGGTCGCAAAGTATCACGCTCTCTTTGGGCTAAGTGACTGAAAACATAGAAATCACGTAGGTCGCAAAGTATCACACCTAGAGGGCACAAACCCACAGGGTTATACACACTCCGGCGAGGATCTTAGGGCTTTTCGATACGGTTAATGCGGGCCATCTTCCGGTAAGGAATGAGCGCCGGGGAGTCCTTCAGAACGATGCAATCGTTCTTCACTTCGACCTGGGCCTTTGGATACCAGCGATGGGCAGCCAGGAGTGACTTTTTGAATCGGGACCAGAAGTGTTTTAGCTCCTTGATGTCGGACCCGAACAGGGCATGAAGGACTTTGGCGTGAAGAATGACTGGTCGCTTTAAGCCGTTCCGTAGGCGGTAGGTGAGGAAGCAATGAATGTCCATCGCTCGGGTATCGTGTTGGAGAGCGATCATGGCAGGCCAGTAAAACGGCGCAAGGCGATCCCCTTCCCTTACGGCTGCGAAGTATTCACGGGAAACCGTCATTTCCGGCTGCCAGATGGTCCGCTGGTCGGGGTTCTTCTCCAGCCAGAAACTCATATGCGGCGCGACAAGGGCGCGGTCGTGGGTGACGTGGCCCGTGTCGTCCCAAACGCCTAAGCCGATCTCGGCGGCGGCAAAGTTTTTGACCTCGCGCGTAAGCTCTTTGCCGTTCTTACCGCCCACGGAGATGTTCATTTTCTCCATTGCCGCGCGCAAGCTGTCGCCCATGTTCACGGTCGGCGTGTTGTTGCGCTGGATGTAGTCATTCACATACGCAATGACGAACCGGGCTTTCGGTCCTGCCGGCACGAGACAGGTTTCGTACTCGTTCGGCTTGGCAGGGTTCGCCAACTCCCCGGCGCGGATCACGAGGCTGGCGCGTCCGCAATTGGTTTGCCAGCGTTGCCGATTCCTGACGCTGTGGCGCGTGGGAAGGAAGCATTGAAGAAAGACGGGATGGGTATAGCCAATGTCCGACGGCTTAATAACGTCATCGAACAGCCCAACCGGTAGAATCTCCGGCATGATTCCGGCCAGTGAATCCCCTATCCGTGTAAGGCCGCCTTCGCCGCGCTGTTTGGTGGTACTCAGGCTCTCCCGAATAATAGCCATATATATATATTCCTATAGCCGTATACGGCTATATCTCCCCGTCATAGGGCTGCGGTTTTCCATACTTGGCGCATAGATCGTTGATCGCCTCGCCTAGCAGTTGCTTGAGGTTCTTCCCCGTATTCTCCGGCTCGGCCTGAACAAGCAACAAAGCTCGCCGCACCTCCGGGGTGTAATGCCCCCCAATCAACACCGTTGCCGGTAGAGGCTTGCGCGGCGTGACTGAGGCCGCGTGTGCGATCTCTTGCATGGAATGGCCTGCTGCGGCTTTAAGCCCGGCGGCCAATGCGCTTTTCTTCATGGCGTCCTTCCTTTAGGGCTATAGAAATATATGCGTATAGCTCGGCCATTTCCTGAGCGGCCTTTCCTTTCGGTTCATGCTCGGCGGCGGTCTGGCCGACATTTCCCGCATCCCCGTGGGCGGCACGGGCATAGATCACGACCGGACAGACTGCGAATCCTTGCTGGGTAGCTGCCTCCTGCGTTTCCGTGTGCCGCTTTCCTTGGACGGGCGCACGATTGACCAACACAGCGGCGGGCGGATTCCCGGCCAACGTAAGCACGTCCTTGAGGCTGCTGAGTGTTTCTATGTCGTAGAGCTGCGGTTGTATAGGCATCAGAACGAAATCGGCGGCCTTCGCAGCGGCTATCAGCGCATCGGTACTCTTGCCGGGAGTGTCGATAATGGCAAGGTCCGCACCTTCCTTGGCGGCGGCATCGAGAACTTGGGGCAGCCGCGAAACCTGACAGGAAACGATAGCTGGCGTCTCCTTGCCGCGCCTGTCACTCCAGTTTGCGGCGGTCGTCTGCGGGTCAAGGTCGATCACAGCAACAGCGCGGCCCGCGAGAAAGGCTTCGACGGCCAAGCCTAGCGTCGTCGTAGTCTTGCCGTTGCCTCCCTTTTGTCCGATGACTGCTAAAACCTGCATGAAATCATCCTTCTAGGACTACAGGGCTATAGGACTATAGGACTATAGCTGCATACAAATATACAACGGCTCAGTTTTGCAAGACAAGCGTATTGAGCCATTTCCATCATGCCCTGCCATATAAGCGGCTTTTCCGTCTGCTGGCGTCTGTCAAGCACGGCGAAGCTGCCCCGAAGGGGGCGACGAAGCGAAGCCCGGAACAAAGTGAGGACTGGAGCTGCAGGAGATGCTTGATAGACGCCAGCAGACGGGGTACTTTCGCTTGTGGCAGGGCATGATCGCCAGTCGCCGTCAGCGGGCTTTGGGGCGGCACAGCCGACCAGTAAGGGTCCGAAGGACGATGGCCGGGGCGTTGCGGGGTGTCCCCGCTGTGATAGGTGGCGGAAGACGCCGGTTTTATCGGCGGCTGGAGACAGGGAATAGGCTTCTTCCCCCTTTTAAGGTTTCAGCTTCGGGCACAAGGCGGGGCTTAGCCTAGCCCAGGAACCAAGGCTTGACGAAGGGCTCGATATGTCATACATTGTACGTACAGGAGTCTTTTATGCCATTGGTTGCCCAGAAGGGACGCACGGAACGGCTGAACATCCGCGTCACGGAAGCGCAAGCTCGTCTGATCCGCTTGGCTGCAAAGGAGACGCGGGCAAACATGTCTAACTTTCTGGTAGAGAGTGCCTGCCTGCGGGCCGAAGAAGCACTCGCCTCGCAACAACACTTCGTCTATAGCGCAAAGCAGTGGGATGCGTTCACTGCCGCGCTGGATCGTCCGGCACAGGAGAAGCCGCGCTTGCATAAGCTGCTCACGGAAACAAGCGTTTTGGAGCGGCGATAGATGGCCGAGCTTTCTCAGGTTGAGGTATTGAACAAGACCCATGACCTGAGCCAATTCGATTGCGGAACGCATGAGTCTCTAAATCTCTGGCTGAAGAAATACGCTCTTCAGAACCAGGCGAATGAGAGTACTCGAATATATGTCGTTCATCGTGATAATGCGGTAGTAGGCTACTACGCGATCTCCGCTGGCAGCATAGCCAAGGAAATCGCTACCGCTCGTGTAGCCCAAGGACTCGCGAATCATCCCATTCCTATCAGTCTTCTGGGACGGCTGGCAGTTCACAAAGAAGAGCAGGGAAGTGGCCTCGGTAGCGCACTCTTGAAAGATGCGTTGCTCCGTATAGAACAAGCCGCTGATATTCTCGGTATTCGAGCGGTGCTGGTTCACGCCATCGACCATCAGGCCAGAGCATTCTATGAGAAATTTGATTTTGATCCATGCCCCGATGACGAGTTGCATTTGATGTTGCTCATGAAGGACCTTCGCAAAATGCTTGCGAAGCTAGGGCGTGTTCACGCTATGGGCTAGATTTCTGTTAATCTGTTTCTACCGATGGAACTGACCGAAGCGCAGTATGAGCGGATCAAGAGTGCGTTACCGGTGCAACGTGGGAACGTTAGTCTGAGCAACCTGCAGGTTCTCAATGCGGTGCTGTATGTCGCCGAACAGGGCTGTAAGTGGCGTGGTCTTCCGAAGCGCTTTGGCCGTTGGCACACGGTGTACATGCGGATGAGCCGCTGGTCGAAGGCCGGAGTGTTAGATCGCGTGTTCGAAAAACTACAGGTGGAGCAGATCGTTCGCATCAAGCTGGAGGCAGTGTCTTTGGACTCGACCTCGATCAAGGTGCATCCGGACGGGACTGGGGCTCTAAAAAAAACGGCCCATGCTGATGGATCGCGCCTACGAGGGCGACGAAACACGCCAACTGGTGCTTGATTTGGGCATGGTTCCAGTGGTTCCGCCCAAGTCCAACCGCTTGGAGCCGTGGGCCTACGATCGTGCGCTCTATAAAAAGCGCAATGAAATCG
>JAABUJ010004389.1_pt1 | contig 14863 bp, 24 predicted proteins | sample 5559131 | NCBI WGS metagenome assembly JAABUJ01 (sample SAMN10711875, study PRJNA513366) | rock metagenome | isolation source: Antarctica rocks | place: Antarctica: Victoria Land, Mt New Zealand nord | collected 2016-01-07 | reverse complement strand
AGAGATGCTAGGATTTAGCGGCATGGGGACGGCGTTGAAGTGCATGATACCTAGGCATCTCGGAGGGATTTGTGGATGGAGTATGGGATTTTCTAAATTCTATGTCTTCTCGGTCAGGCCGACGTTTGCACTACTTTTAGAGGGCGAGATTATGCGCGGATGGAGGGTGTGGCGGTTGTTTAGAGTCTACCTAGCATGAGCCACTTGTCAGCCAAAGGATCTTTCTGAGGGGCTGAGTGATGTTTGTTAAGGATTGCAGAAATGAACAAGAACCGGGGGAAGAGCATGGATGACCGAGAAGAGCAGGGATAACCGAGAAGACGCTAAAGGAGAAAACCTACTTTGGGGGTGGGTTGTGGACAAATTCGATGCCCTTCTGGATATTCCCCTTCAAACCCTCCTTGCACGCTTCGAGGAGCTGCTTCTCGTCCGAGCTGATATGGCCGAGAATGTTTTCCACTTTCTCGGCACCAGAGGGCTGGAAACGTGTTAGTTATGATACCAAGAAGGTTGGGATCGAAAAGCGTACCCCTAGCTCAACTGGCACAGAGAAGTAGTCGACACCCGTCTCCTTCGCGATGGCATCGCCGCCCGAGACACCAGGAAGATACACATAGGTGGGCTCGACGATGCCTTTCTCGCCTTTGGTGGCTTTGATGAGCTTCTCAGTGAAGCTACGGAAGGAAGAGATCAGCGTTTCGTACTCAACATCACGCAGGCATCGAACAGACGTACCGATATCCAGCGTAAGCCATGGACAAGGTCGCTGATCCAGCACCACCCTTCGCTTGAACGACCTCATCACCACCGAACTGAACGCCTGCCACGAACATCAGCACTGCAACCCTCACTGGGACCATTCGGTGACGAACGCTTGATAAGAGGCGCAAGCTTCTCCTGAGGGATCTTGACCGCCGGCTTCGCTAAGCTAAACAGTGGCACAATCGTCTCCCCAGAGTGGCCCCCAATGACCGGTATCACTGTCTTCGACGGGTCCTTCTCGCCCGTGATTTCCTGGACGAAGGTCTCTGCGCGAACCACATCTAAGGTGGTAACACCAAAGAGACGCTTGGGGTCGAAGACATTCGCTTGCTTCATGATCTCTGCCGCAATCGGGACGGTCGAGTTGACGGGGTTGGAGATGACGAGGATGAAGGCTTTGGGGCAGTGCTCTGCGATGCCTTTAACAAGGTCGCGCACGATTCCGGCATTGATCTTGAAGAGGTCATCCCGGGTCATGCCAGGCTTGCCTGCAATTTGGTGAGTAGGATGTCGAGAGATAGGGTTATGGAGGCTTACGAGGAATGCCGGCAGGGATGACGACGACATCAGCGCCTGTCAGGGCTTTCTGTAGTCCGTTGTCCTCGGGGAGATAGCCGGTGATTTTCTTGGACTTGTCAGTTTTGTACCACCTCCGATGCTTTACGAAGCACGTACGGCAACGGAGGAGATGTGTGAGAGATCAGCTGTGACTCCTGGGGTGTTGACGACATCATAGAGGGAGAGCTCGTCGATGACTGGGCTGGCCTTGAGGAGGAGTGAGAGAGGCTGGAGCTTGTTGTCAATAACTGCGGGTCATTGAAGAACAGTGAGATGCTGACTTGACCGATACCTCCCGAGGCGCCGAGAACAACTATAATATGTTGTCAGGAGCTGTCGATCAGAAAGGCTTCGGACGGTCTGCGCACCTGCTTTGACCATTGTTGCTGGTGAAGGTTAAAATTATAAACTGTAAGGATAGAGCTGTAAGAACAAGTGCGTGAGAGCAAGTCAAAAAGCCTGTTGGAGTCAACAATCCTGGACGAAAGAGGTGATCGGAGAAAAAACCCAATCCTCGATGATTAACAGCCCCACCATAGCTGTCGGCGGGGTACGGCCCGGGCGCACTGGTACGGTGATTAAATCGCCGCGCCTTTCGTGCGATTGCACCTACACTATTCCACGCTGAGGCTAGCCCGTAAAGTTAGGGCAACATTATCGAAGAATTACTAATTAAAGTCCGAATTTTACTCCTTCTAGAAATGCTGCAAGTCATTTGGTTCTTTGGCCGGAGTCAGTAGTCGATGCATTGGCCATGGCATATCACTGAAGCATCGGGATCATGACATTCAACCAATACGTTCATTCATCATTACCGATGGCATGAGTGAAGTGGCTGACTATGCTCGTCTTTCGACGATCATCGTTTGTCCTTCGTATGCGATTCAGGTCATTTTAAAAATGCAGTCAATCGTAGATATTGCTCGAGCCTATGCAAATTCGATTCCCACTGCTGATCATAGATTGGACGCAATGCGCTCTAGCCTCGGGCACAGCTAAGCATCTTTACGAATCCTTCTCCGCTGCCGCTCTTGCCTTTGATCCGCGTAGCTTCTTCTCCGGCGTCTCCTTCTTTGCTCGCTGAGACTGGCGGATAGCGCTGGCACGAGCGACGGCCTCCTGGCGTAGATCTGCTCGGTAGCCCTGCTTGGCCGTATAATTCACAATACCCTTGTAGATCCTGCAACTGCCTGTCAGATCGGAGCTCAACCCATATTGCAGCAATTGGGTCACTAACTTTGGCCCTGACTTTTGCGCGCTCCATGTCACCTCGTTGTGGTTCGAGGCGGGACGGTTGAGGTGCTTTGTCTTTTTCGTGGTCAAGGTAATACCACCTTTCTCGGAGCCATTGATGCCGACGGCCTAATAAGTATGATGGTTCGTCAGCATATGCAGTCGATTTCCGAGGGGTTGCATTGTGAGAATGGGATGTACCTTATTGTTGACAAAGCCACCATACTGGATACTAGGTCAGACTCCTTCTCCAAGCTCTAGAATGAGATACTCGCCTTCCTCGAGTGCTTGTTCATCAAATTCAGGGGGTCTCTCGAAAATTGCGAACCCCCGCCGGATCTCCGCTTTACAAGATATGAATTGTTCTGACCTAATCCACGCTTTTAGATTGGATCTTTGCTTAGTAGACGGCCAGACCTACGGCAGAGTTCCCAGATCAAGTCCGAGGAGACATTGGGGTGGTGTTCGCCGACCATCTTGTATTCCTATTGACAAACTTGCGATCGCTCAATCACCTGGAATTGGCGAGTTCGAATGAACAGTTGTGTGCGGCAGTTCTTCGGCCCGCTCCTAGTGCGGACCCATTATAGTGCGGCTACGTTTACCCGACGTTCATGCTGACACCGCCCATCCATGTGTCCAGCTTTCTTCAACGTGCGCCAGCAGTAGTCCTCGTACATAAGATTTATGCAATCCAACCTCTGCTCCGGTCTCTAACTATGAGCTACATACTCTACTCCCTCACCTTCGCCTCATTCGTGCTCGCTACAGGTACGCCAGCTATCCATCCACTCATCTCACCTCCAGGCCTAACAATGACAGCCCTCTACATCACCCGCGACCGCTGGCTTTATCTCGTACCTATCCCAGACTACATCTACCACCGCCTTCCCTCCTCTTTCTCCAACGACATAGAGTCCGGCTTCACATCGAGCGACTTCGATCTATCCACGAACGTAGCGGCGGGTGATTCGAGAGGTGGGCTGGATCAGTCGGCGAAAAGGGAGATACAGAAGATCATGAGGAGTAGGAGGGTCGGGTTCGATGAGGCGAGGAGGATGTATACGGAGCAGAGGTTTGAGAGGAATGGGATAGGGGCGGATGGCAGGCCCAGGGATCCGAAGTTCGTCTCGTTTTCGTGACGGGGTGCGAGGGAGTCGTAACGATGTCATAATATTGCTTTCTATGGGGGATTGGAGGAGCACCATTTTGGGCACGCATGGCGTTTTTCGGAGTTATGAGGTGGACTCAAGACTTTGATATACCACTCCCTTCGCGCAAGGCTGATCCAAAATACCACCATTTTCCTCGCGGTCCTTTACCTGTCCCTGCCAGACGGACCCTGGCTTCTCTACTATCTGCATGCCGCACAGCCTCAACCGTCCTCCGCTCCACACTATTCTCCGGTTGCTGTAAGAGATCACTACGTGGAGACCACCGAGGCCGAACGAATAAGACTTACCATGGGCCGTGAATGACGTGCGTACGATCAGAGTGTCTCCGTCACGAATGGGCGTGCCCGTCGTCTTGTTTCACCGTCATGGTGGACTTGTTCATCTCTTACGTAAGGTTGCAGATCCTATCACCTTGTCCTGCCATAGGCTGGTTGCTGGAACCCAGGAGGCAGCCCAGGAGGCAACCCGGGAGGAGGAATGGGACCAGGAGGCGGTCCAAAACCCGGTGGAGGTCCAAATCCAGGTGGTGCAACACCTTGCGGAGGAAAGCCTGATTGCTGGGGTGGATTGAATCCCGGGGGAATAAAGCCTTGAGGACCTCCATACCCGGCTTGCGATGGCGGAGGTCGTGCGGGTAGACCTGATGGAGGGGCTGGTAATGGTTGCGAAGGGGGTGCTTGCCGCTGTTGTTGGGGCGGAGGTACGCTCTGGTAGCTTCCGTTTGGCATGCTTGCTCGCCCGTTCATGTATGGTGCTGGTGCTCCAGGCATCATACCACCTGTGCGACTACTATCCCCGTCTAACATGGCTGCTGGGGCACTTGGGGCAAATACCGCGGCGGAAATCGGCTGGATTGTTGGCTGAACATTGTGCTTTATCGCTTGGGCAGCAAGCATTCTCTCTGCCTGGTCACCATGGCGCTCACCCTTGCCATCTTTCTTGTACGCATATTGTACGGAGATTTCCTTATTCATCAAATACTGTCCGTTCATATTCGCTATGGCTTCGTCCGAGGCGTCGAAGGAGGAAAAAGAGACAAAGCCATATCCCTTTGACAGATTGGCATCATCACGAGCGATCTACAATCATTAGCTTGCATCTCACTGTTATGCTCGCTTCAGGACCTACCTTAGGCGCAGAGATGAGGTTGCCAAACCGGCCAAAGGTGTCGAATAGCGTCTGTTCCGAGACCATAGGATCGAGATTTCCGACGAAAAGCTCCGCACCCACTTCGACTGTCTTCTGCTTATCCGCTGAGGCCTTGTTCACCCGGATGGGTTTTCCAAATAGGCGGACCTGGTTCATGATTCTTGCCGCATACTCTGCGTCTTCTTCGCTGATGAATTCTACGAAGCCATAGCCCTGGTGTGTCATAGTCACTCTATCTTTAGGTAGATGAACGTTGACTATGCGCCCGGCTTGCAGCATCAGTTCCCAAACTAGACTGTCGGAGACTCGCTCGTCCAGATTGCCAATGTAGACCGTGGCTTCCTTGTCTTGCTCCCTGCGCAGTGTTAGTCTACATTGAGCCAGTGTTTCCAGTAACTTACCAGTGCCTCGCGCCAGACATGATGGCAATTCTGCGAGAAGATTTGTTAGAAAGGCACTTTCTTCAAAAGCGCAACACGCTGGGCAGCGTTGGTATTGGCGCCAAGACTTCTAGCTGTATTCTTTCGATTTTAGGTAGGTAATGTAAGTTACAGACATTCAAAGAATGAAGCCTTCCGGTCACTCTCCGACCTGGGCTCTCAGAAAGTAAAACTACAACGGTCTCTTAGTCATTCGACCACCTCCATCACTAGAGTCGATCAGGATATATCTAGCCGGTCATAATCATGTTCCAACTATCTGAGGAGGCAAAGGTTCCACCCCAACGATGAATGAGAAAGGCAGTGCAGCTATTGACTTGCAGCTAGGAGAGGATTACGAAGGTCATTGATGTCTCACGGATCGCGATACATTAGTATGGCTGCCATCTCAATTTGCAGAATTACGGGACGCTGACGAATGCAGTGGTTACCTACCGCTGATCATCTACCTGGGTATAAATGCTTTTGTGCGATTTAGGTAGAGGAGAATCGGAGCTGAACTTTCTCAGGATACACACGAAGCGAACCCAAACCGCCTCTAATAAGGCAGGTACCAAGCTGCTCGTTTTACATCCAGCGCTGACGCATGAACAGACTCATATCTCCACTGGCTTGAGTGTTCTTAGGACAATAGAGGCGCGAGGCATGTTATATACTTTGGTGCAAAGGCGCAGGAGCGCCTTTACGGGCGACCGGACACAAGGTCTCGCAACTCATCTTTCGGAGCGGCATCATGTTGTTGATCTCTTGTACAATAGCCTGCAGGGGCAAGACAGCAGCGTGGGCTCAGAAGTCCGTATTCCCAAATGGAATCAGCATGTTGCCAGCAGTTAGTCTCAGAGGGTCACGACTTCTCGCACAATAAGCTATGCGATTTGTCCGTGAACGCTATGGGAATCTAGAAGTTATAATTGTTGAACGCTTGATGGATGACATCACTCTCGTCTCTCGCTTGTATTGCGTAGCCCATCAAGCTTCTCACTCTCTCTTCAATGACAGATAAGGCGCTTCCCCAACCTTTTGTTGAAACAATAGCCGGTTTTGTAGCTGGAGTCGCCTCGACTCTGGTCGCCCACCCTCTAGATCTAGTCAAGACGCGCCTCCAGGGTAAGAACCCGCCCAGCGGCGCGTACACTTACCGAGTAGAGCCAATTGACCAAACACAGTTGATCGGAACCCTTCATCTCAACTTGGCAGCACTCTCCGCATCGTACGTGAGGTTGCTCGGCACGAAGGCCTCCTCTCAGGATTCTATCGTGGTCTTGCGCCCAACATCATCGGCAATTCCGTGAGCTGGGGCCTGTATTTCTTGTGGTATGGAAAGCTCAAGGATGGATTACAAACGTTCCACGGGTCTGATTTCGGACTTTCTTCTTACGACTACTTCTTCGCATCGGGAGCTGCAGGTACATCAAGGTTCCCTGACGCATGGACAAAGTTGCTGAAAATGACTACAGGAGCCCTGACCGCCGTCATCACCAACCCGATATGGGTCATCAAGACACGAATGCTGTCAACGTCGTCCAGCCATCCTGGTGCATACTCTTCGATTCTCGACGGCACACGGCAGATCTTTGAGACGGATGGCATAATCGGGTTCTATCGTGGTCTGATACCATCACTTTTTGGAGTCTCGCACGGAGCTTTACAATTCATGGCATACGAACAGCTTAAGATATACCGAGGAAGCAGTAATCTTCGACGCCAGCAAGAGCTGAGCGCACTGGACTTCCTCATTCTTAGTGGATTGGCGAAGGTTTTCGCAGGGAGCGCAACATATCCTTATCAAGTGGTCCGAGCACGACTACAAAGTTACGATGCCGACCAAACGTACAGGAGTGCGAGGGACGTGCTCGTTCAGGTATGGAAACAGGAAGGCCTCGGTGGATTTTATAAAGGGTTGGGACCGAATCTGCTAAGAGTCTTGCCAAGCACGTGGGTTACTTTCCTTGTTTATGAGAAAATGAAATTATATCTATCAGGAGCGAGAAGTGAGAACAGCTGAGGTAGGCGACAATCGAGCTCGTCATTGCCTGGTTATTGAAGCTCAGAGGTCATTTGGTAGTCCCACACTTGAAGTCGTTCTCTCACGACATCAGAAACCCAGCGATTGCGCATCTCAAAGATCGAAAACTTGGGATTCTGTAGATGGAATTTGAGATATGTCTGTACGATGGAAATATGTCCCTTGCTCGAAAAACCGACGCAAAAAGATCTAGGTCTTGAAATGCAGTTTAGCCCCACGCTGAAGTAAGGCATGCGTAAAACCGTGAAACCATCAACCCGCGAAAGCACGCCAAGGTCCGTGCTTTGCGTTACCCGAGGATCTAATCACACAGTGGAGACTGATCTCCATGTGGTAAGCGGCAAGCCTCCTTCGGCTCTAGCCACTTTAGCTGAAGTTTGGAAGCCCCATCCCGCTTCTTCCATTGACACTTGGGAAACCCAAATCCTCGCTCCCTCTCTTCGCCAAAGTCTCTGCCACTTGGTTGCTCGACCTCGCTCCCACCTTGGTCGAATATCGCGACTTCATCGCTGCACTTGGGCTTCGTCGACTGCTGGTATACCTGCTCAAAACCTCTGACATCGACTCTACGGCTAATCCTACGCTTGTAGCGATCCACGGCGGCACGACCGAGTGCAAGGCTGTCCCCTAAAAAGAGCCGCCTCGGCCATAGCGCATTTAGCCTACAATCAAAGTACGCTCTGCGTCGCGCCAGCGACACTCCCATTCACCTCATCCGATCCTCCAGTCAACACTCCTGTGCAGGCGCCTTATTACGCATCCAGTAAACAAGGACCATCTGTGCACCTTCGGTCTCAGGTTATCAGCGATTTTGCGCTCGCATCTCGCCTTCCCAAGACCTTAATTATACTGTCTCTCCACGTCTCGGACGCTGAAAAGTTCGAAGTCCTTGTTGCCCACTCTGTAACACCGACCCGCTTGGCTTGGATAGAAAACGTTGCCTACAATGTATACTGCCCATCGTGGGATGGGTGTTCCCACTCAGCCAAACAGCCGTCTCACGGAGTTGCTGGATCAAGTGCGGACCGAGTTTGATACCGAAAGAAGCAAGGTTGCAGAGTATGAGCAGAATAGTAAGTTTGCTCAGATGTTCTATCCTGTTTGCTCCAGGCTGCGGCATGCGCCTTTCCGTGGCTTTGTCTCTAGGATACCCCTTAGTACGAGAGGCTTCCCAATCATCCAAGCTCAGCAACCTACCTCTCCGAACGAGTCACAATCGTGCAGCCACACAACATGGTGTACGAGAAGCCTGACGTGCTAACGAGCGATATGCAATCTCTAGTGGCATCACAAATCCAAGAGATGGAATTGGTGAGGCAAAAAGTATACGCTTTAGAACAGGCTCAGCTCAACATGAAGGAAAGGTACAGCACCCCCTCTTTGTCGAGAAGGTCGCCACGAAGGCTGAATCCATGCTGCAGATATGAGCAAGATATCGCTCGCTTGCGCCATGAGATTGAATCGCGCGGTGGTCCACCTTCACACGTAGGTGTCAGTGGCCTACCTCCGCATGCTGGAGTCTCACAGTCCCAGCCTCCAGCTATCGGTCATGGGCCAAGCAACCTTTTCGGCGGTATCATGGCCAACCCGCCAGGCCAAGGCAATCCCGGTTTAGTTCCACTTTCCCAAGATCAACAACAGCCCCAAGGACATCCACAGAATCAGATGCCACAGCCGCCTCCAGGATTACACCAGCCTCCATTTCCAAATTATCCTGGCGGTCCTGTCAATGGTGAGTCTCGTTACAAACTTGAACTCTCTACCTCGGCTTTCTAGTGATTAATTGACGATGTGCTGACTCTAGACTGTAGGGTATGGGTCACAGAACTCGCAGATTGCTGCTTCCCCTGGACCTGGTAAAGGTCGAGTCAATCGCGTACCGCCAGGCCCTCCTGGTCAAGGCCCGGCTACCCCCCAGCAGCCTCAAGCAATGTCGTATCCTGACAGGAATTCTCCTCGAATGGGGCCACAAAGCCCTCCACATCCCCAGCCCCAGCTTCCGGACGTTGGAAATCAACTCGCTGATTTGGAACCGGACAACCTACCACCTTCTCTCAAACACGAAGGTAGCGATTGGTTCGCGGTTTTCAACCCACGCATTCGACGAGTCTTGGATGTTGATCTGGTGCACAACCTCGCCCACGAGAGCGTGGTCTGCTGTGTAAGGTTCAGTTTAGATGGGAAGTATATTGCCACTGGGTGCAATAGATCGGCGCAGATATTCGAAGTGTCAACTGGTCGGCAGATCACGAAACTGCAAGACGACACTGTCGACAAAGACGGTGACTTGTATATCCGAAGCGTGTGCTTCAGCCCTGATGGGAAGTATCTAGCAACAGGCGCAGAGGACAAGCAAATCAGGGTTCGTCTTGCCACCTAGATGTTGAGATGCTTGCCCTTTCCGAACGTACTGATCCCGTGTTTCAACAGGTATGGGACATCGAGGCTCGTAGCATCCGTCACGCTTTTACAGGCCACGAACAGGACATATATTCTCTGGACTTTTCACGGAACGGCAAGCACATTGCATCTGGCAGCGGCGATCGTACTGTCCGTGTCTGGGATCTCGGCACTGAGAGAGAGGTCCTGAACCTTATCATTGAAGATGGCGTGACCACAGTAGCCATGTCTCCTGGAGGTGAGTATGTTGCTGCTGGATCACTCGACAAGAGCGTCCGAGTGTGGGACACGCGCAACGGCCTCTTGGTGGAACGGCTCGATGGTGCTATCGAGGGTCACAAGGACAGCGTATACTCCGTTGCATTTGCACCAGACGGCAGATCTCTGGTCAGTGGTAGTCTCGACAAGACAATCAAAATGTGGGAGTTGAGCAATACCCATGGCATGATGACTCAGAATGCGCCTCGAGGAGGCAGATGTGTGCGGACTTTCGAGGGTCACAAGGTTCCTAACCCTCCTTAGCCACTGATCGGCAGCACTTTGGTACTGACACACCATTGCAGGACTTTGTTCTCAGCGTAGCGCTCACTCCGGATGGCAAGTGGGTCCTCAGTGGTTCCAAGGACAGGGGCGTACAATTCTGGAACCCAGCGACTGGGGACTCCCACCTCATGCTTCAAGGTCACAAGAACTCAGGTATGCTCATTGTGCATGATGTGTGGGACAGACCTAATGTTCTCCGGATCTAGTGATCTCAGTCGCTCCTTGCCCTACTGGAGAGCTCTTCGCTACAGGCAGCGGCGATATGCGTGCGAGAATTTGGAGGTCAGTCATCCTCGGCGTGTCACACTGCCTCGCATTTGCTTACTCCATTCTGACGCAGGTACACCTATGTGTAATATCTTTGTAGGATGGTGGTCGAGGGCGCAAGGAGGATGGCGCTGAACGATAGGAATGGGGTCGGTCTTTGTCCATGCAGAACGAATCATAGATATCTATTGATCACGAGAGGGTTCCGAAGCGGTAGTCAGCCTGTCAGTTGTCATACTGCTTGTCAAGGCCTACAACAGGAATTTCAAGCTGTTACAGTAAACCCGCAAACAACAATTGTGGGATCGTACCTGGGTTCAGCGGTTGCATTGAGGTGCAGAAGCCACGTGTTTGAGACTTTATGCTCTATCGAACTGTGCGTGGCGTGCTCGTTGGACCTCCTACAGTGTGCCCGGGGCAAGCGAATGGTGAGAAAAGACGAGAGCATCAAGTGGTTAGGAACAGCCGGCCTCGCTCCGCAAAGCTGCAATTGCTCTGAAAGGGCAGTCATAACAAGGTGCTAAATGTGAAACTGTCTACGCCCTCTTCAGATGATCGTGGTCTTGGAAGTTGGACTTTGGAGAAGGTCACGGCTTGGCACTGGTGCGGGAGTCGCGCTGAACGTGCTCCCTTGTCATTGGAGACACCACAACAGCCCAGTCGCATTCGAGGTACGAGTACGGAACCTGCCATGCCTACTGGACCATTCTGACGAAGTCTACCTCGAGTCTCGACACGTAACATCACCCGTGGAGCCCTGAGGAAAGGCGACTGAACAAGGATGATTCTGCGCCACGGCGGGAATCTCAAATGATTCCCTACTCCCCGCCCGCTGGTACGGTCCGAGTCGATGTCGGCGTCGGCAGAAAGTGGGCTAGCTGGTTCTTATCTCACAGAGCGGAGAAGGCTTTTACGTCAAAGAGTTTGGACAGCAACATTTACCGGCTGATAAGATGCAAAGAACCACACGCCACCCTCAGGTGGGAGAGCTGTTACCTCAGATCTTCCCACCGCACACTTCGGGTCATCTGGAACGGGCATGACACCCATCGTGTCGGCTCTAACTGGTGTGAGCTTAATAGAACCTCAAGGGCGACCCGCCGTGGCCATGGGGAACCTTGGGGCTGCCGAAGCTGGCTCCGGTGTGCTCACCAATGTTGCATGAAATGCCCCCACTCCCTGGAGAGAGAGAGGCCGCAGATCTATGCCGGCCTGAGTGAGACGCCCACGCTCGCCAACTTTGCCATACCCATCCTCCCCTCTCGGCGCTATGCGAACCCCTGCCCTGAAGGCGAACATCACCGTGCATAGTATCTTCCATGGTGTGAGAGGGCCGCCCTCTGGTGCGATAGCTTTAGTCTGCCTGATGGAGGGCTCACACCGTTCTTCCATTGGCTCACACACTTTTCCCAACTCCACGTTCGACAATCTTCCATCTGGGCCTCCATGCCGTTCCTCCAAAATATGCATGGGAACCGAATCGCTGGGTCTGCCCACACTGCGGTCGTGCTTTTTCCCCGGAGATCCAGCCTAGGAATTGCCTTCGTGGACGGTTGGACTTACCTCCCATCTGATTGGCCTCAATCACTCTGTTTCAAATGCGGTCATGGCTGCTGTTTCTGCACGTGAAGATTTGATCTCTTTGTATTGATACACATCTCCTGTCTCTCTCACTCTTCTGGAATTGGTGTTCATTGTACTTCGTCTCTTTGCTTCCAACGCATCGTGGGCTTTTCTACTCTCCCACACGCCTTTCTGAACCCCTCTCAGATAATATCTTTCTCTGAACGAGCTGTCTGATGTGAGAGAGCTTACAATATTTGACGAATGTAACACAAGCACGGAATTCCAAACGAAGCACAGACGTCTGGATACCTCAATCCGGACGGCACAATAATACCTCAGGCTTTGGTTCGGCACATCTTCTCAATGGACGCCTTTACAACAATATCTAGTGGTTTCCAGCCCCTTGCTCAATTTGATGTCTCACGGCGACCTGTGGGAACTGAATACATCTTGGATTACTCAATCTACGGGCAGAAATACCCTTTGTCTTTAATCTATGGAGGTTCCCAATGCTCATTGCCCCCTACTACGGTCGATGCCTTCAACAATATTTGTGGAACTGGAGCTCACCAGTCGTTCTACGTACCACCGGCTTTTACGGATCCTCGGTGTATCACACAAGTCGAATGTGTAGGACGTGAAAGCATTAAGGGCAGCAACAGCCCAATCGTGAAAGCAGAAGACACATCTCCAGAAGAGACAAGCTACGCATTCGACAATATATCACCACAAGACTTGGATTCCCCCGGCGCCTCCACCGACCCTTATTCTGGCACTGACGTCGATACCTTGATGCGAGCAATTCAGACCAAGTCTGGGCGTAACAGTCCACATATTCAGGCTTCGGCCACAAATTTACCAGAAAGCAGACTATACGCCGATGATTCCAAGCATCGTAGAAGGACGCGCACGAATGGGGAGCATACTGGGTTCCGGACTAGGAAGAAGTACCAATGCCATGTACCATCTTGCGCGAAAGTCTTCTTCCAGAAGACCCATCTTGAGATCCATGTCCGCGCCCATACAGGCTACAAGCCATTCGTGGGTCTTCCTTGACCTTAGAGACGAGGCCAATGCTAATAGAGATCGCCTATAGCTCTGTAAAGAGGCTACTTGTGGGCAACGCTTCTCGCAGCTAGGGAATCTGAAGGCGAGAAGATACCCAACCCTCTTTGTCAGTCCGCTGACCAGAGCTAGACGCACGAGCGCAGGCATACAGGAGAGCGACCTTATTCATGTGAAAGCTGCGGCAAGCGTTTTGCCCAACGGGGCAACGTGCGTGCCCACAGGATAGTGCATCAGCAGGTCAAGCCATACAGCTGCAAGCTCGAGGCTTGTGGAAAGCAGTTCACGCAACTGGGAAATCTCAAGGTAGGCTCCCCCCCTTTCCGCTTCGAGCTTCAACCGATGCTTACCCACATCAGTCTCATCAGAACAAGTTTCATTCTGCTACTTTGCGAAACTTAACGTTTAGATTTGCTACCATGTGCGAGGGCGATGCCGTTTCGGCTGCAGACAAAGATCTCTGGGACTACTTCACTTCGCTCTATAAGCATAGCAATAAAGGCATCAAGGGGCGTGGGAAGGATCGACGCATTTTTTCTGTATCCCGAGGCCATGAGGATCATAAGCCGGAGGCGAGAAGCACCAGCTCTGATCACAACGGGTCGAGCTATAGCGACCGGAAAGACAGCATCAGCAGTGGTTACATAAGCTATTGCGAACCCCTTCAAGGAACTTCAACCGGAAATTGGGCTGGGTAAGCCTGGGGCATCGGATCAACGATGAGTCGATGTCGTAGAGTCGAGGGGTCTGGTACTGGGGTCCGGTACTGGGGTCCGGTTGAGTGTAGAGTGCTCGGGCTTGCATAGATCGACAAGGTACGCAGCACATGTACATATGACAGATGAAACGCTAGGGCACATAGGTACTTAAAGGTGGTCATGTTCATCACCGCCTTCTGAATCACTGACAACTTTCTTGTATCATTTTCTGTTACCAGCATGACCTACATTGCTGGAGGTTGAAACATCAAGAGTCTAAATGTGCATCTGAGTCAAGAGCAGAGAGATCAACTTGTCAGTCTGTCTGGTGTGCAGTCGTGCTATTGATAGAATCGTCTCCGAGTAAAGGTATAACAGTCCACTAATCACTTGCTCTGTGATGCCTCAGCTTTGTCCATGGCAGGGTACAGACTGCTAGATGACAATCTTCACAGTGATGTCTCGAAGCCCCTGTGAGAAGATGATGCCTCATGATACAGGAAAGTGCAGATTGACTGACTACTCGCATCTGACTCGCTGGAAGTCACGCCCAGGCCTAAATTGATAAGATTAGATCGGCAGTTGTAAACTCGAGCCCCTGGACCCATTTCTCCACATCTTGTTGCCCATAACAGTCCAGACCGCAAATTGAAAACCCCTCATACTGCAAAAGCTCATGAAATATTGCCTCGATTCCTTCAGAGACACTCTTTACAGCTACAGCTCATTGAAAAGCTTTTCAACGCCCTTGAACGCTCCACGCCTCGAGCTCCATCAACCCCACTTCTTGAGTAACCCTCGACACTGCCATCATTCAAGCCATGGAGGCTCTCAAGCGGAAAGTCCTACCTCGACGATTCAGCATGAAAGATGGCAGCAGTAAGTAGTTCCTCTCGCCAACACATACAACCCCACCTCCACGTCTCACCCACTTCCTCCCCCCATCCCCTTGACTCGTTACCTTCTCCCTCTTTTCTTTCT
>JAABUJ010004388.1_pt1 | contig 14863 bp, 7 predicted proteins | sample 5559131 | NCBI WGS metagenome assembly JAABUJ01 (sample SAMN10711875, study PRJNA513366) | rock metagenome | isolation source: Antarctica rocks | place: Antarctica: Victoria Land, Mt New Zealand nord | collected 2016-01-07 | reverse complement strand
AGACGTACATGGAGGTTCCGAGACTGTGGGCGGCGGAGGGGGGAGATGGTTAGCTTGTTGTTGAGTTGGGGAGGGAGGGGGCGGGTGGGGGAGGCGGACTTGACTTCGCCGGACTTGAGGTGGTTCATGTCGATGTGGATGCCGTCTGTGGGTGCTTGTCAGCGTGGCTTTGGTAAGAGAGGAGGAGTTTCTTTCGTTTGGGACGCCGTACCTTCGCTCAGCATGCCCGTGGCCGGCATCTCCATTAGCATCGTAGCGTCTGTGGTTTCTTCGGGGAAGGTGGCGGGTGGAGTGGGAAGATTGAGAAGAGTGGTTGGAGATGGTAGGTGTCTGACTTGGGTGAAATGATGGTTGGTGTGTCGTGAGTGAGATTGTTGGAGTGGTCTTGACAATAATTATGTATCGACTTACTTGTAGCTCATCTAGGTTATGAGGCAGCTTCGACGCGTACGGGTAGCCTTAGGCGCCACTAGGTACAATTACCCTTGCTCGCTCATCCCTGCAGGCTTGACGTTCCACGTGTGAATCGGTCCGTAGAAAGTTGTCCCTATTCGTTTACACTATGTAGAGTATATATAGGAAATGATGACTAAGACATAAATAGAGACACTTAATAAGAGATGAGTAAGCAATGATATCACATTCTTCTTTACTGCATAGTCACAACAATTCACTAATGTGAGTACAGAGATTTGCTTGACATTCTGTAAAATTTTTATCTGTAATTTACATTCACATTGTGTTACTCTGCTTCACATCACTACTGTTGTTCAAAAGCAGCTAGAAGTGCAGATTATTATTATCATGACAATAAGATAAATTATTCACTGTTTACATCATTTATCTATATCATTGATCACAATCTCTCAAAAAAAATTCTCTTCTTCTTTCTTTAGTTTTTGATCACACTTCAACTTTTAATCATTATTTCATCAACTTATCAATTTTTTATTTACTTTATCATCATGTAAGCTTCTGTAATATGTTCACAAGATATCATTAATGTTTTATAGATCATTTCTTAAGATCTATATTTCATGTTATGTTGTTGTCACTTTGTTGTCAGATACAAATGACAACAACTTAAATTAAAAGAAGTCTATTTCTAATTATGCTTACAAGATTACTGATCATTCTTATTTTAAAAAAAGCTTGCAAAACTCTTCTCTCAATATGTCATTATCTCAATTTTAATTTAAAGATTAACAATATCTAAAATTAATTAAATATTCTATTTTTAATGTCACTTTCTTTTCTCTCTTTAATGAATTAACTGCTGATCAGCTCAATTTCTTATTACTTAATGTTTTGATCAATCTGTTATTGAAGAGTTAACTTAAGACTGAGCTTAAGATGTTGTTAATAATTTAATAGTTAATTTTATATATTAATATGAATTTAGATCATTTTTATATTCACTGAACATATTGTGAAGCTGTTATCATTCACATTCATAAGAAATGTAAGCTGATTATCTGCAACAACTATATGCATAAAGATGAGTCATTTACAGTATATATTCAGATCAAGTTCAATAACTATTATCTTCTCTGCAATTTGTGTACAAACTGTCATTAAGATGCACAGAGTATTTAGTGTAGCTTTTGTAAGTATGAATCTATATTAATATGACAATTACTTATTGTTTTAAATTATATAAAGTTTAAATTTTCTTTATCTGTTAACTCAGCAACTTCTCATCATCATTATGTTGTTGCTTTGTTCACTGTTCTCATCATCATCATCAGTGACATTATGCTTTTCATCAGCTACAATTACTCATTAATAGAGAATGTTTTAAGTATTGTAAATGAGTTAAAGATAGCTGCTGAGATTCTTTGTTATTAAGCTGAAAAACTTAACATTAATGTATTTGTTGCTTTACTTACACTGTCATCTTATTTACATCAATTGTGTTTCTACTCATCATTATATCATTACAGTGAATAGTAGTTTTGCTTTAAATACAGTTTATACTCAGCTCATAACTTTTTTTTTTTTTTTAATAAATAGATAATTAATGAAATTGCTTTGCTTCTGATACTATTATCTTTTAATTTACAAGAACCTTTTTTTTAAGTCTTTTGTGTAGATTATACAAGCTTATATTTCTTTCACAAATCATTATCAGATCACCATCAATTCTTATTAAAGTTAAGATTTTTTGATCTTTCTTTTCAGCTTTATTACTTGTTTACTTTAACTTCAACTTATTGTGTTATTGTTGCAAGTCTTTACTGAGTTATTTTTGATTATCTGATTTTTTCTTAATATCATGTAATGTCAGAACTTTCACTTTCTTTTAATTATGTCTTTCTTCTGTCATGAATGTTAAAGTCAAGTCATTAATGTCTTTTCAGCTTTTAATAATTTTCTGTAATGTATTCATCATATCATTCACTTCAGTCAAGATCAGTTCAGAAGAAATAATGCTTTAATGTGCTTTCAAAACATTCTGTAATGAGAATATAGATAAGTTTACTCATTCATAGCATTTTTATATCTTATAAATTGTCTTTTAAAAAAGATCTTCTTTCTTCTTTACTAAAAGCTTATATAGCTCTTTCTTTTGTCTGTGATCTCATTCAGTTCAAGATATGATCAAGAGTTCTTCATAAAAAGACAATGATGACTTTTTCTGTTTAAGAATCTCATCAACTTCAGAGCTTAATTACTACACAGATAATTTAGCTCATTTTAGACTGCTTTGCAGCTCTGAATTAGCTTAAAATTCATCAGCATTAAAGATATGTGCTTTTATAAGTCAATTATTATAAATTAAATTTTATAAAACACACTTCATGAACATTTCTAATGCATAAGTTTCTAATGAATAAGTTTTCAATATCTTATAAGACTCAAATCATTTAGCTTTAAACTTCTAAGACTCTTCATTTTATATAAGTACTCAGTCTTCTTTTCTTATACTATTTAATCACACTGTTTCATCACAAATCATTTTCAATTCAATAGTCTTTCATAAAAGAATTTTATTAACAGTTATTTAAACTATCTGTATCTGTCTGACTCATTTTAACTGATCTTTAAAGTCAGTTTCTCTCAGTGATTAAAGATTGTTTAAGTTGCTTAATAATCATGAGTTTATCTTATACAGTAGATATAATGAGCTCTGTTTAGTTATATTATAAGCTCAGATTTGATGTACATATGTTTCAAAAAGTCTGCACAGTACTGAAACTGTAGAAATAGTGCTTTGCTGTTGTCTTACTTTTAAATTAAATATGAGTTGTTTGATTTCAAATTATAATGCAATCAAAATTAATTCATCACATTATTTTCATACATATACTTGCAAAGCAGTGACTTTTTAAATTCTGTATTATCTTTTAGATACAATATCATTGCTTTTTCTCATTTTACATTGTCTAGTCTCTGCAGAGCATCTAAGAACACTCTATTTATTGAGTTTTTTTTTATGAAATTAAATCAATGACTAATTGAATCTAATATGATAGCCTGAGCTTCAGATCAATATTAAATATCAAGATTATACTGCTGAAATTCATCAATTCATCAAGCTAGCTGTTTAAACAGATGCAGTGTATTCTTTAAATATTGTAGATCTTCATGATTCATAATAATAATTATAGTATAATTATTTTCAATATAGTACTGTCAAGTTTAAAGTGCATACTTAATGATCAATAGCTTCTTTTTACAGACAGAATAATTAAGCTCTGCACTTTGTAACTTTCAGTCATCATAAATAACTGAATAAAGTTTCTTATTCATTTCATTCTTAACAGTAACATTGTTTAACACTTTGTAATCAATGTACATTCATCATGTATTCTTTTTCTTTTTAACAAACAGAATCAAGAAGCTTCATAAATTTGTAGACTTACAAATCAGATCTTTATTATATAACTTTATTATCTGTTTAGTCTGTTTGTTCAGCTGTAGCTGTGACAGAAAATAAGCATTTATGTTAACAGACTTAATGTCACTGATGTTAATGCTATGTTTAAATATTCATTTAGATAATAGCTTATCTAATAAAGTCAATCTGAATACAGATTAAAACTCTTCAATAACAGCTCATAATTATTTATTTATAATAATTAACAGTTCAGCTTCTGACTTCTTTAAGTTCTGTTAAATCATTAGTAAGTGTCTGACAGTTCTGTAATTTTAAAGTGTCTTCATAGCTGTGCACTTTCTAATCACATTTAATGTTAACTCATTTACAACTCATTATCATTTCTCTATAATAATTAACAGTTCAGCTTTTGACTTCTTTAAATTCTGTTGAATCACTAATAAGTATCTGACAGTTCTGCAATTTTAAAGTGTCTTCATAGCTGTATACTCTTTAAACACATTTAATGTTGATTCATTTACAGCTTATTGTCACTTTTTTGTGAACAGATAATGATATTTTCATTGTCAATCTCAAATCATTATACAGCTCATAGCTCAATCAATTTAAAAATTAGTGACTTTTAATCAAATTAATCTCAGAATGAGATTATGTTCTTAAAGATTTATAATTTATACTTTTAATTGTTGTCAAAAGCTATTTATCTTAAGATAAAAGATCAGCTTTGCAGTTAATTAAATGATCTGTCTGTTTAGCAAGAATATTTTAAGCAATTTAATTTTATATTGACTATTAATCAACATTTAATTGACAACTGTTAAGAAGATATATATTTAATTTACATCTAAATCAATTAATACTTTCACATTTATCTTGTTCAGTCTGCCTCAAATGCAGTCTAAAAGAATATATACATTTAAATTGAAAGCATTGATTTGACTAAAGATTATATTTAATAGTAAGAATTTCAGGTCATTTAGTGTGAATGCTTCACTTAAATCATTATTAAATTGAATAGAAGCTTCTGTTAACTTATTTATGAACATTTCTATATTTATAAATGATGTTAAAAGATGGCACCACACTAATAGCATAGCTATTATGAGTTATATATCTAACACTCTTCCTAACTCACAATTGGCTCACAATTGACCTGCAGGTATAAAGAGTGCACATAGACAGTGGTTTGAACTCATAATCTTTTGAACTTACTCTCTCACCATGAACTTGAACCATCAGCAGAGGTGGCCTAGGCACCATTTTACACAAGTTATCACACACTAACTCAGGCTCATAACCTGTTAAAAGATGGCATCACACTAATAGCATAGCTATCATGAGTTATATATCTAACAAATGACTTTAATTTTTCAAATCATTCAAATCAACTTCAACAATCTTCAGCTTCTTCTTGTCTTTATTCTTTTTCTTATTCTTATTTTTATTCTTATCTTTATTCTTATCAGTGTTCTTGTTGTCTCAGCAGTCTTTAACTATATGCAAGAACTTTTTACAATGAAAGCATACTTTATTTTTCTTACATCAGATTCAATAAGCTTTCATATCTGACTTGTTTAATTTAAATATGATTGATTTCTCACAGCTTTGAAACTGATCTTAAGAATTGTTCAATGAGTTGTTATGATTTAAATTTAAGTCATTAAAGACATTAAGATGATTCTTATTATGTATTTTTTAAAGATTTTATTCAATTCAATTAACTTGTTAAACTAGCTCATCAAGAGTAGTTACTTCAATCTTTGAATACTTTCAGAGTTTAGATCAAATCTTTTGCTTTAAATTCTGAATAAACTATCATTTCTGTTTATATTTGACTGATATAGACTGAAGAAGTTATACAATCTTTGTAAACTTCATTTTATATTGTTGAACTGATTTTATTTGTATCATGATATCACTATGCACTCATATCAAACCATAGCTGAATCTCTTATGCAATGATTGACAAGCAAAGTACTATATAAATAGTCTTTACATGCAAATCTTTTAAGTTCTTTAGTTATTAATCTTCATCAATACAAGATCTTAACATCAGAACTTTATCAAATAGCTATCATAACATAATGTCTCACATTGTTACATATCTTACTCATCAGCCTCTTATAGATAAGAGACTCATGAATTCACAATTTTAACAACTCTTTCTTTTTAAAGAGTGACAATTCATTACATTGCAATATGCAGACTAAAAGTCAACAAAATGAAGTAAAGTCATTCTCTGATTATATTGAGATTTAAGTAATCTTTAAAGAATGAGAATCTGCAGAGATTTAGACTGTTATTTAGGCTGCAGAGAAAAAGAATTAATATTTAGATGAACAGATTTGTCTAACTGAAATTAGACAGATCAATGATGAGAAAAGATAATGATTTATGAAAATTAATTACAGATTATAAGCATTTAACATGCATAACAAGATTGATGAACTTCTGAGAGATAAAGACTCTCAAGTCTCATCTGAGAGAAAACTGCATACAGAATTTTTTTATACTCTTATTAACTCTTTGAATTTAACAAAGTGACATGCATCTAAAGTTATATATGCACTTTCAGCAAAACAGACACAATGACTGAAGAATTTACTCATATATAATAAGAAGTTTATCTATAAATATACTGAGTTTATACACAGTGCTGTAACAGCATTTCACTTAATCTCTAAAAACTTTTTCAATAATCACAATAAAATTCTCTTTGTTATGCAGTTCTTAGCAGAAGAATCTTGAGATGCATAATTTCATTATATCAATAAGAACAAACTTCTGAATAACAAGTCATAAATATTCTTTTTAAAGTTTTTGCTCAATCTCATTGAGAACTCAGTGAATTGCAGATTTAGTACAGTACAGAAATATTTAAAAGTTATATAGAAATCTATTTAATCAGTTTAAGCTTTTGCAACATATCTTAACATACTGAAGAATCAGCTTTCAAGTTATACAAAGAAACAGAGAATAAGTTATTTCTTTACAAAACTTTGACTGAAGATTTGAGTGACTTTAATTAACTATTAAGATTTCTTAAAGACAAAAAAAAGCCTAATAGTTCTGACTGCTAAACTAGAGATTAATCAGTGATCTGTAGACAATTATACAGTTCAGAGTTACATTATTAAGAAAATCTATAAGCATCACTTACACTCTTTCATTTAGACAGCAAAGTCACAGCAGAACAATCATCTTAATTCTGAGATTACAAAATTAAGTCATTATGATAATGTAGATAAATTCTGTTTTGAGACTGATATCAAGAAGAATGACTACTATAACTGTGAAAGATCAGATCATTTTGCAAAGAACTGTAGAAGTTTCTTAAAAAATCTTAATTACATTAAGATTAATGCAGTCAAGACAAAAAAAGACAGAGCCTTGTTGATTATACTTCAGTAACAAAAATTAAATTAAAGATCATAAAGAAATCTAGCATTATAAAGAAAAACTAAGTCTAAATTAAATTCAGTTAAATTTCTGTCAGTATACTGTTAAACACTGCAGCAGAGATTAATGTGATGTCTTAACAATACACTGTTGCTCATTAACTGACACAAATTGATGTAAAACTCTCAAGATCAGAGCTTCTGAAGAGACAACATGTTTACTGTTATGATGCATATTTAATGAAGCATAAACTCATCAACAGTTAAGAACAAAAGCAAACTGAAGAGCAGTTATTTTATATCTTAAATAAAAATAAATCTAAACTTATCTTTAATCTCTTAAGTCTGAAACAGCAATGCATTCATATTAATTGTGACTTACATACATAACATTATAAGATAAAACAAATGTCTCTGACTATTAATGAGTCTAAAGCATTTGTTAACAACATTTAAAATCAATCTGCTGTTTATACATTGTTAATGATGTCTAAATCAGACTCATCAACAACTGCTGTACATGTTGTCAGTAAAATGCTGATACTATCTCAGCAATATAATAAATATGTAAATGTGTTCTCTAAAGAGAATGTTGACAAGTTATCATCTCATTAAGATCATAATCATGTCATAAAGACAGAGAAACATGAACTACTTTATGATTCACTTTACAATCTGTTGAAAACAGAGCTACAAGTACTTAAAAAATATTTAGACAACATCTTAACAAAGAAATAAATACAACATTCTGTCAGCTCTGCAGAAGCATCAGTTCTGTTTATTTTAAAAAATGAAGAGAGCTTATATCTATGTATTGACTACAGTGATCTTAACAAGATTATTGTTAAGAATCATTATTTTTTGTCACTGATTAGTGAGACACTTAATTAATTAAGTGAAGTCAAGATGTTCATCAAACTAGATCTTAAGAATGCTTATCACTGCATTAGAATTAAAAAAGACAACAAGTGAAAGACTGCATTTCATATACATTACAGTCATTTTAAGTACATAATTATGTCATTTAAACTGATTAATGCCTCAACAACTTTTTAAGTTTATATTAACTGAGTGTTGACTGAGCTAGTCAATGTTTTTTGTGTAATATATTTAAATAATATTCTGATCTATTTCAGTTTTCTAGAAGAACATCAGAGTCATGTGAAACAAATTCTGAAGTAACTTTAACAGTTTAAACTGTATGCAAATCTAAAGAAGTGCACTTTTTATACTATATAGATAAAATTTCTTAAGTTCATCATCTTCACTACTGATGTTTCAACAAATCAACAACAGATCAAAACTATAAAGAAATGTTCAGTATTTAGAAGTTATTGTGAGATATAAATATTTTTAGAATTTGCAAACTTTTATTATCACTTTATACAGAGCTATTTTAAGATTACTGTTTCTTTAACTGATCTGTTAAAAGGCAGCAAGAACAGCAAGAAGATAGATGTCTTTAAGTAATTATAAATGACAGTATAAGTGTTTTGTAAGCTTCACAATGTCTTTATATAGATATCTATCCTGATGCACTTTAACTTAAAGCTAAGAGCTCAGATTAAAACTGATGTCTTAATAGTTAAATTAGTGAATATCTACTCACAGCTTTAGACAGATGCTCAATGACACTTTGTTATCTTCTAATTAAGAAAGTTAAATCTGATCAAAACATGCTATGAAATTCATGATCAAGAATTGTTGACAATTATAAAGATATTTAAACACTGATGACACTATCTTAAGAATAGTCATTATCTCATTGAGGTACTCATGAATTACAATAATCTACAAGAATTTATGAATGTAAAATCATTAAACAGAAGACAAACACACTGAGTTATGAGGCTAGCTGCTTATAATTTTATAATTACACATTGATCAGAAAAAACAAACCTCACTAATGTGTTGTTGAGATGCTCTGACTATAAAGTCAAGAAGAACATAAATAAATTGCTGTCAACATTGCAACAAAAGCTGATTACACTATCTTAAGAATTAGAATCAAGCATTACTGCTTTAATTAGTTAGATCAATGCTTAAAGCTTAGATCTGCAAATTATGCTGATTGTTTTATTAAAAGAATATTGATTAAGCATTCAGACTGAAGACTATGACTGTTAAGAATAAGTTAATAAAAGATTTAGAAAGTCTTTATCTGAGAATGAACTGAAAAATGATGATTATATATTTAATTCATCTATATACAACATAGCAGAAGAGCTGCTTAACTTTGTTGCTGAAATTACTGATTGTAAACAATTCATTTTATGTGTGTTGATTTAGAAAGTAACTGACAGTGAAATGATATATAATAAGAGACAATCACTCTTTTTTGAACTTGTTTATCTCTTGCAGAACACTGATGTTTTAACAGTAAAGATGTGACAAGACTTGAAATTACAGAATAACTGCAGTCATTAAGACATCAGTGACAGTCTGTAAATGTTTAATTTCATTAAATTACTTCATCACAAAAGCAAGATATACATATTATCTGACAAAGCTGTTAAGAATGAGCTTATAAAGCTGCATTATGATGATGTTCTAGCAAAACATTATGAAATAGACAGAATGATTGATCTGTTGTTTAAAAAGTATTACTGAGTCAATATAATGAATGATGTTCAAGAATATGTTGCTTTGTGTACTGTATGCTTAAGAATCTAAGTATTAAGACACTGTTTATATGACAAATTACAGTTGTTGTTACTATCTACTTAATCATAAAAGAAAATAACAATGAACATAATTACTGACTTGCTGTTTAGCAGATAAGAAACTAATATTTATGACTTCATACTGATAATTGTAAATCATCTCACAAAGATGACTCAATATATTTCTGTTACTAAAAAACTCACTGTAATCAAGTTAGCTGACATATATATTAAACAGATCATATGCTGCTATGAAGAACTCAGAGATATTGTTTTAGACTGAGAATCAATTTTTATCAGTATATATTGATCTGAATTCTGTTATCAACTTTAAATAAAGTAAAGATTAAGCACTGTCTTTTATCTGCAAACTGATAATTAAATTAAAAGACAGAATCAAACTTTAGAACATTATTTACATTATTATTGTTGTAAAAAACAAGATAACTGAATGTTCTTTCTGTTTATGACAGAGTTTGTGTATGCAAACAGAAAATATACAACAATTAATTGAACATTGTTCAAGATTTAATGAGCTATCACTTAAGAATTGCTCAACACATTGAGAACAATGTCTGTGAAGAAAAGATGTCAGCAGTGAAAGACTGAGTACAGTAAATGAAGAAAATCTGTATTATAATAATAAAGCAATGATAAGCTGCTGTAAAAGCACAAGTTAAGTACTTTGACAAAAATCATGTTTAAAAAAGCTACAACATCAGTGATTTAATGTTATTGTTCATTAAGAACTTAAAGCAATGCAGATTAAGCAAAAAACTGTTACACAAATTCATTGAGTCTTTTTAAATTGTTAATCTTATTAATAAATAAGTATACTGACTGACTCTATCTGCTTATTACAGAATTCATAATGTATTTTATGTCTCATATTTAAAGTTTCATAAATGCTGTCTAAACAATAATTCTTTGTCAGAACTGTTCTTTTCAAATCTCATAAATAATGAAAAGAAATATAAAATTGAAGATATCTTAAGCAAGAAATAAAGAAGAGAACAGTTACAATATGAAGTTAAGTAAATAAAGTATTTAATAGAATATAATGAATGACTTTGAGTAAAGTACATGAAGAATGCAAAAGTGTTGTGACAAGAATACAATGCAAGAGCAGAGAGAAAGTAAAAGTGTAAATAAGATTTAAGAAATTAAAAACTTCTATTAAAAATATTTTACATAGTATTATCTAGAAGAAGTGAAGTCAAAATACAATCAATACATTAATAAAATGCTATCAAATCAGTCTGTTATCTTTGCATCTGTGTCACTATCAGAAGCAGAAGATAAGAACAGTGACTATTTATTAATATTATAATTGCTGTTAAAGTGACTGAGTCACAGCATTAAGTCACAAGAGCTTTTCAAGATGTTGTCATTTAATTAAAGAAAGAAAAGCTTACACTTGAAGTGAAGTAAGCAACATAACAGTGACAATAAAGTACAAGAAAATTAAAAGAACAAATTATAAAGCAAAAGATATTTAATATAAATGTCTGCACTACAGTGATTGTTTACTGTTCTTAAATCATGAGCAGCAACAGATTATAAATCTTTACAGACTTACAATGATTGCTGTGATGCTCTGCAACACAAATAATGTAAATGATGATATACTTAATAAATGATGTCTGCATATGATTGAGACAATGCTGAAGTCAAGATTAATAGACATCATTGACTGTCATGATAATGATATGATTGATAAGTATATGCAAATTATTAACTTAACAGTTAAAGAACACAGAGATCTGTTATCATTAATGCATTATAAGATAACAAGAAACTTCTTGTCAAACTGAGTTGCACAGCTTTTAAAGTGTCTTGCAATAGTTATAATTCTAATTTTCAATAATGTTGTACTGACTGATGTTGTTGCTGATATGTTTTAAACAGCAGAGACAACAGAGAAAATTTAACTTGTTATTGACATAATGATTATGATGTGACATCAAGATGATGTCAGTATGAGCAAATAAGAAAGTAAAGAAATCACTGAGAATATGATGTTATGAAGTGATGATATCTTTGAGAGCTGAGATGAAAATGAAATTGAGATGCAATGTGTGTGATGATGCTACTGCAGAAGAAGAATATAATATATAATGCAAAGCAGAGAGATGTTCATTGATTGTGATCTTAAACTTAATATTCTTTTAAGCAGCAAATTTCTGACAAATCAATTATACTGCAGAGATGATGTTCTGTGATGTTAACAGTGCAGTAACAGTCATTAAGTAAGCATTTTCAATTAAGTTTGTCAATAATGACTTATCTGTAACTTAAAAAAGTGAGGTGCAAAAAGACAGTGTTTTGTCATTAGAAAGATTAAGTAAATATAATTACATTTATATGCAGCAGCAGAGTCTCTATTGCTGTCTCTTTTGTGCAACAATATTATTTAAAATGTACATCTCATCATTGTTGTGCAGACATTTTGTTGACAGATTCATTTTAAAATGCTTACATTTCTTGTACTCAGTATTCTTCTTCATCATATTTTGTTTCTGCATTTCATTTCAGCAAAGTAAGTATGTCAACAGTGTTACTTACAATACTCATTGCATTCTTTATTGACTTAATTTTTGCAGACTTAATTTTCAGAATTAATTCTGATGAGTTTGTTAACTCATTAACATTTAAGATTGTGTTGATGAACAGTGTTTAATGATGAAAGCAACAGAAACTTAAAGATTTATTGTTGTGTTTCTTTATATTTATGTAAGCACATTTCTTAAACTGCAACATTGTTAAAATGTGTTGATGTCTTAAATGCTATACATACAGAAACTGCTGACAATTCTGCTGAATTCTTAATGAAAGATACAGCAGAAAAAACATCTCTTTTATTTTTCTTAATGATTATGATGTTAATGTTGTTATGTTGTTGCTATTGTGCTGTTTACAAGATGTTACAAGAGAAAAACATCATTCAAAGTCACAGAGTTGCTACAACTTTGATTTATTAAGATGTTGAAGATGAAATGAATGTGAATTGTGCATGAGAAAGAGTTTCTTATATATTGCAATTAAACAAAGAGATCACTGATCTAATTGATTTAGAAATAAAGAAAAGTTAATTTTGCTTATATTTTGTGTATTATTCACTGTTAAACAAAGCTGAATCATCATCTATTTAAATGTAACAAACTTGAAGTATTGTGCAAGATCATCAGTCTAGCTAAGATAGACAATAAGCAAAATATATAAGAATGTTAAGCAAATCATTGCTTACATCTCACTGATCTAATGCTGATGATACATCAATGCACTGAAGAATCAGTACATAGAAGAGAAGACAATTGTTATGATATCATTATGCACTCATATTAAATTATAGCTGAACTTCTCATGCAATAATTGACAAGCAAAGTACTATATAGACAGTCTTTACATATAAATCTTTTAAATTCTTTAGTTATTAATCTTCATCAATACAAGATCTTAACATCAGAACTTCATCAAATAGCTGTTATAATATAGTGTCTTACATTGTTATATATCTTACTCATCAGCCTCTTATAAATAAGAGACTCATAGGTTTACAATTTGTTTCAGTGCCTCATAACAGTAATGTTAATGTTTCATTTTATTAACATTTTCAAAGATCAGTAAAAATGCTAAAAAGAAGTTATTTATATTTTAAGATTTAATGTTTAACAGATCTTCTTCAGCTTAAAGTCATTTTTCTTTTCAGAGTTATCATACTTTGACAGTATCTTTTAAATAACTGATTGTAACAGTAATCTTTGCTTCATTATTTAGAAGTTAATTCATCAACATTTTATAAAATTAAAAATAAGCTTTTATTTTAAGAACTTACATCTCTGCAGTATTCACTTTTCAACTATTTTTATAAATAGACAGTGTCTTCATCTTCAGAGAATTCTTAAACATTGCTGTAGAGAAAGACATTATTATATTAAATATTTCTTAAGTTTCTGAAGCTGCACTAAATAGAGATATAATCTCAGACATAGAGATTAGTTAATTAACATAAATATTTTTTAATTAAGTTTAAAGAAATGCAATTTGACTTATCATTATCTTGTAATCAGCTCAAGAAGTCATTTTTGACATTGATGACTAATTAATAATAGTGAATTTATTTATCATTATAGAAATAGAGTTGAACTTTATACTGAGAGATTGTAAATAATTAAAGACATTAATTAATAAATCAATTTCAGTTTAGTTTGAATCACTGTTAGACATATTACAATATAAGAAAGATAGAACTTTTCTTTATATAATACAGCATAAAAATTCATTTCTTTATTCTGTAGTCTCAATGCTGAAGTAGTGATGAGCATTAAAGAGAAAATAAATATATAATTTATGCATTATTGCATCAGAACTTTTACAATCAAAATATGAATTAAATTAGCTCAGATTAAAGTCTGAGCTTTAAAGCTGTTTAAAAGTGTGTTTCAAATCTTTGATGCTATTAGATGTGAATCAGTCTGTAGAAAGTTGTCTTTATTTGTTTATGCTATGTAGAGTATATATAGGAAATGATGACTAAGACATAAATAGGGGTGCTTAGTAAGAGATGAGTAAGCAATGATATCACACATGATGAGTCCTCAAATCCTCACACTTCTTAAAGTACTGCGCATTTCCGCTCAACTTATCTGTCCCCCCACGCACAATACCTGCCGCCCCACGAGTCTATGCGTCTTACCCACTTCATACAACAGCCATCGAGACATTTAACCCACCACCACCTCATCCCACACCAACCAACTCGAAACAAGGCCACCCGCAATGGCAACCATGGCAACATACCTCCTCTCCTACCTCCGCATCCCCCTCCTCGCCACCTCCGGCATCGCCGCCCTAGCCAGCGGTCTCCTCTACCTCAAGCAAAAGTCCGCCCCCTGCCCCCACCCTTCCTCCCCACCATCCCCACTCACTAACCACCCTCCCCCCCCTCAAGCGAACTAATC